>Ga0210122_1000076_pt1 | contig 27562 bp, 31 predicted proteins | sample Muzzi_CordB_D2_FD_185530 | JGI IMG/M metagenome (GOLD analysis project Ga0210122, IMG submission 185530) | Wetland microbial communities from San Francisco Bay, California, USA, that impact long-term carbon sequestration - Muzzi_CordB_D2 (SPAdes) | ecosystem: Environmental > Aquatic > Marine >... | reverse complement strand
GCGAGTGACTTTTCTTTGCGTGCCCAAAGAAAAGTAACCAAAAGAAAAGGCACCCGTGTCCGATGGCCACTTCGTGGCTGCCCTCAAGCTTCCTGGCTTTGTGCCACCGCTCAACACGGCCCGTCCGTGGCCGGTTTCGCTGGAATGAACATCCCTGTTCATTCCTGCCAGCCGCTGCGGTCGCTTTCGGCATCTTCCAACGGGGATTGAAGAGCAAGAGCAGCGCATCGGTAACGTAAAGGGTGGCGGGCATTCGCAACCGGGACCGTGCATCCGCCGGGAGCGGATGCCGAGCGAACAGGGATGTCTTGAGCGTGTCCCGGGTTCGAATGCCCGGTACCCAGAAAGAGGTCTCGCCGAAAGGTGAAACCAAGCGCCGAAAGGCCAAACCATTTTCCGAACACGCAAAGAATAAGTAACAAACCAACTAACGAAATTACTCCCCAGGTAATTTCGAACCTTGCGGTATGCTGCGCACATGCACATCCGACTGCGGGAACGGAATCTCGATACCGCGTTCGGTGAAGGCCTTGTAAACCGCCTTCAGCAATTCGTGCCGCACGCGGCCGCGCAGTTTTGGATGCTCGATCCAGCCCATCAATTCGAAATCCAGCGAACTGGCGCCGAAGGCGCGCATCCTGACCCTCGGCGCGGGCTGCTCGACGATCATGTCGTGGCCCAGCGCGACCGCTTCGAGCACTTCGCAGACCTCGTCGACATCGCTGCCGTAGGCCACCCCGACGGGCACCCTGATACGCTGCTTTTCCCACGGACCGCCGCTTTCGTTGACGATCTTCGCGTTGGCGATGACGGCGTTCGGGACCGTCACTTCCACGTCGTCGCGCGTCAGCAGCCGGGTCGAGCGCATGCCCAGGTGGGTGACCTCGCCGCGCTCGCCGGTACCCAGGACGACATAGTCGCCAATCTTGTACGGCGCGTCCGCCACGATGAATATCCCTGCGAACAGGTTCGCCAGCGAATCGCGAGCGGCGAAGCCGACCGCGATGCCGATAACGCCGGCCGACGCCAGCCAGGCGGTCGGGTCGATACGCCATATCAGCAGGAAGAAATAAGCGGCGGCGCCGACGACGAGTATCTTGGTGCTCATCTCGAACAGCGGAATGGTGCGTTCCTGGATGATCTCGAAGCGGTGGCGCATGCTGCCGATCAGTTCCAGCACGATATGCGCGGTGCGCAGGGCGGCCCGGGTCCACGCCAGCAGCAGGATCGTCGCCAGCACGGACAGGGTGGCGTTGTGCAGGCCCGCCGGGAGCCTGAAGGCCGTGACCGCCAGCATCAGCGCCAGGACCACCGTGGTCAGTGTAATCGGGCTGGTCAGGTACTCCACCAGGTGGTCGTCCTTGACCGAGGCGGTTTTTGAAGTCAGCCGCTTCAGGCCCTGCCCGATCACCCGTTTCAACAGCCAGCCGACGAGCCAGGCCGCGGCCACCAGCATTAATGTCAGGAGACCGGGATAGGGCGCCAGGAAATCCCACGCCGGCCGCAACCAGCCGGGGATGTAGTGCACGAGGTCAAGCCCGGGGTTATAGCCTCCGGCTGCCGCCGTCGTTCCGCTTGCCTGTACCATCCGCATGACCTCCCTTATGGGCGCAGCCGCCGAATACCCACGGCCTCGCGCAATCGCTGCAAAAACGGCGCGGCGATCTCACGCGCCCGCGCCGCGCCTTCGAGCAGACGCTCCTCGATCCTCGCCGGCTGGGCCAGCAATTCCTCGTACACCGCCCGCGCCCCGGCCAGTTCGCCGTTGATCAGTTCGAAGCACTGCTGCTTGGCGTCGCCCCAGCCGATGCCGTCCGCGAAAGCCTGCTTCATCTGCGCCCGCTGCTCGTCGTTGGCGAAAGCCGAGTAGATCGCGTACAGGGCCGAACCCTGCGTATCCTTGGGCTCGCCGGGCTGCAGCGAATTGGTGACGATCTTCATGATGGCCTTGCGCAGCTTCTTCTCCGGCAGCCACAGTTCGATCGCGTTGTTGTAGCTCTTCGACATCTTGCGCCCGTCGGTTCCCGGCAGGACGGCGACGTTGTCGTCCAGTTGCGCCGCCGGCAGCACGAAATGCTCGCCGTAAAGGTGGTTGAAGCGCTGGCCGATATCGCGCGCCATCTCCAGGTGCTGCGCCTGGTCGCGGCCGACCGGAACGTGGTTGGCCTTGAAGATCAGGATGTCGGCCGCCATTAGGATCGGGTAACAAAACAAACCCATGTCGACCGCGCTGTCCGGGTCCTCGCCCGCGGCGGTGTTGTCCTGCACCGCCGCCTTGTAGGCATGGGCGCGGTTCATCAGGCCCTTGGCGGTGATACAGGTCAGCAGCCAGGTCAGCTCGGTAATTTCCGGGATATCCGACTGCCGGTAGAAGATCGCCTTGTCGGTATCCAGTCCCAGCGCCAGCCAGGTCGCGGCGATTTCCAGCGTGGAGCGGTGCACGGTTTCCGGGTCCCTGCACTTGATCAGGGCGTGGTAGTCGGCCAGGAAATAGAAGGACCGCACGTCGTCGTTGTGACTGGCGACGATGCACGGCTTGATGGCGCCGACGTAGTTGCCGAGGTGGGGTGTGCCGGTGGTCGTAATGCCGGTGAGAACGGTGCGCTTGCTCATAATCAGGGTGTTTGCCGCCTAAAACCAAAACGGTCATTTTAAGCGAATCGGGCGCCCTTGGGTGGCTTAATTTATTCGCCGGCGCTTTTCACGTCACCGGGGCAGCGCACCAGGTCCGACTCGATACGCGCCGTGTTCCCCGAGGCCCGGGCCAGCCCGCGGATACAGGCCAGCATGTCCGGCAGGTCGCGCCGCAAACTGCGCCGCACCAGCCATTTCGGCGTCGGAATCCTGGGCTGAATCCGGATCTCCTGGCTGACGATGAGGCCCTCGTCGGCGGGAAGCCGCGCGATTGCCCAGCGGCCTTCCAGCACCTTCAAGTTGCCGTCGGCCAGGTGGAATTCGCCCTTGCGGCCGCCCGACCGGCTGGCATCGAAGGTGTAATCCAGCGTCGGCGCGTACCAGCTGTTCTTGATCACGTGACGCATCCGCGTCTCGTACAAACCGGGCTTGAGCACCTGGCAAAGCCTCAGACCCTTCAGGTAGATGTAAGCGTACTTGCAGTAGCCGATGATATTCCAGACCGCGTCCGCGTCGGCGTGGAAAAGGGCCATGACACGCGCGGCGCCGCCGGATTTTTCTTCGTGGACGATCTGCAGCAGGATTTCACCGCGCGCAAGACGCGTCATGTCGCTGACCGGCTCCCGCGCCGGAACCGCGGGTTCGTCCCCGTGCGTCTGCGCGGCGAAGGAGGACAGCAAGGCCGCCGCCAGAAAGGCTCGGCCGAGCCGGTGTCCGGAATTTGCGCTTGCCTGCATATGACTCCGAGTATAGGCGAGACCATACAGCGGGACCTTCGAACGGCCGGAAAGCTTTCACGAAGCGATTCTCATTTAAAAGACATTGTAAATGGAAATGTACATTTAGATAGCTTTAGGCTATCCTTGGGCGATGAACTTTCGCGCCCTTCAATACTTTGTCAAACTCGCCGAGCTGCGGCATTTCAGCAAGGCGGCCGATGCCTGTTTCGTCAGCCAGCCCACGCTGAGCACGCAGATACGCAAGCTGGAAGAAGAGCTGGGCGTCTCGCTGGTGGAGCGCGCGCCGAGAAAGGTCATGCTGACGCCGGTCGGGGAGGACATCGCCCACCGCGCGCGCCACATACTGCGCGATATCGATCACCTGAAAACCGCCGCCAGGCTGAGCAAGGACCCGGCCACCGGCGTACTCAAACTCGGCATATTCCCGACCCTGGCGCCCTACCTGCTGCCCCACGTGATTCCGGGCATTCGCCGCCGCTACCCGGACCTGAGGCTGCAACTCGCGGAAGAAAAAACCGACGACATCCTGAAACAGCTCGACCAGGGCCGCATGGACGCCGGCATACTGGCGCTGCCGGTCGACGCCAACGGCCTGGACATGGAAATCCTGTTCGAAGAGCCTTTCGTCATGGGGATACCCGCCAGCCACCCTCTGAGCGACAAGCAAAGCATCAGCCTGGGCGACCTGGAGGGCGAGGAGCTGCTTCTGCTGGAAGAGGGGCACTGTCTCAGGCAGCACGCGCTGGACGTATGCGAACTGGCCGGCGCGCACGAGCGCATGGACTTTCACGCCACCAGCATGGAAACCCTGCGGCAGATGGTGGCGACCAATGCCGGTGTCACGCTGATGCCCGTGCTGTCGGTCAAACCGCCGATACCGGCCACGGAAAACATCGTGTTACGGCCGTTCGAGGCGCCCGTGCCCAGCCGCACGCTGGCGCTGGTCTGGCGCACCTCGTCGCCGCTGGTGGAATTCCTGCACGAACTCGCCGACAGCCTGAAAGTCCGGCCGGCGTCCCTGCTGCAGCTTTAGAGCGCTGCCCGGGCAAACCCGGGCAGCGCCTCGGGATCAGAGTCCGGCGAGGAGGTCGTCGTCGCCGCCCTCCGGCACGCCCTCGAACAGCGGCGTCGAAAGGTAACGCTCACCGGTATCGGGCAGCATCGCCAGCACGACCTGGCCTTGCTCCGCGCGCTCGGCAACCTTCAGCGCCGCCGCAAAGGTGCCGCCGGAGGAAATACCGCAGAAGATGCCTTCCTGCTTGGCCAGTTCCTTGGCCGTACCGATGGCCTCGTCGTCGGTGACCGTGACCAGTTCGTCAAAAATGTCCCGGTCCAGCACGCCGGGGATGAAATCCGGGGTCCAGCCCTGGATCTTGTGCGGGGCCCATTCCTTGCCGCCCAGAAGCGACGCGCCTTCGGGTTCGGTGGCGATGATCCGCACCTCGGGGCGCGCCAGCTTGATGATCTCGCCGGCGCCGCTGATGGTGCCGCCCGTGCCCCAGCCCGAGACGTAGTAGTCCAGTCGGCGGCCGACGAAATCGCGGATGACCTCCGGCCCGGTGGTGTTGCGGTGGTACTCCGGGTTGGCCGGGTTGTCGAACTGGCGGGTCAGGAACCAGCCGTTCTTCTTGGCCAGTTCGTTGGCCACGCGGACCATGCCGGTGCCCTTTTCCGCGGCCGGCGTCAGCACCAGGCGCGCGCCCAGCGCCCGCATCAGCTTGCGGCGCTCGATCGAAAACGACTCTGCCATGACCGCCACGAAGGGATAACCCTTGACGGCGCATACCATCGCCAGCGCGATGCCGGTGTTGCCCGAGGTCGCCTCGATGACGGTCTGCCCGGGTTTCAGCAGACCCTTGCGCTCCGCGTCCTCGATGATACCAATGGCGAGACGGTCCTTGACCGAGCTCATCGGGTTGAACGCCTCCACCTTGACGTACATGTCAACGCCATTTGGCGCCAGGCGGTTGATGCGCACCACGGGTGTGTGGCCTATCGTTTCCAGAATATTGTTGTATATCACGGCAATTCCTTGTAATGACGACTGTTGAGGGTGCAATAAGAATAAAACAAATCAGCCCTTGTTGCTCGCGAGCAGCATGGCTTTCAGCCTGGCGCCGCTCGCAAGCTCGGGCGCGTTCGGCCCAAGTCCCGCGGCCCGCCGCACAAACTGGTCCTGCAGATAACCGCTGCGTCTGACCAGCGCCAGGCCCGCACGCCTGAGCGGCGCGCTGGCATCCGTGCTGAACAGCCCGTGCAGGGCGTGCATGCCGAACGACATCAGCTGCGACTCCGAGCGCCGCCAGCGCTCGTATTTCCGCAGCACGTCATCGGCGCCGATATCGCCGCCCGCGCGGCGTGCCCGGATCAGCGTCTGCGTCAACGCCGCCGCGTCAGCAAAACCGAGGTTGACGCCCTGCCCGGCCAGCGGATGCACCACGTGGGCGGCGTCACCCACCAACACGATACCCTGCTGCGCGTAGTGCGAGCTCAAACGCATGCTGAGCGGAAACGCGGCCCTCGGCCCGACGGCGGTGACGCTGCCCAGCCAGCCGCTGCTGGCCGCGTCCAGTCGCTGCGTGAATTCCTCGTCTCCGAGATGCAGCAGGTTCTCGGCCTCGCGCGCCGGCACGGTCCAGACGATCGACGAGCGCCCGTCTTCGAGCGGCAGAAACGCCAGCGGGCCGCCCGGCAGAAACCGTTGCCAGGCGACGCCCGGATTGGCCCGGGTCTTGCCGACCACCCCCACCACGCCCTGCTGGTTGTAGGTCCAGTACGTCTGGCGCATGCCGGCCGCCTTGCGCACCGTGGACGCGGCACCGTCGGCCGCAACCAGGAGCCGGGCGTCGATGACGCGGCCGCTGGCCAGGCGCACGCGGTTGCCGTGCGCCTGTCTTTCAACGCCGGCGAAGGCGTCGGGGCAATGGATTTCGACGTCGTCCTGCCGCTCCAGGTGCCGCCACAAGGCCCACTGCACCAGTGCGTTCTCGACGATCGTGCCGAGCCGTTCCAGGTTGTGAACCGGTGCGTCGAAAACCAGCGGTTCGTCGTCGAACCCGTCCTGCACCTGCATACGCCGGTATGGGCGCGACCGCTGCGCACAGATTTGCCGCCACACGCCGGCCTCGGTCAACACCGCCGCGGAACCGGGCGACACGGCCGAAACCCGCAGACCGATGTCCTCATCGCCGCTGAAGGGCCGCGGCTCACGCGCTTCCACCAGGGCCACTGAAAATCCGCCGCCGGCCAGCAGGCTGGCAAGCGTGGCGCCAACCATGCCGGCGCCGATGACGACAACGTCGCAGCCGCCCCTGTTCATGCCGACAGCGGCTCGCCCAGGGCCAGGCGCGGAATCCTGCCGTGGTAACCCATGTAGCGGTTGGCGAGACGCCGCCGCAGCGTCGGCGACAGCGCATGCGCCATCAGCCCGGCCGTGCGCACGCCCGAAGCGAGCAGGGAGCGGTGCGCGAACAGACGCGTCAGACCGTCGGACCAGGCGATCGTGCCGCGCTGGTCCGGTTTGCGCCATTCGCTGTACTGCCGCAACAAGTCGGCGCTGCCGGGGTCTTCGCGCGCACGGTCCCCGTCGGCCAGCACTTCGGCCAGCGTGGCCGCATCGCGCAGGGCCAGGTTGAACCCCTGCGCGCCGACCGGGTGGATGGCGTGCGCCGCGTTACCCAGGACGACCAGGCGGTCGGCGGTGTCGTACCGGGCGCGCACCAACCTCAGCGGATAAGCCGAACGCTCGCCGACCTGTACGAATCGGCCCAGCCTGGCACCGAAACGCCGCTGCGCCTGGCGCAGGAATTCCGTGTCATCGAGCCCGAGCACCCGCTCCGCGTCATCGCTTTCGACCGACCACACCAGGCCGCAGCGCCTGCCGGTGTGCGGCAACACCGCGAAGGGCCCGCTGGGGGTAAAGCACTCGAAAGCCCGACCCTCGTGGGCCCGCTCCGGCGTCACGTTGCAGATAACGGCGGTCTGCCCGTAATCACGGCTGCGGGTGGGTATCTGCATCTGCTCGCGGATGAACGAGTCGGCGCCGTCGGCCGCGACCACCAGGCGGGCGCCGAGATCGCGCGCGCCGGTTTCGGATTCCAGTCCCAGGGTCAGCATTTCCCCGCCGGTCTCGATCCCGCTGACCGTGACGGGGCACACGAACTCGATATTAGCGGCCGCCTGCACGGCCTGCATTACGCCGACACCGAATCGGCGGGCCTCCACCACGTGCCCGAAAGCGGCCAGGCCGACCTCGGCCGGATCGAGCACCACCCGGCCCGGCCGGTGCAATTCGCTGACGATCACCTGGCGGATCGGCGTCGCGTCGGCCCCGAGCGAGTCCCACAGGCCGATCGCCTCGAGGATGCGGCAGGAACCGTTGCTGAGCGCCAGCGTGCGGTCGTCATAGCTGGGTTGTTCGGCCGCCCTGGGCGCCACCGCCTCGACGACGCAGATCGAGTAACCCAGCGGCGCCAGCGCAACGGCGAGACTGGCGCCCGCCAGGCCGCCGCCGACGATGACGATATCGTGTTTATCCATGCCGTCCCATGAGGTCTTCGATATCCTGCATCGTCTTGCAGATGGCGGACGTCAGGACCTCCGCGCCGTCCTTGGTCACCAGCACGTCGTCCTCGATGCGGATCCCGATGCCGCGCCATTTCTCGTCCACCGAGGCGGCGGACTCGGGTATGTAAATCCCCGGCTCGACGGTCATGACCATGCCGGCCTCGAGCACACGCGAGTGCCCGTCGATCTCGTAGTCGCCGACGTCGTGGACGTCGAGACCCAGCCAGTGGCCGGTATTGTGCACATAAAAATCCTTGAAATGCTCCTCTTCGAGCACCTCTTCCAGCGTCCCGTCCAGGATGCCGAGATCGAGCATGCCCTCGCTGGCGACGCGCACGGCGGTCTCGTGCACGTGCTCCCACGGGACGCCGACCTTGACCGCATCGATGGCCTCGAGCTGGGCCTTCATCACGACCTCGTAAAGCGCTCTCTGCTCGGCGCTGAAGCGCCCGTTGACCGGAAACGTACGGGTGATGTCCGAGGCGTAGCCGTCGTACTCCGCGCCGGCGTCGATCAGCAGCAGGTCGCCGTCCCTGAGTTCATCGCGGTTGCTGATGTAATGCAGCACGCAGGCGTTGGCGCCGCCCGCGACGATGGGAATGTAAGAGGGCTCGGTCTGCGCGCTGGCGAACGTGTGCAGCAATTCCGCGTATATTTCGGCTTCGTTCATGCCCGGCTTGCAGGTTTGCATGGCGCGCTGGTGCGCGGCGGCGGCAACCTGCGCCGATTTGCGCATGGCCGATACCTCACCCCGACTCTTGAACAGGCGCATCTCGTGCAGGTTGTGGTCGAGGGCCACGATTTCGTCGGGTGCGTGGAATTTCTTACGCGTCTTGCTGCGAAAGTCGTTCATCCAGCCGATCAGCTGCTGGTCGAATTCGGGGTCCTTGCCGAGGTCGTGGTAAATCCTGTCCCGGCCCTCCATCAGTTTCGGCAGATGCTCGGCCATTGCACCGATCGGAAACGCGTCGTCGACACCGTAGTTTTCGAGGACGCCCTCGACGCCCACCATCGAGCCGTCCCACAATTCGCGCGCCGGGTCCTTTTCGCGACAAAACAGGATCGTGCGGCCGTCCCCGCCGTCCGGCAACATGACCAGCATCGCTCCCGGCTCGCGGAAGCCGCTCAGGTACAGAAAATCGCTGTCCTGGCGGTACGGGTATTGAACGTCGTTGTTGCGGATCTTCTGCGCGGCGCTGCGCGCGATGATGACCGCCCCCTCGCCGCATATACCCATCAGGTCACGTCTGCGCCTGGCGTATTCTTTTTGCTTGATCATATCGGTTTCAGTGCCTTGAACACCTGCGGTCGTTCAATGAATCATGTCCTCGCTGTCGGGTCCGCGCAGGTCCTCCCTGATCATCAGCGTGACCACCCTGATGTATTCGCAGATCTCGACAAATGCGTTTTCGTCTGCTTCGCTGCCGCCGGTATCCGTGACATCGGCCGCGGCAATCTGTTGCAAGTCCCTGATCGCCTCGTTGGCGTCCTCCGACATTGCCTCGAGCTTGTCGTCGCCGCCGCTGCCCAGGCCCGCCAGGAAGCCGCTGCACCATTGCGCCAGGGCCGCGGTGCGTTCCTCCAGCGTCTCGTCGTCGGCGGGCAGCCACAGCATGAGCCCCAGCTCTTCGTCGGCCAGTTGCCGGCGCGTGGAATTCAGCAGTTCCTGCAGCGACATCTTCAGCCCCGTGCCGGGCGCCGTGACGATCTCGAGCATATCCAGCAAGCCGACAAAGACATCGATGCCGCTGTCGGGCTGGCGCACCAGCAGACCGCAGGCGACACCGTGGCATTCCGCCAGGTCCGCGGCCCCCAGGTTGCCCTGCGCGATCGCGAGCGTGTGTTCAAAATCGGGCAGGCTGGCGCTGCTCATGTCTGGAGCCTCCAAGGCGGCCGCTGTCGATGGGCATTGGCATCGTGTTAACAGGCCCCGGCGTGCGGGGATTTCGAAAGCGCAGATGTTAGCAGCTGGGCCGCCGGCTTCACAGCACCCGCACCGAATTCGCCGCGACCCTCATTTGTAGATTGACCGATATTCTTTTGGAAATTATAGTGATGGCATGGATTCCTTAGAAAAAACAGACAAAGACCTGCAAAGGCTCGAAAAACAGCTGCGAACATTACTCGCTCAAATCCAGAAACTACGTGAAGAAAACCAGTCGCTGCACACCCGCCAGGAGTCCCTGGTCGCCGAACGCGCGGCATTGGTCGCCAAGAACGACGAGGCCCGCACCAAGGTCGAAGCGATGATCCACAGGCTCAAGGGCCTCGAACAGATGTGAGCCCGGACGGTCCCGGCAATCAAACCATGGAAAACATCACCGAACCCATATCGGTCTCCATACTGGACCACGAATACCAGTTCACCTGCCAGCCCCAGGAACGAGAGGCGCTGTTTGAAGCGGCCCGGATCCTGGACGAGCGCATGCGTGAAATCAAGAAGGCGGGGCGCCTGATGACGCTCGAACGCATCGCGGTCATGACGGCGCTCAACCTCGCCAACGAACTGCTCAGCCTGCAACAGCACGAAAAGCTCAGGGTCGACAAGGTCGACAGCCGCATCCGCATGCTGGCCGACGAGCTGGATAATGCACTGGCCGGCTAATTGGGCTAGAATGATTGTGCCCTCTGTGGTGCTGGCCAGTTGGTCTGATAGATGCCTTGTCCCTAATTGATAACCTGGGGACCGCAAAACCGAAGCTGGTGTGCACGTTCGCCAAAGTGCGAAAAGCCTTAAGCCCGGGGCGCCGTCCCACTTGAACCTCTGGTTCAAGGTCATCAGACCCGCAGCGGCATCCACGGAGGGTTCTACCTCTGGCCGCACCATCCGGAAGAGTCCAGCCTCAATGAGCGAATCGAAACAGTCCAAGGCGCTCTTGCGCCAGCGGCAACGTCAATTGCGGCGCGGCATCCAGGCGCGTCAGCGTGAACGCTTCGACCGTTCCATCCGCGCACACGTGCGGCAGCTGATCGCGTCCCGCGGAGCGCGCTCGGTGGCGGCGTTCTGGGCCTTCGACGGCGAGCCGGATCTCGTCCCCCTGTTCGCCCAGCTGACGGCAGACGGCATCGACCTGGCCTTGCCGGTCGTCACCCCGGGGCCCGGCGGGTGCATGACATTTCACCGCTGGCGGCCGGAAACGGACATGCGGCAGAGCGCCTTCGGCATCCCCGAACCGCAAGGCACCGCTGCGAGGGAAGCGCGGGAACTCGACCTGGTGATCATGCCGCTGGCCGCCTGGGACCTACGCGGCAACCGTCTCGGCATGGGGGCCGGATACTATGACCGATGCCTCGCGGCGAGCAGGCATTCCGCTGCCCCGTTCAGGGTCGGTGTGGCCTACAGTTCGCAGGAAGTCGGGCACATCGACCACGATCCGTGGGATGTTCCATTGCACGGCGTGGTGACCGAAAACGGGTGGCTGGAGTTCGCTGCCTGAGCCTTGCTGCGCCCGCGTCCGTTACGCGGGTGCAATGTGCGGGCTAAACAGGCAAAATGAGCCTGGCGTATATCGGACGGAACTGGAGGCGTTTATGCGTTACTGGCTGGTAAAGAGCGAGCCCCGTGTTTTCAGCGTCGACGACCTGGCGAACTGTCCCGGGCAAACGCGTTACTGGAAGCACGTGCGCAATTACCAGGCGCGCAATTTCATGCGCGACGATATGAAGGTCGGCGACAAGGTCTTTTTCTACCATTCCAACACCGAGGTCCCGGCCATCGTCGGCGTGGCCGAGGTGGCATCCAGGCCCTACCCGGACCCCGAGGCGTTCGACCCGGCTTCGAAGTATTTCGACCCGAAGAGCGACCCCGGTAATCCGCGCTGGTACCTGGTCGACATCCGTCTGTTGCACAAGCTGGAAACACCCATTTCGCTGCACACCATCAAGCAACACGTCGAGCCCCTGGGCGACCTGCCGCTGGTGCGCCGCGGCAACCGCTTGTCGGTCATGCCCGTTTCCGCGCGGCAGTGGGATTACATCATGAGCCTCGAGGCCGCATGAACCAGGACGAGCTGAAAAGACAGGTCGGCGCGGCCGCACTGGAGTTCGTGCATAACGACAGCGTGATCGGCGTCGGCACGGGCAGCACCGTCAATTGTTTCATCGAGGCCCTGGCGCGCAGCGGCAAGCGCGTGGAGGCGGCCGTCTCCAGTTCCGAGGCCACGACCCGGCTGCTGGAGGAGATCGGCATCGAGGTGCGCGATCTCAACCTGACCGGCGACCTCGACGTTTACATCGACGGGGCCGACGAGTTCGACGGGCACCGGCGCCTGATCAAGGGCGGGGGCGGGGCCCTGACCCGTGAGAAGATCGTCGCCCAGGCCAGCCGGAAATTCGTCTGCATCGCCGACGAAAGCAAGCGGGTGCGAGTCCTCGGCGCCTTTCCCCTGCCGCTCGAGGTGATCCCGCTGGCGCGCAGCCTGGTGGCGCGGAAACTGGTCGCGATGGGCGGCCAGCCGGAATGGCGCGAAGGCTTCGTCACCGACAACGGCAACTGGATCCTGGACGTTCACAACCTCGACCTGGTCGATCCGGTCGCCATGGAAAAGGCCATCAACAACCTGCCCGGGGTCGTGACCTGCGGCCTGTTCGCGCTGCGCGCAGCCGACCTTGTACTGGTTGCCACCGAAAGCGGTGTCACACGCTTGTAAACAAAGGATTTTATTTTTTTAAGGCGCTTATTGTATACTTAACGGCCCGGTAGCGGTTTTCCAGACGGAAATGGAAGCCTGCCGACAGGCACTTTCGAGAACGACGTGCCTTGTTACGCGTGACTGAATACAGGGATGTAACGGCATGAAATCCACGGTTCTTTTGACCATCGCGATCTTCCTGGCGAGCGCACCCGCGCCGGACTCGGAGTCCATTGCCGAGTTGTCGGGTGGTTTCCTGTTCGCGCCCGACACCAAAGCGCTGCAGGCTGCCGAAACGGAACCCGGCAAGACGCCAGCCGCCGAAGAAAGGAACGTCCCCGAGAAGGCCGGGGCGGCAGCAGCGGCCGGCGGCACCGAAGCCCGCGCCGACCGGCAGTCCCCGCGCAACGGCTGACCATTCGCCAAAAAATACCAACGGCCCGGGAACTCCGGGCCGCTTACACTACTCTACACTGCTTAAAGATTTCCCTGTTGCTAGCAGGGGATATATCTGTAAGATACAAAGCCCGATTTTTATATCCACCCACTGGAGAGCACTTCCATGAAATCGTTATTTGCTTCACTCGTCCTGCTGCTGATCTTTGCCGCCTCACCTGTCCTGGCCGGCGACGCCGCGGCCGGTAAAGCCAAGTCGGTCGTATGCGCGGCCTGTCACGGCGCCGACGGGCACAGTATCAACCCGCTGTGGCCAAACCTCGCCGGTCAGAAGGAACAGTACATCGTCAAGCAGTTGAAGGCGTTCCGCGACGGCAGCCGCAAGGACCCGACCATGTCGCCGATGGCCGCCGCCCTGAGCGACGACGATATCGCCAACCTGGCCGCCTATTTTTCCGCCCAGTAGGGGATTTCGGCCCACTTCAGAACGCCGGGAGCCAATTCCGGCGTTTTTTCTGCATTAATTCTGCAAAGCTTCCTTTAGTTTCCACCAATCTTCCGCCGCGACACGGCATACTTTGCTCCGAGGTAATGAGGGCCACAGCTGACACAGGAAGCGAATTATGCGTCTTAGCAGATTTACGGATTATTCCCTGCTCGTGCTGACCCACCTGGGTCAAACCGACGAAGAGCGTGTTACGATCAACGAGATTTCCGAAACCTACGACATATCCAAGAACCACCTGATGAAGGTCGTCAGCAACCTGTCCCGCCTGCAGTTCGTGGTGGCCCGGCGAGGGCCCGGCGGCGGCCTGATGCTGAATCACGACCCGCAGGACATCAACCTGGGCGAGGTCATCAGGCACACGGAAAAGCACCTGCAGCACCATGCCCCGGAGACCGCCAGCCCGGCCAACCGCGACGAGACGGCGCATCCGCGTCTCAGCGGCTTCTTGCAACAGGCCATGCACAGCTACGTGGAAACGCTGCGCAGCTACACGCTGGCCGACGTCCTGCAGCAGGATTCTCCGAGCGGCCTGATGCCGGAACTGCGCGAACAGTCCGCGTAATACCTGCCGGGGAAACCCGGACCGCTTGCATACCGATACGCAGCCCCGCCCGGCGGGGCTGCGTTTTTCGTGGCGCCGCCGGGTGGCGAAACCAGGCCGCAAGGCGCCCGGCTTGCCGTAAAATGGCCCCATGTCCCCTTATTCGGCAGACACCGTCGTCATCGGCGCCGGCCTCATCGGCCTGGCCGCGGCGCGGGCGCTCGCGCTCGCCGGCCGCGAAGTGGTCGTGCTGGAGGCCAACGGCGCCATCGGCCAGGAAAGCTCCAGCCGCAATTCGGAAGTGCTGCACGCCGGGATTTATTATCCGCCCGCCTCGCTCAAGGCGAGGACCTGTATCCGCGGCCGCCGGCTGCTCGATGCGTACTGCCGTCAACGGGGTATCGCGCTGCGGCGCCTGGGCAAGCTGGTCGTGGCCGCAGACGAAGACCAGCTGCCGCGGCTGGACGCACTGAGGCAAAACGCGCTGGCTTGCGGCGCGGACGGTCTCGAAACACTGGGGCCCGCGCAGCTCGAACAGATGGAGCCGGCCGTGCGCGGCGCCGGAGCGCTGTTTTCCGCCGGGACCGGGATCATCGACAGCCACGCCCTGATGCTGGCGCTGCAGGCCGACCTCGAGGCGGCCGGCGGCATCGTCGTCCTCAACAGCCGCGTGACGGCGGGCGAACGGCTCGCAGGCGGCATCTGCCGCCTGCGTTTGCAAACCCCGGAAGACACCTTTCTCGACACGCGGCTCGTGATCAATGCGGCGGGCCTGGGCGCCACGGATGTCGCCCGCGCGATCGACGGCTTCCCCGGCCGCGCCATCCCGCGGCAGTATTTCGCCCGCGGCCATTACTTCACCTATCCGGGCCGCGCGCCGTTCTCGCACCTGGTCTACCCGCTGCCGGCGCACGGGGGGCTGGGCATCCATGCCACGCTCGACCTGGCCGGGCAGGTGCGTTTCGGGCCCGACAGCCAGTACTGCAGCGGCGTCGACTACCGTTTCGACCCGCGACGCCGGGCTCGGTTCTCCAACGCCATCCGGCGCTGGTTCCCGGAGCTGGACGAAGCGCGCCTGCAGCCCGGCTATGTCGGTGTCAGGCCCAGGCTGGCGGGGCCGCGGGAGGACTTTGCCGATTTCGTGATCTCGGGGCCGACCGAGCACGGCGTTGCGGGTATCATTAACCTGTTCGGCATCGAGTCGCCCGGGCTGACGGCCTGCCTGGCGCTGGCAGAGGAAGTCGCTGCCCGGGTTGGCGGCGGCCGCTGAACCGGACACCGTACGATGAACGATAAGGAGCAATCCATGAACGCCCTCAGACTGTCGCCCGTGGTCATCAGCCTGCTGCTGCTGGCCGCGCATTTCTTCCGCGGCGCCCATTACCTCCTGGTCGCGCTGATGCTGCTGCTGTTGCTGTTGCTGCTGGTCAAACGCTCGTGGGTGCCGCCGCTGATGCAGGGCGTGCTCGTGATCGGTGCGATCGAGTGGCTGCGCACGCTGGTCGCGCTCGCGCAGATGCGCATGGAGTTCGGCGCACCGTGGACGCGCATGGCCGCCATCCTCGGCGCGGTGGCCGTTTTCACGGCGCTGTCGGCGCTGGTTTTCTGGCTCAAGGCCATCCAGCGGCGCTACGCGGGCGAACCGCCGGCGTGAGCGCGGCAATGGCGCTCGCGGATGGCCGTGGCGCGGGCGCTGAGATACAAGCCCATGGCGCTGTGTTACATTGCCGGGATTCGGGCTGTTTGTTACTATCCTGAACAAAGAAAAAAACGCTCCGAGTAACGCTGAAACAGCTGTAATCCAACTAACTTAGCGGCGAGTGTTTGCAGGCCCCAAGGACCAAGCTGAATGAAACCCTATTTCGAGAACATGGAGCGCTTCGGCAAAGCGCTCAAGGAAGGCCGCATCAAGCGGGCCGCCGAAAGCGCGGAACAGCTGAAGCAGATCGAGGCGGCCACGGCCAAACTGAAAAAAGACGTCGAGGCCGCGGGTTTTCCGACCGAGAAGATCAACCAGCGCGGCATCATGACCGTCTGGCAGCGCATCGAGTACCTCGTCGACGAAGGCAGCTGGTACCCGCTGCACAGCACCTACAACCCGCTCGACAACGATGAGGGCACCACCAACGTCGTCGACGGCCTGGGCAAAATCGAGGGCCGCTGGGCCGTCGTCATCGGTTTCGACAACAAGGTCATGGCCGGCGCCTGGCTGCCCGGGCAGTCGGAGAACATCCTGCGTGTGACCGACCTCGCCAAGCGGCTCAACATCCCGCTGGTGTGGCTGGTCAACTGCAGCGGCGCCAAGCTGACGGAACAGGAGAAGTTCTACGCCAACCGGCGCGGCGCCGGCACGCCGTTTTTCCGTCACGCCGAACTCGAGCAGGCCGGCGTCCCGGTGCTGGCCGGCATCTACGGCACCAACCCCGCGGGCGGCGGCTACCAGAGCATCAGCCCGACGATCCTGCTGGCGCACAAGGACGCCAACATCGCCGTCGGCGGCGCCGGCATCGTCTCCGGCATGGCGCCGCGCGGCGGTTTCGACGTCGAGATGCTGGAGGAGTTGGTCGAAAAATCCCGCCACTTCACCGCCAGCCCCCCGGGCACGGTGGCGACCCACTTCGACGAGACCGGTTTCTTCACCGAGGTCTACGAAGAGGAAACCGGCGTGCTCGACGGGCTCAAGGAGTACATGCGCGCGATCCCGGCTTACAAGCCCGAGTTCTTCCGCGTCGGCACGCCGAAGGACCCGGGCTTCCCGGCGGACGACCTGTACTCGCTGCTGCCGGTCAACCAGAAGCAGGTCTATGACTTCGACCAGGTGCTGGCGCGTCTCGTCGACGGCAGCGAGCACATGGAGTACAAGCCGGACTACGGCCCGGAGATGTACACCGGCCTGTGCAAGGTCGACGGCATGCTCGTCGGCTGCATCGGCAACCGCCAGGGTTTTCTGGGCAAGGGCTACCCGGAATACGCCGACTATCCCGGCATCGGCGGCAAGCTCTACCGCCAGGGCCTGATCAAGATGAACGAGTTCGTCACGCTGTGCGGCCGCGACCGGGTGCCGATCGTCTGGTTCCAGGACACCTCCGGCATCGACGTCGGCGACCTGGCCGAGAAAGCCGAACTGCTCGGCCTGGGCCAGTCGCTGATCTACTCGATCCAGCAGACCGACGTGCCGATGATGCTGGTGGTGCTGCGCAAGGGCACGGCCGCGGCGCATTACGTTTTGGGCGGTCCGACCGCCAACCGCCACAACGCCTTCACGCTGGGCACGGCGGCGACCGAGATCGAGGTCATGCACGGCGAGACCGCGGCGGTGGCGATGTACTCGCGCCGCGCCATGAAGGAAAAGGACGCCGGCCGGCCATTGCAGCCGATCGTCGACAAGATGAACGAGCTGGCGCAACACTACGCCGATCACTCGAAACCCGATTACTGCGCCAAGTACGGCCTGGTCGACGAGATCGTCAAGCTCGATGAGCTGCGCGGCTACCTCGGGGCCTTCGCCGGCGCGGCCTACCAGAACCCGAAATCCATATGCCCGCGCCACCAGATGCTGCTGCCGCGCAGCATCCGGGGCTGACGGCAGCAGCAGGCAGGGGACCTCAATGCACGAAGCAGTCGAAATTTTCGTCAACGGCATCTCTGGCGTCTTCGTCGGCCTGGGCATGCTCTACGTGGCCATCAAGATCAACAAGGTGATGGCCGGCCGCGCGGCCGCGAAGAAGGAGGCCCAGACATGACGTTCTTCCAGAACATGGGCTTGCTGGCGCTGACGCCGGGCATGGTCTTCATGTGGCTGATCGGGCTGACGCTGGTCTATCTCGCGGTCACGAAGAATTTCGAGCCGCTGCTGCTGCTGCCGATCGGTTTCGGCATCATCGTCACCAACCTGCCGCTGGCCGGCCTGATGGTGCCGGGCGAAGGTTTGATCTGGCGCTTCTACCACTACGGCATCGAGTGGGAGATCATCCCGCCGCTGATCTTTCTCGGCCTGGGCGCTTTGACCGATTTCAGCGCGATGCTGTCGCAGCCGCGGCTGATCTTCCTCGGCGCGGCCGCGCAGGTAGGCGTTTACGTGACGTTTTTCGTCGCCTACCTGATGGGTTTCACGCTGCCGGAGGCGGCCACCATCGGCATCATCGGCGGCGCCGACGGGCCGACGACGATCTATCTTTCGGCGAAGCTGGCGCCGCAGCTTTTGGGCGCCTGCGCGGTGGCGGCCTATTCCTACATGGCGCTGGTGCCGATCATCATGCCGCCAATCATGAAGCTGTTGACGACCGAGGCCGAGCGCAAGATCCGCATGCAGAAGGGGCGCAAGGTCACGCCGAGGGAAAAGCTGTTTTTCCCGTTCATCGCCGCCATGGTGATCATCCTGCTGGTGCCGGCGGCCGCGCCGCTGATTTCGATGTTCATGCTCGGCAACCTGTTCCGTGAATCGAAGGTGGTCGAGCGCCTGAACGAGGTTTCGCAGAACGCGCTGATGAACATCGTCACGATCTTCCTCGGCGTCAGCATCGGCGCGACGATGAACGCCGACACATTTCTGCGCCCGGAGAGCCTGAAGATATTCTTCCTCGGCCTGTTTGCATTCATGGTCTCGACCGCCAGCGGTATACTGCTGGCCAAGCTGATGAACCTGTTCACGAATAACAAGATCAACCCGCTGGTCGGCGCAGCCGGCGTTTCCGCCGTGCCGATGGCGGCGCGCGTGGTGCAGAAGATCGGCGCCGAGGCCGACAAGAAGAATTACCTGCTCATGTTCGCCATGGGCCCCAACATCGCCGGTGTCATCGGTACCGTGATCGCGGCCGGCATATTCATCTCAATCTTGCAATAGGAAGCACACTATGGCTACTGAAGTCCTGGTTCCACTGGCCGGAAATATCTGGAAGGTCCTCGTCGATGTCGGTGACGAGGTCGAGGAAGACGACGAGCTGGTCATCATCGAGGCCCTGAAGATGGAAAACCCGGTGTACGCGCCGTGCGACGGCACCATCGCCGAGATCAAGGTGAAGAAGGGCGACGTGGTCGAAGACGACGACGTGCTGATGCTCATCGAAGAGGCCTGAACGGGAAAGCGCCATGAATTTCGAACTCGACGAACAACAGCAACTGGTGCAGGACACCGCCCGGCGTTTCGCGCTGGAGGAAATCGCGCCGACGCTGGAGGAAGAGGAACGCAACCACGAGTTCCGCCAGGAGCGCGTCGCCAAGATGGGCGAGCTGGGTTTCCTCTCCTGCGTGCTGCCCGAGGAGCTCGGCGGCAACGGCATGGGTTACCTGGAATCCGTGCTGATGGCGGAACAGATCGCCAAGGTCTCGGCCTCGTGGCGGCTGCCGTTCAACATGCAGAACCTCGGCCCGCCCCTGTCGGTGGCGCGCTGGGGCACCGACGAGCAGAAGGAGAAGTACATCCCGGGCTGGATCGACGGCACCAAGATGGGTTTTTTCGCCATGACCGAGCCCAACACCGGTTCCGACGTGGCCAGCATGAGCACGCACGCGATCGACAGGGGCGATCATTGGGAGCTGCACGGCAACAAGCTGTGGATCACCAATGCGCATATCGGTGACGCCGGTCTGCTCTATGCCTACACCGACAAGGACAAGGGTAACAAGGGCATGTCCTGCTTCATCATCGAGCCGAAGAATCTCGACGGCTGCACCGCTCGGCCGATCACGACCAAGCTGGGCCTGCACTGCTCACCCACCGGCGAGTTCATCTTCGAGGGCGCGAAGATTCCGAAGGACGCGCTCCTGGGCGAGCTCAACAACGGCTTCAAGATGTGCATGTGGCAGCTCGGCAACACCCGCATCGGCTGCGCCGCCGGCGCGCTGGGCGTGGCCGGCGGCGCGCTGGACCTGGCGATCAACTACGCCAACGAGCGCACGCAGTTCGGCAAGCCGATCTCGAAGCACCAGATGATCCAGGCGCAGATCGCCGAGATGGTGGTCGAGCACAAGGCCGCGCAGATGCTGGTCTACCACGCCGCCTGGCTGAAGGACCAGGGCAAGCCGAGCCAGTACGAGACCTCGGTCGGCAAGCTGGCCGCCTCCGAGGCCGCCGTGCACGCGGCCAACGAGTGCATGAAGATCTTCGGCTCCTACGGCTTTTCGTCCGAGTACCCGGCCGAGCGCTTCTACCGCGACGCCAAGTCATTACAAGTGGTCGAGGGCACCTCCAACGTGCAGAAGATGATCATCTCGGGGATCGCCTGCGGCCACACGCAGAACCGTTAAAGGGCGCCCGTGATGCGCACACCCGCGACCAGCGTGTTGCGCACGCGCTGGTTGCCGGTACCGGCCGGGTGGGCCAGGTGCAGGTACTGGATATCGGGCGAGAGCGTGAAACGGTCGCTGAGCCGGTGGCGGTAATAGACCTCCAGGTGCCAGCCGGCGCGCCGCCCCGGCAATTCGTAGGCGGCGCCTGACGCCGTCCGCCCGGCCGCAGCGCCCAGGCGGCCCCGGCCGATCGAAGTATCGGCCGCCATGCTCACGAACGTATCCGGCTTCGAGCCGCCCGCGTCGGCCGCGCCGATGCGCACGTTCCAATTGAAGGCGGCCGCGCGGCCGTCGATAACGCCGTAAATACCGGCCTGGTTTCGGGGCACGGCGTGTCCGGGGTCGTTCGGCCGGCTCGTTTTTCTGCCCCACGCGCCCAGGCGCAGCGTTGAGGTCGCCCATTCGAAGCCCACCTCGGCCGCGGCGAAGACACCTTTTGCATCCGCATCGAGATCGACCAGGTCATCGTAAGAACCACTGTCGTTATCGGCCAGGCCGTGGCTCGACTGCAGCAGCAGCGTCAGGCCGGCGCGGCTGCCCGGCGGGTGTCGCCACGCGAGACCCAGGCTGTAATCCGGCAGCGGCAGCGTCGGGTTGTTGACGAAGGTCGCCGCCAGGAACTGGCGGTTCTCGTCGTTGGCGATGTCACTGGTATCGATATAGGCCGGCCCGTCGATGAGGCCGACCGACCACACGCCGCGCCCGGCCGCGAATTCGTAGTACGCCTCCGACAGCTGCACGCGGCCGCGCCCGTGCCCGTCCAGCGCGCTGCCCGCGTCCTTGTTGACCTCCGGGAACCAGGCCGCGACACCGGAGGATTTCGGCGTGGTGCTGGCCTCGGCGCGGACGAACCACTGGCCCGGGCCGGCGGAGAAGGCCAGGCGCAGATCGAACGAGGCGATCGTTTCGGCGTCGGCTTCATCCGCGCTGGCGGCGAGCGCGGTCAGCGTGGCGTCGGCTTCCAGCCTCGGTGGGGTTTCGGCAAGAACGGGAGAAGTGACAGCGGCCAGAACCATCGATGCGATCGCCGGGAACCATGAGGAGTGGAAGGTTTTTCGGGTCTCACGGATTTCAACCGGTCCTGGACCGCTGCCGGAGTGTGTCACTGCACGCAATTGCCCTCATTGGTGTTCATTGCCCTTAATGATAATGATTCTTATTCGTGATAAATTGATCCAGATCAATTAATCTCCACCTGGCGCCACACTCGCCAGCGCACGTGTCCCCTGCGCCCCGGCCATCATGCCGGCCCCCGGTTTCCCGCCAGCGGAGAATCCGTTATCCTGCTGCCTATCCGCGGGCCGGGGCAGGTACAGGCAACAAGGCACGGGGCCGCTCAAAGGGAATCACGATGCGCATCAACTTCTGGCTCAAGACCTGGAACGAGGGCAATATCGGCTTTCACCAGGCGCAGATCCACGCGGCGCTGGAGCAACACTGGCCTGAGCTCCCCGCCGGCGCCCGCGTGCTGGTGCCGCTGTGCGGCAAGACCCGCGACATGCTGTGGCTGGAAGAACGCGGCCTTGACGTGACCGGCGTCGAGTTCGTCGAAGCCGCCGTGCGCGAATTTTTCAGCGAGAACGACCTGGAATTCGAGCGGACGGAGCTGTACGGACACCCTTGCTACCAGGCCGCGGGCCGCAACGTCCGCATCTTCTGCACCGATTTCATGCAGCTGGCCGACGACTTCGAAGACGAGCCCTTCCAGGCGCTCTACGACCGCGCCGCGCTGGTGGCCCTGCCGCCCGACATGCGCCCGCCCTACGTGGCCGCCTGCCAAAAACTGATCAGCGGGGCCGCGAAGGGTTTACTGGTCTCGGTGACCTACCAACCCCAATCGATGGAAGGCCCGCCGTTCAGCGTCGAGCCGGGCGAGGTCGAGCACCTGTGGGGAGATGAACTCGAACTCGTCGGCACCGCCGACATGCTGGCCTCGATCCCGCGCGCCGTGGCCGCCGGCGTCGAGCGCCTGGACGAGTATTTCTGGGTGTTTAAATAGAAACCGGCAACTTGCCAGGGGTGTTCGCAATCAGTTCTCTGGATTCAGAGCAACAACACCCAGTTTGACGCCCAAGGCATCGAGTAATCGCCGCACCGTGTCAAAGCGGGGTTGCGCGCCGGGTTTGAGCGTCTTGTATAAGCTCTCGCGGCCAAGACCGGCAATAGCGGCTACCGTGGCGATGCCCCGGGCTTTTGCGACATCACTCACTGCCGCCAGAAAAGCATCGGGATCCGGATCTTGCAGGGCAGCCGTCAGGTATTCGGCAATGACCTCCTCGCTATCGAGGTATTCGCTGGCATCAAATGGCGCCAGGTTCAATCGGTTTGTTTGTTTCATGGCTCATATCTCTTCGAGTAACCGGGCCAGTTTTTTAGCCCTGGCGATATCCCGTTGTTGCCGGTGCTTTTTACCGCCGCAAAGCAACACGTAGAGGACATCGCCGGTGCGGGTGAAATACACCCGATAGCCCGGACCGACGTGAATGCGCATTTCAGACACACCCGCACCTACCGGCCGACAATCACCGAAATGCCCGCGCTCGGCAGCGCGGATTCTCTTGATAATTCGAGCCTTACCACGTACGTCCCTGAGCGCTTTGAGCCACGCATCGAAGATGCCAGTACGCGCTATCGTTATCATACTACGCTTGTATCCATATAGATACAATCGCATTAATACTCATGGCTTGATAGCGGTAATTCCCTCGACTATGTGTAAGAAATAGAGGTGCAGCGCCCACTATTTAACATGATCACGTTTCCGCGGAAACGCGGTGCGGAAAATGCTTATTACAAATCGATATTCGATTGCCGGAACCGCTGACAAAAACGTTTTCAGGCAACTTCCAACAAGGCCGCCGGATTCTTGTGGGCGATCAGGATCAAGGTCCGGGCGGCACCCGACGGGCTGCGGCGACCCTGTTCCCAATCCTGCAGCGTGCGGACGGAGACACCCAGCAGCGCGGCGAACTGGGATTGTGAAAGTCCTGTGCCCTCGCGAATACTCGCGACCGATGGCACATTGATCGTGCGTCCTGTTTTACCCTGCTTGAGTTCGCGGATGCCGTGCAAGATTTCGGACCCGATGTCGCGTTTCTCACCCATCTTCCAACTCCTCACGGATCTGCTTCAACACATGCCCTGGGATCGAGTCAGTCACATTCTTGGGATAAATCGTTAACATCCAGATAATTCCATTTGCGCGTCGGACAAAGTAGATGACTCGATATCCGCCGCGTTTGCCGCGCGCGGCACCGCGCCATCGAAGCTTCCGAACACCACCCGAACCACGGATGACCACCCCAGCCTCCGGGCTTCGCATCAGTTCACCCTGCAGTCGGGCATATGCTTCATCAGTCAGGTATTCCTGAACAAGACGCGAAAATATCCGTGTCTCAATGAAGGTGAACATTACCAACTATACGGCATTGCCGTATATTTTGAAAGCGAATCTCGTCAAAGAAGACCAGATGTTGAAGACCATGTTGCCCACAGCCCAATGTGGACCGGCCACGCCTGTTGCGAAATGCCTGATTGCTCTAAGGGATGTAGGAAATTGTCGCCGGAAACCCGCTATTTAACATAATCACGTTTCCGCGGAAACGCGCGCTGTGCCCGGGGCAAGGAATGGCGCCGTCGCGCGGAAAACACCGCCGGGCAGCGGCATACGCGGCCCAACCCGGCGCTTTGCCGCAATCCCGCAATTTCTGATTTTCCTTCTCCAACCACTTATGATGTCTGTATGATGAACGATCTTAAAGCGGGCGCCTGGGTTTAATAACGATGGGTAATGAAGCCGTCAAATCGCCATTCGGAAACTTGTGGTCGGAATTGAAGCGCCGGCGCGTCATCCGCGTCATCATGATCTACGCGATCGTCGGCTGGGTCGTCATCGAGGTGGCATCGACGGTGTTGCCCAACCTGAACCTGCCGCAGTGGACCGTCACACTGGTCACCATACTGATCGTGCTCGGCTTTCCCGTCACGATCATCATGGCCTGGGTCTTCGACATCGGCCCCGAAGGCCCGGAACGGACCAGGTCGCTCGACGAGGCCGCGGCAGCCCCAGAGCCCGCAGCAGAAGCAGCCGCAAAACCCGAACCGGCCGGCGCGGCCGCACCCGCCTCGCGTGCCGGGGACAACCGTAAATCCATCGCCGTGCTGCCGTTCGTCAACATGAGCGGCGATCCGGAGAACGAGTACTTCAGCGATGGCATTTCCGAGGAAATCCTGAACCTGCTGGTCAAGCTGCCCAAGTTGCGGGTGGCGTCGCGGACGTCCTCGTTCGCTTTCAAGGGCAAGGATTTCGATATCCCGATCGTCGCCGAAAGGCTGGGTGTGGCCACCGTGCTCGAAGGCAGCGTGCGGCGCGCGGGCGACCGGGTGCGGATCACCGCGCAGCTGATCGACACCGCCAGCGATTCGCATCTCTGGTCGGAGACCTACGACCGGGAAATGAAGGACGTGTTCGATATCCAGGACGACATCGCCAAGAGCATCGTCAATGCACTCGAAGTCACGCTGACGCCCAAGGAACGGCGCGCGCTGCAATACGTCGCCACCTCCGACGTCGAGGCGTTCGACTTTTACCTGCGCGGGCGCCGGTTTTTCTACCGGATGGGCAAGCGGGATTTTCATCACGCCATTAAAATGTACGAAAAGGCCATCGAGCAGGATCCCAATTTCGCGCTCGCCTATGCCGGCATCGCCGATGCCTATTCCCTGATCTACCAATGGGTGGAATCGTCGCCCGAGATTGCGGCCAAGGCCAACGAAGCCAGTATCCAGGCCGTCGAGCTGGATTCGGATTCGGCCGAGGCCCACGCCGCGCGCGGCATGGCGCTTTCCCTCGACAAACAGGACGACGAGGCGGAACGGGAATTCGAAACCGCGATCCTTCTCAACCCGGAGCTTTTCGAGGCGTATTACTGGTACGGGCGCGATTGTTTTGCCCAGGGCAAGGCCGAAAAAGCCGCGCGCCTGTTCGCCAAGGCCTCGGAAGTCAATCCCGAGGATTACCAGGCCCCCCGTTTGCTAAGCATCGTTTACCGCGACCTGGGCCGCGACGCCGACGCAAAACAAGCCAATATCAAGACGGTCAGGGCTGCGGAGAAGCACCTGGAACTGCACCCCGACGATGCCCGTGCGCTGAATATTGGCGCGTGCTCATTGGTTGACCTGGGAGAAAATGAAAAGGCGGTGTCGTGGGCTGAACGGGCGCTGGAATCGGCCCGCGGCGAACCCGCGGTGCTTTACAACGTCGCCTGCATGTATGCCCAGCTTAACGACAATGACCGCGCGATCGAACTGTTGACCGAGGCCATCGACCAGGGCTACGGGCATCGCGCCTGGCTGGAAAACGACGGCGATCTTAAAGGCCTGCGCGAAGACGAGCGCTTCAAGGCGCTGCTGGCGCGGCTTGGGTGAGCGACTGGCGCCGCCTTTTTGGCCGCGGCAATACCCACGAACCACGTCATCCCCACGAATCAACGTCATGACCACGAATCAACGTCGTGACCACGAACCAACGTCGTGACCACGAACCAACGCCATGACCACGAATCAACGTCGTGACCACGAATCAACGCCATGACCACAAATCAACGTCATCCCCGCGAAAGCGGGGATCTCACAGGCCTCGCAGAGCGCACGTGCGAAACCGTGGAGATCCCGGGTTCCGCTATTCGCGGCCCCGGGATGACATCTTTTCCGTCATCCCCGCGAAAGCGGGGATCTCCGCGGCATTGCACGGACTGGTGCACCGGCAGGCTCGAAGCCGACTGGCGCTATATCCGGGCTAGTGTTTTAACATCGCGCTCACCATCCAGGCACTGCTCAATCGCCTGCCCGAATACCGAGCCCGGTCCGGCCACGGCCTCGAACAGAGTCATGCAGGACTTGAATTTGAGGTCATCCGGGTAGCCGAAGATTTCCGAGACGGAACGATCCCGGTTGGCAAGTACCGCCTCCGTGCATTCCTGCAATCGCGCGCCCAGCACCGGGTGATCCAGATAAGCCTTTGCTTCCTCCCGGCTCTTGATTGCATAGAACTTCGCCGTCGAGCTGAACCCCAGGCCATCGATCTGCGGAAAGACGAACCACATCCAGTGGGATCGTTTGCGGCCGTTGCGCAGTTCGGCAAGGGCGCGAGGGTAGGCCTTTTCCTGGGCTTGGGTGAAGCGGGTGAGGTTGTAAGGGTCGGCTGTCATACAGAATATAGAGGAAGTCAGTGTCGGCTAATTGAAAGGTTTTGTTTCGGCTGAATGAAAACTATAGTGCGTCTTGTCGAAAAGTTTTGGAAGTATGTGATTGAGTGAAGAGCGTGCGATTAGTTGCAAAGTGCCGGTTAGTGACTTACTTATGAATATCCGCGTTTCCGCGGAAACGCGGGCATCGGTAAAAGAATCCTTTGCCACCAATCGCCGGCGATTGGATCATTGGTCCAATTGTGCGATTAAACGTATTCTTTGTATCAGCTCAGGAAGACGTGCTTGACTGGCCGCATCGCCCGGCAGTTGACCCGGCAATGCCGCTAAAAAGTCCGTATTTTCCAGCAGCCCTTTCAATTCACCGGCGATAAAGCGTTTCACTTCCGCGTCGGCACGCTCAATCTCGTCCAGCAGTTCCCGACGCCCATCGATCACTGTAATGAGGTCCTCGAGATCATGGCTCGCCAGATAATCTTTCCGGCCACGGCCATGAAAGGCCTCAAGCTTCGTCGCCAAAAACAGCGGCCCGGTAATGAGCCGAATTATCCCGCCATTCGGTCGCGCAACCGCCCACGAAGACCAGCGACTGACATAAATCCCCGAGGGCCTGTGCAATCGGAACCAAAATATCCAGATTTGGGTCGTTGGCGATGCCGCCCTCCTTCACCGCAGTCGTTTTTCGAGAAATTTCCTCGCCAACTCCCGCTCCCTCGCCTGACCGGCCCGCAAGGCGTCGAACAGGGCCAGCAATTCATAAAGCGCGGCATCGTCCTGCGCAGCCAGGGGTAGACTCTCGTACAAGGGCAGCAACCCCGGCCCCCTGGCGATACCCTCGGCATGCGGCCATACCGGCGCCGGTTCGTCGGTCGCGACCATGATGTCTTTCAGCGGGGCGACGCCGTGCGCCGTCGGAAAACCAATGGTCATCTCGCCGCGCACGACGGGATAAGCATAAGGCGCCCCAAAAACCACGAACGACCGCAGCGTCGCAAGAACCGGTCGGGGCTGGTCCTTGATTTGCGCCAGCAAATGTGCCGCCAGCAAACGCT
>Ga0210122_1000075_pt1 | contig 27659 bp, 29 predicted proteins | sample Muzzi_CordB_D2_FD_185530 | JGI IMG/M metagenome (GOLD analysis project Ga0210122, IMG submission 185530) | Wetland microbial communities from San Francisco Bay, California, USA, that impact long-term carbon sequestration - Muzzi_CordB_D2 (SPAdes) | ecosystem: Environmental > Aquatic > Marine >... | reverse complement strand
GCTGCCTTCGTCCGTTGTGTAGTGCACGCCGCCGTTGATGCCGCGCTGGCGCAGGTTGCTGTTCTCGCGGTAGCCGTCAGTACGGATACCGATGGCGCTGACCGCGGCTGAGAATGGCCCCGACGCGGCGTTGGCCGAGGCCCGCCCCTCGCGGTGACGGAACGAGCCGAAGGCGCCCTCAAGGCGCGCATTGGGTGGCGCGCCCACTCCGCTCTTGGTCACGATATTGATGACGCCGCCGACGGCGCCGTCGCCGTAGCGCACCGCGCCGCTGTTGCCGCGACTGACTTCGATGCGAGCAATGCTGTTGAGCGGAATCGACGAGAAGTCGAAGCCTTGCAGGTCGAAGTCGTTGAAGCGACGCCCGTTGACCAGCACCAGCACATTGGACGGCGCACTGGCGCCGAAGCCGCGCAGGTCGACCACGTCGCGCGCGCCGTTGACGCCTGCGCCGATGTGCTGCAGCTGGATGCCGGCCTGCTCGGACAGAATCGCCGGCAGGGTCTGTGCGGTCGCCCGTTCGATCTGCTGCGCCTCGATCACGGTGGTCGAGGTGCCGGTCATGCCGATGCCGAGCCGGCTCGTCGACACATCGATGGCCGGCAGCACGATCTGGGCATGGGCGCCGGACGCTTGTGCGGCGATTGCGCTGCCTGCCAGCAGCGCGGCAAGAAAACGGTGATGTCCCGCCATGACGCAATGTTCCTTCGTTTGCGTCCGCGGCCTGGGCGGACGCATCGGGTGAGCGATAAGCCCGATGCGAAGGAACACGCGGCATCACGCAAACTGCGCCAAACTCGCGTGCGGATCGTCGTGAGAAGAAGGGTTCCCTCACGGCCTTCGCACCGGCATTGCCGTCACCGCTGCGAAAGACCGCTCCGTATGGACGCCCCGTCCACCGGTTGGGTGACCGCGCTGGCAGGTCTCCTGGCTCGCGGGTCGTCGCCTCTTGAGGTGTCCGGCCTTCCCAGTTTCCCAGTGGCCGTGTCGGACGAGGCTCGCCGCTGACAGTTGCGGGGGCAGCCACGGATTGGCGCGACGCGGAATGCGCTTTCCGTGTTCCCTCTTTCGTCCCCGGCATCACCCCGGGGAACCAGCACGCTGAAATGTTCCCTTGGCGATGCGCATGAGTCAAGCGGGCGCGGCGGATAACCGGTGAAGGAAATTCTTTCGACGGCGCCGGGACTAGAGGCGACACCGGATTGTTACTCCCAGGTAGCCGGCGCTGGTGGTATCCCGACCGCCGGCCCCTGGGAGATGTTCGCCATGACCGTGACCCAAGCGCTTCGCCACCTTTGCGTGCTTGCCGCCGCCGCCCTGCTGGTGACGGCCGTCGGCATGAAGCCGCTGCATGCGATCGGCACCGACGATCCGCCGGCGCCGAGCGACAGCGGCGACAAGAAAAAGAAGAAAAAGAGCAAAGTCATCGAACAGCAGGAGCAGCAGCTGGCGAAAGAGAAATTCCTGCGCAAGTACCGCGCCGCCCGTCAGCTCATCGTCACCGGCCATTACCAGGCCGGCATCCGCGCCATGCACGCCATCGGCCGTGACGAGCATCCGGACGTCGCCAACTACATCGGATACGCCTATCGCAAGCTCGGCGACTACGACAATTCCAGGATCTGGTACGAGGCGGCGCTGAAGGCCGATCCCAACCATGTGCGCACCTGGTCCTATTACGGCATGTGGCAGATGGAACAGGGCAACCGGCTCAAGGCGCTCGACGACCTGCAGAAGGTCAAGCTCATCTGCGGCAACACGAGCTGCACGGCATATCGCCAGTTGAAAGACGTGATCGACGGCAAGGCGACCTACTGAGCACATCTGTCTGAATACTTGCGTTGCACGACGAGGGCCACGATCGCCCCGGCCCTCGTTATCTTGCGTGCAGACACCTCAGTCGCCGGCGGCACGGACACCGGTTAGCCGGTTCAGGACCCGGCGCTGGCCTCCTCCACGATCCAGCGCCGATAAGCCGGATCGGCGCTCTCCACCGGCAGCGTCATGATGGCGGGCGTGTCATAGGCGTGCAGCGCCTTTACCGCCGCCGCCACCGCGTCGGCGAGTGCCGCGCGGGTCTTGATGATCATTACCACCTCCTCGCTCCGCGCCAGCTTGCCCTGCCACCAGTAGTGCGAAATCATCCCCGGCAGGATATTGACGCAGGCGGCCAGCCTGCGCTCGACGATTGAGCGCCCCGCCTGCTCCGCCTCGACAATCGAGGGCCAAGTCGTATAGACGAGCACCACGCGTTCCATCGGATATCCTTATTTCGTGCGCCAGCCAGACCAGCGGTTCCAGAACATCGCCTTTGTCGCCGGGTCAAGCCCGGAGGCGCGCGAAGCCTGTGAGCGGCTGCAAAAACGTTACGGCAATGCCGGGCCCGACACCGCCGACGTGATCGTGGCGCTCGGCGGCGACGGGCTGATGCTGCAGACCCTCCACAAGTTCATGAAATCGGGCAAGCCGATCTACGGCATGCACCGCGGCACCGTTGGCTTCTTGATGAACGAATACGTCGAGGACAGGCTTAACGAGCGGCTCAGCGCCGCGCAGCTCACGGTAATTCATCCCCTGGTCATGCGAGCGACCGACGCGCAGGGCCGGATGCACGAGCACCGTGCCATCAACGAGGTCTCCCTGTTTCGCCAGAGCGCGCAGGCGGCGCGTCTGCGTATCCTGATCGACGGCAAGGAGCGGCTCGCCGAACTCGTCGCTGACGGCGTGCTGGTGGCGACGCCGGCCGGCTCCACGGCCTATAACCTGTCGGTACAGGGACCGATTATCCCGATCAACGCCTCGCTGCTGGCGTTGACGCCGATCAGCCCGTTCCGACCGCGGCGCTGGCGCGGCGCGCTGCTGCCGGACAAGGCCAGGGTCACCATCGAGATCCTGGAAGCCGACAAGCGGCCGGCGGCGGCGGTGGCCGACAACGACGAGGTACGCTCTGTGCAATCGGTCGACGTCACCATGGATCACAGCGTGTCGATCAATATGCTGTTCGATCCGGGTCACAATCTCGACGAACGCATTCTGCGCGAGCAGTTCGGTTTCTAATTGATGGCGCAGAAGTTCGAATTCACCGTCAACGGCAAGCCGGTCAGCATCGCCCTCGGCAACGAGGAGACGCCGCTGCTCGACGTGTTGCGCAACGCGCTCGGGCTGATGGGCAGCCGCTTCGGCTGCGGGCTGGAGCAGTGCGGTTGCTGCATGGTGCTGATCGACGGCGCGGCCGAAAAGTCCTGCGCCAAACCGGTGTGGAGCGTAGCGGGCAAAGACATCACCACCATCGAAGGGCTCGGCACGGCCGCGCGTCCGCATCCGTTGCAGCAGGCCTTCCTCGAAGAGCAGGCCGGCCAGTGCGGCTATTGCCTGTCCGGCGTCATTGTCTCGGCCAAGGCGCTGCTTGACCGCAACCCGCAGCCGAGCCGAGCCGAAATCGCCGCAGCGCTCGACAACAATATCTGCCGCTGCGGCACGCACGCCCGCATTCTCAAGGCGGTGCAGAAGGCGGCGACGCAGATGCGGGCGGGAGCAAAGGCATGAACGCGCCGCTGCCCGGCATGCTGGCCGACAATCCCGCGCTCGATCGCTGGGTCGCGTTCCCCGCTCCCGGCGAGGTCGCCATCGGCACCGGCCGCGTCGAGTTCGGCCAGGGTGTGCTCACCGCCATGGCGCAGATCGCCGCCGATGAACTGGACGTGCGGATCGACCGCATCAGCGTGCGTTCGGGCGACACCGCGCTCACGCCCAACGAGGGCTATACCGCCGGCAGCATGTCGATGCAGGCCGGCGGCGTGGCACTGCGCCAGGCCTGCGCCGACGTCCGCGCGCTGTTTCTCGAACAGGCGGCGAAGATCGCCGGCTGTGCGGCGAGCGACCTCGGCGTGCGCGACGGCCGCATCTTCCGCAATGGAACGTCCACCGGCCAGGACTATTGGACACTGGCGGCTTCCATTGATCTCTCCGTCAAGGCGAACGGGGCCGGCACCTGCAAGACGCCGGAAGCATTCACGGCGATCGGCTCGAGCCAATCCCGCATCGATTTGCCGGGCAAAGTGTTCGGCGACGCCGTCTTTATTCATGACTTGCGACTCGACGGCATGCGGCACGCCCGCGTGGTGCGCCAGCCCAGCCGCAGCGCCAGCATCGCGTCGGTCGACGAAGCGGCAATCAGGCGCGCCGCCAAGGGTGCAATTGACTTCGTGCGCCAGGGAAATTTCCTCGCCATCCTCGGCGACGACGAAACCGCGGTCGAATTGGCGGCCGCCGCCGCGACCAATCTCGTCAAATGGCAGAACGTCGAGACTCCCTCCCCAATCCAGCAAGAGGCGAACTGGCTGTTACAGCGGCCCTCGATTGACAGGCTTATCGGCGCCCCCGAGCCGGCCGGCGCGCGGGGCCATCAGCGTTTCGAGGCGACCTACACCAAGCCCTATCTCGCCCACGCCTCCATCGCGCCGTCCTGCGGATTGGCACACTATGAGAACGGCCATCTTACAGTGTGGACCCATTGCCAGGGCGTGTTCCCCCTGCGCGGCGCGCTTTCGCGCACGCTCAAGCTCGAGCCCAGTGCCATCACCGTGCACCACGTGCAGGGTGCCGGCTGCTACGGCCACAACGGCGCCGACGACGCCGCCGCCGATGCCGCCATTATCGCCATGCAGGCACCCGGCAGGCCGGTGCGTGTGCGCTGGCGGCGCGAAGAGGAATTCGTCTACGAACCGAAAGCGCCGGCCATGCTGGTCAAGGTGCGCGTGCTCACCGACAAAGCAGGAAAGCCGACCGACTGGACCGCGGAAATCTGGAGCGGCACCCATAACGGCCGTCCGGGCGGCGGTAATCCGCTGCTCGGCGGCGAAGCCCTGCCCGATCCGCTGCCGCTCCCGCCGCCGGGCGACGTGCCGGAGGCGAACGGCGGCGGCGCCACCCGCAACGGCGAGCCGCTCTATGACATTGCGCAAAAACGCATCATCCATCATCTGGTGCCGGACGTGCCGGTGCGCGTCTCCGCGCTGCGCGGGCTCGGCGCCATGACCAACGTGTTTGCGCTTGAATGCGCCATCGACGAGCTGGCCGAACGTGCCGGCCAGGATCCGGTGCAATACCGGTTGTCGATCACGGCAGATCCGCGCGCCCGCGCCGTGATCGAAAAAGCAGCCAGCATGGCGAACTGGAGCACCACCGACAAAGGCGGCAGTGGCGCCGGCCGCGGCTTCGCCTTCGCGCGCTACAAGAACAAAGCCGGCTACGCGGCGGTCGTCGTCGCGCTCGACGTCGACGAAGAGATCCGGCTGCGCCATGTCTGGTGCGCGGCCGACGCCGGGTTAATCATCAATCCCGACGGCGCCGTCAACCAGCTCGAAGGCGGGATCATCCAGTCGGCGAGCTGGCTGCTGAAGGAACAGGTGCGTTTCGACGAGGGCATCAGCAGCCTCGACTGGGAGAGCTACCCGGTGCTGAAATTCTCCGAGGTGCCGGAGATCGAAATCGAGCTTCTTAACACCCGCGCCGAGATCCCGCTCGGCATCGGCGAGGTTTCCGCCGGCCCCACCGCCGCGGCCATCGGCAACGCGGTGTCGCATGCGCTCGGCGCGCGCATCCGCGACCTGCCGCTGACCCGCGAGCGCATCATGGCGGCGCTGCTTAAAAGCTAGGGAGCAGCGGCGGAATCGGCCCCCGGCCCCATGCTAAACCATTCCTTAACATCGCGCCGGTAGGTTCAACCGACTGTCTCGGGCTCAATTCGCCCGACGCTCGGTACTGCCATGGTCCGCATCGATTTCAACCGCCTGCGTTTCCTCGTCATCGACGACAACGCCTATATGCGCCGTATTCTGCGCACGTTGCTGCACGGCTTCGGCTCGCGCGACGTCTACGAGGCGGAGGACGGCGCCTCGGGCCTGGAAGCCTTCACCCAATACATCCCCGACATCGTAATCACCGACTGGGCGATGCCGATCTTCGACGGTCTCGAGCTCGCCCATATGATCCGTCAGCCGGGCGCCAATTCGAATCCTTACGTGGCCATCATCATGCTCACCGGCCACTCTGAAAAGAAGCGCGTGGTGGCGGCGCGCGACGCCGGCGTCACCGAGTTTCTGGCCAAGCCGATCTCATCCAAGGGCCTCTATCAGCGTATCATCAACGTGGTCGCCAATCCGCGCCCATTCATCAAGACCAAGACCTATTTCGGACCCGACCGGCGGCGTAGTAGCGCCGGCTCGAGTTACGTCGGCCCCGAGCGCCGCAAGGGCGGCAAAGCAGAGGTGATCCGCCAGGTACCATTGTTGGAAAAAGTTCGGGCTCCCGAATGAACGAGGAACCAGAAGACATGGCCCCCCGTAAGAACACCGCGGCTGTAACCACCTACGGTGACCACGAGATCATTAACCCGGAAAACAAGCTGCACAAGGCGATCTCCGCCAAGCCGCTGCTGCCCGGAGAGGCCGATCCGGTGGCGCGCGCGGAAAAGGCGCTGGCCGCGCTGTCGGGCGAATTTACCGCATGGATGGATTCCGAATGCGAGCGGCTCGACAAGACGCGCCGCGCTGTCGCCGCGGATGGTTTCACCGACGCCAACAAGGAAGCTCTTTTTCACGCCGCCCACGACATCAAGGGTGAGGCGGCAACATTCGGCTATCCGGCGGTCGCATCGGCGGCCGATAGCCTGTGCCGGCTGATCGAGCTCACCCCCGATATAACCCGCGTCCCGATGACGCTGATCGATCAGCACGTCGACGCCGTGCGTGCGATCTACCGCGAATACGCCCGTTCCGACGCCGAAGAGCTGGCAGCGCGCCTGACCGGCAGGTTGCGCGACGTCACCGACGAGTTTCTCATCCACCAGAATCACGACCGCCCCGACGTGCTGGAGCAGATTCGGGGCCCGTCGCTGGTGCCGGAGCAGTCGGCCAAATAAGCCGCCCTCGACCGCCGGTATGCCCCACGCAAGCGCAGTACCCGGTGCCTGCTGGCACGCGCTGAATTCCTGATATGATGAAATTATGGCGCCACTCGCCTGCGCGGATGGCGACAGCCGAGACTACGCCGCCACCCTTGCGTCCTCGATGAGCGGCTGGCCGATATGCGGCGCCGGCGGCATGGTTCCGTCCGCCACCAGATCGGCGCAGAACATGCGCGCCTCCTCGCGCGCAGCCTCGACCGCGAAGCGCCGCAGCAGCGCCAGGAGCGAGGCCGTGTCGGGCGCGCGTTCGGCCGCACAGGCAGCGAGCACGCGTTCCACCATGCGCGGCTTGAGCCGCGCCACCCCGCCCTGCTCGCCGATCAGTACGCCCTCGCGCATGGCCGTAATCGCCTCGCGGAAGGCGGGATAGGCCGCATCGGGCAGCCCGGCCTTGGCGTAGAGCGCGCGGAAGCCCGATATGTGCTTGTCGTGGATGTAACCGATGACGCGGTCGATCGGCTGGCCGGAGAGTTCGGCCAGCGCCTCCTCGACCAGCACCACATTGCCGGAAAGTAGCGCGCGCAGCACCATGCCGGCGGTGAGCTGGCCGGACTTGCGCAGATGTCGCAACAGCGCGCCGATCTCCTCGTAGGGCGTTTCGGCGGCAAGCGCCACCGTCGCCTTCTCGCAGGCCTCACGGGCGGCATATTCGGCATGCTCCGGGCCCATCCACTGCCGCGCCGAGACGAAACCAGCCAGCGTCTGCGACAGCTTGGACAGCAGTGCCTGGCGTGCCGCCATCGGCAAATCGTCCCGCGCCAGCAGGTTCTCGCGGATCGGCGCCAGATGGCCAAAACGTTCGACCATGCGGTCGACCGAGAATGGCCGGATGGTGGCGTCGGGATTTTCCAGTAGCGTCAGGCAAGCTTCCGCAGTGCCGACCTCGGCGATGGCCGCAGCCAGCGTGCACGGCAGCATCATGCGTCCGGCGATCGCCGCCTGTGCTTGCGGCTGGCCGGTGGCGATGAGGTCGATCAAATCGTCCTCTAGCAGCAGCGGCGAGCGCGACAACACCGGAATGGCAACCTCCGGCTGATCGGCGGCCAGCGCGTGCACCACCACGCGCGGTGCCTTCTGCGCCGAAGCAAAGACATCCGACATCGCACGCCGTACCAGCGGCGAGGGATCGTCGAGCAGCATGATCATCGCGCCTTCTGCGGCGGCCAGATCATCGGCGGAAAGGTCGGAATGGAGATAGGCGCGGGCCAGCGCTGAGGTCGCTTCTGCGCGCTCACCGGGGGAGGCATTACGCACCCACTGCAGGAACTGACGAACAATCATGACACCACTTGCACAACTATACGCGGCCTGACACGGGCCGGCACCTTCAAGCCTAACCGCCGAGGCTTAACAAAGCGTTCACCATAGACGTTGAGCGGGCGTTAACGACGTTGGCGCGGGCGTCGGCTCAGACCTTGCCGCCGAACAGACGGCGGGCGTTGCGAGCACTGTCGACGAACAGGTCGAGCGGGTTGATCGCCCCGCCCGGCAGCGGCGCCTGGGCCGGGCGCGGCGCCGCGCCCTTCTGCCCGGTCCACAGACGGCTCACCGTATTCGCCACCGCCCCGCCGCCGCGGTCGCTGAACATGGTCTCGAAGAACGGTCGCGCCGCCGGCTGCGGCCGCGCGTCGTGCGCATCGGCAAAGGCCTGCGCCATGCCGGCGGTATCCGGCGGAACGGCCGGCCGCCGCGTGGACGCTGTGTGCGCCGGGTCGGGTGTGACGGTGCCGCGCAGCTCGGGAGCGAAGGCAACCGCGCGCGCGCGCTCGTAGCGATTGCTCAGTTCGGCATAGACCGCACTGGCGCTGCGCGGCCGGCCAAGGCGGTCGAAGAACACGCTGCGATTGGCGGCGGTGGCTTGCGGAAACATGGCGGCGGCGTTGGTGCGAGGCGCGTTCCCCGCGGCGCTGATCAGCCGCGCGGCGCCCTCGGAGCCGAGGAAATGCGCCATGTAGAGTTCACTCTCGGTCGGTGCACGGCCGATCGCCGCGCCGACCTGGGCCGCGTTCTCACGCGCGAAGGCGCCGGCCATCATCGCGCTTGCGGTTGGATCGCTGCGCAGTCGCATGATCGCCTCGCGCGCGGCGGGATCCGGCACCGCATAGCGCCCGTCCGCCGTCGGCACGATGGCGTCGGCATAACCGCCGAGTCCGAGCGCACGGCCGGCCTGCTTCAGGGTGCCGAGCCAGGTCTGCTCGATGAACTGGAACAGGCCCTTGGCCGACGAAGTCGGCGCCTGCGCGCCGGGATTGAGATTGGATTCGATCTGTGCGGTGGTGAGCAGGTATTCGAAGCTGGCGCCGGTGGAGCGCGCCGCCCGGCCGATGGCATTGGCGATCTGCGTTGCCGCATTGGCGGTTACGGTATCGACCGACATCGGATCAAGCCTTTGCGGGGGCCTTGCCGGAACCCGCTCGTTTCGTCCAAATCGACGCGCGGACCGGCCTCAGACGCTGTCGACCATGGGCAATTATGGTAAATGAGGGGTTAACGGTGGCAGCGTCGCCGAACAGCCAGATGGAGGATGCGATGGTGGAAACGTTGGAGCGGCACAAGCGCGGTGGCCTCTATTTCGAGGACTTCGAGGTCGGCAAGACCTACGAGCACCGGTATACGCGCACGGTCACGCAGATGGACAACATGCTGTTCTCCAACATGACGCTCAATCCGCAGCCGCTGCACATCGACCGGCACTTCTGCGAGCAGGAAACCGAATGGGGCCAGCCGCTGATGAACTCGCTGTTCACGCTCGGATTGATGATCGGGATCCAGGTTTCCGACATGACGGTAGGCACGACCATCGCCAATCTCGGCATGACCGACGTCAAGTTTCCCGCGCCGCTGTTCGAGGGCGACACCGTCCACTGCACCACCGAGGTGGCGGGCAAGCGCGAGTCGAAGTCGCGGCCGGGCGCGGGCATCGTCGAATTCCACCACAAGGCGTTCAAGCAGGACGGCACGCTGGTGGCCGAATGCCACCGCAGTGCCTTCATCCGATTGCGGCCGAAGTAAACCGCACAACGTAATGCGCTCACTTCTGTTCGTGCCCGCCGACGGCGGCTCCAAGCTCGACAAGGCAGTCGCAAGCGGCGCTGACGCCGTCATAATCGACCTCGAGGATTCGATCGCACCCGAGCGCAAGGAGGCGGCGCGCCGGGCGGCGTTGGAATTTCTCAAAAATGAGAATGCCAAGAAAGGGCGCCCCCGCCTGCTGGTGCGCATCAACGGCCTCGACACCGGCATGACCGACGCCGATCTCGACGCCATCGTCGCCGGCGCGCCGGACGCGGTGGTATTTCCCAAGGCGGAAGGCGGCGCGAGCGTCACCCATCTCGACGCCAAGCTGACCGCGCGCGAGGCCCTCGCCAATCTGCCGGAAGGCTCGATCAAGGTGCTGGCGCAGGCGGTGGAGTCGGCCGCCGGCCTGTTCCAGGCAGGCACCTTCCTGAACGCCAGCGCGCGGCTGGTCGGGCTGACCTGGGGGCCGGAGGACCTGTCGGCCGAATTGGGCGCGGAAACCAACCGCGAAAGCGACGGCACGCTTACCGAGCCCTACCGGCTGGCGCGCTCCGTGTGTCTGTATGGCGCCGCCGCCGCCAGGGTACCGGCCATCGAGACGGTCTATGTGGATTTCCGCAACACCGAGGGCCTGCGCCGCGACACCGACACCGCGCGCCGCGACGGCTTCACCGGCCGGCTCGCCATCCACCCGGCGCAGGTGCCGGTCATCAATGAGGTGTTCACGCCAACGGCGGAGCAGATCGACAAGGCGAAGGCCGTGGTCGCCGCCTTTGCCGGCCAGCCCGGCGCCGGCGCCGTCGGCATCGAGGGCAAGATGTACGACCGCCCGCACCTCGCGCGCGCGCAGCGCCTGCTGGCCAGCGTTAAAGCCTAATTCCGCTTGCGCTTGACGAACGCCGTCAGCATGCGCCCCGGCTCGTCGGTCTCGTAGGCGCGCACGAAAGCGTCGATGCCGGCGTGGATCGCGGCGTCGACCGAATGCCTCTCCCAGCGCTGCATCAGCGCCTTCTGCGCCCGCACCGCCTGCGCCCCTGCGCTCATCAGCGCCGCCACTATGGACTCGACTTCGCGGTCGAGCGCGACCGGCTCGACCACGCGTTCGATCAGCCCCCAGTGCAAGGCGGTCTCGGCGTCGATGGTCTCGCCCAGCATCAGCAACTGGCGCGCCCGGCCGAAGCCGATGAGGTGCGGAATGAGCGCCGCCTCCACCACCGAGGGCAGACCGACCTTTACCTCCGGCATGCCGAATGTTGCGCGATTGGTGGCAACCCGCAGATCGCAGGACACCGCCACCTCCAGGCCGGCCCCGAGCGCATAGCCGTCGATGCGCGCGATCACCGGCACCGGCAACCGGCGCAAACAATCGCAAGTGCGGTGCACCAGGGTGATGAACCCTTCCGCGCTGTCGCGGGTGAGCGCCGCCATTTCCGGAATGCTGGCACCGCCGATGAAGGCCCTGTCGCCGGCCCCGGCAAGCACCAGCGCGCGCAGGTCTTCGCGCAATGCCAGCTTTTCGACCGTTTCAATGAATTCGATCATCAACGCGCCATCGAGCGTGTTGAGCTTGGCGCGGTTGTCGACGGTGACATAGGCGATGGCGCCGCCCGCGCGCGGATCGAGCCGCAACTCGACGCGGTGACCGGCGCCGGTCATGGTTCCACCCCGCTTCCCGTCCCTCGCTCTTGCATGTCGCGGCCTGCTATGAATTGTCGCGATAAACGCGGGCGGGATCGAATGTCTTCTCCGCGTCATGAAACTCGAGCGTCACCGCGCCGGATTTCCTGAGCGGCACCGCGCGATAGAAGCAGGAGCGTCGTCCGGTGTGGCAGGCGCCGGGGCCCGCCTGCTCGACTTTCAGCCAGAGTGCGTCCTGATCGCAATCGACGCGCAGTCCGACCACACGCTGGACGTGGCCGGAGCTCTCGCCTTTCTTCCAAAGCTTCTTGCGCGAGCGGGAAAAGTACCAAGCCTCCCCGCTTTCGATCGTCTTGGCGACCGCCTCCGCATTCATGTGCGCGACCATCAGCAACTCGCCCGACGCGGCGTCGGTGACGACCGCAGTGACCAGTCCGTCAGCGTCGAACCTGGGCGCGAACGCCGTGCCTTCTTCGATGTCGCTTGTATCGGCCATGGCAATCACCGTCGTATTCGAGCAGTACGTGTCACAAACCCTGCGTCACGCCCGGGCTTAACCCGGGCATCCATGATGAATTTCCGCCGGCAAGCGCCGTTGCGTCATCTTCACGTTGCCGCACAGCATCATGGATTGCCGGGGCAGGCCCGGCAATGACCTAGAGGCAGAACGTGACGCTTGATACGCGATCGCGATGCGTTACCGCGGTCCGCCGCGCACCAGGGTGATGAAGCGGACCTGCTCGCTGGCGTCCTTGAATGCACCGGTGAAATGCGTGGTCACGGTGAGCGCGCCGAGCTTTTCCACTCCGCGCAGCGACATGCACATGTGTTCGGCCTCGATCATGACCGCCACGCCGCGCGGCTTGAGGATCTCGTCGATCGCGGTCGCCACCTGCGAGGTCATGTGCTCCTGCGTTTGCAGCCGCCGGGCGTAGACGTCGACCAGCCGTGCCAGCTTTGACAAGCCCACCACCCGGTCGGTCGGCATATAGGCGACATGCGCCTTGCCGAAGAACGGCATCATGTGGTGCTCGCAATGGGAGTTGAAGCCGATGTCGCGCACCAGCACGAAGTCTTCGTAGCCGCCGGTCTCGCTGAAGGTGCGGTCGAGTACTTCGGCCGGGCATTCGCGATAGCCCTGGTAGATTTCCTCGTAGGCGTCGACGACGCGCTTGGGCGTCTCCACCACGCCTTCGCGCTGCGGATCGTCGCCGGCATAGGCAATCAGTGTGCGCACCGCGGCTTCCGCCTCTTCCCGCGACGGGCGCGGCCCCGGCGGGGTCGGTGCCGCCCGCACGTGTTCGGACAGGCCCTGCTTCGGCCACGGCGCAACATTGGTAGGCGTATTCTTGGCGTCCATTGACGGGTCTCTCCGTTCGACCGGCGCAAGCATCGGCGCCGGAAGTGTCACCGGGGTAGCCGCGTCAGTTAACCCGCCAGCGGACCGTTTAGTCCAATGCGTCAGGCTGGACGCCGCATGCCCGTTCAGCATGGCTGGAAATCCATGCCCGGCGCTCATAACCCCTTCTCGCGCCATAGGGCTCACCCCTATATATTCGATCGCGTGGCCGAGGCAATGCGCGGGATAGGGGCGGCTGGCCTAAAAAACAATGCTCAACGACGTCTATAACGCCAAAATCCTCGACCTGGCCGGGAACATTCCCCGGCTCGGCCGCCTCGATGCGCCCGACGCCAGCGCCCGCGCCCATTCCAAGCTGTGCGGCTCCACGGTCACCATCGACCTCAAAATGGATGGCGACACGGTTACCGACTTCGCCCACGACGTGAAGGCCTGCGCGCTAGGCCAAGCCTCGTCCTCGTTGATGGCCCGCCACGTAATCGGCGCCAAGGCGAACGAGTTGCGCGCGCTGCGCGAAATCATGCGCAAGATGCTGAAGGAAAACGGCCCGCCGCCGTCGGGCAAATGGGCGGACTTCGCCGTGCTCGAGCCGGTGCGCGATTACAAGGCGCGCCACGCCTCAACCATGCTCACCTTCGACGCAGTGGTCTCCGCCCTGGATCAGATCGAGGGCAAGCGCGCGCAGGCCGCCGAGTAAACCTACTTCGCCGCCATCACGCCGGTAGCCTTGGCTGGCGCCAGGTCGGCGCGGTTGCCGGGTGCCTTGGCACAGCTGGCGCTGAGCCGCGGCAGTCCCTCTTGCGCGCCGGTATTGCCGAGGCGGATTCCGGTCGTAAGCCGGGCGCTGCGCGTCTCGATCATCATCGAACGGTTGCCGGCGGCGGCGAAGCGGTCGATCAGCGAGGCCGGCACGGTGGCGGACGCGTAGCTGAACAGCTCGTCCTGCCGGGCACGGAAATGGGACGACACCACCCTGAGCCTGGCCGCCTTGCCGCCGATGCGCACGCTGACCGCGTCGAGCGCGCCCGGCCGTGCCTGCGTGCTGCCGCCGCGACGGCGCTCGATATAGCTGACATCGTAGCTGTCATTGTCCCCGCCGCAGGACAGCACCAGGTCGAAGCTGCCGATGTCCTCGCCTTCGACGGTGAGCGGATGGCGGCGCGCCAGCGCGGTGGCACCCTCGTTATCCACCGCGGACCAATGCCGCTCGCTGATCGTCATCGCCTGCAAGCCGTCGGTCGTCTTCATCGCCGACATTCCAGCGACGTACGGCGGAGGCGGCGGCGGGGCGCCGGTGGCGGTGGCCGGCACTGCGCTGTCGGTTGCGGTCGCGACTCGCGTGCGACTGATCTCCTCACGCGTCAGCGTGTGCATCGGTTCCCAGGGTGGAATGCGCAGCGCCAGATCGAGTACCTCGATGGAGGCACCCATCTCGACGGTATATTGCGCCAGCTTGCCGATGTCGCGCTGTACCAGGACCAGATCCTCGGCCGAATAGTCGGCTGCGGTCGGATCGTCGCGGCGGTCGCCGAGCCAGATCTGATGAACCATGACACGCGCTTGCGGCGGCACCACCCGGTGGACACCGGCGAGAAGAATGAAGGCGCACATGGATTCGCAATCGGCCCGCGGCACCAGCTTGGCGCGCGGCGCCTCATGCGCGCTGCCGCCGATGTCGACCGTGCGGCCGACCGTGGTGTTGAGTCCGAGCCGGCGGATTGCGCGCCCGAGTGCGATGGCACCGTGCACCGAACCGCCGTCGGAATCGAGCACCACCGTGGCGCCGGCCAGTTGGCGGCTCTTGGCGAAACTCGCGAAGTCTCGCGGCGTGTCGGCGGTAACCGCCCCGCGCGCCAAAATGAAAACGCGACAGCGCTCGCCGCAGGCTGCCGCCGGCCCTTCATGACGCAGTTCGAAACGCATCGGCAGGGTGCGGTCGCCTGCGCCCGAAGACACCGGCAACAGCAGTACCGGCGCCGCCGCAGCGAACACCACAACCGCAAGGGAGCGACCCATGAAGACCCCCGTTTTGCCGCCGACTCCCAGTTCTTCGGCGCGGTTGCTCCCCGCGCTTCTGGCTGGGCTTGGCGGCTGTGACCCCCGTTCTGTCAATTGCAAATCTAGTGAGCCGACAGATTCGGGTCTAGATTAAATTCGTGGCGATCAAACGGTGTCTTTGTTGATAAAGCGTGCAGTTACAGGGGCTTGCGGCGATCATGGAACTTGGCGGATGGAACTCGGCGCGCCGGAACCGGGCCGGCAAAGCGGGATGATCGCACCAGGCGAACGCGCGTCGGCATGGCGCATCGTTACTCGTGCGCCGCGGCTTGCCGGGCGCGGCCTCGTGCAGATCTACCGCTACACGCTGGCGCCCTTGATCGGCCCGCGCTGCCGCCATCTGCCGACCTGCTCCGACTATGCCGACGAGGCGATCTCGCGGTTCGGGCTCTGGGCCGGCGGCTGGATGGCGCTGGCGCGCATCCTGCGCTGCCAGCCCTGGGGGACGTCGGGGCTCGATTTCTTGCCGGCCGTATTGCCCGCCCGCGCGCGCTGGTGGCTGCCCTGGCGTTACGGCCGCTGGCGCGGCACCAACGAGTCGCCGCCTTAGGCGTTGCGCCGCGCCAATCCCCTGCTATATCCAGCCCACGCTTACCTGCGTTCGTAGGCAGCGAGTGAGCAAGGAGACCGATATGGCCGAAGCCGGCATCGCGGGCGCTGCGCCCGCTGCAAATTCCCCGCAAATTACCCTTACCTTTCCCGATGGCGCGCAGCGGCCTTACCCCGCCGGCGCGACCGGGCTCGACGTCGCCAAGGGCATCTCGCCGTCACTGGCCAAGCGCACGGTGGCGATGATGCTCGACGGCCTGCTCGCCGACCTCAACGATCCCATTACCGATGACGCCCGGATCGAGTTCGTCAGTCGCGAGGATCCGCGCGCACTCGAACTGATCCGCCATGACGCCGCGCACGTGCTGGCGCAAGCGGTGCAGGACCTGTGGCCGGGTACGCAGGTGACCATCGGGCCGGTGATCGAGAACGGATTCTATTATGACTTCTACCGCAACCAGCCGTTCACGCCCGAGGATCTCCCCGTCATCGAAAAGAAGATGAAGGAGATCGTCGCCCGCGACAGGCCCTTCACCAAGGAAGTGTGGTCGCGCGACAAGGCGAAGAAAACCTTCCGCGACATGGGCGAGATGTTCAAGGTCGAGCTGGTCGACGCCATCCCCGAAGACCAGCAGATCAAGATCTACAAACAGGGCGACTGGTTCGACCTCTGCCGCGGTCCGCACATGACCTCGACCGGCAAGGTCGGCGGTGCCTTCAAACTGATGAAGGTGGCCGGTGCCTATTGGCGCGGCGATTCGAATCGCGAAATGCTCTCGCGCATCTATGGCACCGCCTTTGCCAGGCAGGACGAGCTCGACGCCTATCTCAAGCAGATGGAAGAGGCCGAGAAGCGCGACCACCGCAAGCTCGGCCGCGAGATGGACCTGTTCCATTTCCAGGAGGAAGGCCCCGGCACGGTGTTCTGGCACGCCGGCGGCTGGACCATCTTCCAGGAAATCGTCGCCTATATGCGCCGCCGCCTGAAGGGCGACTACGAGGAAGTCAACGCGCCACAACTGCTCGACAAGTCATTGTGGGAGACCTCCGGCCACTGGGGCTGGTTCCGTGAGAACATGCTCCAGGCGACCTCGGCCGGTGACCATACCGAGGACGAGCGCGTCTACGCCATCAAGCCGATGAACTGCCCCGGCCACATCCAGATCTTCAAGCATGGCCTGCGCAGCTACCGCGAGCTGCCGCTGCGGCTGGCCGAATTCGGCATCGTACACCGCTACGAGCCGTCCGGCGCGCTGCACGGGCTGTTGCGCGTGCGCGCCTTCACCCAGGACGACGCGCACGTCTTCTGCACCGAAGAGCAGATGGCTGACGAATGTCTGAAGATCAATGAGCTGATCCTGTCGACCTACGCCGATTTCGGCTTCGACGGCGACATTACGGTCAAGCTCTCAACGCGCCCCGAAAAGCGCGTCGGTTCCGATGCAGCCTGGGATCACGCCGAAGCCATCATGCACGATGTACTCAAGCGTATCGAGGCGCAGGGCCAAGGCCGCATCAAGACCGCAATCAACCCGGGCGAAGGCGCCTTTTACGGGCCCAAATTCGAATACGTGCTGCGCGACGCCATCGGCCGCGACTGGCAGTGCGGCACCACCCAGGTCGACTTCAACCTGCCGGAGCGCTTCGACGCCTTCTACATCGCCGCCGACGGTTCGAAGACAACACCGGTGATGATCCACCGCGCCATATGCGGCTCGATGGAGCGTTTCCTCGGCGTCGTGCTCGAGCACTATGCCGGCCACCTGCCGCTGTGGCTGTCGCCCAAGCAAGCAGTGGTCGCCACCATCACATCCGACGCCGACGGCTATGCGCAGACCGTGACGGCAGCGGCGCGCAAGCTGGGCTTGCGCGTGGAAGCCGACCTGCGCAACGAGAAGATCAATTACAAGGTGCGCGAGCACTCGCTCGCCAAGGTGCCGGTGCTGCTGGTGGTCGGCAAGAAGGAGGCGGCCGAACGCCAGGTTTCCATCCGCCGTCTCGGCAAGGAGGGCCAACAGGTCGTCGGCCTCGACGAGGCGCTCGCCGCGCTCGCCGACGAAGCGGTACCGCCGGACTTAAAGCGCGCGAAGGCGAGCTAGCAGACGCGGTCGTGCCCTCTCCCCGCCGTTGCGGGGAGCGGCTGCAACGGGGCATCTGGCCTCGGCTACTTCGCCTGACTCTTGATATAGGCCGACAGGTCCGCCGCCTCCGTGCGGGTCAGGTTCATGTCCGGCATGCGCGGATGCGGCGACAGCAGGAACAACGCGATCTCGCCGGCGTCGAGCCCCTCCCGGTTCGCAACCTCGGAGAACGGCGGCGCGGTCGTACTGCCGCGTTTCTGGTCGGCTGCAACCACGTGGCAGGTTGCGCACCAACGCTTGGCCAGCGTTTCGCCGTGTTGCGGATCGGCGGCGGTCGCCGCCGTCGCCAGCGCTGGCAGAAACGACAGGGACAGCAGCGCGGCAATCGTTCGTTTCATGGAGGATGGCCTCGAAGGGTGGGACGAGTTGATCTTATAGCAGCGGCACGGGCGGCGTCTGGGGCAATCTTCGCTTGGGGGCGCCTCAGGCCCCGGCCGCAGCAACCGCGGCTTCGCGGTCGCTGACCGTTTCCGACTGTTCGAGCAGCGCGAGAAACCGTTCTGCCCAGTGGGTAATGTCATTCTTCATCAACACGCGAAAGTTCTGCTCCTGGCGCTGGCGCCGTTCGCTCAGCGGCATCGAGAGCGCACGGTGGATGGCGTTACCGACACCTTCCGGATCGTAAGGATTGACCAGCAACGCGGCGCCACATTCGCGCGCGGCGCCGGCAAAACGGGAGAGTATCAGCACGCCGGGATCCTCTAGATCCTGCGCCGCCACATATTCCTTGGCCACCAGATTCATGCCGTCGCGTAGCGGCGTCACCAGCGCCGCGCGCGCCGCCCGGTACAGGCCGGCCAGCGCCGTACGGCTGTGCGCCTTGTTGATATAGCGCACCGGCGTCCACGATGCCTCGCCGAAGGCGCCGTTGATGCGGCTGACCGCCTCGCCGACCATGCGTCCGATATCGGCGTATTCCTGGATGTCCGTGCGACTGCGCGGAGTGATCTGCAAATAGGTAACCTTGCCGCGGCTATCGGGGAAATTGGTCAGGAAACGCTCGAATGCCTCCATGCGCTCGGGAATGCCCTTTGAATAGTCGAGCCGGTCGACGCCGATGATCATTTCGCGACCGGACAGGCTCTCCAGCACTTCGCGCACGAAGGCGGAGTCGATTGCGCGGCGCGCCAGTCGCGAGAAGGCCTCGGTCTCGACGCCGACCGGGAACACACCGACTCGCACCGTGCGGCCGCTATAGGAGAAGCAGTCATCGGCGAGCCGTTTGAGTCCGGCTTCCTGCGCCAGATAGCGCGAGAAGTTGGAGGCATCGACCTCGGTCTGGAAGCCAACCAGGTCGTATTCGCCAAGCGCCGGAATCAGCCGCTCGTGATTGGGCAACGCGGTAAGGATTTCCGGCGGCGGGCACGGGATGTGGATGAAGAATCCGATCTTGTTCTTGTGGCCACGGTCACGCAGAGCCTTGGCGAACGGGATCAGGTGGTAGTCGTGCACCCAGATCACGTCGTCGGGCTTCAGCTCCTTTTCCAGATGGCGCGCGAAATACTCGTTGACGCGGAAGTAACCGCTGAGATCACGGCGCTTGAATTCGGCGAGGTCGAGCCGGTAATGCAGGATCGGCCACAGCACCCGGTTGGCGAAGCCGTTGTAGAACTCGTCGTAGTCGTCCTTGCGCAGGTCGACGGTGGTATAGGAAATGTTGTCCTGCTCGACGGTCTTCGGTGCGTTCGGCGTATCGGCGACGCGTCCGCTCCAGCCGAACCAGAGGCCGCCCCGCCGCCCCAGCGCCGCCCGGATCGCCACTTCCAGCCCGCCGGCGCGTTTGCTGCCATCCGGCACGCCGACCCTGTTCGATACGACAACGAGTCGCGCCAAACCAATCTCCTCACATCCGCGGCCCGGCGGCCGCGGCCAAATCAATGCGCATATCGCATTGGTCGACAATCGGTTCGCCTGTTTGCGATTCGCCGGTTACGCCCCTCCCATGATTGCCTGACGCGCATCGCCAGGCGACACACGTAAAACCACGCCGGTTTTCATCTCGCGATCGTGGCGACATCATTACATCATTGAAGGGTTGGAGCCGGCAAATCAAAAAACTCGCGATTTTTGCGCTTCGATCGCAGATGCCAAGGAAACTATCACGTTTGCATCATGTTTAAGCGGCCGGGACGTATTGAGCCCATTTGCCGCATCGATTAAGTCCCGGCCAGCCGCTTCAAAGCGCGCCGCACCTCGCCAGGCGAATGGAAAGTCCCTGCAACGCCTTCGAAACGGTGCGAGACCGACAAGCCGACGCCGTCGAGCTCCGGCAGGATGGCGAACACCGCTTCATCGGTGACGTCGTCGCCAATGAACACCGGCTTGCGGCCGGCAAAGGGCGGATGATTCATCAGCTGGCGCACACCGTTGCCCTTGTTGACGCCCGGCCGCTTGACTTCGAATAGTGCCTTGCCCGGCAGCACCTCGGTGGCCTCGCCCGCAAATTCCGCGCGCACCGCGGCGACATGCGCGCGCAGGCGTTCCTTGGCCTGCGGCGCGTTGCGATAATGCAGCCCGACCGAATAGCCCTTGTCTTCAACCACGATGCCCGGATCGAAGTCTTGCGACCGGGCGAGCGCAGCGCGCAGAGCCGACGGCAGCGGTTCGACCGGGCTGATTATCTCGCCGGCACGCACGCGCAACTCGGCGCCGTGGCCGCCGACTACCGGCAGCCGCAGCGGCGCGAACAGCCGGTCGAGATCGTGGATCGGCCGTCCGCTCACCAATGCAAGTGCGCCGCCGCCGCGCTCGAGCAGGCGCTCGAGCGCGCGGCATAAGTCGTCAGGAACGTGCACCTCGTCCGGCCGCGGCGCGATGTCGACCAGCGTGCCGTCGACGTCGAGCAACAGCGCAATTGTCCGCACATCCAGCGCCCTGAAAATTTCCATGGCTGCGTGGTTGGCAGTGGCCGCATCGTGCACCGAAGCTGTCACCGCGCCCGCACCTCGATATCGCCGTCGACGCCGGCGACGACATTGAATTCGCGTTCAAACACCTTGCCCTCGTTGCGGGCAATGGCACGGTACTCGCCTTCGGCGAGGATCACACGGGGAAAGGCGCCGATCGATTCCTTGATCACGTCGCCGCCCGGCGTCAGTACCGACCAGGAGGTGTTGGCCAGCGCTTCGCCGCCCTTGTCCGTCACCAGTTTGAGCGTGATGGCGGCGGCGCGATGATTGACCGTGATGTCGGTGAGCTTGCCGGCTTGCACGCGAATATCGGAGCGCACCACCGCGTTGGCGTCGCCATAGTTGGAGACGATGTAATAAGTACCCTCCGGCACGACCACCACCTTGCCGCTCAGCACATGTTCGGCGATCGGCCGGCGGCCCTCATTGGGCTCGAACTGACTGCCCTTGAAGACGTCGAACGAGATCTGGCTCGCCGGAATCTTCGCGTCGCCGACCCGGCCCTCCAGCCGCAGGCCGCCGGCCGGCAGTTCGAACGTCTCGTGCACGGTCGGCCCGCGCAGGGTCACCGGCCTGACCGCGGTGGCCAGCCCAAAGCCGACATGCACGATGTAACGTCCGGGCGGCAGCAGCAGCGTGGGCGCCGCCGACTTGTCCTCCTTGATCAGCCGGAACTTGCCGTCGCGGTCCGCCTTGGCAAAATAGATTCGCCAGATCAGTCCGCCGGTGATGACAGGCGCCTCCCTGCCAAAGCGCGCGCTGAGTGCAAGCGCGACCTTGCCGGCCGGCACCATGGGGATCGCCACGCCGGGATTGCCGGCCGGCGGCATCGTCAACGGCGTCTGCGCGGGCGGTGCCAGCACGCCGTTGGGATTGAACAATTCGTTGCGCGTGACTGGCGCGCCGGGCGAGAGCAGTCCGGAGGAGGCGGGCGGCAGCAGTGTATTTCCCCCCACGTCTTGCGCCGGGGCCGGCTGCGCAACGGGCAATGCGAAGACCAGCGTCATGATCAACGCCCATACCGGACGGAGCCGGCTGCAAGCGGCAGCGTTTGCGGATTGGCAATGCATGACTGTGGCTTTTTCAGTCCAAATCGCGGCGATTTCAAGCCAAGCCCGGCCGTTTGTCAGCTCCGGACCGCTATGCTAGGCGCAGCCTTCCGACCCGGGGACCCGAATGCCCGACGCTTTAGACCTGCTCAAGACCCGCCGGTCGGTCAAGCCGATGGAATTGACCGGCCCCGCCCCCGGCGAGGCCGAGATCGAGACCATGCTCGGCATCGCCTCGCGCGTGCCCGACCACGGCAAGCTCACCCCGTGGCGCTTCATCGTGTTCGCCGGCGACGCCCGGCTCGCTGCCGGCGGCGTCATCGCCGACGTCTTCCGCGCCGACCACCCGGAAGCCACGGCCGACCAGCTCGAGTTCGAGGGCAAGCGGCTGGCGCGCGCACCACTGGTCGTCGCCATCGTCAGCCGTGCCGCCCCGCACGTGAAAATCCCCGAATGGGAACAGCAACTGTCGGCCGGCGCGGCCGCCATGAACCTGGTCACTGCGGTCTATGCCATGGGCTATGCGGCGAGCTGGATCACCGAGTGGTACGCCTATGACCGGCGCGTGCTCGACAAGCTCGGGCTGGCCGGGAACGAACGCATCGCCGGCTTCGTCCACATCGGCCGCCCGATAAAGCCCCCCGAGGATCGCGACCGGCCCAAGCTCGCCGACATCGTCACCCGCTTTCAGGGCTGAGGATCCACCGAGGAAGCAATGTTCTACGAGCCTGACAAGCGCGACCAATCCCGCCTGAGGTTCGACCCGTTCAAGGCCATCGTGGCCCCGCGTCCGATCGGCTGGATCACCTCCATCAACTTGAAAGGCGAGGTGAACCTGGCGCCCTACTCGTTCTTCAACGGCATCAATAGCCGGCCCAATCTGGTGATGTTCGCCAGCGAGGGCCGCAAGGATTCCGTCAGCTTTATCGCAGAAACCGGCGAATTCGTCTGCAGCCTCGCCACATGGGACCTGCGCGACGCCATGAATGCCACCTCGGCACCGCTGGCGCGCGGTATCAATGAGATGGAGCGCGCAGGCCTTGCGCCGGCACCGTCGCGGCTGGTCAAGCCGCCGCGCGTTGCCGCCTCCCCATGCGCGCTCGAATGCAAACTCATCAAGATGGTCGCCATGGAGACTTTCGACCACAAGCCAATCGACTGCCACGTGGTGTTCGGCCAGGTCATCGGCGTGCACATTGACGATCGTTTCATCGTCGACGGCCGCATCGATACCGCTGCACTCAAGCCGATCGCCCGCTGCGGTTACGACGAATACGCGGTGGTCGAAAGCCTGTTCGCCATGCAGCGGCCGACCGCATAACGCGCCGGCGCCGCTTAACCTTAATCCGGCCATTGCACCGGGCGGAATCCATCACGTTTCCGTCACAGGATTCCGTCAGCAATTTTCACCATATTGTCGTGAACGCCTTGTCCCGCGGCCGCCGCGGTTCGATCATCGAGCGGGGACCGAAGGGAGATGTGGTTTTGGTGTTCGAGGGGTTTTTCGCGCGTGCGCGCAACGGTGACCGTTCGGCCGAAGCCACCACCGCGCCACTGCAACCGGCAGCCACGCGACCGAGCATCGGACTCGCGCTCGGCGGCGGCGCCGCGCGCGGCTTCGCGCATATCGGCGTGCTGCGCACGCTGGTCGCCCACGGTATCGTGCCGGACGTTATTGTCGGCACATCGATTGGCGCCGTGGTTGGCGGCTGTTACGCGGCGCGCCAGCTCGACACGCTGGAGACGTGGGCGCGCAGGCTCACAGTGCGCAGCGTGCTCGGCCATCTCGACATCAGCCTCTCCGGCTCCGGGCTGATCCGCGGCGCGCACCTCGCCAGGCAATTGGAAGCCACGCTGACCGATTACCGCATCGACGACCTGCCGATTCGTTTCGCGGCAATCGCCACCGAATTCAACACCGGCCACGAGATCTGGCTCACCCGCGGCCGCCTCGCCGAGGCGCTGCGCGCGAGCTACGCGCTGCCGGGCATTTTTCCGCCGGTGCTGATCGGCGGACGATGGCTGGTCGACGGCGCACTGGTCAATCCGGTGCCGGTGTCGGCGGCGCGCGCGCTCGGCGCACGGCTGGTGATCGCGGTCAATCTCAATGCCGACCTGTTTGGCCGCGGTACAATCATCGCCAGCCACGGATCCGATGACGCCGACGAAGAGGCGCTGGCTGCGCCCAAGGCCAACGGCTTGCGCGGTATTTTCACCCGCGACCGCTTCCTGCGCCGTCAGCTGATCGGCCGGCGCGGGCGGCCAGGCATCCCCACCGTAATGGTGGAAGCCTTCAACGTCATGCAGGACCGCATCACCCGCGCGCGGCTTGCCGGCGATCCGCCCGACGTGACGATCAGCCCGCGGCTCGGCCGGATCGGCTGGTTCGACTTTCACCGCGCCGGTGATGCGATTGGCATCGGCACCGAGGCGGCGGAAAAGTCGATCTCGGCGGTGACCGAAGCGATCTCCGCGCTGTCGCAGCCCTACGAGGCCAACGGGAACGCCGTCTAGGAAGCTCAGGCGCTGCGGATGTAATCGCGCATGGCTTCGCTTTCGCGTTCGATCTCCTCGAGGCGCTGCTTGACCACGTCGCCGATCGACACCAGCCCGACCAGCTCGCCGTCGCGCAGCACTGGCAGATGGCGAAATCTGCCCGCGGTCATGCGCTCCATCAGGCTGGCGACGCTGTCGTCCTCACCGCAGGTCTCGACCTCGCGCGTCATCACCTGCCCCACCGGAAGGCCGAGCGCTTCGGCGCCGCGTTCGGCCAGCGCCCGCATGATATCGCGCTCCGACAAGATGCCGCTCAGGCGCCCTCCCGCACCGCGGATCAGTACCGCACCGATACGGTGCTTCGCCAGCAGCTTGGCCGCGGCGACCAAATCCGCCGTTGCATCGATGCAGATAACGTCGCCGCCCAACTTCTTGGCGGCCAGAATCGTCTTCACGTTCACGGGCAGCCTCCTTTGTGCACGGATGATGCGCGCTGGCACGGCATCCATGATTCCAGCTCGTCGCTGAACGATCCTGCCGACGCGCCGGTGCCGTCAAGGTGCCAGGCCGGCGATGGCAACCGTTTTGGCTAATGCCGCGTTGCACCAAAATCGTCGAATTTCGGAAATTCGCGCTTAGGGTCGAACCAGGAAAACAACAGCAATCCCGCGAGAAAGCCGCCGATATGGGCTTGCCAGGCCACCACCTGGTTTTCCCCGCCGATCGGCAGCGACCACAATCCGAAAAGAAAATTGATGCCGAACCAGACGGCGAGGAAAGCGAGCACCGCCGGCTCGCGCAACACGCCGGTGAGCGGCAGCGCCGGTACATGGTAGTCGACGTCTTCGCCGGTACGCCAGAAGCTGAGCGGGCCGCCGCGCTGGAAAGCGAAGCGCATCGCCGCTGCCATGGTGCCGGAAATCGCCGCCGAGGCGCCGATCATCGGCGCCGTGTCGTGCGGATGCGTAGCAAGATGCGTGGCTGCGCCGATTGCCGCCGTCACCACGTAGAAAATGACAAAGCGCCAGGTACCGAACCGCCGCGCCACTGCGCTGCCGAACGGCAGCAGCCAGATCGCGTTGACGCCGAAGTGGGTCCAGTCGGCGTGGATCAGCGAATAGGTGACGAAGGTCCACACTTCCGCCGCGCCGCCACCCGGCAGCGCGCCGCCGAGCACCATCGATGAGTCGTAGCGTGCCGGAATAAAGGCGAAAGCAAGCAGGAACTCGAGATTCTGCTGTTGGCTGAACAGCAGCATGCGCGCTGCATGGACGAAGCCCAGCAGCGCCACCACGGCGACCACGACCGAGGGAATATTGAACAGCGGTTCGCGTTGTTGCACGGGGAAATTCCGGTGGGGAGCGAACCTCAGATACGCCCCTTGAGGCGCGTCCTGCAAGCCGGAATACCGGCGGCCGCGCAAGAAAAAAGGAGGGCTTTCGCCCTCCCTTGAACCGCGTCGACGCGGAACTTGCACGCACCTTATCGGCGCCCGTTACATCCCCTCGTTTCCCCGCGGCTCTACCCAGTCGCCTCGTGTGTGATCGCCGCAACCGTAGACGACTTCGCCTCGCCAGCCAATGCGATTGCGCTTTTAACGCTAACCGCAGACCGAAGCCGCGCACCTCCGCACCGACCCACGCGCGGCACGGCCCCTGCTCCACCGTCTCCATCGCGGCGGGAAGCCGGCACAAGTGTCCCGACCGGGCACAACAGGATGTCGGCGGCGTCTCGCGATGGAACAGGTGGCGATATGAAACACAAATCCACGCAGGCCGTGTACGCCTATTGGAACGAAAAGCGCGGGCAACGTCCGGCGCCCGAGCGCGCCGACATCGATCCGGTCGCTATTCGCCGTGCACTCGGCGACACCATCATGCTGTCGGCCGACTTCGTCGATCAGTTGCGTTTCCGGCTCGCCGGCACCCGCGTCTGTGCCTTGTTCTGCCGCGAGATCAAGGGCGAGACCTTCGCCGGATTGTGGAGCGAGCCCAACCGCCAGGCGATCGCGGACCTGCTCACCATCGTGACCAGTGAGACGATCGGCGCGGTGGCAGGGTTAACCGGCCGCACCGCGGAGGGCGACGACGTGGATCTGGAGCTTCTGCTGCTGCCGCTCGCGCACAGCGGCCATGCCCGTATCCGCGCCCTCGGCGTGCTGGCGCCGCTGGTGCCGCCCTATTGGCTCGGCGAACGGCCGGTGGCCGAGCTGGCACTCGGCACAGTGCGTCACGTCGGCGCCGACATCGAATACTATTCCATGCCGGATCTGCTCGGTGCGCCGGAAGGCGGCCGGCTGCGTCATGGCTTTGTGGTCTATAGCGGCGGCCGCGAGCGCCCGTCCGGCGAGCGGACCGGCTAACGCACTGTTAATAATACCACCATAGGGTCAGTTGGTCGGCGCTTGCGCCCAATAATCCCTGCCGCACCATGGCGATGCCACAGACACAGCCAAAAAGTCTGCCGCTGGCAGAGGAGCGTCGACGGCACCAGCGGGTCAAGGTCAACCTGCTCGGACGCTATATGCTGGCCGACCGCCGCGAATTTCCTTGCCAGGTCGTCAACATGTCGCCGGGCGGGATGGCATTGGTGGCGCCGGTGGTGGGCAATCCGGGCGAGCGGGTGATCGCCTATGTTGATCATCTCGGCCGCCTCGAAGGCGTCATCGCCCGCCCGCTCGACAACGGCTTCGCCATGACCATCGCGGCGACTTCGCGCAAGCGTGACAAACTTGCCGCCCAGCTCACCTGGCTGGCCAACCGGCATATCCTCAACCTGCCGGAAGACCGGCGCCATGGCCGCTTCACACCGCGCAACCCATTCGCCCGGCTGATCCTGCCCAACGGCAACAACGTGGCTTGCCGCGTCATCGACCTTTCGGAGTCCGGCGCAGCGGTCTCGATCGCGCCGGAGCTGCGGCCGCCGGTCGGCGCCGCGGTTACGCTGGGCAAGACGCAAGGCCGGGTGGTGCGCCATATCGACGATGGCTTTGCGGTCGAATTCACCCGCCTGCAGCATCCCGACTTCCTCGAAGACAGCGTCACCGGCCAATAAGGTCAGCGGCTGGTAAAGGCGATGCCGCAAATTGTGCGCGCCGGCGCCGCCGCCGGTGGACGCAGACCATGCGCGCGCCGGCGTCACGGCGACCCCCGCAGATCGCTCCACGGTAAACGCGGCGCGCTACGGCACTCGCGCAAGCCCGGCAAAACAGCGCCAAGTTGATTAATGGAGATCATTTTAGATAAATTGTATTCGGTAGAATTTTAGTCGAACACGGCTCCAGTTTTTCCAGTATTCGTCTCTTTCTTTATTCTGGTTCTCCTCAAAATTACTCGCACGCTTTAGCGGCGGTGCAAAAACCTTGTGCCAAATGTGGTCCCAACAAGACGGGAAGGGACCGCACGATGGGCTGGCGTATCAAACAACTTCTGAGGACTACCGGCGTCTGGGTCATAGCCTGCGCGGCGGCTTCGG
>Ga0210122_1000074_pt1 | contig 27696 bp, 27 predicted proteins | sample Muzzi_CordB_D2_FD_185530 | JGI IMG/M metagenome (GOLD analysis project Ga0210122, IMG submission 185530) | Wetland microbial communities from San Francisco Bay, California, USA, that impact long-term carbon sequestration - Muzzi_CordB_D2 (SPAdes) | ecosystem: Environmental > Aquatic > Marine >... | reverse complement strand
GGCCCGATCCGTTCAGCGACGACACGACCCGGTGGCGGATCGAGGGCAAGCGCATGGGGTTGGACTCGCGACGCTTCGAACTCGATTACTGGCAGCAGGGGAAACAGCGCTTCCGTTTCGATTTTCGCGAGATACCCAACAACCGCTTCAACGACGGGCGGACCCCTTACAGGGAGCAACCGGGTGGTGCCTGGGCGCTGGCGCCCGGGTGGTCCGTGAATCCCTATAACGCCACGACCAAGGGTTTTCTCAAGCTGCAGTCTAGCCTGGCCACGATGAAGGTCGACACGCTGCGGCGGCGCTTCGATGTCGCTTACGGTCTCAAAATTGGTTCCGGCTGGCGTTTCGACCTTGAATACAGGCATGAAACCAAGATCGGTAACCGCACGCTCGGCGGCGTCTTCGGCTACAACTTCTACAATGCCCGTAGCGTCATTCTGCCCGCCCCGGTCGACTACAAGACCGACAACGTGGAGGCCACTTTCGGTTTTGCCGGCCCGCGCATGCAGGTCAACATGGGGGTCTTCGCCTCGTTTTTCCGCAACGCGGATAATACGCTCGTGTTCCAGAATGCCTATGCCCACCAGCACGAGTGGAACGATGCCGTCAGCTATCCGGACTCGCAGGGCCGCATCGCGCTGGAACCGGACAACCGCTACATCCAGTTCCGGGCGAATGTCGGGTTCAACCTGACTTCGGGGATGCGGCTGACGTCCGACGCAGCCGTCGGGACAATGAAGCAGAACGACACCCTGCTGCCGTACACGATCAACCCGGACCTGCTCGTTCAGACCCCCGTGCCGTTGAGCAAGCTCGACGGCAAAATCGATACGACGATGCTGAACCTGCGTTTCACGAGCCGCTTGGCAAGACGCTTGGGCCTGGCCGTGAACTATCATTACGACAAGCGTGACAACAAGACACCGCAGGCACTCTTCCCGTATATCGGGGCGGATTCACAGGACCAGCGTGACGCCGCCCTCGGCCGTATCAATCTGCCGTACAGCTACACGCGCGAGAAATCCGACGCCTTGATGACCTACCGCTTCAGCAAGGCCGGCAGGCTCAGGGCCGGTGTCGAGTATTTCGATTACAAACGCGACTTCCAGGAAGTGAGGAATTCCGATGAATTTGCCTGGCGCGCAGGTCTGACATTACGCGGCTGGAGCATGGCCTCGGTGACTTTCGATTACCGCAATTCGAGTCGCGACGTGTCGGATTATGTCGCCAACGCACCGCTGCTCGCATCTTACCCGACGGGGACGTACGGCGAGGACGACTTCCAGAACCACCCGCTGCTGCGCAAGTATTTCCTGACCGACCGCGACCGTGACGAGTATCGGCTGCGGGCGGATTTCTTTCCCGACCCGCGCATCAACCTGGGCGTGTCCGCCAACTACAACAAGGACGACTACGGCAAGGGACACTTTGGTCTGAATACGGCGAAGGTCCGCAGTTGGACCGTCGACGCGGGGTTGTATCCCAAGGACAACGTCACGCTGACGGCGTTTTATACCTGGGAGAAATACAATGCCAACCAGTCCAGCCGTTTCATTTTCAGCACGGACTCCGTCACCGACCCGGCCAACGACTGGTTTGCGGATTCCGAGGACCGGGTCGATACCTGGAACGTCACGCTGACGTTCAAGGACATCGGCAAGGGCAAGGGTTGGAAGGGTGTCGAAGCGGGCATGGACTATACCTACTCCAAGACCGACAGCGTGATCGGCGTGACTGCCGTCAGCGAGGTGACCGCGCCATTGCCGGACCTGCTGAGCAAGCAGGAGATGTTCAGCATCTGGAGCCGGTTTGCGCTGGGTGACCGGTCCAACATCCGCCTGAGCGCGCAGAGCGCGAAGCTGACCAGCAGGGACTGGGCGCTGGACGGCGTGCTGCCGGGAACGGTGTCGAGGGTTTTGTTGCCCGGGCAGGCAGCCGCCAACTATGACCTGTGGCTGTTTTCCGCCGCCTGGACTTACAGGTTCTGAGCATCCGGCGTCTGTAACCGGGTTTGCCGAGCGGGGGCGGGGTGACAAACCGGCCCGCGTACATGGATCTCCCCGAAACTGAGAGCAAAAAGTTGCCCTATGAACGATGAATCGAAAGGACCTGCAGACGGAGGTCACCAACCAGTGATCCAGCAGACCGGGAAGGCGGCGGACGAATCCGTCGCCGCGCCCGCGATACCCGATTATTTGCAGGACACCTACTGGTGGGCATACCTGCATCCCAATTCTTTCGTGTTCTTCGAGCGCAAATGGGTCGTCAACCTGATCCTGTGGGGCAACATGAAGAAGCTGACCGACGTGGTGCTGGAGGAACTGCATCTGAAGCCGGGCAGCCGCGTGTTGCAGGTCGCCTGTGTTTACGGCGACTTTTCCAGACACCTGGCGGAGCACCTTGGCCACACCCAGTCAAGACTGGACCTGGTCGATGTCGCGCCGATACAGCTGAGCAACGCCGCCAGGAAGCTGAGCAAACAGGACAATATCCTCTACCATCACCAGGACTCGACCGAGCTTTCTTTTGCAGCTGACAGTTTCGACGAATGCGTGGTGTTCTTCCTGTTGCATGAGCAACCGGCGGACGCGCGCAGAAAAACGATCGAGGAGGCCATCCGGGTTACGCGGCCTGGCGGCAAGGTCATCTTCGTGGACTATCACGGCCCGCGCCGCAGCAACCCGATGCGTTACATCATGAAACCCATCCTGACCTGGCTCGAGCCCTTCGCCATGGATTTATGGCATGAGGAATTGCCCGCCTTCCTGCCCGAGTCGGTGCTGCCCGAGCAGGTCAATTCCAGGTATTACTTTGGCGACCTCTACCAGAAGGTGACCGTGACCGTCTGACCGGTGCGTCAGCCCTCCGTCTCGCTCGCGCGCATTTCCCGCAACTGGGAAGGCGTGTCGAGATCGCTGTGGGCGGCCGGGATTTGGAGCGCGTGCAACAGTTCCGGGTGGGCGGATATGACTTCGCGCGCGCCGCGTTCGCCGTCCAGCTTGCGCAGTTGGGGGAAACAGGCGGCGGGAAATATTACCGGGGGACCGTAACGGTCCGTCGTCCGCGCGCAGACGATCCTGGAGGGGTCCGCCTGCCAGGTCTCTTTCAGGCGTCGTAAATCCCGCTGGCGGAGACGCCATTGGTCGCAGAGCAGGACCAGAACGCCCCGGGCGTCGGCATTCAGGGCGCCCGCGCCCCGGGCAATGGAGCCGCCCATGCCGCGGTCCCATTCCGGGTTGTGAACATCGAGCACGCTTGTCGTCCCCGATACGGTTTGACTGGTCACAGCGACCGCCGCCGCGACCGCGTCCCGGTTGGCGCCCGTGACGACGATGATCTCGACGGGTTGCAGGGACAAGGCCAGACGGATGGCTCGCTGGATGAGGGTCTCCCCCCGATACTGCAACAATTGCTTCGCCTCTCCCAGTCGACGGCTGGCGCCGGCCGCCGGGACCAGGACACTCAGGGGTTGGCCGCTCACCGTCCTGGCCTGCCGGGGCCAGTTGGAACCTCGCGAATACGCATCGTATCAGCGGGTCCTAATCCGCCGGCTCCACGGGGGTCAATTCGCCGCCCGTGCGCCGGTTCAGGCGGGCGTGAATTTCGGCGATGATCGAAAGGGCAATCGAAGACGGCAGTTCAGCGCCGATGTCGAGTCCGGCGGGGCCATGGATGTGCCGGTCGGCCCGTTCCCGATCGACGCCCACTTCGCTCAGCAGGCGGTCGCGCCGGGCACGCGGTCCGAGCAAGCCGATGTAGGCCATGTCGGTCCGGATGACCTGGGCCAGGTACTGGCGGTCGTGGGCCAGGTTGTGTGTCATCATGATGACGGCGTCAACGGCGCCCAATTCGACGCGGTCCTTGAGTTCAGCGGGTTGTTGCAGCAGGCGGACACTGCACGGTTCCGGAAACCTTTCCGCCCGGGCAAAGCCGGACCGGTGGTCGACGACGGTGCAGTCCCAGCCCATTTCGACCGCCAGGCGGGCGACTGGAACGGCGTCTATCCCAGCGCCGCAAATCAACAGCGTCGGCGGCACGGCCAGTGGCAATAACAGGACTTCGGTATCGCCCTGGCCGGTGGCAATGGTTTTGTTCCAGAAGCGTCTGGACATATCGTGCGCCTGCTCGCCGGGGTGGTCGCCTTGCAGCAGTTCCGTTCGGCCGCTGCTGTATTGATCACCGCAGTCCAGGGCGTGGCTCCCGGGTTGGAAGACCGGGTCCGTGCTGGACGTAACGAGGGCCAGCACACCATTGCGGCGCGCTTGCCAGGCACGCTCCAGCGTAGCGAGAAAAGCAAAACCAGTGTCGCCATCGAGACGCTGCAGCAGCAAGTGGATGACGCCGTCGCAACCGATGCCCAGGCCCCAGACCAGTTCATCGCCCGCCGACAGGTCGTAACAGACGCTGCGGGCCTCGCCGTCGCCGAATACCCTGGCCGCCTGCGAGGCGAGGTCCGACTCGAGGCAGCCGCCGGATATCAGGCCGCAATGACTGCCGTCCGCCGCGATCAGCATCATCGCGCCGGGTTTGCGGTAGGTCGAGCCCTCGGTGGCGACGACAGTGCCAAGCACCAGCGCTTTGTCAGCGCGGTGTTCGCCGTAAAAGTTCAGCAATTCGGAAAGACCCAGATGCATGGGTGCAGCTTACCAATTTGTATGAATGAATTCGACGGATTTTATAACGGGGTAGGTCGATAAAACCGCCAGGGCGCCCCTGTTGATATCTGACTGTCCATGTCTCGCAGCAAGACGGAATTTAGCTGGTTCAACTGCGCCAAGGCTGAGTTAAGGATATATCATATTAATTTATGGTACAAGTACTTATACGACTAATATGATGTTATACATAAAAATACCTCCTGCGCTTTCCGCGAGTCGATTGGTTACAGCCCCGCCCCGGCGGGTTTCCGCGCCTTCGAAGTCAGGACGTTTCGCGTGGCAAGCCCGCGAGTGTCGGACGGCCCCGGGTCCGCCTCTTGGCGTTGCGGCGCCGGACGGGGGAGGGAAGGGTGCCGACGTGCCGGGAATGGGGGCTTGCATCCCGGTCATCCTGTTGTTATGCTATGTATCAATGTACTAATGTACTAATACACAATCACATATGAAACAGCACAACGTACGGCAAAAACGGGCCTTGAAAGCAGCAGCGGATTCGCTTTACAAGGCATTCCTGAATCTTAACGATGTCGGCGAGGTGCGGCAGTTCCTGTTGGATCTCTGCACACCCGCCGAACTCGAAGCCATCGTCGATCGTTGGTGGACCGCCTCATTGCTGAGAGAAGGCCGCAGTTACCGCGAAATCAGTGACATTACTGGCGTCAGCGTGACCACGATCGGCCGCGTGGCCCGGTTTCTGAACATGGGGGAAGGCGGTTACCGCCTGGCGCTGAGACGCGAAAAGGCAGCGGGCTGATGGACAGGATACGGGTTGCGATCCAGAAATCAGGGAGGCTCTCCGAGCACTCCCTGACCCTGTTGCAGAACTGCGGTCTGCGTTTCATGCGCAGCAAGGACAAGCTTTACTGGTACGGGCGGGATTTCCCGATCGACCTCCTGCTGGTGCGTGACGACGACATACCGCGGATGTTGCTCGACGGCGTTTGCGAACTCGGCATCGTCGGCGAAAACATCGCCCAGGAGGTCATGCTCGAGGATGACGATCCGGACGGCCTGCAACAGCTGCGGAAATTGAGTTTTGGCGGCTGCCGTCTCTCGCTGGCGGTTCCGGAGAACTCGGCCATCGCATCGGCCGCGGATCTCAGCGGTCGCCGCGTGGCGACCAGCTATCCTGCGCTGACCCGGCACCTGCTCAGCCGGCGCGGCGTCAGCGCCGAGATCGTCAAGTTTTCCGGCTCGGTGGAGATCGCCCCGGGGTTGGGAACGGCGGATGCCATATCCGACCTGGTTTCCACCGGAACGACCTTGCGTGCCAACCACCTGGTCGAACTGGAGGTATTGCTGGAGAGCACGGCCGCGCTGTACGCGGGCCGCATGACACACGCGACGGCGAAGCAGGCGCTGCTGGACCGCTTGCTGGCGCGTCTGGACGGCGTCCTGCTGGCGGCCGAGAGCAAGTATGTCATGTTGCACGCCCCCCGCGGGGCGATCGCCAGGGTCACGGAATTGCTGCCGGGTGCAGAGAACCCCACGCTGATCGAACTGCAAGGCAGCCCCGGGCGCGTCGCCCTGCACGCGGTTTGCCGGGAGACGGTCTTCTGGGAGCATCTCGAGGCGCTCAAGGGTGCGGGCGCCTCAGCGATCCTGGTCCTCCCGGTAGAAAAGATGCTGGCCTAGCCGGTGATTGTGATGCAAACGGCTACCCACGATATTATTGACTGGCGCAAGGCGGATGAAGCTGAACGTGCGGTGTTGCTGCAACGCCCGCCGCTGCCCACCGGCGAACTGTCCACGGCGGTCGCGGATATCATTGCCCGCGTGCGCCAGCACGGGGACGCCGCGCTGCGCCAATTCAGCCTGGATTTCGACGGTGTCGAAATGGACGAACTGGAAGTCGGGGCGCGGGAATGGGACACGGCCGACAGCAAGGTCGAGACAACGGTGTTGCACGCCCTGGAGGAGGCCATGGCCCGCATCGAAGCGTTTCACGCCGCCGGCAAACCCGTGGCGCAGCGTATCGAGACCGCCCCGGGACTCCGTTGCGAAGCGCGTTACCTGCCCATTTCTCCCGTTGGCCTTTACATACCCGGCGGCAGCGCACCATTGCTTTCCACGGTCATGATGCTCGCACTGCCCGCCCGGATTGCCGGTTGCGAACAGACCGTCATCTGCACTCCGCCGGACAAGGAAGGCCGCGTGGCGCCCGCCATCCTGGCGGCCGCGGCCCGCTGCGGCGTAAAGCGGGTATTCAAGACCGGCGGTGCACAGGCCATCGCGGCCATGGGATTGGGAACGCGCACAATCCCCGCGTGCGCCAAGCTGTTCGGCCCCGGCAATGCCTGGGTAACGGAGGCCAAACGGCAAATCGCGGCCATGCCGGGTGGCGCGGCGCTGGACCTGCCGGCCGGTCCCTCCGAGGTCCTGGTCATCGCCGACCGGGATGCCGATGTGACCGCCGTATGCTGGGACTTGCTCGCGCAGGCCGAGCACGGTCCGGATTCGCAGGCCATCCTGATCAGCGATGACCGCGCAGTCCTGGAGGGCGTGGCCGCGACGATAACGGATCTGGCCTCGGAATTGCCGCGCGCGGACATCCTGGCGCGATCGCTGCAGCACCTGAGGCTGATCCTGGCGGGCGACATCGAAGAAGCGCTTGGAATCAGCAATCTCTACGCGCCCGAGCACCTGCTGCTTGCATGCCGCGATGCGCAAACACTGTGTGACGGCGTGACGGCAGCGGGCTCGGTGTTCGTCGGGCGCTGGACACCGGAATCGTTGGGTGATTACTGCTCCGGCACCAACCACGTGCTGCCGACCTATGGCTATGCCCGGGCCTACGGCGGTTTGTCTGTCAGTGACTTCATGCGGCGTATGACCCTGCAACGGGCGAGCGCAGAAGGCTTGCGCAACAGCGGGCCGTGCGCCGCGGTCCTGGCCGCCGCGGAAGGCCTGGACGCGCACCGCATGGCAGTGGACTACCGTCTTGGGACGTTGGAAAGCTGATGGATATCGCGAATATCGCACGGCCGGAGATTGTCGCCATGAAAGCCTACGAGTCGGCCCGCGGCAGTGCTTCCGCGGACGGTGTTTTGCTGAATGCCAACGAGGCCCCCTTCACGCTGGTCGATGACCCGCTGTGGCAGCGCCTGGCCATCAACCGTTATCCGCAGCCGCAGCCGGCGCAGCTGCGCTCTCGCCTCGCCGGTTTGTACGGCGTGACCGAATCGCAGCTGCTGGTAACGCGCGGCAGCGACGAGGGTATCGACCTGCTCACGCGCGTGTTTTGCAGACCGGGCCGTGACGCGGTCATTGAATGTTCGCCGTGTTTTGGCATGTACCGCATCGCCGCCACCATCCAGGGGGCACAGGTCATCGACGTGCCGAGGTCGCCGGCCCAGGGGTTTGAACTCGATTTTGCCGGGTTGCGCCGCGAACTGGCAGCGCGTCCCAACGTGCGCCTGGTATTCCTGACTTCGCCCAATAACCCCAGCGGCGACCTGCTCGCCCGCCCGCAACTGGAGACGTTGCTTGCGGACTGCGATGAGAGGGCATTGGTGGTGCTGGACGAGGCCTATATCGAATTCTGCGACGCCGCTTCCGCCGCAGAGTTGGTCGGGCACCGGTCGAACCTGGTTGTATTGAGGACACTCTCAAAGGCCTGGGCGGCGGCCGGCCTGCGTTGCGGGGCGGTATTGGCCGACCCCCGGGTCATCGAATTGTTGCAACGCGTCATGGCGCCGTACCCATTGCCCGCCACGACGGTGGAAGCGGCCTTGCTCGCAACGTCCACCGCCGCCCGGACCCGGCAGCAGCAATTGCTGTCCCTGGTCAGGACGGGCAAGGTCGCGCTGGTGGAGTTTTTGCAAAGCCGTGACTGGGTCGGGGAACTGTGGCAGGGCCACGCCAATTTTGTCCTGTTGCGGGTCGCCGACGCGGCGTCGCTGGTAGAATGGTGTGCCGGGCGCGGTATACGCATCCGGGATTTCAGCAGGCAGCCCGGACTCGAGGGCTGCGTGCGTCTGAGCATCGGCAGTGATGCCGAAATGTCGGCCCTGACCAGGGCGCTGCGGGACTACGGAGAGACATTGTGACGGAGCCTAAGCGCCGCGTCCTGTTCCTGGACCGAGACGGGACGCTGATCGTCGAACCGGAAGACGAACAGGTGGACAGCCTGGACAAACTGGAGTTGGCCGAGGGCGTCATTCCCGCATTGCTGGCCTTGCAGGAGGCGGGTTTCGAGTTGGTCATCGTCAGCAACCAGGACGGCCTGGGCAGCGGGTCGTTTCCCGAGAAGGACTTCCACCGGGTGAACGACAAGATGCTGTCCCTGTTCGCCTCGCAAGGCATATATTTTGCCGCCCAGCACTACGACCACCATTTTGAAAACGAGGGCTCGCCCGACCGCAAACCCGGCATCGGCATGCTGCTGGATTATCTTAAATCGGGTCTGTTGGACATGCGGGACAGTTGGGTGATCGGCGATCGTGAGACCGATCTGCAGCTGGCCGAGAATATGGGCCTGGGTGGTATCCGCTACGGTGAACGGGGCCTGGCATGGGCGGAGATCGCGCACCAGCTTTGCGACAGGCCGAGACGGGCGCGCGTGCGGCGGGACACCCGGGAAACGCAAATCAGCGTGGAAGTGGAACTCGACAGCGGCGCGGGCACCCGTATCAATACCGGTATCGGATTTTTCGACCACATGCTGGATCAACTCGCCAGCCATGGCCGTTTTTATCTGCGCTTGAGTTGTGAAGGCGACCTGGAGGTGGATGAGCACCACTGCGTCGAGGATTGCGCGCTGGCGCTCGGCCAGGCGCTCGATGAGGCACTGGGTGAGCGCCGCGGCATCGGCCGCTACGGCTTCGTTCTGCCCATGGACGAATCGCAGGCGCAGGTCGCCGTCGACCTGTCCGGACGGCCCGCGTTCGAGTTCACGGCAGACTTTCCGCGTGACCACGTCGGTGGAATGTCCACGGAGATGGTGCAGCATTTCTTTGCCTCGCTGAGCCAGTCGCTGCGTTGCGCGCTACACCTCGAGGTCAAGGGCAGAAACACGCACCACATGGTCGAGGCCCTGTTCAAGGGGCTCGGCCGTGCCCTGCGCCCGGCCCTCGCCAGGCAGGGCGGTGAACTGCCCAGCACCAAGGGCACGCTCGCGTGACGGTCATGGCCTTGCTGAGGGCCCCGTATGACGCGTGACAGGACACTGGCCATCATCGACAGCGGGGGAGCCAATATCAGCTCGGTCGTGCACGCGCTCCGGCGTCTCGGCCAGGAGCCCGTGTTTACCGCCGATGCCGCAACCATACGGGCGGCCTCGCGGGTCATCCTGCCCGGTGTGGGTGCGGCCGGCGCCGCCATGACCCACCTTCAAGCCCAGGGCCTGGTCAGCACCATCCGCGGTCTGCGGCAACCGGTGTTGGGAATATGCCTGGGTATGCAGTTGCTGTTCGAACACACCGGTGAAGACGATGTCGAATGCCTCGGTATCATCCCGGGCCGCATCGAGAGAATGCCCGGCGCCCCGGGTGTGCGGATACCCCACATGGGTTGGAATACCACCGAGAAGCTGGTGGATGACGCGTTGCTGCACGGGCTGCCCGAAAGGCCGTGGTTCTATTTCGTGCACAGCTACCACGCGGCGGTCGATCACAGTACACTTGCCAGTTGCCGGCACGGACTGCGGTTTGCCGCCATCGTACGCAAAGATAATTTTTACGGCGTCCAGTTTCATCCCGAACGATCGGCTCGCCACGGGGCGAGGCTGCTGGCAAACTTTCTGGGGCTCGACCCTGGAAGGTCATAATACGAAAGGAGAAAGCCTGCCATGCAATTAATTCCGGCGATCGACCTGTTGGAAGGGCGCTGCGTTCGCTTGTTGCACGGGGATTTTGAAAAAACCACGTTTTACCCCGTCAAACCCGCGGAATTGGCGGACCGGTACGCGGACGCGGGCGCCGAGTGGCTGCATGTCGTGGACCTGGATGCTTCACGCTACGGCAGCGCGGCGGACACCTCCGCCTTGTTCGATCTTCTCAAGCATACGCGGCAGCGGGTGCAAACCGGCGGCGGTGTCCGTGGCGGCAGCGATATTCACAAACGTCTGCAGGCCGGTGTCGAGCGCGTCGTGGTCGGCAGCCTGAGCGTGACCGACACACCGGCGATGGTCAACTGGCTGCAACAGTATGGCGCCGACAAGCTGGTCGCCGCGTTGGATGTCAACGTGGACGAGAGCGGCAAGGCCTGGCCGCGGATACACGGCTGGACGCGCCGCAGCAGCAGGGACCTGTGGCAGTTGCTGGACGAACTGGCCGCCGGCGGTCTGCAGCACCTGTTGTGCACGGATATCGGGCGGGATGGCGCGCTGGCCGGGCCCAACCTCGATTTATACAGTGAAATCACGGACCGCTACCCGCAAATCCAGCTGCAGGCCTCCGGGGGTATTTCCAACATCGAAGACATCGAGCAACTGAAATCCACCGGCGCAGCCGCCGTCATCACCGGCAAGGCCCTGCTGGAAAACAGGTTCAGTGCCGCCGAAGCCCTCGCGGCGCTGCGGCATCCCTGATCCGTGATGCCCGGCAGCGGTCTCGCACGTCGTATCATCCCGTGCCTGGACGTGCGTGCCGGCGAGGTCGTCAAGGGCGTCAGGTTCCGTGACCACCGGGTCATGGGTGACATCATCGAACTGGCGACACGCTACAGCACGCACGGCGCGGACGAACTGGTGTTCTACGACATCACCGCCAGCCCGGAAAATCGCGCGGTGGACAGCGGCTGGGTGTCACGCGTGGCCGAGGTTATCGACATACCGTTCTGCGTCGCCGGCGGCATCCGCTCCGTGACCGATGCCCGCACGGTGCTCAAGCGCGGGGCCGACAAGGTCTCCATCAACACACCGGCGGTACAGCGCCCGTCCCTGATCGACGAGCTTGTGGATGCGTTTGGTAGCCAGTGTGTCGTCATCGGTATCGACTCGGTATGGCAGGACGGCGAGTGGGTCACGCGGCAGATGACCGGCAATCCGGACAAGATGCAGACGACGGGCCACACGACGATGGAGTGGATCGAGGAGGTTACACGCCGGGGTGCCGGTGAAATCGTTCTCAATTGCATGGGCAGCGACGGCACACGCGACGGTTTTGACATCGCGCAGCTCAAGGTGGCCAGGCAGCACACACCCGTTCCGCTGATCGCGTCCGGGGGTGCGGGCAACGCGAGGCACTTTATAGACGTGTTCAGGGAGGCGGACGTCGACGGCGCGCTCGCCGCCACGGTGTTTCACAACAACACGCTGCCGATACCGGTGCTGAAACAGGCGCTGGCGGCTGCGGACATCAAGGTGCGATTATGAAGACTTCAAGCCTCGCCTGGAAAAAGATGAACGACCTGGTTCCTGCCATCGTGCAGGATGCGTTCGACGGCCGCGTCCTGATGCAGGCTTACATGAATCCCGAGGCACTGGCTGCGACGCTGGACACGGGCCAGGTCACTTTCTGGAGCCGCAGCAAGAGGCGTTTGTGGCGCAAGGGGGAGACCTCCGGGAATACACTCGACCTGGTCGCGATCGATGCGGATTGCGACGGCGACTGCTTGCTCGTCCGGGCGCGCCCGTCCGGGCCGGTCTGCCATCTCGGTACCGCGACTTGTTTTGACACGGGAAGTCCCGTGCTGCCAGACCTGGCATTTCTCGCGGAACTCGAGCGCCTGATCGGCGATCGCGATCAAAAGCGTCCCGCGGACAGCTACACGACCGAGTTGCTCGAATCCGGCTGCAAGCGCATTGCCCAGAAGGTGGGTGAGGAAGCCGTGGAAACCGCGCTGGCGGCAGTGGCCGGGGAGGACGAGGAACTCAGGAACGAGGCCGCGGACCTCGTTTATCATTTGCTGGTGCTGTTGCGCAGCCGCGGTCAGGGCCTGGCCTCGGTCATCGCGACCCTCAGGGCCCGTCATTCATAGTGACACGGTTGACGGGCTCGGAGTCAATCGCGGTAACCGGACTCAAACTACCAATCGATGTTTATGCGATTGGCTCCGACCCCTGGATTAAATCCCCAGCGCTTTGGCGATCTCGTCGATCTCTTCGGCGGTCTTCTTGTCAGCAACGAGAGGTCGGCCCCAGGCGCGTGACGTTTCCGCCCCGAGCTTGTTGGTCGCATCAATCCCCATCTTGCCGCCGAGACCGGGCTCCGGGCTGGCGAAATCCAGGTAGTCTATCGGCGTGTTTTCAACCAGCACGGTGTCCCGGACGGGATCGGCGCGTGTCGACATGGCCCAGACAACGTCCTTCCAGTCGCGGATATCGATATCGTCGTCGGTGACGATGATGGTCTTGGTGTAGGTGAACTGCCGCAGCCATGACCAGATGCCGAACATGACGCGGCGCGCGTGGCCGGGGTATTGTTTGCGGATGCTGACGATCGCGATGCGGTAGGAGCAGGCTTCCGGCGGCAGGTAGAAATCCGCCACTTCCGGAAACTGCGCCTGCAGCAGGGGCACGAACAGCTCGTTCATGGCTGCCGCCATAACCGAAGGCTCGTCCTCGCCGGGCCGGCCCATATAGGTGGTCAGGTACAGGGGTTGCGGGCGCTGGCTAACGCGCTCGACCGTAAAGACCGGGAAGTCGGCGCGGCTGTTGTAATAGCCCGTGTGATCCGCGAAGGGTCCCTCGGTGGCAGTCTCACCCGGTTGAACGTGGCCTTCGAGGACGATTTCGGCGCCCCACGGAAGCGGCAGGCCGGTCGCGGGAGATTCGACAACGCGGGTTCTGCGGCCGCGCAAGAGGCCGGCAAACTGGTATTCGGACAGGGTGTCCGGCACCGGCGCCACGGCGGCCAGCAACGTGGCCGGATCGGCGCCGATGGCGACCGCCAGCGGGAACGGCTTGCCCGGCTCGGACTGCTGGAATTCGCGGAAATCCTGGGCGCCGCCGCGATGCGGCAGCCAGCGCATGATCAGCTTGTTGCGACCGATCAGTTGCTGGCGGTATATCGCCAGGTTGACGCGGGGTTTGTTCGGTCCGCGGGTAATCACCATACCCCAGGTGAGCAGCGGGCCCGCGTCTTCGGGCCAGCAGGTCGTGATCGGCAGGGCAGCCAGGTCGACATCCGGCCCTTCCGTCACTTCGGCCTGCCAGGGCGCCTTTTCTTTCCTGACCGGGGTGACGTGTGCGAGCCTGGCAAAACCGGTCGCTGAATCCAGCGCCGACGCCATGCTGTCGGGCAGGCTGGGGTTGTTCAGGAACGCCAGTTCCTGTCCCAGCGCTCGTAAATCGCCGGTCCCCGTCATCTCCAGCGCGGCCAGCACCCGCTGGGGGTGGCCAAACAGGTTGCCCAGCACCGGGATTTCGTAACCCGGCAGGTTTTCGAAGTGGAGGGCCGGTCCGCCGCCCTTCAGGCTGCGGTGGCACAGGGCCGTGATCTGCAAGTTTGGAGAGACTGCCTGGGGTACGGATTTCAGTTGCCCGAGCGGCGCGAGTGCAGCCATGAACTGCCGCAGATCGCGAAAGGCCTTCCGGTTCACCTGGCGCTGGTGGTGTTCAAGCAACTCGTGGAGACCCATGGTTGAATCCTGCCTGCTCTATCAGATAGCCATTGCACGGCCCCAGCGGCAACAAGCCGTCGAGTTCAAGGCCGAGCGGTTCCAGTTTAGCGCCGTTCAAGGCCTCGGCAAAAATTTCGATGACCCTCATCGTGTGTTCGGACTGGGGGCTGATACGCAGCACGTCGACACCCAGGGAATCGAATTCCGCCAGTTGACCGAGGCCCTGGTGTGTCAGCGCCGACTGGGTCTGGATGCCGTTCAATACCAGGAAAGGCTCGTCTTCGCGTGTTTTCAGCAGACGGCCGTCGGGGTCCGCCAGGCACGTGAAGCGGCAATCGTCCTTGGGCAGGTTGTGCGAGCGGGCCGTGTAGCAGCGAGCCGAATAGGCCAGCGGCAGCCTGCCAAAGGCGAAGACTTCGGTTTCGACGCCCCCGGGGCGGTGTGCCTGCAGTTCGGCCAGCGCGTCGAGACCCAGTTCCACCGGCAAAACCCAGCGTTTGAGACCCTTGGCGGCCAGTAATCCCAGGCTGCGTTGATTGTATATATTGACGCTGGGCCCAGTCACGAAGGCCTTTCCGGCGCTGGACAACAACTGGATCGCCGCCGCGTTGTTGGCCTCCACCATGAAGCGGTTGTTGGCGCAGAGTTTTTTCAGGCTGGCGCTTTCGGAGGCGGCTTCCATCAGCGTCAGCGAGGACAGTACGACCTCTTTGCCCGCCTCTTCGAGTTCCGCGCCGATGGCGATCCAGTCAGCGGGTTTCAATTCCCGGCGCTTGGAGCAGGTGACCTCACCCAGGTAAACGATTTCGGCGGGGCTGTCGGCGGTCTGCCGATAGAAGTCCTCTACCTGCGGACGCGGCCAGAAATACTGTATCGGTCCAATGGATAGTTTCATCGTGCGCACCGCCTACTGCCAGGGCCGGTCGTAGGCGCCCAGCGTGGTCTGTGAACCCTCGGAGACGCTGTCGAGTTCCTCCATCCACTCCGCGCGCGGCCGGTAGTCCCCGCGCGCCTGCAGACAACTGTCGATGGCGGCGCGCATCACGCGCGTGACCTGGGCGACGTAGGCCGGGCTGCGCTGGCGCCCTTCCACCTTGATCGCGCTGACCCCGATGTCCTCGAGTTGCGGCAGGATCGACAGCGTATTCAGGCTGGTGGGTTCCTCCAGCGCGTAGTAGGTATGCCCCCCGACCTGGAAGCGGCCCTTGCAGAGGGTCGGGTAGCCGGCGTTCTCGCCCTGGCCGAAATGATCGATCAGGACGCCATTGAGACGCGTATCGGTACCGTCCGGCGTTTCTTCCCAGCGTACGTGAGAGGCGGGCGAACAGGCGCCGTAGGTGTTGGGCGAACGGCCGGTGGCGTAACTCGACAGCAGGCAACGGCCCTCCACCATGACGCAGAGGCTGCCGAAGCCGAATACTTCGATCGGAACCGGGGAGTCCTTGGCCACCTGCGCGACCTGCCTCACCGACAACACGCGCGGCAGCACCACGCGCCGAATGCCAAAGGTCTGCTGATAAAAGCGGATCCCCTCGACGCTGGTGACGGACGCTTGCACCGACAGGTGCAAACGCAAGTCGGGCCAGCGCTCACGGGCGTAGTCCAGTACGCCCATGTCGGCCAGGATCAACGCGTCGACACCGGATTCCGCGGCGCGGTCGACCGCCGCTTGCCAGCGGCCGAAATTGCCGGGCCGGGGAAACGTGTTGATCGCCACGAATATTTTCCTGCCCCGGTCGCGCACGTATTGCACGGCCTTGGCAAAACTCTGGTCACTGAAATTCAGACCGGCAAAGTGACGCGCGTTGGTGTCGTCCTTGAAGCCGGTGTAAACCGCATCGGCGCCGTTGTCGACCGCGGCCTTGAGTGAGGGCAGGTTGCCCGCGGGGCAAACGAGTTCCATCGCAAATCCTTTTCATTAGTCCGGGCGGTTCGTCGAAACGCGCCGTCAAGGGCGAAACAGGGCTTCCAGAGTTTAACCATAGAATCCCGCACCGCATTGACCTGTGTCAATCCATTATCTTAAGCCTCAAATATAATGGCTGAAATTTTTGCGATGAGCCAGTTCATGGCTGGCGGAGAAAACCGGATGCACGTCATCGGAGAAAACCTACGTACGCTGGCCAGGAAAGCGTTGGGTGCGGCCGGCCGCATCGTCCCCTACGCGGCCCAGAAACCGGTTCTCACCCTGGCCCTGAACCAGGCCTTCCGCGAACCGCTGCGGCACGGGGAACTCGGCTTTCTCGACGCCGCCCGTGTCAGGATCAGGGTGACGGACCTGGGAATCGACTGGCTGATCGAAGTGCGCGGCGACCGTTTCACCGCCGTCGAGCGGGATTTGCAGGACGATGTCTGCATCAGTGGCAAGAGCCTGGACTTCATTCTGCTGGCGGCCCGCCGCGTTGACCCCGACACGCTGTTTTTTCAACGCAGAATCCGGATCGAGGGCGACACCGAGCTGGGTCTGGGCGTGAAAAACACGATGGACAGCATGGACTGGGACGACCTGCCGCCGCCTTTGCGCAGGCTGTTGCAGGGCGTCGGGCCGGTGGTCGAGAAATGGACCGCCGACAGCCGCAAACAGCAACAACCAGCCAACGCCGAGCACCCGCACAGTGTTAACAGGCCCTAGCCCGGATACGGTACCTGCCAGGGCCGTGATATGAACCGGCCAGGGTGCTTCTTTTACCTGCATGAAACCCGGTACAAGAACCTGGATTCGGCAGGTTGTGGGCCAGGGCGGGTCCGACGGGTATGCAATACCGGGGCAGCTGACACAGGTCATTGTCGCGCTGCTTTGCAGTGACTAGAGTCACCTGGACGCAGCCGATACGAACACGTGTTTCAAACACAAGATGAGGAAAAGCACCATGGAAAACGTTGGCAGTTCCACCCGCCAGGCGCGATCGGTTCAGGCGGGACTAACGCCTGGCGCAGTTGCCGCCGAGACCCCCGTCACCCTGCACGTCGTGGCCGACAAGCCGCAGATTCCATCCTATTTGCAGGACACCTACTACTGGGCCTACATCAATCCCCGCAACGTCAGGCTGCTCGACCGCGAAATCGTGGTCCGGACCATCTTGTGGCAGCAGCACAACCGCTTGCAGCAACTGGCGTTCGCCGAAATCGGCAGCGGGCAGAGCGTGCTGCAACCGGCGGCGGTGTATGGCAGCTTTTCCGCCAACCTGGCAAAGCATGTCGGCCCCCGGGGCAGCCTCGACGTGATCGATGTGGCCGAAATCCAGGTCATCAATACCCGCCGCAAGCTGAAGGACTATCCCCAGGCCAGCGTGCATCACGCCAACGCGCTGCAACTGGGCAGCAAACCCTACGACGTGGTCTGTTGCTACTTTCTGCTGCACGAGATCCCCGATGAACAGAAGTTCGAGGCGGTCAACCTGTTTCTGAGCAAGCTCGGGCCGGGCGGCAAGGCCGTGTTCATCGACTATCACAAGCCGCGCTGGTGGCACCCGCTGAAGCCCATCACCAGCTTCGTGTTCGATACCCTGGAGCCCTTCGCAAAGGGCCTGTGGCGCAGGGAGATACGCGACTTTGCGGATCAACCGGACGACTATCGCTGGTCTAAGGAGACAATTTTCGGTACCTTGTTTCAGAAGGTGGTCGCCACGAAGACCTGACCGGAGTCTGTCCTGACCGATCGTAACATCCTGGCCGAATATGCTGAAAACGGCGCCTGCGTGGTGCGCAACGTGGTTGCGCCGGAGTGGATCGAGCGCATACGGGGTGCCGTGGACCGGGTCCTGGCCAGCCCCGGACCGGCCAGCATGGAGTACACACCGAAGGGGGCGGGCGGCCGCTACTACGGCGATTTCTTCCTCTGGCGCCGGGATCCCGATTTTGACGCGTTCATGCGCGCGGATTCGCTGGTCCGGCTCGCCGCCGAGTTCATGCAGGCCAGCCGGATCCGTTTTTTTTACGACCAGTTGCTGGTCAAGGAGCCCGGCACCGCCGAGCAAACACCGTTGCACCAGGACCTGCCGTACTGGCCCCTGCGCGGTGAGCAGATCATTTCCCTCTGGGTGGCTTTCGATCCGGTGACGGAAGACGCCGGAGCCGTGCAGTACATCAAGGGTTCGCACAACTGGGGCAAGTTCTATGCACCGGCGACCTTTGGCGCCAATTCCAGTTTTGGCGACATTTACCGCAAGGGCGGTCTCGAGCCCATGCCGAACCCCGAGCAATTGATCGCCGGGAATGAGATGCTGCACTGGGACCTGGCACCCGGGGACGTCGTCCTGCACCACTCGCTGGTGCTGCACTACTCACCCGGCAACCTGACCGCAAAGGCCCGCCGCAGGGGCCTGGCCTTGCGTTATATCGGCGAGGACGTGACCTGGGACGACCGGCCGGGAACCTTCGTCAAGAACCCGAACCTGGCAAAAACGCTGCCGGCCATCGAACTCGCCGATGGACAGGCGTTGGAGCATGAGCTTTTCCCGCTGCTGTGGGAAAGGGGGGCCGAGTAAGGGGACACAGCAGTTACTCTGACCCCGGCAGTTTTTTGCTTACTTGATCAAAAATATAAAAATGCCAATAGTGATGAGTATCGTTCCGAGGACCCTGTCTCGGTTTATGGTTTCACCCAGAAAGATTCTTGAACCAACCATGACGACGACATAGCTGGAACTCATGATGGTAGTGAAATATTTCATCGGTATAATTTTCATCAGGTAGTAGGAAAGAACGATCGTCAGTAAGAACGCCACGTAACCGGAAATTACAAACCGGTTCAGGAAGTGACGAGCGTTTTGGTTGTCGGCACCCATTTTTAACAATATCTGCCCAACTGCGGTCAGGAAAACAATTGAAATGCCTAGGAGGATAGGCATTTTCACGCCCTACGTGACATAAAATGAACTCCTGCGAGCATGACGAGCAAGCCTGCGATATTGGTCGGCGTTACAGTTTCATTAAAGAGCACAATAGCGTAGACAAGGATTAGCGGCTGCACCAGTGCGGCGAAAGGATAAACGTGGGACAAATCAGCAATCTTCAACAGATACTGCCAAAGAACAGCTCGCAGGGCGAGAAACCCGAACGCAATGGCAAGGAACGACAATGAATAAATTCCTGTCTGCACAGTGGAGTATTTAATGCTCAGAAAGGAAAAAGACTGAAGGAATATGGTTAGCAACAACAAAAAAGCTGCGTTTTGAAAAGGTTTGATCGTTAACATCGAGTTTGCGGCGCTGAATAAAAGTCTTTGAACTCAGATAGTCTCTTGATTTCAGTGTTTATATGTATCTCGTCCGAGCTAAAGCCGCTTGGCAGGTGTTGGACCTCACCAAGTCCATAGTCCTTGAAACTCTTGATGGTTTCCACCGCGTTATTCTTTTTTTGAAATTCGTAGTTCAACCAAGTCAGCTCCAGTTCGCAGACAGCTTCCGTGTATGCAATTTCTTCTGTGTTTAGTGTATTTTCGTACATCATTCTCGGCCTTTTTGAAATGAAGGAGTCATGGAGGTCGAAAGATGAGTTGGCTTGCCAAACATCACCATTACGATCAAGTATTCCTCTCTCAAAGTGATTTTCCGGGAATTTTGGAACACCCAAAAAATCCGTAATGAGACCCAGTTGTCCATGAGGATTTTCAACGAGGTCTTCATAGCGAAGAAAATGAAAATTTTCGTTATCTTTAAGCAAAAAGGCGTACTCCACACTTTTTCTCCAACTTCTCAATATGAAAAGCGTAGGCTTTTTCTCACCAAGGTATTTTTCTCCACGGGGATAGTTGACGGAAGCAAGTACATCTCGTGGATCTCTCACTATCAATATGCACTTAAAACCGCTATTGCATAGGTAAGGGAGAAATTCTTCACACATGATTTCCTTGATTCCGCGGTAAGAACAGGGTTTGATCGATGCATAGTAGCTCATGCATCTTTCAAGCACGTGTCGAAAACCGTTTTTTAAAACTTCCTGATTCTGGACAGTCTGGTCTCTCTTTGTGTGCTGTCCTGAATATGTTGACATTCTTTCAAAAACGGTCTCAATTTCGCTCGGAAGCAAAGTAAAGTTTGACAGAAACAAGTCAAATGTCTTTTGGGTGAAATCCCGATTTATGTGATCGTCATTAAGTACAAAGTACTTTGCAATTCCTGACTGTCTCAGAAACCTTTTTTTTGCCTCGATAAAAATGAGCGGGGTTGGTTGCGAAAGTACATCGATCTTCTGGTGATTTGTTAGGAGTTTATCCAATAACGTCGTACCAGACCTGCCCATTCCTGTAATAAAAATACTTTTCACAGATGTTTCTCAACGAGTTAATAAGTTTAATGTATTCAGTTATTTGTTCAGATTAAGCCTCTGTTTGGCATAAGCTCTGTGATCTTTTTCGGGTTGCTCCGCTACTACGAATGCCGCAACATCATCATTCAGGTTGACAATCTGGTAACGCCTTCAAACGACGGGTTTCCGGCGTGTATATCAACACCGTGAAATCCTGGCATGTTTGCAGGTTGCTCAATGATGGATGAAACCGAATAGCAAATATTCGAGGGGCACAAAACCACCTTGCTGGTTAATCCAAAGTGTGCGATAGGATTATGCAGAACACTGGAAGCACTTCCTGTCAGGTTTAATCTGTTTTTGAAGAATCTCTGGCTATATTTTTCTATTGCCATAAATTTTTCTTACGTGGTAAACAGGGCGCTCCTCTGTTGTAGCGATGATTCTTATTAAATATTCGCCAATCACGCCTAATGTAAACAGAGTCATTCCGCCTAGGATCAGTATTAAGACCATGATTGATGACCAACCTGAAACAACCGTACCAAAAAGAAGCTTCTTTGCAATGATGATCGTTGACGCAATACAGGAAATGGCGGCAGTAATTATGCCGATGTATCCCATTACGCGTAATAAAAATGAGGAGTTGCTGATGAGTAAATTACTAAAGACCTGGACCATCTTGGTAAACGAATAATTGCTTTTACCTTCCGTCCGGGGATGGTGACCAATTTCTACATTTACCACGTCATCGGTAATTTCCAATAGCAAAGCGGGAATGAATGGGAAGGGCGTTTTTCGTTTCTCCATTAACTCGGCCACCTCGGCCTTGATCAAGCGAAAGGGCGAGAGTCTCAAAAACCTGGGTTTCCCTAAGATGATATGCTCAAAATACCCTTTAATTTCACTCGTAAACCGTTTGAATAGAGAGTGATGTTTCTCCCTGAACCGGGCAATGACGACATCATGTTCTTGTTTTTCCATCAACTTGCAAATGTCTTCCGGCCAATGTTGCAAGTCATCATCCATCGTAATGATATAGTCGCCCTTGGCGTGCCTTATGCCACATAGTGTCGCCGCTTGTTGTCCAAAGTTTTTCATGAGTTCAATCACGATAATTTGTGGGTTTCGCTGCGCCAGCACTTCCAACGTACCCGCTGTTTTCTTCGAAAATGGGCTGTCATTTACAAATATGAGTTCATATTCTGCATTTGGCAGCTTGAGAAAAAGCTGTTCAGTGCGCTCGGCCAATTCAATCAAGGACGAAGAAGATTTGTAAACCGGAACAACAATCGAGTAATGATGTTTATGCATTGGTGAAACTTTTCATGAAGTTATGAGCATTTGGTCCTTCGCTAAAAATGAGATCCAGTATTGAAACCCTGTGTTCAAACGGCGGGTACAATTGGGTGTATTCCTGGTAGCCCCCGTAGTCCACCCAGTGAACGTTTATGTTTTCTTTGCGGGCCAATTCCTGATCAAAATAGGTCTTTGCAGCCGGTCCGCTGAAATACTCGGTTGCGTTACATTGCTTGCATATACTCAAAAGTCGCGCAGTCCGGCCAGATTGTAGATCGAATTCACTTGACCATCGTAATCGAGTGTCAATACCCAAAACTTTATTAATAGCAGTGATAAACCTGTAGTTTATTCTGCTCAGATACTCGTCGGTTGACGAGAGATAAAGTGACTCAAATAAATCACGGTGATCTTTAAAGTACTTGGCCTTCGAGTAATTCTGAGAAAGTGTCGCCCAGTGTTTTTGGGGCCATCTGTGGTCACTTATCTTCGTGTTAATGATTAGTTGGTCCCGCTTCTCATGTTTAACGGGAATAGTAAGCCATTGGGAGCCCTGGTCCGTCTTGATGATATTTCTGTTTCGCCAGTCATTCTTCGTGTATTGAACATCATCATAAAGAACAAACTCATCAACCATGTTGATCAGATCGAAATATCCTTTCCAGGGGATGTAATTTGATTGGACAATTGCGATTTTGTTACTCAAATCTCTGAAACCAACTTATTAACTTGAGGGTACCAACTGCTATCATATTATTGCTGCTGTCACTCGGGGCAAATTGACGCTTGAGTATAAGGGTTTTATAAATTGAAAAGTACTTTATGAAAATTCCATTTAACAAACCTTACCTGACAGGTAAGGAACTGGGCTACATGAGTAATGCCCATGAAAAGGGACAGCTTTCTGGGGGTGGGATTTACACGAACAAGTGCCATGAATGGTTGGAACTCGAGACCGGCTGTGAAAAGGCATCGCTGACACATTCCTGTACAGGTGCCCTGGAGATGGCAGCGATCCTGGCCAACATCGGTCCCGGTGACGAAGTCATCATGCCGTCCTATACCTTTGTTTCAACGGCCAACGCGTTTGTCCTACGGGGTGCGACCCCAGTATTTGTCGATATACGACCAGACACTCTTAACCTGGATGAATCTAAGATAGAGCCTGCGATCACCTCCAAAACCAAGGCGATAGTACCCGTACACTATGCCGGTGTTGGATGTGAGATGGACACAATCATGGCGATAGCTGAGCGGCATGATCTGTGCGTGATTGAAGATGCGGCCCAAGGCGTTGAGTCTACCTACAAGGATCGGTCGTTGGGAAGCATTGGAGACCTTGGCACACTCAGCTTTCATGAGACAAAAAACATTATTTCCGGCGAGGGAGGTGCGTTGTTAATCAACTCTTCCAAGATGAGCGAGCGCGCAGAAATTGTAAGGGAGAAAGGCACCAACCGCAGTCAGTTTTTCCGGGGGCAAATCGATAAATACACTTGGGTGGATTTTGGTTCGTCCTATTTGCCCAGTGAACTGACTGCCGCTTTCTTGTGGGCCCAGATGGAAGAAGCGCATGAAATAACAAGAAGGCGATTATGTATCTGGGATACTTATCATGCAGCTTTTGCCGAATTGGAACGAAGAGAATATGTCAGACGTCCTATCATTCCAGAAGAATGTGTACATAACGCGCACATGTATTATCTTTTGCTGCCTGATCTGGATACCAGGACGGCGCTTATTCAAAAACTGAAAGAACAGGGAATCAGCTCGGTTTTTCATTACGTGCCGTTACACAGTTCGCCGATGGGGAAACAAACAGGTGAAGTAAGTGGCGATCTTAAGCACACGGAATCATTGAGTGACAGGCTTGTGCGTCTCCCTTTGTGGCTAGGCTTGGAGGATCAATTAGACTGGATAATTGACAGGATCGTTCATTCGATTGATTCAGCATGGAAGTGACCATTTAGGGTAGAACGGAGTCAAGTAGAACGGGGTCAGAGTAAAGCACTCTGACCCCACCTATGTGGCAAGCGGACCGGCGCTACTACCAGCCGCCGCCGCCGCCGCCACCACCACCGCCGCCGGAAGAACCGCCGCCGCCACCGCCCGATGACGAACCCGGCGGGGAGGAGGCCGATGAAATGGCGGACGAAAAGCTGCTGCTGAAACCGCTGCCGAGATGACCGAGGGTGTTCACCCCGCCACGGTCGCCGACGTACCAGGCGGGCCGGTATCCGCCGGCACCGCCCGGATCAGCCGGAAATGCCCGCGCAAAGCGTTCGCACCAGTGGTTTTCCACACCCAGCGCATAGGCATAGGGCAGGAAAGCCTCGAACACTTCCGGCGTCAGTTGCGGGGACTGCATCCGGTCCAGGTCCTGCTGTTCGGCCGTGTCCAGGTACATCGCGAAGCCTTCGATCTCGTCCATGATGCGGCGGCCCGCGGGGGTCGGGGCACGCATCAGGAAAATGAATAGCAGGTGCAGGATCAGACTGAGAGCGCCAAAGACAATCCAGATGAGCGGTGCGCTGTCGAGCGTGATCGCGACCAGGACGGCTGCAACGGACATGATGATGGCCGGCAGGGCATAGCGGCCGTTCAGGTTGAAAAGGCGCCCGACGTGCTCGGTCCTGAGGGCTTTTTTCAGACCCCCTTTCGCCATCAGGAAGTCGCGGTAGTTTTCCTGCTTGAGTTCGATGCGCGTGGCGTCGCGGAACAGGGCCCCGAGTAGGGCGAGTTCGCCCTTGCTGGCGTGGGCGCCGCCGGGCGGTGTCTTCCTGTACAAGGTGAACTCGTCGTCGTCCTCGTGGATCTCGAGATACCCCTTGACGCCCAGGCTGACGATGGCGGCCGTAAAGGCCTTTTGCCGGAAACTCATCTTACGAATATAGGCGCAGCCCGCCGGCGTCAGTTTCTTGGGCGGTTCGAAGCGCGGGATGATGATGCCCTTGTCGGGGTCGCGGCCGTAATGCGACCAGGCCCACAGGTACCAAAATAGCGGCAGCGCCAGGCCCAGGGCCAGCACCAGGGCGGCGCCGTTGTCCTCGAGGAAGTAGCCGATTCTCTCGCCCCGAGTGGGTTCGTGGACGATGCCCTTGGGGAAGCCGACCGCAACGGTCAGGCCCTGGCGCGGCGCCAACGCATGCGTCGTCACGAAACTGATGATGCGCGCGCTCTCAAGCTGCGAGCGTGCCGCCTTGCCCCTGGCGCCCTGGTAGCCGGTGTAAAGGTCTGTCCTCAACTGCCCCGGGCTGACGTCGGCGGGCAACTCGATGCGGGCGCTGGCGCGGTCGATCGGGAACATCCAGCCGTTGCCGGTCACGTTCCAGTACAACTCGTCGTGATCGGGGAAGAATCCAAGTTGGCGGGTCGTGTGATAACGCAGCATATAGCTGTGTCTGCCCGGTCTGAGGAGATGCCCGGAACTGCCGATGTAGACCCGTACGCCGTTGCTCAGCTTTTGTGTATGGTAGGGTTCGCGCCGTCCGTCGCGGCGGACGTCCTGGATCTGGAACGTGACCTTGTAATGATTGCCATAGCGGTCCTTGTAGCGGGTTGGAAAATCCCGGTAAATGCCGCGGCGGATGTGTTTGCCCTCTGAGCGAACGTCGATGGTTTCGGTCACCATCAGCCCGCCGTCGGGGTGGATCAGCACGTCGCTGTGGTAATCGAGAATACGCTCGGCGGCGCTTACCTGCGCGCATAACGTGAGCAGCGTCAGCGCCAGAAAGGCCTTACAGTTTGACATCGGGTGCACTCCGCTGACTGGCGAGTTCGATTTCAAAGAATTCGGCCTGCCGGAAGCCAAACAGCCTGGCGACCAGGTTGGACGGAAAGCTTTCCACCAGGATGTTATTGTTCCGCACCGCGCCGTTGTAATAGCGGCGTGCGAACTGCAGGTCGTTCTCGATATCGACGAGGTTCTGCTGCAGTTGCTGGAAGCCCTCGCTGGCCTTCAGTTCCGGGTAATCCTCCGCCAGCGCGAACAAGCGCCCCAGGGAGCGGGACAAGCCGGTCTCCCGCCGGGCGCGTTCGTCGACACTTGCCTGGGCCGCGCCGCGGATACTCGCCACCTCTTCGAAGACACCCGATTCATGCGCGGTATAGCCCTTGACGGTCTGCACCAGGTTGGGCACCAGTTCGTGGCGCTTTTGCAATTGCACGTCGATACCGGCCCAGGCCTCGGCGACCAGGTTGCGGCTGCGCACCAGGCGGTTGAACAGCCAGGCGCCGGCGAGCAGCAGAACGAACACGAAGGTGAAGAGGAAGCTTTTCATATTTGATTCCGATTATATCCCAGCGGATGGAAAAGACCCGCGAGCGGAACACCGCAAGCCCGTGTTGCCTCATTATTCTATACGCCGGTCCTCGGATGTTCGCAAAAATTCGACTTATTTTTCAATAAACTGGCATTTGTTACAGTGTGGAAAAGGGGCAGCCAACTGACAATTTGTGTCACCCAGCCGCTGGCTGTGATGCGGGGTGGACAAGGGCGCCCGCCAAAAGGTCAGTCAGAACGGGGGCTTATGGACCACGCGGCAGCAGGCTGGCCCGCTCAGGGTGTTTTGGCATGAATTGTGTATGTTTTATAACAAACCAAATACTGTGAACACGGACATGTTCGGGGAGTCAGCGTCATGAATTTCGGCAAGGGATTACCCACCGCGTTATTCACCTCATTTCTGCTTGCGGCCAGCGGCCTGGCGTCCGCACAGCCGAGCCAGGGCAACGGCCCTCCGTTTTACGGCCCGGGTCAGCCGCACACGGCGCAGGATCTGCCGCTCGGCAAATTGCGCACGCGCCTCGAGTCGCTGCCGCCGCAGGCCAGCGGGCGGGCACTGCAGTGGTTGCAGCAGTTCGAGTTTCCGCAGGCCGACCTGGATACACTCGAAGTCGATGACGAGGGCGGTGTTTACTACGGCGATACGAACCTCCCCGACCCGACCCGGCAGGGCGCAGTAGCCAGTTCCGGACCGACGGTCCCGGGCGATGCGCCGTCGGCGACGTTGGACGACGCCTTCCTGCTGCACAGCCGGCCCGGCGCCCCCAATGTCGTCTTCGTCGATTTTGACGGCGATATCATCAGCGGCACGGCCTGGAACGGCTCGGTCTCGCAATTCGACGCGGTACCGTACGACCTGGACGGCGATCCCTCCACGTTCAACAGCACCGAGAGAACCCGGATGGTCGATATCTGGCACCGGATCGCCGAGGATTATGCCCCGTACGACATCGACGTGACCACCGAAGACCCGGGGTCGTTCGGCCCTTACACGGGCCACATCCTCGTGACCAACACCAACGACGCCAACGGCGTGGCCATCAACTGCACGTCCTGCGGCGGTGTCGCCTACGTGGGCGTTTTCGGCCGTTCCAACTACACCTACTACCAGCCGGCGCTCGTGTTTTTCAACAAGCTGGGCAACGGCGGCGAAACCTACGTTGCCGAAGCTGCGTCGCACGAGTTCGGCCATAACCTGGGCCTGTCCCACGACGGCACCACCACGGGCACGACTTATTACTCCGGCCTCGGCACCGGGCTGGTTTCGTGGGCGCCGATCATGGGTGTGGGTTATTACAACAACGTGACAGAATTCAGCAAGGGCGAATACCCGGACGCCAACAATACCCAGGATGACCTGGCGATCATCGACGGCAAGCTGGGCTATGCGGCCGACGACCACGGTGACACCCGCGCCACGGCTTCGACCCTGGCGGTCGGCGGCGACGGTTCGGTCGTGGCCTCCAACCCGGAACTCGACCCGCACAACCTGCTGCCCGAAAACAAGGGCGTGATCGATTCATCGTCCGACGTCGACGTGTTTTCATTTGCGGCGGGCGCCGGCACCATCGATTTGACCGTGGACCCGGCCTGGGACGCCTTCTACCGCGCCACTTCCCGCCGCGGCGCCAACCTGGATGTCGAGGCCGAGTTGCAGGACGTCAACGGCAACACGCTCGCCGTGAGCGACCCGGTCGACGA
>Ga0210122_1000072_pt1 | contig 27898 bp, 17 predicted proteins | sample Muzzi_CordB_D2_FD_185530 | JGI IMG/M metagenome (GOLD analysis project Ga0210122, IMG submission 185530) | Wetland microbial communities from San Francisco Bay, California, USA, that impact long-term carbon sequestration - Muzzi_CordB_D2 (SPAdes) | ecosystem: Environmental > Aquatic > Marine >... | reverse complement strand
CAGCGGGTGGCCATTGCGCGCGCCTTCGCCACCGAACCGGCCATCCTGTTTGCCGATGAGCCCACGGGCAATCTCGACAACGTCACCGGTGAACGCATCATCGAGGTGTTGTTCCGTCTCAACCAGGACAAGGGCACCACCCTGGTGCTGGTGACCCACGACGAACACCTGGCCGGCCGTTGCGAGCGGCTCATCCGCCTGGAGGCCGGCCGGGTTGTCGCCGATGTGGAAGAGGTAGCGCAGCCGTGATCCGCTGGCGCCTGGCGATGCGGCTGCTGCTGCGCAACTGGCGTTCCGGCGAGCAACGCATCCTGGTGGCTGCGCTGGTGATCGCCGTGTCGGCGAGTACGGCCATCGGCTTCTTCACCGACCGGCTGGGCCGGGGCATGGCGAACCAGTCGGCGGACTTTCTCGGTGCCGACCTGGCGCTGCTCAGCCCGCGCCCCGTGGACGCCGCCTGGATCGACAGGGCGCGGGCCAGCGGCCTGCAGGCCGTCGAGACGCTCGAGTTCGCCAGCGTGGTGGTCGGCGGCGACGAGCTGCTGCTGTCGAGCGTCAAGGCGGTGCAGGACGGTTTTCCCCTGCGCGGCGAAATACGCACGGCTGCCGCGCCGTTTGCCGCCGACGCCGCGGCGAATGACCTGCCCCGGCCCGGCGAGGCCTGGGTGGCGCCGCGCCTGCTGACGGCCCTTGGCGTGCAGGTGGGCGATACCGTCGAGGTAGGCGCCCTTGCCGTCACCGTCACCCGGGTGATCACCTTCGAGCCCGGCCAGGTCGGCGATCCATTCGGCATTGCGCCGCGGTTGCTGATGCGCATGGCGGATGTCCCCGCCACCGGCGTGGTCCAGCCAGGCAGCCGGCTGTCCTACCAGTACCTGTTCGCGGGCCGCGAGGCGGACGTGGCGCAATTCCGCGGCTGGCTGGAGGCGCACCTCGGGCCCAGTCACGAGCTGGTCGGCGTCAAGGAAGGACGCCGTGCCGTGGGTTCGGCGCTGGAACGGGCGGAGCGCTACCTCGGGCTTTCCGTGCTGGCGGCCATCGTACTGGCGGGGGTCGCCGTGGCCATGGCGGCGCGCCGCTATAGCGAGCGGCATTTTGACATGAGCGCGATGCTGCGCTGCATGGGCGCCTCCCAGCGTGACCTCCTCGGTCTGTATCTTCCGCAGCTGCTGGTGCTCGGCCTCGCCGCCTCGGCCGCCGGTTGTGTTCTCGGCTGGCTGGCCCAGTACGGCCTGCTCTTCCTGCTGGCCGACCTGCTGCCCGCCACCCCGTCTGCGCCGCACGCCTGGCCGCTGCTGGCGGGCTTCGCCACCTTGCTCCACCGCTACGCCGGTACCGACGACCTGATCATCGGCACGCCCTCCTCGAACCGGGGCCGCGCCGAGGTCACCGGGCTGATCGGCCTGTTCATGGATCTCCTGGTGATCCGCGCCGACCTCGCCGGAGACCCGACCTTCGACGCGCTCACCGCCCGCCTGCGCGACGCGAGCCTCGAAGCGTTCGCCCACGGGGACGTGCCGTTCGGTCACCTGGTCTCGGCCCTCGGGGTCGAGCGCGACCCGGCGTACAACCCGCTGTGCCAGGTGCTCTTCAGCTACTTCGACTACGGCGACGAGGAGCGGGACTGGGGCGGCCTCTCCCTGAGCCCGATCCAGGTGGAGCGGGGGACCATCGACTTCGACCTGTTCCTGACCGTCATCGCCGGCGGCGGCCGGCTGCGGATGACGCTCGAGTACAACCTCGATCTCTTCGAGCCGGCAACCGCCGAGCGCATGGCCCGCCACCTACGCACCTTGCTCAGGGCCGCCGTCGAGCGGCCGGAGACCCCGGTGTCACTCCTACCGCTGATGGACGAGGGCGAGGCGCGGGAGAGCGTCCGCGCGGGAGTCGAGCGCAAAGCCCCGCCGGCCGAGAGCGCCCTTCCGGAGAGCCTGGTCGAGCGACTGCGCAAGGCGGCTGCCGCGCGGGGAGGTGCACGATGACGAAGACGGCGGTCGACCGAGAGCTGTTCGAGGAGCTGCGGGCAGCGCTCGCCGCCGGCTCGGGGCGTGCCCCGAGCGAGGTGCCGGACGCCGAGGTCGAGGCCTGCCTGAACGAGGTGCTGGCCGGTGAGGGTGGCGAGGCCGGCGAGGGAGGGGAGGCGGGGAGCCCGGACGGGACGAGCTTGAGCTCGCGGCTCGAAGCCCTCGCGGAGGAGACGCCGGACGCGGTCGTCGTGGCCCATGGCGACGCGACCCTGAGCTGGCGTGCCCTCCACGGGCGCTCCGGCGCCCTCGCCGTCCGGCTCCGGGAGCTGGGGGTGGCGCCGGGAGCGGCGGTGGCCCTCGAGCTCGAGCCGTCGATCGAGCTGGTGGTCGGCCTGGTGGGGGTTCTGCGCGCCGGGGCGACGGCGGTGCCCCTGGACGCCGCATGTCCCGAGGCCTGGCGGTGCCGGTTCGCGCGAAGGGCGGGGGCCGCGGCCCTGGTCCTCTCGGCGGAGAGCGCCCGGGGTGATGGGGGGCAGGGCGAGAGCGGGGACGCTTCGGCCGGGCTCGGCATCGACGGCCCGGTGGTGGCGGTGCCGGGAGAGGGCGCGGCCATCGAAGGGGCGTCCGGAGAGGGAACCGGGGAAACCCTCTCGACCGAAACAGGAGCCGCGCTGGTGGTCGAGGTGGCGGGTGAGCCGCTCGTGGTCGGGCTCGGTGCCGTCCTGCGCCGCCTCGAAGGGCTCGCCTCCGCTCTGGGGCTGCGCGACCCCGTGGTGCTTCACCGGGGCTCGTTCTCCGGGGACGCTTGGGTCGCCGAGCTGCTGCTTCCCCTGGTGTGCGGTGGGCGGTCGGTGCTGGTACCCCCGGTCGCCCGGGGCTCGGCGGGCGGCCTCGCCGCGGCCGTGGAGCGGACCGGCGCCACCCTGGCCTGGGCGACGGAGGAGGAGCTCTCCGGCCTGGCGGCGTTCGCCCGGACCACGGACCCCGGCCCCGGGGGTCTCTCGTCCCTCGCCGCGGTGGTGGTCGCCGGAGGGGGCCCGGACCGGCGCGGCCCGGGAGGTGGGGCTGAGGATCTGCCCTGGACCGTTCTCGTCACCGCCGCCGCGCCGGAGGCGGGGGGCGAGGTGCTCCTCGGCGCGAAGGCGGCAGACGCCGGGGACGACCGCCCGGCGGCCCTTCGCCCTGCCGGGCCCTCCTTCCCCTATGTCCTGGACCGCCGCGGGCAGCCGGTGCCGGTCGGCGTCTGGGGCGAGCTCTACGCCGGCATCGGCGACGGTGTGCGGGGTCTGGCCGGTTCCCCGGCGGCGACCGCGGAGCGCTTTCGCCCGGACCCGTTCGGCGATCGGACCGGGGCGCGCATGGTCGCGACCGGTCTCTCGGGGAGGCTCCGGTCGGACGGCGGCTACGAGCTCGGCGCGGCGCGGGCGGAGGCCGGGCGGAGGCTCCGGCGCCACGGTGCCTGGATCGACCGGCGCCGCGTGGAGGAGGTGCTGCGCGCGGAGGGCGGGGTCTCGGCCTGCGCTCTGGGCCGCAGCGGCGACGGGCGACTGATCGCCTGGGTCGAAACCGGCGAGCGGACGGCGTCGACCGAGGACGCACGCGCCGCCCTCGCCGCCGTCGAGCGGGCCGCGGCCGAGCACCTGGCCCCCTGGGAGGCTCCGGACCTGGTGGCTCCCTGTCCGGAGCTCCCGCGGGGGGCGGATGGGGGAGTGGCCCGACCGACCGTGCCCGCTCTCGCGGTGCTCGACGCGGAGGCGCGGCGTCTGCCGGTGGCGGTGGCGGCCACGTTCACCGCCAAGCCCCTCGCCGAGCCCCTCGGCTTCCTTCTCGAAACGCTCGGCCTGGCTCCGGAGATCCGGTTCGCGCCCTATGCCCAGGTGATCCAGGAGCTGCTCCGTCCGGACGGCACGCTGGCCTCGGTGGCGGGGGGCTGGAACGTGCTCCTCGTGCGGCTCGAGGACTGGGCGGGCAACGCGGGAGGGTCCGGCGCGGGAGACGGGGCCTCCGGCTCGCTGATGGGCGAGACGGTGGAGGCGCTCGTGGCGGCCTTGGAGCAGCGGTCGGGAAGCTCTCCGGATGCGCCACCGCCGTCCACCCTGCTGGTGGTCTGCCCGCCGCCGGCCGATCCGGACAGGGCGGTGGCCGCCGAGCGCCGCCGGGTCGTCGATCTCCTCGCGGGGCGTCTCGAGCGGCTCGGCGGAGCGCACCTCCTCGACTGCTCGGCGCTCGCGCAGTCCTACGCCGTCGCCGAGCCGGACGACGTCCGGGCCGACGAGCTCGGCCACATCCCCTACACCGGCGAGCTCTTCGCCGCCCTGGCGGCGGCCGTCGCCAGGCGGCTCTCGGCGGAGCTTGTGCCGGGGCCCGCGGCGGTCGCGGTCGGTCGCCTGGCTCCGGAGGTGGCCGCCGCGGACGCGCTGAAGGAGTTTTTGGCCGACCAGCGGGCGAAGGGGCGGAAGGTCTGCCAGATGGGTGAGAAGGCGCAAACGGAAGCGTCGACGGCCGGCGTGGCCGGCCGCCTCCGAGGCCTCGCCGCGGAGCTGGAGATCTCGCTCGGGCAGTGGGCTTATCTCGGAACCGATCCCGCCGAGCACGCGGCGATCGTCGAGGACTGTGACGAGGCGCTGGCGCTCCGGCTACCCGCGGACCCCGAGGAGCTGCGGGCGTTTCTGGGGCATCTGTGGCCCTTCGATTCTCTTCCGCGCCCCGCGGCCCGGCCGCATGGTGGAGCGGAGAGCTGAACAGTATGAGGAGTGGAGGCGTTCGATGATGCGATTGGAGGAGCTGGTTTCGATGGTTCTGGAGCTGCCCCCCGAGCAAGTAGACGAGGCCACCGGCCCCGCGACCCTCAAGACGTGGGACAGCCGGCGGCACATCCAGTTGATCACCGCCCTCGAGGAGGCGTACCAGGTGACCTTCTCGACCGCCGAGATCAAGGCGATGAGCTCCGTGGGCGCCGTCCGGCGGTTGCTCGACGAACGGGGGGTGAGCGCATGACCGTAGAGCTCGAGCATGCGGTCCGGATCACAGTCGCGGAGGCCGCGGCGCCGCGGCACATGGCGGACGAGGACCTGCGCCTGCTGCTGACCATCCGGCGGTTCGAGCAGTCGCTGCTCGACCTGTTCTCGGAGGGCCGGTTGAACGGCACCACCCACACCTGCCTCGGCCAGGAGTACATTCCGGTGGCGCTCCGGACGCTGCTCGACGACCGGGACTTCCTGTTCAGCAACCACCGGGGGCACGGCCACTACCTGGCCCGCTTCGACGATCCGGAAGGCCTGCTGGCGGAGATCATGGGTCGGCAGGGCGCCGTGTGCAACGGCGTCGGCGGCAGCCAGCACCTCCACCGCTCCGGATACCTGTCGACCGGTGTCCAGGGGGAGAGCCTGCCGGTCGCCGCCGGGGTCGCGTTCCACCTGGCGCGGTTGGGTGAGGGCGGCCTGGCGGCGGTGTTCATCGGGGACGGCACCTGGGGCGAAGGGAGCGTCTACGAGGCGCTCAACATGGCCGGGCTCTGGCGGTTGCCGCTCCTGGTGGTGGTCGAGAACAACGGCATCGCCCAGACGACGCCGACCGCGCTCGAGATGTCGGGGACCATCGAAGCCCGCGCCACCGCCTTCGAGGCCCGGTTCGAGCGCATCACCTCGCGGGAGCCGGACTCGGTGCGCGGGGCGCTCGCCGACCCGATCGCTCGCGTGCGCGAGGGGGAGGGACCGCTGGTGGTCGAGTTCGTCACCGATCGCCTCGGACCCCACAGCAAGGGGGACGACACCCGGGACCCGGCCTTGCTGGAAGAGATCCGCGACCGGGATTGGTACCGCTGCTACCGACGTGCCTATCCGGACCAGTGCAGCCGGTTGGAGGAGGAGGCCGACGCACGAATCGGCGCCGTGATCGAGGAGGTCGAGGCGCGCGGCGCCAGCCGCTGGGAGGGTGATTATGCGTGGTGAACGGGTGGTCGAGAACCTGAACCAGGCGCTCGTCGCCCGGCTCGAGGAGGACCCGCGGGTCTACGTGCTGGGCGAGGACGTGCTCGATCCGTACGGCGGCGCGTTCAAGGCGACCCGCGGCCTGTCCAGCCGGTTCCCGGACCGCGTGCTGGCGACCCCGCTCTCCGAAGGGGGGATCGTCGGCATGGCCGCCGGTCTCGCCCTATGCGGCGACCGGCCGATCGTCGAGATCATGTTCGCGGACTTCGTCACTCTGGCCTTCGACCAGATCCTCAACTTCGCCTCCAAGTCGGTGACCATGTACGGCCGCAAGGTGCCGCTCAACCTGGTGGTGCGCTGCCCGGTGGGCGGCAACCGGGGCTACGGGCCGACTCACAGCCAGTGCCCCCAGAAGCACTTCGTCGGCATTCCCAACCTTTCGCTTTACGAGCTTTCGCCGCTCCACGACGCCGTCGCCCTCCTGGAGCGTCTCACCACCCTCGAGCACCCCTGCCTGCTGTTCGAGGACAAGGTCCTCTACACACGCCGCCGCTATACCGCAGAGCGGATCGACGAGCTGTTCCGGATCGAGCGCCTGGCCGGCGACGGTGGGTTCGTGCGCGTCTTCTCCGATCAGACCGACCGGGACGAGGCGCTTCTGATCTGCCCGGGCGGCCTGTTCGAGCGCTGCCTGGAGGCGGCGCGGGAGCTCTTCCTCGAACACGAGATCGGCGTCCAGATCGTGGTTCCGGAGCGTCTCTACCCGTTCCGCCCCGGACCGATCGTCGAGCTCGCCGGATCGATCGGCCGGGTGTTCGTCGTCGAGGAGGGGGTGCCCGGCGGCGGCTGGGGGGCCGAGGTGGCCGCGGTGCTCCACCATCGGCTTTGGGGGCGCCTGACGCGGCCGGTCGAGCCGATCCAGTCGGCCGACAGCATCATCCCGACCGCCATCCATCTGGAGCACCGGGTGTTGGTCCAGGCCGAGGACATCTACCGCCGCGTCCGGGAGGGGGTGGCCCATGCCTGAGCTGCCCACGGAGCGGCCGGCGACGGTCGGGGCCATGGTGGCGATCGAGGTCCCCAAGCTGAACAACAACGACGAGGGATGCGTGCTCCGGGACTGGGTCGCCGAGGCCGGTGCCCGGGTCGAGGAGGACGAGATCATCGCCGTCCTCGAGACCTCGAAGTCGACCTTCGACCTGGTGGCCGAGAGCTCGGGCGTGCTCCATCGCACGGTCGAGGAGGGGGCGGAGTGCCTGTTCGGCTCGGCCATCGGCTACCTGTTCCCGGACGAGGAGGCGCGCAGCCGGTACCTGGAGGAGGCCGCCGCCCGTCCCGCGGCCCTGCCGGAGGAGTCGGCGCTCACCATCACCCGGGGGGCGCGCGAGCTGATGGAGGCGTCCGGGGTCGACGAAGCGCGCGTCCGGGAGCTCGGCAAGCGGGTGATCAAGCGCACCGACGTCGAAGCCCTGCTCGGGATCGCCGAGGCGGAAGCTCCGGTCTCCGGCGCCGGCGCCCACGTCGCTGCCAGCCCGGCGGCGGCACCGGCCGAGACGGCCGAGGGGCGGCCCCTGTCGCGGCGGCAGCAGGCGATCGGCCGCACGGTCGGCCGTTCCCACCGCGAGATTCCGGCCTCCTTCGTCACGGTCAAGGTCTACTGCGACGCCGTGGAGGAGGCCCTCGACGAGCTCCGGGTGCGGACCGGCCAGCCGGTCGGCCTGCCCGAGTGCGTGATCAAGGGGATCGGTCTGCTCGCCGAGCGCTTCGATCTGCTCTACGGGGGCCTGGACGGGGGCGGTCTCTTCGTTCCCGCTCCGGAGCCGGCGGTCGGCGTGACCGTGGACGTCGGCACCGGTCTCTTCATCCCGGTCCTTCGGGAGGTGGCGACGCGTCCGGTCGAGGCGATCGCCGACGACCTGCTCGAGCTCCGCATCAAGGCGATGCGCGATCGTTTCCGGGATGAGGACCTGACCGGCGGCGCCATCACGCTCTCGGTCAACAACGACGCCGATGTCCTCTTCGCGGTGCCGATCATCCTGCCCGGGCAGGTGGCCATGGTCTCCCTCGGCTCGACCCAGGAGGAGCCGGCGCTCTCCGAGGCCGGGGAGCTTGTCCGGCGCCGCTGGACGATGCTCGGCCTCGCCTACGACCACCGGGTGATCAACGGCCGCGAAGCGGTCGACTACCTGAGCGCGCTCAAGGGCGCGCTCGAGGCGCCCGCCGAGCTGCTCGGCGGGGCGGCCGAGGCGGAGGGGCAGGGATGAGCGGCGACAGCAGCGCCCCGTCCACCCTGGCGCTCGGCGAGACGGCCTGGGCCGAGGGGCCGCGCCGGCTCGCCACGCGCATGCGCTGGCAGCAGCTCCGGCGCGCGGAGGAGAGCGGCGAGCCCCCGCGCGTACGGGTGGCGCTCCTGACCTCGTTCACCGTCGATCCGCTCGAGCCCTACCTCGGGGTCGCCCTGGCGGAGCGGGGGATGGGCGCCCTCCTCTGGCGTGCGCCGTTCAACCGCATCGTCCAGGAGTGCCTGGACGACGACGGCGAGACGGCACGCTTCCGGCCCGATCTGTTGGTGGTCTTCCCGCGGCTCGAAGAGCTCGGCCTGGGGCAGGGGGTGGGAGCCGGGCAAGGCGACCCGGTGGTCGACGCCCTCGCCCTGGCCGAGGCCGCGGCCGGCGCCGCCGAGCGCTGGGGCGCCGAGCTCGTCTTCGTGCTGCCCGCGGTGCCGGAGGCTCGTCCCCTGGGCGCCGGCGACGTGTGGGCGCCGGACGGCGTGGCGGCGACGGCGTCCGCGGTGCGCGAACGCTTGCGCCGGTACCTGGCGCCACGGGCGGCGCTGGTCGACGCCGAAGAGGTGGTGCGCGCGGTGGGCGCCGGGCGCTCGTACAACGACGCCCTCTTCACCGTCGCCCGGGTGCCGTTCTCCGAGGAGGTCTTCGCCCGGCTGGGCCACCGGCTCGCCCGGGCGATCGCGCTCTCCCGGCGCGCGGGGCGCGATCTCCTGGTGCTCGACGCCGAGGGGGTCCTCTGGACCGGCGCGGTGCCGGCGCCCCACACCTTCCGGCTCGGTCCGAGCGCGGAGATCGAGGACGCCCACCGACGGCTCCAGGGGTTCCTGGCGGCGGTGGCGGACGACGGACGCACCCTGGCGGTCGTCGGTCCCGCCGAGCAAGACGTGCTCGACGTGGCGCTCTCGGACGTGCGCATGGTCCTGCCGCGGAGGGCGCTCGCCGCGATCGTCGGCACCAACGGCCACGCGGAGGCGGGTGGGGATGGGGGAGAGGCCGCCGAGGCCGTCGCGCGCCTGGCGGAGGAGCTGGGCGTCGGCGCCGACCGTCTGGCGTTCGTGAGCGCCGCCGAGGAGCGGGTGGAGGCGGTGGCGCGGGCTCTGCCCGGGGCCGCCTGCGTGCTCATGCCGGAGGACCCGGCTGCGGCCCTCGGCACCCTCCAGGAGAGCGGTGTGCTCGACCGCAAGCCGGACGCCGCCGCGCTCACCGCCTGGGAGGGCGTGCCCGACGGCACGGAGGCCGGCGGCCCGCCGCGGGCGGCTGGAGCCGCGGGCACCCTTTCGCTCCAGGACTTCGTCGCACGCCTCGGGGTCGAAGTCGAGCTCGTTCCCGCCGCGGCCGAGCTCGGCGCCGGCTTGGATGGGGGGCGCGCCGAGCAGGTCTCCGAGCTCACGGCGAAGATGACCGAGTTCAACCTGGCCGGCGCCGCGTGGGAGCCGGAGCGCGTCACGTCCTGGGCCGCCCAGCCGGCGCGGGAGCTCTGGCTGGTGACGGTCCGCGACCGCTTCGACGACTACGGCGTGGCCGGCGCAATCGGCTTCGAAGAGACGGACGGCGCCGTCGAGGTGAGCATCCTGTTCTTGAACTGCCGGGTTCTCGGCAAGGGGGTGGAAGAGCGGGTGCTGGGCGCGCTCGCCGAGCGGGCGACGGGAACCGGCGCCGGGAGCCTGCGCTTCCGGTTCGTTCGGAGCGACCACAACGGCGCCATCCTCCACTTCCTGGACCGGCTGGCGAGCGACCTCGGTGACCGGACCGGCGGGGACGACTCTCCCGAGGCACGGGACCGGATCGTGGCCGCGGCCGAGACGGTCGGCTCGGAGACCTGGTTCGAGCTGCCGGTCGACGCCGTCGCCGCCTGGGCGTGCGGTGGGGGAGAGGCCGAGAGCCGGGGGGGCGCGACCGCGACAGACTACTCCGAGGGCGGTGGCTCCGATGCCGTGGCGCGCCTTGCGCGGATGGCCTTTCACGGCTTCCACTCGGGCTTCGTTCCGGGTCTCCATCGAGGCCGGGGCCGGGAGCGCTCCGAGCTCGCCCGGCGCCTCGCCACCGAGCTCGCCACCGGCTCCGGGATCGTCCAGGCGCTCCGGCAGCGGGGCGCGGGCGGGCGCGGTCGCCGCCGGGGAGCGGGTGAGCCCGTGGCGCCACGGACCGAGGTCGAGCGAAGGCTTCTGGAGCTCTGGCGGGAGGTCCTCGGGGTCGCCGACGTCGGTGTGACCGATGACTTCTTCGAGCTCGGTGGCGACTCGATCCTCGCGACCCAGCTCGTGTCACGGGCGGGCCTGGCGGGTCTCCATCTTCTTCCCCGGGAGCTCATGCGGCGGCGGACCGTGGCGGAGCTGGCCGCGGCCGTCGGCACCGCCAGCAGGGTGTCGGCGGAGCAGGGGCCGGTCGCCGGGGATGTGGCGCTGACGCCGATCCAGCATTTCTTCTACGAGGGCGAGCTGCCGCGGCCCGACCACTTCAACCAGGAGATGCTGGTGGAGTTGCCGGCGGAGGTCGACCGGGGCCTGATGACGGAGACGATCGCCCGGCTTCTGGAGCACCACGACGGCCTTCGGCTCCGCTCGGAGCGCCTCGACGGGGCGTGGCGCCAGCGGATCGACCCGCCCGGAGGGCCGGTGCCCATGGTGCGGATCGATCTCTCGGCTCTGGCGCCCGAAGCGGAGGAGCGGGCCGTGACGGCCGCCATGGCGGCGATCCACGAGACCCTCGATCTCGCCCGCGGGCCGCTGCTTCGGGCCGCGCTCTTCGAGCGGGGCGAGGGCGCAGCGCCCCGGCTCCTCTTGATCGTCCACCACACGGTGATCGACGGGGTGTCGTGGCGGATCCTCGCCCAGGACCTCGAGAGCCTCTACCGGCAGCTCGCCGCCACCGGCGAGGCGACCCTTGCGCCCAAGACCACGTCGTACAAGGAGTGGACCGAACGCCTCGTCGGCTACGCCGCCTCCGGCGTGCTGGACGGCGAGGTCGAGTACTGGCGCTCGAGGCCGTGGCATCAGCGCACCCGCCTGCCCGTCGACAATCCCGACGCCCTCAACCTGGAGGCCTCGGTGCGTATGGTGTCGGTCAGCCTGGAAGAGGAGGCGACCGAGGCGCTCCTCCGGACGCTGCCCCAGGTCCACGGCACCGACATGGTCGACGCGCTGGTCTCCTCCATCGCCCTCGAGGTCTGCCGCTGGGGCGGCGGCTCCACGGTGCAGCTCGACATGACCTCCCACGGCCGCGAGCCGATCTTCGATGACGTCGACCTGGCACGGACCGTCGGCTGGTTCGTCATCGCCCATCCGCTCGTGCTGGAGCTCGAGCCGGAGCGCCCCCTCGACCAGACCCTCCGCGCCGTCCGCGACCAGCGCCGGCAGGTACCGGGCGGCGGTTTCGGCTACGGCCTGCTCCGCTACCTGCGCGACGACCCGGAGATCGCCGGGGAGCTCTCCGCGATTCCGGACTCGGAGCTGATCTTCAACTACCAGGGGCAGTTCGACGCGTTCTTGCCCGAGTCGTCGTTGGTTCGCTGGGTCGAGCGGGAACGCGGTCGAATCCACGACCCCTCCGCCCGGCGCCGCTACCTACTACTATCGAACAGCATGGTCTTCCGCGGCCGGCTGACCATGAACTGGACCTTCGGCGAAGACGTCTATCACCGCGAAACCATCGAACGGGTGGCCCACGGGGTCCTCGATCACCTGCGCGTGCTGGCCCTGGACGAAGCGGTCCGGCCGACCGTCGGGTGAGGGGATCGGGCTTCCCGAGGAGAGAATCATGAAGACGAATCGCCCTCCGAGCATGAAGACCTTCCTGATCATCTGGTTTGGCCAGGTGATCTCGATGCTCGGGTCCGGCCTCACCGGCTTCGCCCTGGGTGTGTGGGTGTACCAGCAGACAGGCTCGGTCACCCGGTTCGCCCTGATCGCCTTCTTCACGTCGCTGCCCGGGCTGATCGTTTCCCCCTTCGCCGGGGCCCTGGTGGACCGGTGGGACCGGCGCTGGACGATGATCCTGTCGGACTGCGGGGCGGGGTTCGCGACCCTGGGGATCGTGATCCTGCTCTGGACCGACTCGCTGGAGCTCTGGCACATCTACCTGTTGATGGGGATGGGCTCGATCTTCAACTCCTTCCAGTGGCCGGCGTTCACCGCGTCGACGACGCTCCTGGTCCCCAAGGCGCGCTTCGGCCAGGCGGCCGGCATGACCCAGATGGGAACCGCCCTCGCCCAGGTGGTGTCGCCGATCCTGGGCGGCCTGCTGCTGGTGAGCATCGGCCTGTGGGGTGTGATCCTGATCGACTTCGGGACGTTCCTGTTCGCCACCGCGACTCTGCTCGTCATCCACGTTCCGCGGCCGGAGGCGAGCGCCGAGGGAGCCCAGGCCAAGAGCTCGCTCTGGCGCGAGGCGGCCTACGGCTGGACCTACCTGCGCCAGCGTGACGGCCTGATGGGACTGCTCTGGCTGTTCGCCGCCACCAACTTCGCCATGGGCATGCTCCAAGCCCTGCTGCCGCCCCTGGTGCTGAGCTTCACCACCGCTCCGGTGCTCGGCTCGGTGCTCTCGGTGGCCGGCGTCGGCATGGTCGTGGGGACGGTGGTGATGAGTCTCTGGGGAGGACCGGCGCGCCGCGTCTACGGCATCTTCGGGGCGCTGATGGTCCAGGGGGTGATCCTTTTCCTCGGCGGGTTGCAGCCGAACGCCTGGCTGATCGGTTCGGCCGCGTTCGTGTTCCTGTTCGTCCATCCGGTGGTCATGGGGTGCAGCCAGGCGATCTGGCAGAGCAAGGTGGCGCCGGACATCCAGGGGCGCGTGTTCGCGGTGCGCCGCATGGTCGCCATGTCCGCGCTGCCGGTGGCCTACCTGCTCGCCGGGCCGCTCGCCGACCGCGTGTTCGAGCCGGCGCTCGCCCCGGGTGGCGCCCTCGCCGCGACGGTCGGCGCGGTCATCGGCGTCGGAGACGGGCGGGGCGTCGGGTTCCTGTTCATGCTGCTCGGCATGTTCGTCCTGATCGCCCTGGTGGTCGGCTTCGCCTATCCGAGGCTCCGCCGGGTGGAGGAGGAGCTTCCGGACGCCATCCCGGACGAGGAGGAGCTCGACCAGACGGCGACCCTGGAGATGCCGGCGGCCGAGACGGCGCCGGAGCTGGTGGGCGAGTGACCTTTCTCCGGGCCGCGTACGCGCTCGCCCTGGTGGCGGTGCTCCTGCCCCGGTCGGCGGTGGGCGCTCCGGCCGGGGCTCTGGACCGATCTTCGGACGGCGGCGACGGGCTCGAGATGGTGGGGGAAGGCGTGGTGTCGACTCCCCACCACGAGTGGACCCCGTCGCTCACCCCGGACGGGCGAACCCTCTTCTTCGGCGTGGCCGACCCGAGCTTCGTCAGCGCCACCCGGTTCTGGGCCATCGCCTTCGCGCGCCGGGGAGGGGAGGAGGGGGACGGGTGGCAGGCCCCCGAGATCGTCCCGTTCTCGGGGGGCCGATCGAGCGACGGCTACCCGGCGGTCTCGCCGGATGGGAGGCGGCTCTTCTTCGCCTCGGACCGGGCGCCGGACCGGGTAGGGAGTCGGTCGGGGGATGGCCCGACCGGCGGAGCCCGTGGCGACTTCGATCTCTGGGTCGTCGAGCGTGTGGGCGAGGGGTGGGGCGAGGCCCGGCGACTGGGCCCGGAGGTCAACACCGGGGCCGACGAGCTCGCTCCGGGGGTGACCGCGGACGGCACGCTCTACTTCGCGTCCGACCGCCCGGGCGGTGCCGGCGGGTTCGACCTGTACCGGGCGCGGCCGGCGGGGGAGGGGTACGGGAGGGCGGAGCCCCTCGAAGCGCCGGTGGCCTCGGCCGGCGACGAGCGGGACCTCTGGATCGCTCCGGACGGAGGGCTGCTGCTCTTCAGCTCCCGGGGCCTCCCCGGCGGCCTGGGGAGCGACGACCTCTGGGTGAGTCTCCGGCAGGGGGACGGTTGGTCGACTCCGCGCAACCTGGGCCCGCCCGTGAGCTCCCCGGCGAGCGACACCTCGCCCTGGCTGAGCGCCGACGGCGCGACCCTCTACTTCGCCAGCCGCCGGGGCTTCGGCGACGCTCCATCGGACCACGCGCTCTCCTACGCCGAGCTCGAGGGGCACCTCCGCTCGGTCACGAACGGCGGCGGCAACCTCTACCAGATCCCGACGGCGCGGGTGCCCGCGCTGGTGGAGGCCCTCTCCGAGTCGAGCTCGGCGGGAGAGCGGCCCCTGCCGACGCCGGTTCTGGTCGGGCCCGGCGTCGTCTCCAGCCGGGAGTTCGAAGGCCACCAGGAGCTCGCGCCGGACGGCAAGAGCCTCTACTTCACGATCTACAACCGGGCGTTCAACCGGGACACGATCGTCGTTTCGCACCTGGAGGACGGAGCCTGGTCCCGGCCCGAGGTGGCGAGCTTCTCCGGCCGCTGGAGCGACGTCAGCACCGGCATCTCCCCGGACGGCGAGCGTCTGATCTTCAGCTCGCGTCGGCCGCGGCCGGGCGAGCCGGCACGCACAGACCTCGACCTCTGGGTGGTGGAGAAGGAGGGCGACGGCTGGGGCGCGCCGCGGAACCTGGGCCCTCCGGTCAATACCCCGGCGGACGACTACTCGCCGGTCTTCACCCGCGACGGCACCCTCTTCTTCTGCTCGAATCGTCCGGGTGGCCTCGGAGGCTACGACGTCTACCGGGCGGAAGCGTCGGCGGGCTGGGGGTTCGGGGAGCCGCGGAACCTGGGGCCTCCGGTCAACACGGAGCACGCCGAGTGGAACGTGGGCGTCTCTCCGGAGGGGGACCTCCTGGTGTTCATGGTCCACGGCCGGGCGGACGCGGTGGGCGGGGACGATCTCTACGCGAGCCGTCTCGAAGGTGGACGGTGGCAGGAGCCGGTCAACCTCCGGGAGCTCAACACGCCGGACAACGACTACTCGCCCAAGGTGTCACCCGACGGGCGGTACCTCCTCTTCGGCAGCAACAGCTTCCCGCGGCGCCGGCGGCGAAGCTACACCGATCTGGTGGAGCAGCTCGACGGGGTCCTGAACGGCGCCGGCAACATCTACCGGGTCGACCTGGAGGTGGTGTCGAGGCGCCTCGGCGAGGAACCTCGGCGGGCGCCGGCGCACTGATTGGGAGGAGTGGGGGCTACTTCTCGACCCAGTAGTTGGGTGCCTCTTTGGTGATCACCACGTCGTGGGCGTGGCTCTCCCTGAGGCCGGCCGCGGAGATGCGGACCATGCGCACGTTGTCGCGAAGCGCCCGGATCGAGCCGGTGCCGGCGAGCCCCATGCCGGAGCGCAGGCCCCCGGTGAGCTGCAAGAGCACCTGGTGGACCGTGCCCTTGAACGGCACCATGCCTTCGATCCCCTCCGGCACCAGCTTGGCGAGGGCGCCGTTGTCGTTGGCCGCCCCCTCCTGGAAGTAGCGGTCGGCGCTGCCCTTGGCCATGGCCGAGAGCGAGCCCATGCCCCGGTAGGCCTTGTAGCTTCGCCCCTGGTAGAGGATCGTCTCGCCCGGGCTCTCCTCGGTGCCGGCGAACAACGAGCCGATCATCACCGCGTCGGCGCCCGAGGCGATCGCCTTGGTCACGTCGCCCGAGAACTTGATGCCGCCGTCGGCGATGATCGGCACGTCGTGCTCGGCGGCGGCGCGGGCGCACTCCTGGATGGCGCTGACCTGGGGCACCCCTGCGCCGGTGACCACCCGGGTGGTGCAGATCGATCCGGGGCCAATGCCCACCTTGACCGCGTCGACGCCCCGGGCGATGAGCTCCCGGGTGCCCTCGGCGGTGGCCACGTTGCCGACGATGAGCGGCGTGTCCGGGAACCGCTCGCGCAGGGTCTCGGCGGCGTCGAGGACGCCCCGGCTGTGGGCGTGGGAGGAGTCGAGCACCAGCACGTCCACGTTCTCGTCGACCAACGCCTGGGCGCGCTCGATGAAGTCGCCGGAGGCACCGACCGCGCCGCCCACGCGCAGCCTGCCGAGGGAGTCCTTGCAGGCGTGGGGGAACTCGATCTGCTTCTGGATGTCCTTGACCGTGATCAGGCCCTTGAGGTTCCCCTCCCGGTCGACCACCAGGAGCTTCTCGATCCGGTGCTCGTGGAGCTGGGATTTTGCCTCTTCGAGGGTGGTCCCCTCCGGGACGGTGACCAGATTCTTCTTGGTCATCAGAGCGTCGATCGGCTTCTCGACATCGGTCTCGAAGCGCAGGTCCCGGTTGGTGAGGATGCCCACCAGGTGGCCCTCGGCGTCGGTCACCGGCACGCCGGAGATCTTGTAGCGCGCCATCACGTCGAGGGCCTCGCGGATGCGCTGGTCCGGGCGCATGGTCACCGGATCGACGATCATGCCGGCTTCAGAGCGCTTCACCTTGTCCACCTCGTCGGCCTGGGCGAGGATCGAGAGGTTCTTGTGGACGATGCCGATTCCCCCCTCCTGGGCGAGGGAGATGGCGAGCCGCGCCTCGGTCACCGTGTCCATGGCGGCCGACACCAGCGGGATGTTCATCTCGATTCCCCGGCACAGGCGGGTCTTGAGCGAGACGTCGTTGGGGTGGACTTCAGACAGGCCGGGCAGGATCAGGACGTCGTCGAACGTGAGCGCCAACTGGGGGATTCGGGGATGGATCTGGGAATCCGTCATCTGGTTTCCTTCGAGGCAGGAGGGTTGCGAGGATACACGACCCCGGATCGGTCGGGGAGGTTATCACGCAAAGGGAACGGAGATCCCCTGGATACTCCACCTCGACCAGATGAGGAAGCTCAGCCTGCCGCGGCGTGGGCGGCGCCGCAGCACTTCTTGTACTTCTTGCCCGAGCCGCACGGACAGGGGTCGTTGCGGCCCACCTTCTCCCCGTCCCGGGTGACGGTGCGGGGCCTGGTGGGGCTGTTCGGCGTCACCCTGGCGGGGGCGGAGAGCTTCATCTTGTTGGACGCGGTGGCCTGGATCTCGCGGGCTCGCCGTTGCTCGGCCATCTGCTCCTGGCTCGCGGGCTCGACCCGGAAGAGGTTCCGGATCACGGTGTCCTCGATCCGCTCCTTCATCGCCTGGAAGAGCTCGAAGCTCTCCTTCTTGTACTCCTGGAGCGGATCGCGCTGGGCGTAGCCGCGCAGGCCGATGCCCTCTTTCAGGTGATCGAGTGCGAGCAGGTGCTCCTTCCACGCGTGGTCGACCACGCGCAGCATCAGGTCGCGCTCGACGACGCGCATCAGCTCTTCGCCGAAGCGCTCCTCCTTGGCCTGGTACTTGGCCTCGACGACCCTCCACAGCTCGCCGCGGAGGGCGTCGATTCCCAGCTCCTCGAGATCGAGGCCCAGGGAGTAGATGTCGATGTCGAAGTACCCGAGGACGTCGGTGGCGATCTCGGAGAGCTCCCAGTCGCGGGGGTCGACCTTCTCCGGGCAGTGCTCCTCGATCGTGAAGTCGAGGACGTCCGCGGCCACTCCGAGCACGTAGTCGCGGGTCGCGGTCGCACCCTTCAGGAGATCCTCGCGCAGCGCATAGACCTCGGTGCGCTGCTTGTTCATCACGTCGTCGTACTCGAGCAGGTGCTTGCGGATCTCGAAGTTCCGGGCCTCGACCTGGCTCTGGGCCCGCTCGATCGCCTTCGACACCATGGTGTGCTCGATCGGCTCGCCGTGCTCCATGCCGAGGCGCCCCATCAAGCCCTGGATGCGGTCGGAGCCGAAGATCCGCATCAGGTCGTCCTCGAGGGAGAGGAAGAAGCGGGACGAGCCGGGGTCGCCCTGACGGCCGGACCGGCCGCGGAGCTGGTTGTCGACGCGCCGCGACTCGTGGCGCTCGGTGCCCAGAATGTGGAGGCCGCCCGCCGCGAGCACTTCCTCCCGCTCCGTGGCGCAGATCTCCCGGTAGCGCGCCAGGGCGGCGGTGAAGTCCTCGGCCTCGGTCTCGGGATCGGCCTCCGAGCGGGCCAGGCCGTCCGGGTTGCCGCCGAGCAGGATGTCGGTGCCGCGGCCGGCCATGTTGGTGGCGATCGTCACCGCGCCCTTGCGGCCGGCCTGGGCGACGATCGACGACTCCTTCTCGTGGAACTTGGCGTTCAGCACCACGTGGGGGATGCGCTTGCCCTTGAGCCGCTTCGACACGAGCTCGGAGTTTTCGATCGACGCGGTGCCCACGAGCACCGGCTGGCCGGCCTCGTGGCAGTCGCGGATCTCGTCGACCACCGCCTCCCATTTCTCGCCCATGGTGCGGTAGACGAGGTCGGCTCGGTCGGCCCGGACGACCGGCCTGTTGGTCGGGATCACCGTGACGTCGAGGTCGTAGATCTGACCGAACTCGGCGGCCTCGGTGTCCGCGGTACCGGTCATGCCGGCGAGCTTGTCGTACATCCGGAAGTAGTTCTGGAAGGTGATGGTGGCGAGCGTCTGGTTCTCGCGCTCGATCTGTACACCCTCCTTGGCCTCGACCGCTTGGTGGAGGCCGTCGGACCAGCGCCGGCCGGTCATCATGCGGCCGGTGAACTCGTCGACGATGATGACCTTGCCGTCCTTGATCAGGTAGTCGACGTCCCGCTTGAAGAGATGATGAGCCCGGAGCGCTTGGTTGACGCCGTGGAGCAGGTCCATGTTCACCGGGTCGTACAGGTTCTCGACGCCGAGGAGCTTCTCGACCTTGGCCACGCCCTCGTCGGTCATCGCCGTCGACTTGGCCTTCTCGTCGACCAGGAAGTCGCCGGTGGTGTACTTGGCGCCGTTGGGCTCCTCGATCTCTTCGCCCCGCTGGAGCTGGGGGATGATGCCGTTGACCTTGTAGTACTTGTCGGTCGACTGCTCGGACGGACCGGAGATGATGAGCGGTGTCCGCGCCTCGTCGATCAAGATGGAGTCGACCTCGTCGACGATCGCGTAGCAGTGCCCCCGCTGGACCCGGCGCTCCAGGTCGAACTTCATGTTGTCGCGCAGGTAGTCGAAGCCGAGCTCGTTGTTGGTGGCGTAGGTGATGTCCGAGCGGTAGGCGGCCTGGCGGTCGGCCTCCGGCATGTCGGTCTGGATGATGCCGACGGTCATGCCGAGGAACTTGTAGATCTGGCCCATCCACTCGGCGTCGCGCCGAGCCAGGTAGTCGTTGACCGTGACGAGCTGCGCGCCCTTGCCCTCGAGGGCGTTGAGGTAGAGGGGCATGGTCGCGACGAGGGTCTTGCCCTCACCGGTCTTCATCTCGGCGATCCGGCCCTTGTGGAGCACGATGCCGCCCACGAGCTGGACGTCGTAGGGCCGCATGCCGGTGGTGCGCCGCGAGGCCTCCCGAACGACCGCGAACGCTTCCGGGAGCAGGTCGTCGAGGGTTTCGCCCTGGGCGAGGCGCTCCTTGAACGCGCCGGTCTTGGCGGCCAGCTCGGCGTCCGAGAGCGTCTCGATCTGCGGCTCGAAGGAGTTGATGATGTCGACGGTCGGCTGCAGCTTCTTGATGTCGCGTTCGTGCTGCGAGCCGAATACGGCGGTCAGGAGCTTATTGATCATCGGCTTGTCGGGGTGCCTTCGAAGGTCGGTTCGGGTGGTGTGCCTGGGCAGGTGGCACAACCTGGAACTGTAGCAAATGATTCCTCGGTTGGATGGGGGCAGCGGTGCTGCCCGGGACCGGGTCCGGGGCCGGGGCCGGGGTGTGCGGTCGAGGTCGAGGGGTTCGCTCCGCTCACGTTCGGCCGACTGAAGTCGGCCGCTTCATTGGCTGATTGCGCTTGGCAAACAACGTCCTGGAATGAAGCGGCCGGCTTCAGCCGGCCGGGTGCGAGCGGAGCGAGCGACCTTCCCCGCTCAGCGGACCGGCCGGTCCAGCATGTACGCCAAGGGGTTGATCGCCTTGCCGTCCACGTGGACCTCGTAATGCAGGTGGTACCCGGTAGAGCGGCCCGTGCTGCCCACGTAGCCGATCAGGTCGCCCCGCTGGACGCGGTCGCCGGGCTTGACCGTCAGCCGGGAGAGGTGGCCGAACCGGGTGTTCACGCCGAACCCGTGGGAGAGGTAGACGGCGTTGCCCAGGCCGCCGATGCGCCCCGCGCGGGTGACGATGCCGTCCGCCGGAGCGTGGACCTCGCGGCCGGGAGGCGCGGCGATGTCGAGCGCCGGGTGGAAGGTCCGATTGCCGGTGATCGGGTCGCGGCGGTTGCCGAATCCGCTCGTCAGGATGCCCCTGACCGGCGCCACCGATGGGGTGGAGGAGAACCAGCGCATGCGCTCGTCGAGCTTGGTCTCCACCCGGTCGAGGCGGTTCGACAGCCGGTCGGCCCGGTACTGCATGAAGTCGAGGTCGGGCGACGCGTCGCCGACCTCGCCGCCGATGCCCGCCTCCGACCCGTCCAGATTGTCGATGCCGGCGACGATGGCGAGCTTGCGGGTGCGCTGCTCGTAGTCGCCGATCTTGGTCTGGAGGTCGGCCAGGCTCTGCTCGAAGGTGCGGTTGGCCTCGCGGAGCTCGTCGTTCTCGCGGCGCAGCTTCTCCACCTGGGAGGTGGCGACACCGTCGCTCAAGAAGGACCAGAGGGCGAAGCTCGCCGTCAGGGTGACGACGAAGACCAGCGACAGGAAGGCTGCGATTTGCAGGTTGCTGATCCGCCACTTCCGCAGCTTGGCACGGGCGTGGGGGACCAGGATGACAGTGTGGTACTTGATCGCCATCGAGCGGTCGTTGATCAGAGCCAGATTGTAGGTACGCCAGAAATGCGCGACGGGCTGTATTGTCGCTTCCATGCCGGGGGCTGTCAAGCGCCCCGTTTGCAGGGCTTTCCGAGGATTGCCGCGAACCGGCATGGCGGTGGCGCTGTATGGTTCAAGACCATGTAGATGCTCAAGGTATGCGTGAAGTCAAATATTGTGGGCTGGACCGGCGGGCGATCGTGCAGTTGCTGCCTGGTCGAAGTGACAAATGCAGATCCGACAATGCCTTACGTTTTCAGTCCCGACACGTGGGCAGCTCCGAGATCGGCCTGGGGAAGGCTCTGAGCGGGTCGGAAATTCCACCGTCGACGGCCTATCGCGCCGGTTGATGGTGCGATGGCATGTGTGGTCCCGGTTCCGGCCCAGGGCCGCCCGTCCGCTCTCAGGCCCGCGTTCCGGGGGTACCGAGACCCCTTCCGGGAACACCGGCGGGGTAGTGGAGGTTGACGTTGGGTGGCACGACCCGAGGAGGCGACTCATCCCGATGATCGAAGACAGCGCCGCAGCCCGTTCCGAATCCCCCACCCCGACGCCGGACGCCGAGACCCTCGGCGAGCGCCTCGCGAAGCTCACCCTCCCGGTCGAGGGCATGAGCTGCGCCGGTTGCTCGGCGGCCGTCCGCGGTCGCCTGGAAGCGCTCGACGGCGTCGCCGGAGCCAACGTCAACCTGGCGACCCACAAGGCCACGGTCGAGTACGACGGGGCGCGCCTCGGCCCGGAGGACCTGATCGAGGCGATCCGCTCCGCGGGCTACGACGTGCCGGAGGAGGCGGTGGCGAACGTGACCACGGCGGCCGGAGAGGCCGGCGTCCTCTCCGGCGTCGGCGAGGAGAGTGCCCCGTCCGCGGCCGAAGCGGGGGAGCCCTCCCGGGAGGAGCGGCGCTACCGCTCGATGCTCCGCCGCTTCTGGTTCTCGATCACCGCGGCGATCGCCGTCATGCTCTTCTCGATGCCGCTGATGAACGGCCACGGCGCCCTCGCCAAGGCCGACCCGATGATGGCGGTTCTCCGGCCGGTGGCCGAGCTGATGGAGCGGTTGTTCCCGGCGCTCGCGACGGTCGATCCCGTGCTGCTCAAGGGAGCTCTCGGCCTCCTCACCCTGGCGGTGATGGTGGTGGGCGGTGGCGAGTTCTACAGCGGCGCCTGGCGGAGCCTCCGCCACGGCACCAGCAACATGAACACCCTCATCGCCCTGGGCACCGGTGCGGCGTTTCTCTTCAGCGTCGCGGCCACGGTGGCTCCGGGCATGTTCCGGGCGGCCGGCCTTCCGGCCGACGTCTACTACGAGGCGGTGGCCTGGATCCTCGCCCTGGTGCTCCTCGGCAAGGTGTTCGAGGCAAAGGCCATGGGCCGGACGTCGTCCGCCATCCGGCGTCTGCTCGAGCTCGGGGCGCGCACCGCCCGCGTGGTCCGGGACGGCGAAGAGATCGAGGTGCCGGTCGAGGAAATCCACGTCGGCGACCTCCTGGTGGTGCGCCCCGGCGAGAAGATTCCGGTCGACGGGCGGGTGACCGAGGGCAACTCGGCGGTCGACGAGGCGATGCTCACCGGCGAGCCGCTACCGGTCGACAAGGCGCCCGGGGACGACGTGGTGGGCGCCACCATCAACACCACCGGCTCCTTCCGCATGGAGGCGACGCGCGTGGGACGGGACACGGTCCTCGCCCAGATCGTCCGCCTGGTGGAGGAGGCCCAGGGCTCCCGGGCGCCGATCCAGCGCCTGGCGGACCGGATTTCGGCCGTCTTCGTACCCGCGGTGGTCGGTGTCGCGGTCCTCACCTTCGCGGCCTGGATGATCTGGGGGCCGGCGCCGGCCGTCCTCTACGCCATGGTGGCGGCGGTGACGGTGCTGATCATCGCCTGCCCCTGCGCCCTCGGCCTGGCCACGCCGACCGCGATCATGGTGGGGACCGGCAAGGGCGCCGAGAACGGCATCCTGATCAAGGGCGGCGAGGCCCTGGAGGTGGCCGGCCGGCTGACGACGGTCGTGTTCGACAAGACCGGCACGGTGACCCGGGGCGAGCCGACGGTGGGCGAGGTGGCCCTGGCGCCGGCCGCGGCGGCCGAGGGGCTCGAAGACTGGAAGGTGCTCCGGTGGGCGGCGTCGGTCGAGCAGCGCTCGGAGCACCCGCTCGCCCGGGCGGTGCTCGCCGCGGCGGAGGAGCGGGGCGTGCTGGTGCCGCCGGTCGAAGGGTTCGACTCCTCTCCGGGCCGGGGCGTCCTGGGCCGGGTAGACGGCTCGCCGGTGGTGGTCGGCAAGGAGGAGTGGCTGACCGATCACGGTGTCGACACCGCACCGCTCTCGGCCGCGGCCGAAGGTGCTGCTGCCCAGGGCATGACCGCCATCTGGGTGGCGTTCGAGGGCGCCGTCGTCGGCCTGCTGACGGTCAGCGACCCGCCCAAGGAGGGCGCGGCCGAAGCACTCGCCAGGCTCCGCGCCCAGGGCCTCGAGCTGGTCATGCTCTCCGGCGACCGGCCGGAGGCGGTCCGCACCATCGCGGCGTCGGTCGGGGTCGACCGGGTGATCGGCGGCGTCCTGCCGGGGGAGAAGTCGGCCGAGATCAAGCGCCTCCAGGAGGCGGGCGAGGTGGTCGGCATGGTGGGCGACGGCGTCAACGACGCGCCGGCCCTCGCCCAGGCCGATCTCGGCATCGCCCTCGGCACCGGTACCGACGTCGCCATCGAGGCGTCGGACGTGACCCTGGTCGGTGACCGGCTGGAGGGGGTGGGGGAGGCGATCGCCCTGTCGCGGGCGACGCTCCGGACGATCCGGCAGAACTTCGTCGGTGCGTTCTTCTACAACGTCCTCGGCATCCCCATCGCCGCCGGAGTGCTCTACCCCGCGTTCGGGGTGCTGCTGTCGCCGGTCATCGCCTCGTTCGCCATGGCCATGTCGAGCGTGACGGTGGTGTCGAACAGCCTGCGCCTGCGCAACTGGCGTCCGGACCGGACGGCGGAACCGCGGTAAGGCCGGAAAGGTCGCTCGCTTCGGCCGGCACAGGTCCGGGTAGGGTCGCTCGCTTCGCTCGCACCTCGGCCGGCACAGGTCCGGCCGCTTCATTTTGAGAGGGGCCTCCGGGGCGCTGTCGTTCGATCGAATCGGACGGGGCCGACCTTCGGGTCGCTTCATTCTGGGAAGGCCGCTCCGTCCGGCAGAGACCGGGTCGTTCCATTCCGGGAAGGCCGCTCCGCCCGTCCATCCTGAGATTGAAGCGGCCGGCGTCCCTGCCGGCCGAGGTGTGAGCGAAGCGAACGGCCTTGTTCTCGTTTCGGAGACGCAAGGAAGGGCGGTGGATCCAGGGAATGAGAGGGGTGGTCCGGTCTACCGGATCGACTCCCCGATCTCCACCGCGTTCAATGCCCCGCCGCGCGTCAGGTTGTCCATCACCGCCCAGATCCAGTAGCCGCCCGGAGCGCCGCGGTCGGCCCGCAGGCTGCCGACGAGGACGTCGTCCCGCGCCGCGGCGTCGATCGGCCCCGGCTCGGGCTCCGGCTCCTCGCCGTCGTCGGGCTCGAGCTCCCGCACGGTGACATGGGTCTGGGCGGCCAGGGCCTCGCGCAGGCGCTCCTCGCCCGGGTCCTCGTCGAAGCGCGCGAACAGGCTGATCGACAGCCCGTGGAAGACCGAAGCCTGCATGGCGTGGATCGCGAGCGGCGCTTCGATCCCGGTTGCCCCGCGCACCAGGCCGGCGAGGGCGGCGGACCCCTCCGGGACCGGATAGAGGTTGAACGCGAGCTGCCGTTCGAAGACCGTCTTCCGGCGCTCTCCGACCATGGCCAGGATCTCCCGGGTCTGGTTCAGGAGATCGTCCAGTCCCTGGTCCCCGAACATCGAAACCGGTTGGATGACCGTCGCCGACGCGCCCTCGAGGCCCATGTTTGCGAGCGGCGCCAACAGGTAGGAGAGCGCGACCGCCGCCGGGTGGGGCGAGACGATCACCTCGCCGGCCGTCGCGGCTTCCGGGTTCAGACCGACGACCACCGGCGTGCCATGCTCCGTGGTCGCGGCAGGGGAGAGGAGGATCGCGCTCGTGCCGGCCGGTCGCTTTTCGATCAGGGGCAGGTCCCGTTCCAGGGGGCCGCAGGCGAGAAGCAGGTCCACTCCGTCGAGTGCCTCGGGCGTGGCCTCCGTCACCAGGGTGGCGGCGCCGGCCAGCTCCGTGACCGTGCCGACCTCCTCTTCGCTCGTCGCCAGCAGCAAGATCTCGGTCCAGCGGTCGCGACGAGCACCCAGGAGGTTGCGCACCTCGCGGCCGAGGAGCGTGGTGGGGCCCAGAACGGCGGCTCGGGTCATGGTCTCTCCGGGGTCTCGGGGCCGGCGTTTGTTCCGGTCGGGCCGGTCGGACCGGTGGTGTCGGTGGTCTCGGTGGCGGGCTCCTCGTCGTCCTCCGGCTTGCGGCGCAGGCGGCCGGCGACCCAGGCCAGGGGGCCGGACGCCCCGTAGACGATCGCGACCGCAAGGAAGAACGCCTTGGGCTCGAAGGCGATCACCAGGATGATCAGCGCGAGCGGCAGGGCGGCGCGGTAGCTCCAGCGGCGCTTGAAGTCGATCTGCTTGAGGCTCCAGTAACGGAAGGTGGTGACCTCGAGCGTGCCGACCGTGGCGAGCGTCGCGAGCATCATGCCGCTCCAGAGGTCACGCCATTCGGACCCCGGAACGTAGAACAGCAGCGAGCAGACCGCACCCGCCGCCGCCGGCGACGGCAGGCCGACGAAATAGCGGCTGTCGATCACCTTGGTCTGGACGTTGAACCGGGCGAGCCGGGTGGCGGTGCACACCATGTAGTAGAGCGGGATCAACCAGCCGATCCGCCCGAGCTCGTAGAGGCCCCAGAAATGGGTCATCAGGGCCGGCACCGCGCCGAAGGTGAAGAGGTCCGCCAGCGAGTCGTACTCGCGGCCGAAGTCGCTGTCCGTGCCCATCATCCGGGCGATCTTGCCGTCGAGGGTATCCAGGATGCCGGCGATGAAGACGGAGAGCGCCGCGCGCACGAAGTAGGGGTCCGCGAGCTCGTGGCTCCCCATGCGGCTGCCACGGAAGGCCATCACCAGAGCGTAGAAGCCGAGCAGCATGTTGCCGATCGTGAACAGGCTGGGCAGGAGATAGGCGCCGCGGCGGAAGCGGAGGCCGTTGCGGTTTCCCCGTCGCACGAAGCGCTTGCCTGTCGTCGTCCGGGCCATCAGCTCTCCTCGTCTCCGCTGTCGTCCCCATCCCTGACAGTGTCTCGGACCGTGGCGGAGAGCGGCTCCGCGATGACGGTGGCGCCGTTTTGTACCCGGTTGCCTTTGGTGACGGTGATCCGGTAGCCCTCGGGCACCAGCACGTCGACCCGCGAGCCGAACTTGATCACGCCCATCGGCTGAGCCCGCTCGACCGCATCCCCCTCCGCGAGGTGGCAGACCACCCTCCGCGCGAGAAGCCCGGCGATCTGCCGCACCCCGACCCGTGTGCCGTCCGCCAGTTCGATCACCGTCAGGAGCTGCTCGTTGACCTGGCCGGCGTCCTCGCGGAAGGCGGCGACCTTCTTCCCCGGCATGTAGTGCGTCCGGATCACCTTCCCGGCCACCGGCGTCTTCTGCACGTGGACGTCGAACACCGAAAGGAACGTGACGACTCGGCGGAAGGTGCCGGGGCCGACCTCCGGGTCCTCGACCTGGTCGACCCGGGTCACCAGGCCGTCGGCGGCGGAGAGGACGGAGGCCGGTTCGCCGCCCGGCTCACGGTGCGGATCGCGGAAGAAGAGCAGCACCGCCAGGGCGACGACCAGCGCGCCCACGGCCCAGCCGAGCTGGCCGAACACGAGCAGGAGCGCCCCGAGCAGGACGAAGGGGAGGACGAAGGGCCAGGCCTCTCGGGCAAATCGCATCATTCGGTCGCAGTCGGTCGGCGCGGATGTCTCGCAGGGTCAGTGGGATCGGTTGCGTCAGTGGTGTCGCTACAACCATCGCGTCGCCGGAAGGCTTCCAGGGCAGCCCACGGACCTGGCCGTTGACGGTCCGCCAGACGCACCGACCCCTCCGGGTATCTCCTCGGCAGCATAGTCTACCGGGGAACCGGAGGGGCCGCGGTGACAAAGTCGCGGGAACCGCGCTCGGAGAGCGGGCACCCGCTGAGGGCGTCCTGGAGGGTGCCCTCAGCCCGGTGTCAAACAGTCGCCCGGGCTTCGTCCTGGATGCGGAGCCTGAGCTCCATCTGGTCCTTCAAGGCGAGCTTGTGGACCTTGATCTTCTTCTCTTCGATCTCGTCGTCCTGGGACAGAAGCGACTTCTGGGAGAGCTCCTCGAGGCGCCGCTCACACTCCTGGTGCTCCTCGTGCAGGCGGCGGAAGTCGGTGTCGGTCTCGAGGAGCTCTCGAACGAGCGCATCATGATCTTCGGCTGTCATCGGTCGTCCTCCTTCGAATACCTCTGAATCGATCGATCCCGCACGGCACCGGCTGGCAGCGCCGAAGCCGCCGGGCAGGGATGCACTGACACAGTGGTTTGTGAGAGGGAGAGTGGGCGCCGGCAGCTCAACGCTCGCCGGCCTCCGTCGACGTCCATGAGGCCGCCGGCGCTCCGGCTCGCTCCGTGCGGTGGGCGGTGGCGGTCATGGGTTGTCCCAAAGGCCTCTTCATGGTCTTCGGAGTGACCGGAGAATACCACCCGGCCGGAGGGGGATCAAGGTTGCCCGAGGGCGGTCGAGGCCCGACCCAGGGCACGGCCCAGAGCACGGATCAGGAGGGCGGCCCGCCGCTTCGCCGACCGATCCGTAGACCGCCTTGATCGGCGAGCTCGAGCGCCATCACCAGGGCGTCCGCGCCGTCGGCGTAGTAGCCGTTGCGCCGGCCCCGTTCGCTAAACCCGAGCCGCCGGTAGAGCTCGATCGCCGGCGGGTTGTCCGTGCGCACCTCGAGGAAGCAGCGCGCGGCTCCACGCGCCACCGCCCGGGTGATCCCGGCCCGCACCAGCTCGACGCCCAGGCCGCGACGGCGCTCGCCCGGGTGGACCGCCACGCGCAGGAGCTCCGCCTCGTCGGCGGCGATCTGGAACGCGGCGTAGCCGCTGACCCCGCCCGGGGCCCCCGG
>Ga0210122_1000071_pt1 | contig 28030 bp, 19 predicted proteins | sample Muzzi_CordB_D2_FD_185530 | JGI IMG/M metagenome (GOLD analysis project Ga0210122, IMG submission 185530) | Wetland microbial communities from San Francisco Bay, California, USA, that impact long-term carbon sequestration - Muzzi_CordB_D2 (SPAdes) | ecosystem: Environmental > Aquatic > Marine >... | reverse complement strand
GCGCGACGCAGGCGTACTGGACAGTACGTTGAGGAGCAAAGAGCGAGTACGCCCTGAGATTGCATGCAATTGCGGCTCGCAGTAGGTGACTCATGAATAGTCCAGGTTAGGTGGTTGATGCCGTTCAGGGGACGGTGAGGCTGAAGGCGGCGGAGTCGTTGGTGCCGCCGTGGAAGTTCTCTCCGTGGGCGCGGAAGCTGCCGGAGGCGCCGGTGAAGGTGAAGCCGCTTCTGCAGTAGCCGGCGAACCCCCCGGTGTCGAGCTCGAGGGTGGTGAGGCGCCGGTCGGATGCCTCGTCGCCGATTCCCACGCTCGGGTCTTCAGGGTTGTTGGCCTGGTAGCTGACGAAGCTCGCCTGGCCGAGGTCTCCGCTGGCGCAGTTGACCCGTATTTCGCCGGCGATGACGACGTTCTTGACTCCCTGCTCGTCGATGGCGGCGGCGAAGAGGGTGACCTTGGGCCCTGCGGTGACGGTGCGGCTGGCGTCGGCGCTGGTCGGGGTCAGGGTGAAGGTGTTGCCGGCACCGATGACGGTGAGCCGGACGTCGGGTGGGGTGGTGTCCGAGGCCGGGACGGTGGTGGCGCAGCCGGTGGCGAGCACAGCGAGGGTCAGGGTGAGGAGGGCGAGCGTGGCGGGGAGGGTTCGCGGCGTTCGAAGCATGGTTGGTCTCCCTGGTGCAGATGGATCGGTTGTGTAGGCCGCTTGGCTGGCGGCCCTGGTTCGAGCGTTTCTGGGAGGGGAACGACCGGTCGGGTCTGGTTCCCTCAGGGGCCAGGTTAGGTTCTGGGTGGTGGCGCTGGATCGGTGGACGCAGACCGGGTCTTCGCCGGGAGGGGATCGGTAGCAGAGCCTTCGGCGGGGCAGGGTCGGGAGCGGTGCGGGCGGCCCCGGCTCCGGGACGCCGCGCGAAGTCGGGTGGTTGGGCGGGCAACGCGCGGCTCGGCTTGGAGCGCGCCGGAACGGCCCGGCCGCTCTCCCGTCCACGCGAGCGCGCTCCTCGACGCCCTCCACCGGGGCCGCCCGCACCGCTCCAAGGCGGACCGTTCGTCGAGGGAGTCCGTCGGCGAGGGGCCAGGTGCTTTCGGCCCCCAATCCGCGATCGAAGCGGCCGGCGTCCCTGCCGGCCGAGTGCGAGCGGAGCGAGCGACCCTTTTGACCCTGACGGGAGAAGACGGGCCGGGCGGTGGCGCCCTTGCCCCCCGCGCGGGGGGCGAGGGTTGGGGAGTCAGGGGGCGATCTAGTAGAACCCCCCGCCGCCCGCCGCCGCCTTTCGGAGCGCCTCGCTCGGGCGGTACCGCTCTCCCACCTCCTCGGCCAGGCGCTCGAGGGTTTCGACGATCTCTCCCAGGCCGCGGTCGTCGGCGTACTTGCAGAGGCCGCCTCGGAAGGGCGGGAAGCCGGTGCCGAAGATCATGGCGAGGTCGAGCTCGCCCGGGGTTCTCACGATTCCCTCGTCCAGGCACCGGGCCGCTTCGTCCACCATCGGTAGCGCCATGCGGTCGATGAGCGTCGGCGGGTCCGGGTTCTCGATCGTCGGCTCGAGGCCCAGGAGCGCGTAGACGCTGCGGTCGGGCTCGATCCGTTCGCCTTCCTTGTAGACGTAGAACCCCCGCCCGTTCTTCTTGCCCAGACGGCCGTCTTCGACCAGGCGGTCGAGCCAGCCCGGCAGCGGTAAGCGGTCGCCGAAGGCGTCCTGGATGATGTGGGCCACCTTGACCGCCACGTCGATCCCTACCTCGTCGGTGAGGGCGATCGGGCCCATGGGCATGCCCCAGCGCTTCATGATGCGGTCGAGGTCTTCGATGCGATGCCCTTCGTCGAGCAGCCAGAGCGCTTCGGCCAGGGTGAAGACGAGCAGCCGGTTGACCAGGAAGCCGGGGCCGTCCTGGACCAGGACCGGCGTCTTGCCCAGCTTCCTGGAGAGGTCGAAGGCGGTCTCGATCGCCCAGGGGGCGGTCTTCTCGCCGGCGATTACTTCGACCAGCGGCATGCGGTCGACCGGGTTGAAGAAGTGCATGCCGACCACCCGTTCCGGGCTCGGCGTGTCCTGGCCGATGGCGTCGACCGACAGTGACGAGGTGTTCGAGGCGAGCACCGCGTCCGGCGCCACGTGCTCGGCCACTTCGGCGAAGACCTTCCGCTTGACGTCCAGGTTTTCGACCACGGCCTCGATCACCACGTCGGAGCGGGAGAAGCCGTCGTAGAAGAGGGTCGGCCGGATGAGGTTCATCTTGCGGTGCATGGCGTCCGGGGTGAGCCGCCGCCTCTTGACCTGCTTGGCGAAGATCTTGGCGGCGTGGGCCATGCCGCTCGCGAGGGCCGGCTGGGCGATGTCTTTCATGCGCACTGGGAGGCCCGCCTTGTCCGCCACGAGCTGGGCGATGCCGCCTCCCATGACTCCCGCGCCCAGGACGCCGACCGCCGACACCGTCCGCGGCTCGGCGCCCTCGGCTCCGCGCGTCTTCTTCGCCCCCTCCATGAGCTTGAACACGTGGATCAAGCTCTTGGCCACCGGTGACACGGCGAGCTCGGCCCCGGCCCGGGCCTCGGCGTTGTAGCCGGCCTGGAGGCCGTCCTCGATGCCGGTCCGCACCACCTCGATCGCCCGGAGCGGCGCCGGGTAGTTGCCGCCGGTCCTCGATACCGTCTGTTTGGTCGCCTGGTCGAAGAGGAGCTTTCTGCCCAGGGGGTTCTTCTCGAGCACCAGCTCTTTGAGGTCGAAGCCGCCGCTGCGCGGGCGCTTCTTGCCCATCCGCTCCCGGGCGAAGTCCCGGACGCCGTCGAGGAAGGTGGCGTCCGGCACCATGGCGTCGGCCAGGCCCATCTTGAGCGCCTTCTTCGGCCGGATGGTACGTCCGGTCAGGATCATGTCGAGGGCGGCTTCGATGCCCACCAGGCGGGGCAGGCGCGTGCTGCCGCCCCAGGCCGGGAGAATCCCCAGCTTGACCTCGGGTAGGCCGATCCGGGTGCCTTCCCAGTCGCTCACCACCCGGTAGGTGGAGGCGAGCGCGAGCTCCGTGCCGCCGCCCATGGTGGTGCCGCGGATGGCGGCGACTGTCGGGAAGGGGAGCGCCTCCCAGGCGGCGAAGATCCGCTGGCCTATGCGCACGCCCGCTTCGGCGGTCGTCCGGTCGGTGACGGCGGCGATCATGTCGACGTCGGCGCCGGCGATGAAGTTCGTCTCCTTCGCCGACAGCAGGACCAGGACGGCGACGTCCTTCCGCCCGGCGAGCTCGTCGATCGTCCGATCGAGCTCTTCGAGCGTTTCCCGATCGAAGACGTTGACCGGCCGGTCGGGGGCGTCGAAGGTGAGGGTCGCCAGGCCGTCGGTGCCGACCCGGAGCTGGAACGCGGAGCTCATGGCTGTCTTCTCGGTGGTCACCGGCCGGCGGTCTCCTTGGGCTCGCCCCGTTGCTCGACCCGCTGGTACATGGCGTCGATCAGGTCGCCGTACTTGCCGTCGATCACCCGGCGCTTGACCTTCTGGGTCGGGGTCAGCTCGCCGCCTTCGATGGTGAACTCGTTGGGGACCAGCTCGAAGCTGACGATCTGCTCGTAGTGGGCGAGGCTGGCGTTGACCTTCCGCACCTCGTCGTCGATCAGCGCGCGCACCTCTTCGTGGCCGGCGATGCCGGCCGGGTCGGAGGCGGAGAGGCTCAGACCCTTGCTGTCGCCCCAGGCGGCGATGCCCTCGAAGTCGGGCACGATCAACGCCGTCAGAACCTTCCGCCGGTCGCCGATGATCACCGCCTGGCCGATGAAGCGGCTGGTCTTGAGCTGGTTCTCGATCGGCGCCGGGGCGATGTTCTTGCCGTAGGCGTTGACGATGATCTCCTTCTTCCGGTCGGTGATCCGCAGGAAGCCTTCGGAGTCGATCTCGCCGATGTCACCGGTGTGGAACCAGCCGTCGGCATCGATCGACTCGGCGGTCGCCTCCGGCTTGTTCCAGTAGCCGCGCATGGTGTTCGGGCCGCGCGAAAGGATCTCGCCGTCCTCGGCGATCTGGACCTCGACGCCCGGGAGCGGCGGCCCCACGGTGCCCAGCTTGACCGCCTCCGGCGTGTTGACCGCGATCACCGGCGAGGTCTCGGTCAGGCCGTAGCCCTCGTAGATCCGGATGCCGGCGCCCCAGAAGAACTCGCCGATCTCCTTGGCGAGCGGTGCGCCGCCCGAGAAGGCGAAGAGGAACCGGCCGCCGAGGCGGTCCTTGATCTTGCCGAACACCAGCTTGTCGGCCAGGGCCAGACGGATGCCCAGGAGGCCCGGCGGGGTCTCGCCCCGCGTGCGGTAGGGCAGGGCCTCGCGCGCCACCCCCTCGGCCCAGGCGAAGATCTTCTGCTTGACCGCGGAACTCCTGGAGACGTTCTCCTGGATCTTGCCCAGCACCTTCTCGTAGACCCGGGGCACCGAGACGAAGAGTTGCGGCTTGACGAGCCCCAGGTCCTCGGCCAGGTTCTGCACCGACTCGGCATAGGCGACCGAGCACCCCTGGTGGAAGTAGCAGTAGTCGATCATGCGCTCGTACGAGTGGGCGAGCGGCAGGAAGGAGAGGGCCTGGTACTCCTTCTTGATGTCGAAGAGCGACAGCGACGCGTGCATGTTCGAGACGATGTTCCGGTGGGTCAGCATCACGCCCTTGGGCTCGCCGGTGGTGCCGCTGGTGTAGATGAGCGTCGCCAGGTCGTCGGGCTTGATCTCGTGGATCCGGTCGCCGAAGGCTTCGGCGTCGAAGTCGTTGCCTTCGGCGATCAGCGCCGGCAGCGTGGTCACCGAGGCCTCCTCGCCGGCCGGGACCTCGCCGTCGATGAGCACGAAGAGCTTGGCCTTGGGCAGGTCGTTCCGATGGCCGAGGAGCCCTTCGAGCTGCTCGCGGGTCTGGAGGAAGACGATCTTCGCCTCGCTGTCCCGGACGATGTAGGCGGCCTGGTCCGGCGTGAGCGTGGGGTAGACGGTGACCAGCACGGCGCCGCTGCACAGGCTGGCGAAGTCGACGATCGGCCAGTGGGGGCCGTTCTCCGCCATCAGGGCGACCCGGTCGTCCTTGGCCAGGCCCCGCTTCTCGAGGCCCCGGGCGAGGCGGCGCACGCGGTCGACCATCTCGGCGGTGGAGATCGGCTGGAAGCGTCCGCCGACCTTGCCGAGAAGGGCGTCGGGCTTCTGGTGACCGGCGGTGTGGAGGAAGAGCTCGGCGAGGGTGGTCACGGCCATGGCGGATGCCTCCTGGGAGATCGTCTCGTCCGTGTCGAAGTGGCGACAGCGAGCACGGGTTGACTCGGTTGGGGCCCGATCGGTTGTCGAGCAGGCCGCCGAGTGGGCCTCCGGCGGGCCTGGAGGCCCGGTGCGGGTCGGCCCTCGAACGGCCCGGCCGCGCGCGGCTCGGCTCGACTGAGGGTGGCAGAACGCGGCACAGCGTGACAAAGAGCAGCGACGAGCCGTCGGGTGGTCGAAGCGGGTCGATTCTAGCAGCGAACGGCGCACGCTCAGGCGCCCCTTGCGCTCTCTCCTCGGGAATCGGTCGCCGGCCCCGGGCCATCCGCACGGGTGGGCCGTCCCGCCCCACGAATATGACATCCTCGCCGTTGCGCTCTCCCGTGGCCGCGGCCCGGGGGGCGCGTTCCCCACGAACCACACCAGAAATGGAGGATCCGGTGCTTCGAACGATCCGTCCGCTCGCCCTGATCGCCCTCGTCGCTCTCTGCGGCGTGGCGCTTCTGGCTGCCCCGGTGGCGGCCGCCAAGAAGAGCGCCAAGGCACAAGGCGACGCCGAAAAGCCAGACGAGCTGTTGAACCCCGGCACGTTCGCCGGTCTCACCCTGCGCGGCATCGGACCCGCGGTGACCTCGGGCAGGATCACCGACTTCGCCGCCCATCCGGACGCACCCTCGGTCTGGTGGGTCACGGCCGCCTCGGGCGGCGTCTGGAAGAGCGTCAACGCCGGCATCACCTGGAGCCCGGTGTTCGACGGCGAAGGCTCGTACTCGATCGGCTGCCTGGCGATCGATCCGAGCAACCCGGAGGTCGTGTGGGTCGGCACCGGCGAGAACAACAGCCAGCGGAGCGTCTCTTACGGTGACGGCGTCTACAAGACGATGGACGGGGGCAAGACCTGGACCAACACCGGCCTCCAGGCCTCCGAGCACATCGGCAAGATCATCGTCGACCCGCGGGACTCCGACACCGTCTACGTGGCCGCCCAGGGCCCGCTCTGGAACGCCGGCGGCGATCGCGGCCTCTACAAGACCGTCGACGGTGGTGCCACCTGGGAGAAGGTGCTCGAGATCTCGGACGACACCGGCGTCAACGAGGTGGTGTTCGATCCGCGCGATCCGGACGTCCTCTACGCTTCCGCCTACCAGCGCCGCCGGCGTGTCTGGACGCTCCTCGACGGCGGCCCGGAGTCGGCGATCTACAAGTCGACCGACGCGGGCACTACCTGGAAGAAGCTCTCGAACGGTCTGCCGACGACCGACATGGGGCGGATCGGTCTCGCGGTCTCGCCTGTGGACGCGGACGTGGTCTACGCGATCATCGAGGCGGTCGGTGACGCCGGCGGGTTCTTCCGCTCGACCGACCGGGGCGAGAGCTGGGAGAAGCGCTCCGGCTACGTCGCCGGCAGCCCCCAGTACTACAACGAGATCGTCGCCGACCCCCACGACGTCGACCGGGTCTACTCCATGGACACCTTCATGATGGTGACCTACGACGGCGGCTCGAGCTTCCGTCCGGCGGGGGAACAGGACAAGCACGTCGACAACCACGTGCTCTGGATCGATCCGGAGGATGCGGACCACCTGATCTCGGGCAACGACGGCGGCCTCTACGAGACCTTCGACCGGGCCGAGACCTGGCGCTTCGTCCAGAACCTGCCGATCACCCAGTTCTACAAGATCGCGGTCGACAACGACGAGCCGTTCTACAACGTCTACGGCGGCACCCAGGACAACTACACCCTGGGCGGCCCCACCCAGACGACCAGCTCGGGCGGCATCCAGAACTCGGACTGGTTCGTCACCGTCGGCGGTGACGGGTTCCAGCCCCGGGTCGACCCGACCAACCCGAACATCGTCTACAGCGAGAGCCAGTACGGCAACCTGGCGCGCTTCGACCGATCGAGCGGCGAGACGATCGACATCCAGCCCCAGCCCGAGGCGGGCGAGGCACTGCGCTGGAACTGGGACTCGCCGCTCATCATCAGCCCCCACTCGCATACCAGGCTCTACTTCGGCGCCAACCGTCTGTTCCGGAGCGATGACCGGGGCGACACCTGGGTCGCCCTCGGCGACGACCTGACGAAGCAGGTGGACCGCAATCAGCTCGAAGTGATGGGCCGGATCTGGAGTATCGACTCGGTGGCCAAGAACGCCTCGACCTCCTACTACGGCAACATCGTGGCGCTCTCGGAGTCGCCGCTGGTCGAGGGCCTCCTCTACGTCGGCACCGACGACGGCCTGATTCAGGTCTCGGAGGACGGCGGCCAGACCTGGCGCAAGCAGGACTCCTTCACCGGCGCGCCGAAGGGCAGCTACGTTTCCCGGCTCGAGGCGTCGAAGCACGAAGCCGACACCGTGTTTGCGGCATTCGACGCCCACAAGGACGGCGACTTCAAGCCCTACGTCCTCGAGTCCAAAGACCGGGGCCGCACCTGGACCTCGATCACCGGCGACCTGCCGGAGAAGGGGACCGTCTACGCCCTGGCCCAGGACCACGAGGTGGCGGACCTGCTCTTCGCCGGCACCGAGCTCGGCGTCTACTTCACGACCGATCGTGGCGGCAAGTGGATCGAGCTGACCGGTGGCATGCCGACCATCGCGGTGCGCGACCTGGCGATTCAGGAGCGCGAGGACGACCTGGTGGTCGGTACCTTCGGCCGCGGTTTCTACGTCCTCGACGACTACAGCCCGCTGCGCCAGGCCAACGAGGAGACCCTCGGCCAGGCCGCGGTGCTCTTCCCCGTCGCCGACCCGTGGATGTACATCGACTCCTACTCGCGGCTCGGACTTCCGGGCAAGGCGTTCCTCGGCTCGTCCCTCTATCAGGCGCCCAACCCGCCGTTCGGCGCCGTCATCACCTACTACCTGAAGGAAGGGGTGGAGACGCGGGCCGCCCAGCGCAAGAAGTCGGAGAAGGAGGCGCTCGAGGCCGAGAAGCGGATCGAGATCCCCTCGTGGGAGGACCTCAGGGCCGAGAGCAGGGAGAAGGCGCCGACGGTGCTGCTGACCGTTCGCGACGAGGAGGGCAACGTGGTCCGTCGCCTGGACGGGCCGGCGAGCGCCGGCTTCCATCGCGTGGCCTGGGACCTCACCTTCCCGCCGTCGACGCCGGTGCGGCTCGATCCGCCGAACCGGGACAACCCGTTCTACGAGCCCCCCAGAGGGCCGATGGTGGCGCCCGGCACGTACACCGTGTCGATCGCCAAGGTGGTCGACGACGAGATCACCCCGATCGAGGGTGAGCAGAGCTTCACCGCGCGGCCTCTGGGCACCGCCACCCTGCCGGCGGCCGACCGCGAGGCCCTGATGGCGTTCCAGCGTCAGACGGCGAGCCTTCAGCGGGCGGTGCTGGGCGCGTCGCGGGCGGCGGACGAGATGGCCACGCGCATCGCTCATCTGCGCAAGGCGATCCTCGATACCCCGGACGCGGACGTGGCGCTCCTGGCCGAGGCCCGTGGCCTCGAAGAGCGGATGAAGGACCTTCTCATCGAGCTCGAGGGGGATCCCGTGCCCGCGGAGCACAACGAGCCGACGACGCCGTCGGTGATCGAGCGGGTTCAGCGGGTCGTCTACGGCCACTGGACCTCGACCTCCGCGCCGACCCAGACCCATCGCAGGGCCCTGGAGATCGCCGAGCAAGCCTTCACCGGTGTGCTCGGCGGGCTGCGGACCCTGGACGGTGACCTGGCGGGCCTGGAGGCCAAGCTGGAGCAGCTCGGCGCGCCGTGGACGCCGGGCCGGCTTCCGACCTGGCCGCCGCGGTAGTCTCGGATGTGCCGCTCCGGGCTGGCAGATCCCGGCTCGGAGCGGTGCCCGAGAAGCCGTTCGGATGGAGGGCGGGGCCTGGTTTCCGCCCTTCGTTCCACCCCCCGGTCGACTTTGTTTCGGGAACAGCTCTCGAGGGGTTGACCGTTGAAAGCTACGGCGATATCGTTCGCCTTCCGCGGGGCTCCGTGCGAGCACTAGAGTCCTGCGTCTTTTTCGGAACGGGGCGTAGCTCAGCCTGGTAGAGCGCACGGTTCGGGACCGTGAGGCCGGAGGTTCAAATCCTCTCGCCCCGACCATTCTGGGTTCGACGCAGTCGAACCCTCCCTACTACAAGCCGCGATGGCAGCCCATCTCGGGCCGTCCTCGCTCGTCTCTCCCTGCGACGTACCTACTGGTACGCCTCAGTCGTTCCTCGCTTGCGGGTGGCCCGATCTGGGCTACCCGCACGGCTTTCGCTACGGGAGGGTCCGACCGCGTCGAACCCTTCCTTCGATGGAGCAGCTTGGGGGGCGGGAGGCAGAAGCAACGAGGGCGGGCTATTTCGGGCCGTCCTCGTTCGTTCGTGTGATCAGGCTGGCGGGTCTGTGCTGCGGGTGGGGTTTGCTGGCGCGGGTCCTTGAAAAAACGACGGGCGAGGCCCCTTTCGGAAGCCCCGCCCGTTCTCCTTCACTCCAAGAGATACTGCGCGACAAAGGTGGGCCGGAGCGCCCGTCGGCGCCCCGGTCCGGGTGGTTTCCAACGCTTCAGTCCTTCACTCCTTCAGTCCTCCGAACCGCTTGCTACTCACGCTCCGCCGGTGGAACGGGCCGGCGGCTCGGTACCCCGCTCGACCCAGTCGCGGGCGGTCGTCATCCACTCTCCGTCTGACGACGCGTCGATGAAGCGGATCGTTTGCTCCATGCCGGTCTCCGTGACGAGACGCCGCGCCTGGAGCGTCATGATGGCGCTCTGCAGCACGACGGCCGCTCGGTTCATGCCGACCTTGACGCACAGGCCGATCTGCGCCTTCATCAGCTCGGCCACCTCGTTCGAGAACGCGCGGTTGGCGCGCATGTCGACGATCACTCCGAATCCGTCCGGTTGCTTATTTCCGAGGTGCTCGATGTCCTGGTTCATGGCCGTCACTTCAGCAGCGCTGATGAACCCGAGCACCGCGAGCTCGAGACCGTAGTCGGTTGCTTTTACGTCATACTTCTTGCTCATCTAGCAGCTCCTCGTTCCTCGATCTGGCCCCCGTGGGAGCCGTAACGGAATGTAATGTTTTCAAGCGGGCACGACGCTTTATCACGCAACCAAGCAGTGCCCTTCTAAACTGCCAAGTGCCAAGGGACATCGAAGCGGGACAGGTGGTGAAGCGGACCTTCAGAAGGCGAAGCTGAAGGTGGTCACGACCGAGTCGGCCTCGTTCGAATGGGTCACGCTCGTCCCCGGAACGGGCCCCGCGGGGGAGAGGAACGGTCCGGAGACCTCGTTCCGGAACGCCCGGTAGTAGGCCGCGTCGAGACGCAGGTGCTGGCCCACGCGGTAGCCGAGGCCGAAGGTGGCGTGGTCCTCGAAGGTCGCCGGGGCCGGCACCGACGCGATCGCCCGCTCTTCCTGGATCGGGCTGTCGGAGTAGTTGTAGCCGGCGCGCAGAGCCCATTGGCCGCTGGCGCTGCGCCACTCTCCGCCGAGGGCGACCACCATGATGTCGTCCCATCCGAAGCCGCGGATCGAGCCGTCCGGGTTGAAGCCGAAGGTACCCAGACCGTCCACGCCGTCGTAGCCGATCCAGCGCACGTCGAGGGCCAGGTCCACCTGGGAGCTCGGGCTCCACGCGGTGCCGACCACGACCTGCTCGGGCACGTCGACCGCGAACTCGAAGGAGCGGGCGGTGCCGAAGGTGGGCAGGTTCGGGTTGGCGACCTCGGAGTTGAACTCGAAGTCCTCGAAGTTCTGCTCGCTGGTGTACGAGGCGGCGAAGGACCACGTCGGCGTGGCCCGCCAGAGGAGGCCGAGCTGGAAGCCGGCGCCCCAGGCACCCTCCTGGTTGGCCGCCGGGTAGTAGCAGTCGACCGGGCTCGAGCAGTCGGGCGCGGCGAACGGGGCGGGCGTGGCGCCCAGCCGGGCGTAGCCCAAGGTCAGCGCACCGCCGAGCGACAGCGTCGGGGTTGCCTGATAGCCGAACGCCAGCGGAATGCGTAGGTACTGGTACTCGGAGTTGATGCGCCCGAAACCGAAGGGCTGGGGCGCCAGGATCGGGTTGGTGGAGTCCTGCGGGTAGTCGGTGACGAAGCCCGCCATGGCGATCGAGCCGAAGCCGACAGCCCACGGGCTGCCCTCGGTGTGGTGGGTCCAGCCGAAGGCCGGGATGGGCTGGACACCGGTGTCGTCCTCGGTGGTGGCCCCGATGGGGCCGAACGGCGTCTGGACCTCGGAAGAGATCTCCGGCTGGCCCTTGATCAGCTCGAGGCTGAGCTGGAACTGATCGCCGTCGAGGCAGGTGAGCGCCGCGGGGTTGTAGGAGAGGGCGGTCAGCGGGTCGCCGTTGACCAGCGCTGAGCCGGCGCCGCCCATCGCCGAGTTCCGGGCGCCGATGCCGTGGACGAAGTGGCCGTTCAAGGCCGCGACCGGGGTCGTGGCCACCAGCAGGGCCGAGATGAACGCAAAGAGCCGCAAACGAGACGTCATAGGGGGTCCCCTTTTCGGATGATCCTGACGAGAGTGTGTTGATGAGGCAGTTGCCCGTGGCCGTCGATCACCGCTCGATCCCGGGCGAGTCAACAGACCATAAAATTCTGAGTACTCCGAAACGCCGAATCGGGACAGGTGCTTCGACTCCGCGTGAACCGGCTCCTGGTCGGCGGGTGCGCACCCATCCGAGAGCCTTGCCAGCCTGGAAGGAATCCCCTATCCTGACGATTCGCCGGAACGTCTCCGGCGTTCAGATTGAGAGATGTCTTGGATGCTGGATCGCTCGGAACCATCGAACCGGACCCCGCTCGATTGCCTCGACGGGGGATGCCCGTGAGCCCCGCCGACACCGCCGCCGGTCAGTCCGGAGGCGTGGCCCCCGCCGACGACCGCTACCTGCTGGTCCAGGCCGGGGACGAGAAGTGCGCCCTGCCGCTGGACCGCGTCCGCCGGATCGTGCGCTCACTCTCGGTCACCCCGCTGCCAGGGGCCTCCGCCGAGCTCAAAGGTCTCGCGGAGTTCGGCGGCGAGCCGCTCACCGTGCTCGATTTCTCGCGTCTGCTCGGGGCCGCTCCGGGCGCCAGTCCGGCGTACCCGGTGACGGTCATCGCCTGGGCGGGGCCGGACGAGTCGCACGAGCTCGTCGGTCTCCAGGTGGACGCCGTGCTCGAAGTGGTGTCGGTGCCGGCGGACAACATCGCGGCGGGCGGCGACGGAATCGTGCGCGGCGACGTGAGCCTGGGCGGAGAGCCGGTTCGGGTCATCAGCCTGTCGGTCCTCGGGAGTGTCGGGTGAACGGGGTGAGCGGCGAGCGGGTGCTTCTCCTGCGTCATCAAGGTCGCCTGTGGGGCGTCCTCCACGACGCGGTGCGCACCGTTACCCGGGGGCACGATGGGTTCCGGGTCTGGTTGCGTGAGGGCGACATCACCGCCGACCACGTGCTGGGTGTGATCGACAACCTGCGCATTTGGCCCGCGGATGGCGTGCTGGCGCGGTTCTGGGGCGAGAAGGTCGGCGGTCTCGCCGTCCTCGGCACGACGCCGGTCGTCGTGCTCGACCCGGGCGCTCCTCCGACGATCTTCCGGTCCGACGCCGGATCGGGATCCAGTGTCGAGCCGGCCTCGGACTCGGATTTGGGCCTGGACATGGGAGAGACCCCGTAACTCGGGTTTGGGAGACTTGGGATGCAGACGATGACCAACCCTCGCAGCGATCGCTTCAACGCCCCCTATCTGGGGCTCGCGGTCACCGTTGTCCTGGCCCTGGCCGGGCTACTGCTGCTGACTACATCGGCGGCCTTCGGCGGCCCGGACTGGCCGTTCGGCCTCTACCTGCTGGTGTCGATCGGTGCCGTTCTGGTCTACATCTTCGTCACCTTCCGGGACCACCGGACGCGACAGGTGGAGCTGGAGCGGGCCGCGGCCGGCCGGCAGCAGCTCGAGCAGGGGCTGGTCACCGCCCTCGAGGAGCTCCGGGCGGGCGACCTGGTGACCTGCGTCGAGAAGGCAGACGGCCTTCCCCGGGGCCTCCAGGACGCGTTCGTCAGCGCCGCGGACGCCATCAACACCCTGGCCCAGCAGATCCAGAACAGCTCGATCGACGTCGCGTCGGCGGCCAACTCGGTCAACCAGATCGCTTCGGAGCTGGCCTCGGGGTCGTCCGAGCAGGCGGCGTCGGTGGTCGAGATCACCGCCGCCATGGAGGAGCTCGCCCGCACCGCCGCCCAGATCGCCGACAACGCCTCGACGCAGGCGGATCTGACCGCCCAGGCCGAGGCCAGCGGCTCGGTCGGCTCGGACGCGGTCGACGAGGCGGTCGAGGGGGTCGAGGAGGTCAAGAAGCGGATCAGCGGCATCGCCACCCGCGCCGACACGCTCGGCACCCGGTCGAAGGAGATCTACCGGGTGCTCGACCTGATCACCGACATCGCCCAGGAGACCCACATCCTGTCGCTCAACGCCGCCATCGAGGCGGCGGCGGCCGGCGACCACGGCCGGCGCTTCTCGGTGGTCGCCGAGGAGGTCCGGCGCCTCGCCCAGCGCTCCCAGGAGTCGGTCGACTCCGTGCGCAACCTGCTCGACGAGTTCACCAGCTCCATCCGGGCGACCGTGGTCGCCACCGAGGAGGGCTCGAAGGAGGCCGCCCGCGTCCTCGAGCGGGCCCGCGCGGCCGCCGCGGCCATCGACGAGCTCAAGAGCGCCTCGAGCGACACCGCGCGCGTGGCCAAGGAGATCTCGCTGGCGACCCAGCAGCAGAACGCCGCCTCCGACCAGGTGGTGCTGACCTTGAAGGAGGTCAGCCAGGTGGTGCAGCGTATGGCCGACAGCCTCAAGGACTTCTCCGGCACGGCCGACCAGCTCAACGATCTGGGCCTCGCGATCCAGCTCGTCGCCCAGTCGTTCCATCTCGATTCGCCCCACTCCCTCAAGCGCCTCGCCAGCTCGTGGGCCCAGGAGGTGCGCAAGCGTTTCGGTTCCTGGGAGGCGATCGAGGGGATGCTCGGCGAGATGCTCCAGGACAACGGCTTCGTGGAGCTCACGTACGTCATGGACGCGGGGGGTGGCCAGCTCGCCATCACCGTCAACGAGGACGTCGCCGGTACCCACGACGTGCCGCAGCCGGTGCGCAGCGGTGAAGGGCTCACCGAGCGCCCCTGGTTCCGTGGGGTGATGCGCGAAGGCCGTACCATCATCACTCCGGTCTACGAGTCCTTGCTCTCCGGCGAGCAGTGCTTCACGGTGGCCGCTCCGGTCAAGGGTGAGGGCGACGAGATCATCGGTGTGCTCGGCGTGGACGTGAACGTCGACAGTTGGACCAAGATCTGAGCTGAGCAGGCGTGGCCGGCAGACCTCTCGATCCCGAGCTCCAGGAGCTGATTCCCCTCTTCATTGACGAGGTGCGGGACCGGCTCGAGCGCCTGGCGACCCTCGCGCCCCGGTTGCCCGGCGACGAGGACGCCCGCACCCGGGTCAAGCGGGAGCTTCATACGGTCAAGGGGGCGGCGCGCATGCTCCAGCTCGGCCAGATCGCCGAGCTGTGTCACGCCGCGGAGGAGCTGGTGGAAGTCGGCCCCGAGGTCACCGGGGCCCTCCTGACCCGCGTCGTCGACCGGCTGTCCGGCATGGTCGACGTGGTCGCCTCCGGGCAGACCCCGGACCCGGAAACGGAGCTCCTGCACCTGGTGACCGAGGCCCATAGCACCGGCCCCGGGGAGGCGGCGGACGAGCCGGGCGCCGAGACCGAGGCGGCCGCGAAGCCCGCCCGGAAGAGGCCGGCGGCCAAGCCCTCGAAGGCCTCCAAAGCCTCAAAGGCGAAGCCCGCGAAGAAGCCCGCCAAGGGGGCGGCGAAGAAGGACAAACCGGCGGCGACCGCCTCCACCGGGGCCACGGCGCCGGCGAAGAAAGCCCCGGCGGGCGGCCGGAAGGCCCCGAAGAAGCGGGCCACGCCCCGGGCGGTGACGCCGGAGCCGGCCACCCCGGTCACTCAGATCACCGAGACCGCTCCCGCCCAGGAGCCGCCGGGCAAGGCGCCCGCCCACCAGGAGAGCCCAGGGACCCAGCTCGGCGGTGCCGAGGTCCGCGTCGACGCGCAGGCCCTCGACGCCGTGGCCGACAACGCCACCCAGGTGCGCATCCTGTCGCTCGCCGCGCGCAACCCGGTCCAGCGCATCTACGACCTCGCCAAGCTGGCCGAGGACGGCATGCGCGAGGACCAGCCGAAACAGATCCTGGCGGTCCTGGGCACCATGCTCCGGCGCCTGGCGGTCGACGTCGAGTCGAGCCAGCGCCGCCTCCTGCGCTCCGCCGAGGACGGCCTCGACACCCTGCTCACGCTCCAGCTCCAGCCGCTCCGGGGGAACCTCCTGCACTTGGCCCGCTACGCCCGCGAGCTCGCCCGCTCCCTGGGCCGCGAGGTGGAGGTCGAGATCGCCGGCGAGGAGACCCGCCTCGACCGTCGGATCGCCCGGGAGCTGGACGAGTCGCTGCTCCACCTGGTGCGCAACGCCGTCGACCACGGCATCGAGCCGATCGAGGCGCGGGAGGGCATGGGCAAGCCGGGAGCCGGCAAGATCCGGTTGATCGCCGAGTCCCAGGCCGGGCGCGTGCGCTTGACCATCTCGGACGACGGCGCGGGCATCGAAACCGAGGCGGTGGTGAGCCAGGCCGTCCGCGCCGGACTGGTGGACGCCGCCGCGGCCGACTCGCTCTCCCGGGACGAGATCTTCCGCCTGCTGTTCACGCCCGGGTTCTCGACCCGGCGCAAGGTCTCCGAGATCTCCGGTCGGGGCGTCGGCCTCGACGTCGTCGCCTCTTCGGTCAACCGGCTGGGGGGCGAGGTCTTCCTGACGGCGGAGGCCCACGTCGGAACCACGGTGGTGGTCGAGGTCCCGGTCGCCCGCCGCGGCGAGCAGGTGATGCTCGTGCGCGTGGGGCGGGCCCGGCTGGCGCTGCCCTCGACACCGATTCGCCAGGTCGACGCGTTCCGCACGGAAGAGATCCTGGAGCGTGACGGCCGTACGTTCGTCGAGCTCGACGGCCGGCTGGTGGGCTTCGTCTCGCTGTCGCGGATCTTCGGCCAGCCGGCTCCCGAGGAGCAGCTTCTGCTCCGCGGCCGGGTCTCCGGGCAGCCGCTCGCCCTGTCGGTGGACATCGTCGAGGGCGAGGAGGAGGTGCTGGTGCGACCGATGACCCGCACGGTGCCGGTGGAGAAGGTGGTCGACGGCGTGGCGCTCCTCGCCTCCGGCGACCCGATCGGCGTGCTGTCGCCGGCGATCCTGGCCAAGCGGGAGTTCCTGAAGGGGGCGCGGAGAACCCACGTCATCGAGGAGGTCGTCGAGCGGGTGCGGATCCTGCTGGTGGACGACTCCCTGGTGACCCGCGAGATGGAGCGCCGCCTGCTCGAGGACGCCGGCTTCGACGTGACCGCCGCGATCGATGCGGAAGAGGGGCTCAACTATCTGGGCGAAGGCGAGTTCGACTGCCTCGTGACCGACATCGAGATGCCGGGCATGAACGGCTACGAGTTCACCCGCCACCTGCGCAACATCCCGCAGTTCTCGCAGCTCCCCATCATCGTCGTCTCGACTCGGGACCGTCCCGAGGACCGCCTCGAGGGTCTCCAGGCGGGGGCCGACGCGTACCTTACGAAGCAGGCGCTGGACGCTGGCGAGCTCGTCGATCTCGTGCGCCGGCTCAGCGGTAGCCGGTGACCGGGCGGCAACCCCACGAGCCGACGTCGGAGACCGAGCGCTTGCGCGTGCTCCTGGTCGACGACTCGCCGTCTGTCCGGGCCGTGCTCAAGCGGTTCTTCTCCTGGACCGACGACATCGAAGTGGTCGGCGAGGCGCCGGACGGCGCGGCCGGGGTGTCCCTGGTGCGCGAGCTCAAGCCGGACGTCGTGCTCATGGACCTGGTGATGCCCGGCATGGACGGCTACGCCGCGACCGAGCGCATCATGGAGGTCCAGCCGACGCCGATCGTGGTGCTTTCGTCGAGGGCGAACCGCAACCAGATGCGGATCGCCTTCGAGGCCATGCGGCGGGGAGCGGTGGAGGTGCTGGCCAAGCCGGAGGACACGGAGAGCTGGCGCCAGCTCGCCGACACCCTGCCCGAGATGGTGCGCACCGCCGCCGCCGCCCGCACCAAGCCGGCGCAGCGGCGTGTGCGCCGGCCACGGCCGGTGGAGGTCGCCTCCCGGCCCCTGCGCTGGGTCGGCATCGGCGCGTCGACCGGCGGCCCGGCGGCGCTCCGGGAGCTGTTCGAGTCGCTTCCGGACAGCTTCCCCATGACTTTCCTGGTGGTCCAGCACATCACGGCCGGCTTCGAGGCCGGCCTGGCCGACTGGCTGAACCGGGAGTTCGTGCCCGACGTGCGGCTCGCGGAGGATGGCGAGGAGGCCTCCCCGGGCACCGTGCGGCTGGCCCCCGGCGACGCCCACCTGACGCTCGCGCCCGGGGGCATCCTGCGCCTCGATCGGGTCAGCCCGCCGCGCTCCGGGCACAAGCCGTCGGCCGACATGCTGCTCTCGTCGCTCGCCCGCAGCGCGCCCGCGCTGTCGGCCGGCGTGATCTTGACCGGCATGGGGAGCGACGGCGTCGAGGGGCTGCTCGAGCTGCACAAGGCGGGCGGCCTGACCATCGCCCAGGACCCGGGGACCTGCGTGGTCCACGGCATGCCCCGGGTCGCGGTCGAGCGGGGCGCGGCCGAGATCGAGCTGCCGCCGGGGCAGATCGCCCGCTACCTGACCGGTGGTCCCGGGGCGCGGCGCCGCTCCCGCGGCGGTCGGGTGACGCCGTGAGAGGCCCGCACGCCGTAGCGGTTCCGGAGCTGGTGCTGGAGCGGCTGGTCAACCTGATCCGCGACGAGACAGGCAACGTCATCCCCAAGGCGCGCCTCGGCTTTCTGGAGGAGGTCGCCGGCCGCCGCAGCCGGGCCCACGGCTTCGAGGACGCCGCCGACTACGTTCGAGCGCTCACCGCCGACATGCTCGAAGGGGAGTGGGAGCAGCTCATCTCCCTGGTCACGGTCAAGGAGTCCTACTTCTTCCGGGCGCCGCAGCAGTTCCGGGCGATCGAGCGGCACGTGCTGCCCCGGGTGCTGCGGGCGAAGGCGGAGAGCAGCGACGAGCGCACCCTCAACATCTGGTCGGCGGCCTCGGCCCGGGGCGAGGAGCCCGCCACGCTCGCCCTGATCCTGGCCGAGCACGAGGCGCTCAGCTCCTGGGATTGGCGCGTGGTGGCCACCGACATCGACCAGGACGCCCTGACCGCCGCCCGGCGCGGCCTCTACGGCGAGCGGGCGGTCTCCCAGGTGCCGGAGCGGCTGCTCGAGCGGTGGTTCACCCAGAAGGGGGGGCTCTACGAGCTCTCACCCACGATCCGCTCACGCATCGAGTACCGGCACTTCAACCTGGCGAACACGCCGCACCGGGGCCTCACCTCCCGCCCCTTCGACCTGGTGCTCGTGCGCAACGTGCTCATCTACTTCAGGCGGCCCCTCCAGCGCCGCGTGGTCTCCGAGGTGATCCGCAACCTCGCGCCCCACGGCTACCTGTTCTTGGGAGCGTCCGAGACCCTGTGGCAGATCTTCGACCGTCTGGCGCCGGTCGACCTGGGCCGGTGCTTCGCCTATCGCCACCCGGAGCAGGTCGAGCCTGCCGAACAGGCCGGGCGAAAACCATCGGCCACCCGGTCGGTGCGGCGGCGGTCGGCCGGCACCGAGCGAGCGAAGGAGCCCGAGACCCCTCCGCGTCCGCGTCCGCTTCCCGCGTCGCTTTTCCGGCCGGAAGCCCTGCAAGAGGCCGCGGCCGAGGGGCCGGGTCCGGCGCCGGTCTCCGAGGCTCCGCCACCGCCCCTCGACGACACCACCGTCACCGACGAGGTGCGCGGGGATGACTCCGACCATCCGCCGCTCCAGCCGGGCGGCAGTGCCCAGGACCTGCTGCTCCGGGCGGCCGAAGAGCTCGCCGACAACCGGCTCGACAGGGCCGCCCGACTGACCACCGAGGCCCGCGACGCTGACCCGTCGGAGCCGGCGGTCTACAGTCTCGAAGGGTTCCTCCACGACCTCCAGGGACGGCCTGACGACGCGGCCACGGCCTACCGGGCGGCCCTCTACCTCGACCCCGACCTCTACCAGGTGCGGGTCCTGCTCGCCGACTGCCACGCGCGGCTCGGCAGCAAGGACCGCTCGGAACGGGAGTACCGCCAGGTGCTCGCGGTGCTCGAGCGGGGGAGCGCCCGCGACCTGGTGCTGCTCGAGGACCTGCCGTTCCCCAACCGGGCGCGGGCCCAGCGGCTCTGCCGCCAGGCCCTGGGCCGGCGGTCGGTCTGATCGCCCCCCAAACCCTCGATCCCTTTCCACCCGCGTGGGGGGGGGGGAGGGACGTCTTCCCCTGGGTCGGCTCGGGTGCCCGCCATGCTGCCCATCGCCTCGTGGCGGTGCGAGCCGGGGCGGGTGGCGTATCATCGGGAAGAGTGAAACGGGGGTTTCGCCATGAAGGTTCTTGAACGGGTTCGCCCACCGGCGGTCGCCGGGCTCTTCTATCCGGGTAATCCGGCGCGGCTCGCCACCGCCGTCGAGACGTATCTGGAGCTCGCGACGGAGCGACCGCCCGGCCGTCCCCGGCCGAAGGCGGTGATCGCACCCCACGCCGGCTACGACTACTCCGGTCCGATCGCGGGGAGTGCCTTCCGCGCCGTCGCGCCGGACCCGCGGAGGGCTCCACCCCAAGGGCACCGTGTCGTGCTCCTCGGCCCCGCGCACCGCGTTCCGGTGCGGGGCATCGCCACGCCCGGCACCCACGCCTTCTCCACGCCGCTCGGCGACGTGTTGGTCGATCTCGAGATGGTGGAGGCGGTCGAGGAGCTCCCCTTCGTCGCTCCCTATCCGGCCGCCCACGCCCCCGAGCACGCGCTCGAGGTGGAGCTGCCCTTTCTCCAGGTGCTGCTCGGGTTCTTCAGGATGCTGCCGCTGGTGGTGGGCGACGCCTCGCCCGAGGAGGTGGCCCAGGTGCTCGAGCTGGTCCGCGGGGGCGACGAGACGCTCATCGTGGTCAGCTCGGACCTCTCCCACTTCCTGCCGTATGACGAGGCGCGCGCGGTCGACCGGTCCACCGCCGAGCAGATCGTCGCCCTGGACGGCGCGCTCGATCCGTCCCAGGCTTGCGGCGCCCATCCGATCAACGGCCTGCTCCTGGCCGCCCGCCGCTGGGGCCTCGAGGCCGAGCTCCTCGATCTCCGAAGCTCCGGCGACACCGTCGGGCGTTCGGCCGCCGACCGGGCCCGGGTGGTGGGCTACGGAGCGTTCGCGTTCTCCGAGGCGGTCGGTTGAGATCTGCCGCCTGCCGCCTGCCGCGCCCGGTTCTTTGCCTGGCGGTCTGCCTTGCGGTCTGTGTCGAGATGGGGGGGTGCAGCTCCCTCGAGCCCCCCGGCGCCAGCCTGACGACCGGTCGCTCCTCCGAGGCTCCGGCCACCACCGTCGTCGGCCCAAACGGCCTCGGGGTCACGCTGGTCCGCGCCCGCCTGACCGGCCGCTCCGCCGCGCGGGAGCGCTGGCTGGTGCTCGACTCCGGCTCCCAGAGCCTGGTGGTGCCGCGGCGCCTGGTCGACGAGCTCTCCCTGCCGCTTCTCGGCAAAGGGTTGGTCAACCGGGGTGCGGAGGTGAGCTTCCACGAGGCGGCGACGGTCGAGGTCGGGCCCCTCGTGCTCCGGCGGCCGGTGGTCACGGCCGTCGAGCGGGAGGCGCTCGGACCGCTGGGCGGGCTGTTCGGCGCAGAGATCGGCGGGCTTGCCGGGTACCCGCTCTTCGCCGGCGCCGTGGTCGAGGTGCGCTACGGTGCGGGTGGTGAAGGGGACCGGGTGTCGATCCACGAGCCGGGAAACTATCGGCCGGCGGCCGGAACGACCTGGTATCCGGTGAGCCTGGTCGACGAGAGGCCGGTGGTCGAGGGCCACCTGGCGGATGGCCGGGCGGTCGCGCTGATGATCGACACCGGCACCAGCGGGGCCCTCGCCCTCGCCCGGGAGCTCGTCGAGACGACCGGTCTCGTGGACGGGCGGACGGCAAAGGCCGAGCGCCGGCTCACCCTCCACGGCGAGGTCGAGGTGGGCGTAGCCCGCCTGCCCTCCCTCGAGCTGGCAGGCCGGAGCTTCGAGAACGTCCCGCTCACCATCCAATCGGCGGACCCGGGCGACCGGGTGGCCCTACCGACCGGAGCCGCGGGCCTGGTCGGCCGACAGCTCTTCGCCGGCCTCACCCTCGTCCTCGACTACCCGAACCGCCGCTTTGCGGTCCTCGACCCCCTCACTCCTGTCGCAGCGCCTGGATCGGATCGAGCTTCGCCGCCCGCTGGGACGGCAGCACCCCGGCCACCAGACCGGTCGCCACACTGACCGCCAGTGCCGCCACCGCGAAACCGAGCGGCGTGGCGACCGGCAGGCCCGGAATCGCCGCCCGCAGGAGCGCGCACAGACCCAGCCCCACCGCCAACCCGGCCACGCCCCCCGCGAGCGCCATCGCGCCCGACTCGGTGAGGAAGAGAATCCGTATCTGGTGGCGCCTGACGCCGACCGCCCGGAGCAGCCCGATCTCTCCCGTGCGCTCGCCGACCGCGATCCACATCGTGGTGAGGATGCCGATCGCACCCACCAGCAGCGAGATGCCGGCGATGGCGCCGACCGCGGCGGTGATCGTCTTCATCACCCGGTCGAAGACCCGGAGCATCTCCTCCTGGGTGGTGATGGTGAAGTCCTCCCGTCCTCGGTGGCGCTCGGTCAGGAGCGCCTTGACGCCCGCCACCACGCGATCGGTCGTCTCGCCGGCGTGGAACTGGATGTCGATCTCGTCGAGCTCGGTGCGGTTGAGCAGGTTCATCGCCGTCGCCACCGGCACGTAGACGGAGTCGTCGATGTCGATGCCCAGGAGACGCCCCTTGGGCTCCATGATGCCGATTACCCGGAAGCGGGTGCCACCGATCCGCACGAGCTCCCCCAGGGCGTTCTCGGCGCCGAAGAGCTCGCGCTTGAGCGTCGGGCCGAGGACCGCCGTGTAGCCCCCCTGGCGCGGGTCCCCGGCGCTCCAGAAGGAGCCCTGGCGGACGGCGAACTTCCAGAGCTCCGGCACGTTCGGCGTCACGCCGTAGACGTAGACCGCCCGCCCGCGGCCCCGGGCCTCGACCCGGGCCGAGCCGAAGGCCACCGGCACCAGGTCGGTCACCGAGGAGAGCCGTTCGATGGCGAGGGCGTCGTCCAGCGTCAGCTTGTGGGTCGTGCCGCCGAGGACGCCCGGGATGCCGAGGGTCTCGGACTTTCCCGGGTTGATGGCGATGATGTTGGTGCCGAACTGGCTGAACTGGTCGAACACGAAGCGGCGCGTTCCCTCGCCGATCGAGGTCAGCAGGATCACCGAGGCGATGCCCACCGCGATGCCGAGCATGTTGAGGGCGGTGCGCAGCCGATGGCCGGCGAGGGCTCGCGCGGCGTAGGCGCCGATCGGGGCCCAGGAGGCCTCGGCCGGCCCGCGCCGCCGGTTCGCCTCGGGTCTTACGGCGGCCGAGCTCATCCTTTGAGCGCCTCCACCGGATCGAGCCGCGCCGCGCGCCGCGCCGGCACGATGCCGAACACGATTCCCAGCACCAGCGCCATGGCGAGGGAGGCGATCACCGCCCAGAGCGGTGGCTCCGCCGGCAGGGCGGGGAAGGCGCGTCCGAGCACCTGGGCGATGCCGTAGCCCGCGGCAAGCCCGGCCAGGGCGCCGACGGAGGAGAGGATCGCCGCCTCGACCAGGAACGCAGCGACGATCTGCCGCCGGCCGACCCCGAGGGCCTTGAGCAGTCCGACCTCGGACGTGCGCTCGGAGACCGAGACCAGCATCACGTTCAGGATGCCGAGGCCGGCGACCGCCAGCGAGATGGCGCCGATGGCGGCCACCGCCAGGTTGAGGGCGCCGAGGATGTCGGTGACCGCGCCGACCACCGAGTCCTGCGTCAACACGGTCACGTCCTCTTCGCCGTGGCGCTCGGTGAGGAGATCGACCACCTGCTCCTCGGCAGCCGCCAGGTCGGAGCCGGGGCCGACCTCCACCAGCAGCCGGAAGAGCGAGGTGCGGTTGAAGAGGCGCATGGCGGTGGCGACCGGGATCACCACCACCTCATCCACGTTGACGCCGAGCTGGGTGCCCTTCGACGTCAGCACGCCGATCACCCGGAGCCGCCAGCCGCCCACCCGCACCACCTGCCCGAGGGGGCTCGCGGTGGGGAAGAGCTCGTCCGCCACCTTGGAGCCGAGGACCGCCACCGCGCCGCCCCGGGAGACCTCCTCATCCGGCAGGAAGAGCCCCTGGCCGACCTCGATCTTGCGTACCTCGCGGAAGCTCGCGGTGGCGCCGATGATCGCCACCTCCCGGCGGAGCTCGCCGTGGGCGACGGTCTCGGTCCCGGCGACGATCGGCGCCACCCGCGAGACGCCGCGGACGCCGCGGGCCACGGCCTGGGCGTCGTCCAGGGTCAAGTCGTTGGGCGTGCCGCCGACCCCGGGCATGGCGCCCGTGGTCTCCACCTTGCCGGGCAGCACGATCAACAGGTTCGAGCCGATCGAGGCGAACTGGTCGACGACGTAGCTCCGGGCTCCTTCGCCGAGCGCGGTCAGCAGCACCACCGCCGTCACCCCCACCGCAACGCCGAGGAGCGACAGGCCGCTTCGGAGCAGATGGCGCGACAGGGCGCGCCAGGCGAAGATGAAGAGGTCGACGATCGTCATCTCATGGCTCGAACAGATCGTCCAGGCTGTGGAGCTCGGCCGCCGGTAGGCGCCGGACGATCCGGCCGTCGTTGAGCACGATCAGCCGGTCGGCCCGGCGCGCCACGTACGGATCGTGGGTGACCACGACCAGCGTCAGGCCGTTCTCGTTCATGCGGTCGAGCAGGTCGAGGACCTGGTTGCCGGAGGCGGTGTCGAGGTTCCCGGTCGGCTCGTCCGCCAGCAGGATGGCCGGTCGCATGACCGTGGCGCGGGCCAGAGCGGTGCGCTGGCGCTCGCCGCCCGAGAGCTGGTCGGGCCGGTGGTCGGACCGGTCGGAGAGCCCGACCGAGGAGAGGGCGTCCAGGGCCAGCTCGCGCCGCTCCTTCCTGCCGACGCCGGCGAACAGCATCGGCAGCTCCACGTTCTCGACCGCCGACAGCCGCGCCACCAGGTGGAACGACTGGAACACGAAGCCGATCTTCTCGCGCCGCACGGTGTCGAGCTCGAGCTCCGACAGGCCCGCCACCTCGCGCTCCTCCAGGAAGTAGCGGCCGGCGGTCGGCCGGTCGAGGCAACCGAGGATATTGAGCAGGGTCGACTTGCCCGAGCCGGAGGGCCCGACGATGGTGACGTGCTCGCCGGCGCCGATCTGCTCGTCCACGTCGGCCAGCGCGTGCACCGGCCGGCCGCCCAGGTCGAAGGTGCGGCAGATGCCCTCGAGGCGGATCACGTCCCCTCCACCACCACCTCCGCCCCGACCTCGACTCCCGTGCGGTCGAGGGAGGTGACCACCTGGTCCCCCTCGGCGATTCCGGAGACGATCTCGGTCCAGTTCCAGTTGGAGAGCCCCGTTTCGACCTCCTTGGCGACCAGTACGCCGTCCTCGATCACCAGCACCTGCCGGCCTTCGACCAGGGCGAGGGTCGGCACCCGGAGGACGGACTGCCGGGTGTCGAGGATCACCTCCACGTCGGCCGAGGTGCCGGGCAGCAACGTCGCCGCCAGCTCCTGGTCCTCGATCTCGACCTCGATCTCGACCGTCCGGTTCTGCTCCTCGACGTCCTCCACGTAGGGCGCCACCCGGAGGATGCGGCCCGCGAGCTCCTCGCCGGGCCGGGAGTCCACGGTCACGCGCACCGGGAGGTCGGGGCGTAGCGTGCCGGCGTCGACCTCGTCCATGGGCGCACTGACGTAGATCGAGCTCGGGTCGATCAAGTCGAGCACCGGCGGCACCGGCAGCGCGGGGGGCGAGGGTGTGGCCCATTCGCCCACCTCGATCCACACGTCCGCCACCACCGCGGCGAACGGGGCACGCAGCAGCGTCTTGCGGAGCTGCGCCTCGGCCAGGGTCACCTGGCCGGCGGCGCTGCCGACGGCGGCTTTCGCCGCGGCGCAGGCGGCGGCCGAGGTCTCGGCCGCGGTCACCGCCTGGTCCAGCAGGTCCTCGGAGATGATCGCGTCGTCGGCCAGGCGCTGCTGCCGGTCGCGCTCGCGCACCGCCCGCTCGGCGCGGAGGCACGCCTCGTTGCGCTTGGCCTCCGAGGCCGTGAGCTCGCGGAGGGTGAGCTCGAGCTCGGCCCGCTGGAGGTGGTCGTCCAGCCGCAGCACCACGTCGCCCGCCGCCACCCGCGAGCCCTCGCGGTGCGGGATCTCCACCACCACGCCGCCGATCTCCGGAGACAGCTTGGCCCGTCGCCGGGCCCTGACCGTGCCGGCACGGGAGTTGGTGATGGTCTGCTCGACCGTCCCCCGGTCCACCGCGGTCACGGTCACCGCCACCGGATCGGGCTTCAAGACCGTGGCGCGGAGAGCCACGATCAACCCCACCAGGGCGGCCAGGATTGCGAGACGAATCACCCAGCGTTTCATGGCGTCACGGTAGCACTGCCCCTGGGACGGCGCCCCACCCGGCGGGTTGGTCGCGCCGCGGCGCCCTCTTCGTCCTCCCCGCCCGGGTGGGGAGGATGCCCCATGTCTTTGACAAGAGCTGTTTCCGACCCCGCTCAACGGGGTGAGCCCCGGGTCGGGTGGGGGAGGTAGACTCTGCCGCAACGAGTCCGCCCAACGACCTGGCTCCGCCGGGAGGTGCGCGATGTTCGAGAGGATTCTGGTTCCGGTCGACCTCAGCGGGAAGGGGCGCTCGGCGCTCGAGACCGCGCGGGAGCTCTCCGCGCCGGGCGCCGTCGTCACCCTGCTCCACGTGGTCGAAACGCTCGAGGACGTGCCCTTCGAGGAGATGGAAGGGTTCTATCGCCAGCTCGAGAGCCGGGCGATCGTGTCCCTAGACGAATGGGTCACCGCCTTCGAGCGCAAAGGTGGTCGGGCCGAGCGCAGGGTCCTCTTCGGCCGCCGGCTGGAGGAGATCGTGCGCTTCGCCGCCGAGGAGGAGTGCGACCTCATTGTGCTGCGCTCCCACAAGGTGGTTCCCGAGGAGCCCGCCGCCTCCGACGCCGCGGAAGCCTCCCGCCGGCCCCAGCGGGGCTGGGCGACGCTCAGCTATCGCATTGCCGTGCTCGCCGACTGCCCGGTGCTCCTGCTCAAGTGAGCCCGCCGGCCGCTGAGACCGAGACGAATCGATTCCGATGATGAACTCCAACGCGCCGGCAGCCTCTCCGGAGCGCCGCCGGCGACGCGAGGACCACGCCATGCTTCGACGCGCCGTTGCGCCATCCGTCGTTCCCACGCTCATGGCAGCTCTGCTGCTCGCCGTCCTGCCGGCCGCCGCCGCCGCTGAAGGCCCGCCCCTGCTCGACCCCCGCGAGGTCCACCTGGCGGATGCGGTCCAGATCACCAACGGCGGCGAGAACGCCGAGGCCTACTGGTCTCCCGACGGCACCGAGCTGGTGCTCCAGTCGACCCACGGAGAGTACGCGTGCGACCAGATCTTCCGTGTGCCGGCGGACGGCACCGGGGAGATGACGCTCGTCTCGTCAGGCAAGGGACGGACCACCTGCTCCTACTTCACCTACCCGGACGGGGAGCGCATCCTCTACTCGACGACCGATCTCGCGTCGCCCGAGTGCCCGCCGACCCCCGACTTCTCCAAGGGGTATGTCTGGGCGCTCTACGACAGCTTCGACATCGTGTCGACGGCGCCCGACGGCTCGGACCTCGTCCGGCTGACCGACGAGCCGGGCTACGACGCCGAGGCGACGATCTGCCCGGTGGACGGTACGGTGATCTTTACCTCCGACCGGGACGGCGACCTGGAGCTCTACACCATGCGCCCGGACGGCACCGAGGTGAAGCGGCTGACCCACACCCCGGGCTACGACGGCGGCGCCTTCTTCTCAGCCGACTGCTCGAAGATCGTCTGGCGGGCGTCGCGGCCCCAGGGCAAGGCGCTCGAGGACTACCAGCAGTTGCTCTCCGAGGGCCTCATCCGGCCGAGCAAGCTCGAGATCTGGGTGTCCGACCGGGACGGCTCGAACGCGCGCCAGATCACCTTCCTGGACGCGGCCTCCTTCGCGCCGTCGTTCTTCCCGTCGGGCGACCGGGTGATCTTCTCCTCGAACCACGGCTCCGGTAGCCCGCGGGAGTTCGACCTGTGGGCGATCGACATCGACGGCACCGACCTCGAGCGGATCACCTACACGCCCGAGTTCGACGGCTTCCCGCTGTTCTCGCCGGATGGCACCCGCCTCGTGTTCGCGTCGAACCGCCATAACGCGAAGCAGGGCGAGACCAACATCTTCGTCGCCCGCTGGGTCGACGGCGAGAAGGCCGGGATGCCCGGGCGCGCCGAGGACCGGTATCTCTCGGACGTCTCCTGGCTCGCCGCCGACGCGCGGGAGGGTCGGGGCATCGGCACCCAGGGGCTCGAAGAGGCGCGCGACTGGCTCGCCGAGCGCTTCCGGGAGATCGGCCTGGAGCCCGCCGGCGAGGACGGCACCTACTTCCAGCGCTTCGAGGTGCCGGTCGAGGTGAAGGTCCTGGAGGGCACCGCGCTCGCGATCGACGGCGCGGCGGTGGCGGCGGAGAAGTTCGTGCCGGCCGCGTTCTCCGGCTCAGGCGAGGCCTCGGGTGAGGTGGTGCCGGTGGGCTACGGCATCGTCGCCCCGGAGCTCGAGATCGACGACTACGCCGGCCTCGACGTGGAGGGCAAGATCGTCGCGGTCCGCCGGTTCACGCCGGACGACT
>Ga0210122_1000070_pt1 | contig 28088 bp, 22 predicted proteins | sample Muzzi_CordB_D2_FD_185530 | JGI IMG/M metagenome (GOLD analysis project Ga0210122, IMG submission 185530) | Wetland microbial communities from San Francisco Bay, California, USA, that impact long-term carbon sequestration - Muzzi_CordB_D2 (SPAdes) | ecosystem: Environmental > Aquatic > Marine >... | reverse complement strand
CCACAGCTTGTCGAACAACATGACCGGGATGGCAACTGTGGGTAGCAGGAACAGCGGACCGATAGAGGTTATAGCAGCCTTTGCGGGGATGGCATGGACCTTGGGATCGAGGACATCACCGGTAATGTGCACGGGTGCAATATCCGAGAACAGCCGTCTCTTCTGTTTCGGCAGTATGACCATATCAATGGTCCCCGCTCCCAGGTTCAGCGTAAGACTTCCTTCCACTGCAAGCCTTGGCCCGTCCGCAATCAATACCTTGCTGGTGACGGTACCGTTTTGTACATCGAAACGGGCAAGGACGCAGTCGAGATCGGCATAGGCATCCTGTTTCAAGGTGGAATCCATGACCCAGCCGAATACGTCAGCGGAGAGATAATTGACATAACGCTGCGGAATCCTGGCATTTTCAAGTGCCAGATAGACCAGGCCGTTGAGTGAGGATGCCAGTTCATGCGGCGACTCCCCGAGTCCCTGCAGAAAAAACTGGTAGTTCGCATAGCCGTCAACCGGCACCTCTTTCTGTACCTGGGAAAGCCACGGACCCAGCACCTGGTCATCGGCGGACAGCTTGAGGGTAAATCGGGGTTTGTTGCGGGCATCGATTTCCAGATCGAGGTCGGTCGGTCCGCCTTCTGCAACCAGCCGCATCGGCGCAATATGCAGCTGCCCCCCCTCTAGGGACACATGCCCCGTCAGCTTTTGCGCCGAAAGGCCCGGGGCATCGATACTTTCCACGGAAATATCCAGATCCAGGTCAAGTTTTTTCAGATATTCGAGGTCCAGCGGTTTACGGCTGAACAGATACTGCCTGGCAGGTTTTTCCCCTGCCCCGGTTGCGGCGAGGTCGGTGTTTCCGGCAGTGTCATCCACGGCGGGGTGAATACCGAAATCGGCGAGGTACAGTGCCGGGATCTCGAACTTGCCCTTGAGCCGGGGACGCCCCTTGACCAGGGAACCGTCCAGTTGAGTCGTTGAAGTTGTACGGCCAACCGAGCCGCTGCCCTGGTAATGGAGTTGCTTGTCAATGAAGGAAAGGACGCCTTCTGTACGATAGGCGGCAACACCGGCCAGATTGATGCCGGCGGCCGCACCGAGTGCGGGGGGATCCGGGATGCTGATCATGGCCTGGATCTCGGCCTTGTCGCGTTTCACGATGTCATCCAGTGCACCCGCAAATTTCACCTGGTACAGTTTTGTCTGGGTCGAGGTGATAGTGAAATTATCAAGCCCCAGGGTACCATCCAGATCAGAGACCTGGGCACTGCCCTCAAGTCTTCCCAGGTAACCTGGTGGCAGCTTGCCATAAGCGGCCACCAGGTCCGCCACGGCTACATCAAAACTGATCTCCATGGTGCTGGTATGTTGCTTGAGCCTGGTTCTGGCAGTGCCCTTTGCGCGGATGGTGGGTTGTTCCGGGTTACCGGTATTCAGGCGGATCCTGTCGATGAGCAGTTCATGCAGGTCTCCTGAGAGATGCATTTCCGCGCGCACCGCACCGAGTTCCGGTAACGGGTAGCCAATCATCCTGCCGAGAGTGGCGCTGTCAACGGCGTTCAGGTCGATATCCAGATCGAGTCCGGCCAGGTTTTTATCCAGTGAATAGGGAATAAAATTGATGGACCCCCTGAGCTTTGTCTGAACTTCTTTCCGGCTACCAATATTGGCGTGGATACCGGACAGGCTGGAACCATCGAGATAGGGCGTGTACTTTGCCGTTCCCGTGACTGGCCCCAGTTCCGGAATTGCCCTGATGCCAGGCAGGTTCAGTGCCGCGATACTCGGGGAGGACACGACCACATCGAGTTTGCCTGCCGCACGGCCTCCTGCGGCATACTTCTCCCGGGGAATTGCGGTGCTGCCGCTGACGCGTATATCGAGTCCGGTCGAGCTTCTGGCCTCGGCATCGAGTCCATCGATCAGGTAGTCGCCGTGTTGTTCCCGCACGCGGGCTGCAAATTTCAGCCGTTTCATGCGGTCGGTTTTATCGAACAGCCACCAGGACAATACCGCCGGGTCGCTGGAATGCCCCGCTACTTTCAGGTCCAGCCCGGCCAGCGTCAGGATATTTCTGATTTCACCTGCGAGCGTGAGTTCGAGTTTATCCTCGCGCTGCAGCCGAATGGCGATCTCCTCAAGGTGTGGTGCAGTGTAATCACCGCGTATCCGCATCGCTGCGGTCAACACGCCAAGAACCGGGGCATTTTCATTGAAGAGTTTGAGCGTTTCCGCGGGTGCGGAGTCTTTCACGGTAAATTGCAGGTCGAGGCCTGTGCCCTTCAGGGGGTCGGCAATGGTTCCGCTCAGACGGGACTCGATCAGTCTGGCGGTTACCCCGAGTTCCAGTGTATACGGCTGCCCACTGTCCAGGAGATCCGCAAGCGGGCCCAGTGAACCCTCGATTGCCAGTGACTTGCCATCCACGAGCCCGGCACCCGTGATGCTGATCGGCCCGCTGTTGTTGACATCATCGATGACCAGTTGTTGCAGGGATATTGTGTGCGTCATACCTGGATCCCTTCCCTGGTAGACAACCACCACCTTAGCCAGTCGTGCTTCCTCTATAATTACCGGGGGAAGTTCTTCCAGGTGAAATTCCCGGGTATCAGCCTCCCCGGCCTGTACATTCAACTGCACGCCGGAGAGTATCAGCTTGTTGATCCAGAAAGTCCCGGTCCTCAGGTAGGAACCAAGGCGCTGCCGGATGAGGAGTTGATCGACCGTCAGTGTGTAGCTGCCATCATTGGCCTGCAGCCGGATATTGTCGGCACCCAGTGTGGTCTCACGGGCAAGTCGGAATGATAACGGACCACTGATCTCCAGCCGGACATCCAGATAACGGTCTGCTGCCCATACCAGGGCATCGCGATAATCTGCCTCGTCGAGGACGACCACTAGCCCGCCGATAATCACGGCCAGGGTGAGGACGATGCTCAGCAGCGACAGCGTCAGGCGCCGGCCCCACCTCAGATATATTCCGACTCTATTAATTAACATATTCAATTCGTTATATTATTTTATTGCAAATATACTGAAGAGTTATCGTCGCCGAGCCCTGGCTTCGGGGCAGCATGGATTTCATCCCGGCAGGTCTCATCGACGGGCAATTTCTTCCATGCGTCGGGACATGCGCGCGATCTGCGCCCAGTCATGGGTCACGATATCCTGGGCGTGCGACAGGTTGTTACGCAGGGATTCCAGGTCCTTGATAACCCGTTTTGCCGCGTTTTTTGTAGCGAAGCCGAGGCTTTCCATGGCCTGCGGATGAGCGAGGAGTATCTGTCCCTTGTCGGAGAATTGCAGACATTCGAGTAATTGGCAGTGCTGGTTACGGCGCTGGCGTTCGGCCTGAAACGCCAGTGCCTTCTCCAGACGCTTTTCTGCTACCTCCTGTTGCCAGCGGTCATCGGGAAAATATTTGCGGATCAGCTGAACCAGCATCATCTCGATCATGGTGACCAGGCCGAACAACCACATGCGGACCATCGGTTTGTTAATGTCATCGCGGGAGATAACTCCGGTAACAACTCCCAGCATATTGACAAAGCAGTAATCATGTCGTGTCAGTACATGCACGACATCCGCCAGTGTGGAGTCTCCGGAGACTACCTGGTCGACGGTGAAGTGCCGGATATGCCGGGCGCAATCACCATCTGCCAGGACGGAGCGGCGCACATAACCCTCCACACTCCCGTGGATCCGCACACTGGCAACCTCCTGCTGGCGGTAATCCAGTGCCTTGCAGACCTCACTGCAGGTATTGGTCGCGTCGAATGACAGCAACGGTTCGGCGATGTCCCGGGCGGTAAATATTTCCGCGAACATGCGCCTGAAATGCGGTCCGGCAAATCCCGGTAACGGGTCGGGACCGGAACGGGATGACCATTCCCCGGAGGCCACCTTGGCTTCCCTTCCGAGGCTTGCGAGGCATGTTTCACGCAGTTCGTGTGCCTGTTGCAGGAGGCGTGGATCGCCCTCCTTCAGGACATCCAGCAGCTGTCCCATTTCAGCAAGGTAAAGCCTGGCAAAGCGTGGGTCATGGCGGGTGATGTCCCCGCAGTTATCGATCAGGTCGGCGAGCTTCACAGTCTTGGCGCGCACCGAAGCCTGGGCGGTGTGCATGCGGTCGATCTCCTTGCGTACGGCGCGATTGCCATCTCCCGGTTTGCTGATATCCGTCAGTTCCTCCACCAGTTCGGCAACCGGGGCACCGAACGCTTCCTCGATATCCTCCAGGGTCGCCGGGGTGTCCTCAACCGTATCGTGCAGCCAGGCGGCTGCGACCATTTCCGGGTCATCCGTCACCGTGGCAACCAGCCGGGCTACCGCCTGCAGATGCACATGATACGGCTGATTGCTGTATTTCCGGCGATGATCGATGCGCTGGTGTGCCCTGGTGGCATAGATACTGGCGCGTTCTGCCAGGTCGGTCATGAAGGTTTTCCATGAAGCTTCGCTGGCGCTATTGTAGCGATTTTTCCTGACGGTGGCTGTAGCCGGATCAATATGGGAAACTGCCCCGCCATGGCCGGGCATGGTACATTCCCCTGCTACGGATTCAACCATGCGCTTACGCCTGCAGCTTTTCATCCTTGCCCTGACGGGCCTGTCCTTCTACCCGCCGTTGCCGGCATCGGAGCCGGATTACCTGTCCTATGAGAGACCAACCCCTGGCACCGTGCTTGACGAGAGTGGCGCATTTGCAGAATCGCCAGGGGGACAAACCGGGGAAGCCGAATGGAAGCGCAGACTGAAGCAGCGTGCCGCCAACCTGGAGGAATTCTTTTGGGATGATGCCACGATTTTGCTGCAGCCACGCACCTATTACCTGGACAAACGTCGTTCCGGCAGTGCGGACAGCGAGGCCTGGGCCGCGGGTGGCGCACTGCAGTACCGCAGTGGTTCTTTCCGGGACCGGCTTCGGCTGGGAACCACGTTATATACCGCGCAGAAACTCTACGGGCCAGCGGACAAGGGAGGGACCCTGCTGCTCAAACCCGTACAGAATGGCTTCAGCGTGCTGGGCGAAGCCTATGCCGAGGCGGGCCTGACGGAGACAGTCGATCTGCGGCTGTATCGCCAATCGCTGAACCTGCCGTATGTCAACCGTCAGGACAATCGCATGGTACCGAACACGTTCGAGGCGTATTCGCTGCTGGACGCCAGATCACCGCACTTCAACTATGTCGTCTCCCAAATCACCCGGATGAAACCGCGCGACGCAACTTCTTTTATCCACATGTCCGAGGCCGCCGGCGCTGACAACACGGACAAGGGCCTTACCATGCTGGGCGGCCGTTACCGGTTTTCACCGCTCATCGACATCGGAGCCATCAATCACCATGCCTGGGATGTAATGAACATCTTCTATGCCGAGGCCAATGCCGCGCGGGAGTTAACCAACGGATTCGCCCTGCGCCTTTCCGGTCAGTACACTGCCCAGAAAAGTACGGGCGATGAACTGGTTGGCGATTTCGATACCCGCATGTACGGAGCCAGGCTCGCCATGAGCTATAACAGCCTTATTCTGACCCTGGCAAGGACATCCGTCGACCGGAACAGCGGGATTCGCACTCCCTATGGCGGCTACCCCGGCTATACATCCATCCTGGTCGAGGACTTCAATCGTGCCGGGGAAGATGCCTGGCTGATCGGTCTTTCCTGTGATTTCGCCAGGATCGGGCTGGATGGACTCAGCGCTTTCAGCAACTATGTCCGTGGCGATACCCCCGACAGGGGTAAGGTGGCATCACCGGACCAGAAGGAACTCGATTTCACCCTCGATTACCGCCCTGGTGGAAGTCTGTTGAAGGGGTTGTGGATCCGCGCCCGTGCCGGCTTCGTGGACCGGAACCATGCCGGGGACATCAACGATTACCGGATTATCGTGAACTACAGCGTGCCGCTCCACTGAGGGGACGTGCATTCGAGCACGGGCCCGGCGGGCGTATGGCAGTGACGAAGTGCCCTGACAGGATCCCGACTTGCGTGGTCGGGGCACAATTACCTTACCGTGATCGTAATGGTCTTCGTATGCCGGGTAATGACCTGGTCGCCCGACTTGAGTTCATCGAGCCGCTGCGTGTTATCCTCAACCTCCATGGTATATATATTACCCTCCAGGTCACGCAGCAGGATCACCCGGCCGCGGAGATCAACCAGCCCCACGAAGGCCGTAATAAAGGTGGTTTCTGTGACGACAATGCCGGGTTTTGCGCCCGGTGGGGCAAGGCTGACGGAAGTCGCCTCATCCGCTTCCAGCCCTTCCGTTGATGGCTGCAGGTAGAGTTCCACCATTTCCTGGTATTCGGCCTGGACTGTGTCACCCACTGCCAGTTGCTCCAGGTTTCTGGCACGCTCATCCAACTGCATGGTACGCAGGGTTCCCTCCGCCTCCCGGAGCGTGAGAATGCGGGTATCATGATCAATCGCGACAACCGTCGCCCTCAGTACCAGCTGGCTGGTGGCAACGGCAGCGGGCGTCACGGTGCCTTGTTTCTGGGTAACGGCACATGACACAAGACACAGGGCGACAAGTCCTGCAAGCATTACGATTGCCGGTTTGTTCATTGCGTGTTCCTGTCGATGGTTGATGTGGCGGCGGAAGACAGCCACCGGTGGTTGCAATATACCACTGGAAACGCCGAACTTGCGCCGCTGATCAGTCGCGGTGGCCGCTAACCGCCGTTTCGGCCAGCGAGTAACCCAGCTCGATCATTTCTGCAGCACGGTCGAACTCATAAGCCTTGCAACTATCTCGAGGAATTTCAATGAGTACATCCGGCGCATAGGTTGCCAGCTTGATGCTGGATATGGCATTTTGCATGGTCTCGAAAGAGCTGTTTAGCAGGTCCAGAAAACCCAGTTCCGTACTTCGTTCCGTGTGGTTTCCCTGAATACTGTCGAGAAACTCCAGCACCGCGGCTCGATAGCGGCTGATACCCTCTACCGGCGGGTTCGATTTCTTTCCGAACGCGATCCGTTCGCTGCCTTCCCGGAAACCGTTGAGATTGACAGCAATGGTCATATCCGTCATGTCCTTGAAGGTCGGCGCAATCGGAACCGGGTTCAGTAGCCCGCCGTCCAGCAACCGTTTGCCGTGGTAGGTATGCGGCGTGAACACGGTGGGGATTGCAATCGATGCGCGTATCGCCTCGAACAGTGAACCCTCGGAAAGCCATACCTCTTTCTGGCGTTCCAGGTCGGTCGCGACAGCAGTAAAGGAAATGGGAAGATCCTCGATATTGCGTTCGCCGGCGATTTCCCGGAGGGCGTCCATGAGCCGTGCTCCCTTGAATAATCCCTCGGAACTGAAGGAGAGATCCAGATAACGCAGGACATCGGCTCTTTCCAGCGCCAGTACCCAGCGCTTGTAGGCTTCGAGTTCGCCCGAAGCATAGATGCCACCGACCAGGGCACCCATCGATGCTCCGGCAATGGAACTGATTTCATACCCGTGTTCGTCCAGCCATTCGATCACCCCGATGTGCGCCAGCCCACGGGCCGCACCACTGCCGAGCACGAGGGAAACGGTCTTCGATTCGCCGGGCATATGAGTTTCCAGAAACGCCGGTCACGGGGTGCCGGTCTTTACGCAGGATAATATAGGTATTCATGCACCGGTTATTTCCCGGTCACCACCTTCCCTGAACGATAGACCAGGAACGGCTGCAAGCCAAGCGGATCCTGTGCGGTGTCTGTACGCCGGGTAACGCCGGCCGTCCTTGAACCTTTGCCGGATACCTGCAACCATACCTGCAAATGGTTAGCGAAGCCGAAACGTCTCGGCAGCGTCCGGAGCTGCACATCGATCATCCCACCGCCGGCGGCCTGCTGATTAAACTGGCCGGTAGCTGGACACTCAAGAATAACCCACCCGCTGTTGACCAGGTACTGCAACAGCTTGCCGGCAATACCACGATCCAGCGCGTCAGTTTTGACGGCCGGGACATTGCCAACTGGGACTCGGGCCTGCTGATCTTTCTGATCAGGCTCCAGGACCAGTGTCAGCAGCGCGGCATCGACCTGGATCTGGATGGTCTTCCGGAGGGTGTACACAAGCTGCTCGACCTGGCTGCCGCGGTACCTGCAAAAGAGGATACCGGCCGTCACGGTGAACTGCCGCCGCTGCTGGCGCGGATCGGTAGTGCCACACTCGACTTTGTGCAGGGTATACCCGAGATGCTGCATTTCATCGGCGAGGTAGCCATCGCCTGCGGACGCCTGCTCCGTGGCAAGGCCCAGTTCCGCCGCGCCGACCTCCTGCTGTTCATTCAGGCGGCCGGGCCAGAGGCCCTGCCGATCGTCACCCTGATCAGTTTCCTCGTCGGCCTGATCGTCGCCTACATGGGCGCGGTCCAGCTGGCACAGTTCGGTGCCCAGATCTACATTGCGAACCTGGTCGGCATCGGCATGGTACGCGAGATGGGCGCCCTGATGACCGGTATCATCATGGCGGGACGTACCGGGGCGGCCTTTGCCGCGCAGCTCGGCACCATGCAGGTCAACGAGGAGATCGATGCCTTCAGGACCCTGGGCATCCAGCCCATGGAGTTCCTGGTCCTGCCCCGCATATTGGCGCTGGTCCTGATCATGCCGCTGCTCACCCTGTACTCGGACCTGGTGGGCATTCTCGCGGGGATGTTCGTGGCGAACGCAACGTTCGATGTCGGAACGTTCGAGTATTATCACCAGACGATCGCCTCCCTGCACCTGCATGACGTGGCGGTGGGGCTGGTGAACGGCACCGTCTACGGGGTCCTGATTGCCATCGCCGGCTGCCTGCGCGGCATGCAATGCGGGCGCAGCGCCTCGGCCGTTGGCGAGGCGACCACCTCGGCCGTAGTGACCAGCATCGTATTCATCGTGGTCTCATCCTCGTTGCTCACCATCGTGTTCCAGAAACTGGGAGTCTGATATGAACACGGCCGCCCGTCAGCAACCCCGGAGCGAAGCGCACATTACCGTGCAGGACCTGACCATGGCGTTTGGTGATTTCGTTATCCAGCGCAATCTCGACTTTACCATCAACCGGGGTGAAATCTTTATCATCATGGGAGGCAGCGGTTGCGGCAAGAGCACCCTGCTGCGGCACCTGGTCGGGCTCAAGGCGCCTGCAAAGGGCAAGGTGTTCTATGACGAGCTCAGTTTCTGGGACGCCGATCCGGATGAACAGGAGCAGGTAAAGCGGGGCTTTGGCATGCTGTTCCAGAGTGGCGCACTCTGGAGTTCGCTGACGCTGGCCGAAAACATCGCCCTGCCGCTGGGCGAATATACCAGCCTGAGCCCGGCCGGGATCAGTGAGGTGGTTGATCTGAAACTGGCACTGGTGGGGCTGGCCGGCTTCGGGGAATTCTATCCCTCTGAAATCAGCGGTGGCATGCAGAAGCGTGCCGGCCTGGCACGCGCCATGGCGCTGGACCCGGGCATCCTGTTCTTTGACGAACCCTCCGCGGGACTGGACCCGATCAGTTCCCGCCGGCTCGATGACCTGATACTGGAACTGCGCGACAGTCTGGGTGCCACCATCGTGGTGGTGACCCACGAGCTGGCCAGCATCTTTACCATTGGCGACAACTCGGTTTTTCTGGATCCGGAGACCAGGACCATGATCGCCACAGGTGACCCGAACCGGTTGCGAACCGACAGTTCCGACCCGAAGGTGCGGGCCTTTCTGAATCGAGGTGAAATATGAGTAAACGTGTAAACCCGACGCTCATCGGCGCCTTCATCACTGGCGCCATCGCTCTCGCCGTCGCGGCCGTACTGTTACTGGCGGGAGGAGAACTGTTCGCGAGCAAGGCGCAATATGTGATGTATTTCGACGGCTCGGTCAAGGGCCTGAATATCGGTTCACCGGTGAACTTCCGTGGTGTCAGGATCGGTACCGTGACCAATATGCAGCTGGTCGTCGTCAAGAACAACCAGGATATCAAAATCCCCGTGGTGATCGAAATTGACAATTCCCGATTCATCCAGAAGGACCCCGGTGCCGTTGCGAACGATGATAGCGACGAGACGGAGGAAATGAAGGATTTGATCAAGGCCGGCCTGCGCGCCCAGTTGCAGCTGCAGAGTCTGCTGACCGGTCAGCTGTTCATCCAGATCGATTTTTACCCGGGCACGCCGGATCGGCTCGTCGGTGACCAGCAGTATGTGGAAATACCGACCATCCCCACCCCCATCGATAAAATCACCAGGAAGCTGGAGGACTTCCCGTTTCAGAAGGTGCTGGACGATATCACCTCGACCATGAATGGAATCAACAAGCTGGTGAACTCGCCGGATATTCAGGCGGCACTGGTATCCGCGCGGCAATCACTGGACGAGTTCAGGAAACTGGCCGGCAACCTCAACCAGCAGGTGGCACCGCTGACGGCCAGCGTCGATACCACTATGAAGGAGGCCCGCAGTGCACTGGCCGATGCGCGCAGCGCCATGGTGCAGGCACGCAGCGCCTTCGAAGCCACCGGGGATCTGGTGAGCGACAAGCGGCTGATCACGGAGCTTGATAGCGCGCTTGTCGAACTGACGGGTGCCGCGCGCGCCGTACGGGTATTGGCCAATTCCATCGATCGACAGCCCGAATCCCTGATCCGGGGAAGAAGCAAGTGACCAGGAGAACCACTATGCGCCCTACCACTGCGTTTCTCATGCTCGGCCTCACACTGGTGTTTCTGGCGGGATGCGGCACAACCCGACCATCGAAATTTTATATTCTGAGTCCCATACCGGCTGGTGAGTCTGTAACTGCCACCGGCAATGAACCGGCGATAGGTCTTGGTCCGGTAGTGATGCCCAAATACCTCGACAGGCCCCAGATCGTGCAGCGCGCCGGCGACAACCAGTTACTGCTCGCCGAGTCCCATCGCTGGGCCGAACCCCTGGCCAACAATTTCATCCGGGTGCTTGCGGAGAATCTTGCCGCAACGATTCCGGTTGACCAGGTCGCCGTGTATCCGTGGAGTCGCACGACGCGGGTCGACTATCAGGTCAGCGTCGATGTCATGCGTTTTGATGCGGATGCAGACGGGAACGCCGTGCTGTCCACCGACTGGAAGGTGCAGGAAACGGAATCGGAGAAAATCATCACCAGGAAACGGTCGACTTTCAGCGAGGCGGCGCTCGCTACGGATTACGCCGCTATCGTTGCGGCTCAAAGCCGCTTGCTAGCGGCATTCGCCAGGGAAATCACCGGGATTATCCGCTCCGCAACACGGGTGAGTGACTAACGGGGAATTACGCCACCGCCCTGCCGCGCTGCTCCGCCAGGAGTCAGCATCGTGCAGGGATACGCTTTTATCACGGGGCCTGCCATTCACTGCGGACTGCGCCTTGTCTTGGATCATCCGGGTAGCTCTGATCCCGTCAATATCACCTTGAAGGAGTATTAGTGCAAGGTGCACGCCCCGAAGACGACCACTGCAAAACCGTCCCCGGAGGCGCTGATTACCATCTTGCCGGTCTCCTCGTTGATTGCCAGCGTCCAGCCAAGGCCATCACGGACATCCTCGATACCATCGTCCGCACCCTGCAGCATCAGCTTGCCGTCGAGGTGCTCGCTGCGCTCAATCGGTGTCGTTGCTTCCCGGGCACTTTCCGGGGTCGAACTGATTAAATTGCCGGCGACATCGATCTGGAAGAAATCCGGGAGATTGACACTTTCCGGAGTGACATTGACGCAGTCCGCGCCAACATCGCATTGGGAAACGTACTGGGTTGCACACAGCATGGGCTTGCTGCCATCGAAGGTTTCCGCAATCCCCGTGGCGGATATCGCCATGAATCCGGCCAGCAATACCGCAGTGGTAACTTTATTCATGATGTTCTCCTTTGCTTACTTGACGCTGTAACCACGGCCTTCCAGACAGGCGGCGTAGGCGCGATTGTAGTTATTGCGGTTATTGGCGTAGTTTGCTGATTCCTGCTGCTTCCACTGACTCTTCTGGGACTGTATCTCCTTGTTATGCGAATACTGGCTTACCCCGCCTATCAGGCCACCCGCAAGCGCCCCTTTCTTGGCACCCTTTTTCCCGCTCAGCAGACCGCCGATTGCCGCACCTCCCAGGCCACCCTTGACCGCGGTGTATTCCTTCTTTTGACCGGATGGTTTCGCCGTGGTGGTCGTGGGTGCTGCCATCGGGTCAAAACCGGAATCGTTCTTGGCCCAGTTGTAGCATTCGTACTTGTCTTTGTCCGTTTGCTCGGCGCTCTGACCGTTTTTGGGGTAGACATAGAGGTCCTGCGCCGTTGCTGTCGCCGCCCCGAGCAGGAACGCGGGGAAAATCAAGGCTGCCTTGGTGCTCGTTCTGTTCATTGGTATCTCCTGCAGTTTGTATCGATGCTATCGGATTCAATGCCGATATTGAACAAGAAGTATACCTCTGCGGGCGGAATTGCCGAAATATCGCGGAATTACAGTGGTACTCCGTTGCAGGCCCCCTAACGCAAAGAAGCGGCCCGCAGGCCGCTTCTGTTGTTTCCTGTCTGAATGACTTGTGATCAGAACGAATAGGTGACCGCGAGCACGGCCTCGTACTGGTTCTCGTCACCCACTTTTTTGACCAGCGGGCTGTCCTCGGCGTCGTTCAGCATGCGGGTATACTGCACATTGCCCAGCAGCCCCCATGTCTTGTTGAAGGCATATGTTCCCGTCAGGGCCAGGCCGGTGTCCTTGATACCGCTACTGGCCGTGTATTTCGGCAGGCCACTGCGCGCGGAATTCTTGGGCTTGACGCCGAAATAGGTCTCCATGTAGTCGTCGCTTGCCCAGGTCAGATGGGCACCGAGATTCAGCTTGAAGCGGTCATTGACCGGAATGTCATAACCACCGTTGAAATACAGCAGGCTGCCGTCGTGATTATCCGACACATCGGTCGCGAAGCTGATACTGGCAGACCAGGGACCGGAATCCATTCCGACAAAGGCACCGGCCTCTGTGGCGGCATCGACGTCTTTCATCTTGTCGACCTTGTTGTTGTGGACATCACTACGCTCCAATCGGTACTGCAGAAGCGGGCCGAATTGCCAGATGCTGCCGGTATCGGTTGCCAGGATATTCGCCTTCAGGCGTGCCGCCTGCTCGGTACCGGAGGTGCCGCCCAGGCTGACATAGCGACCGCTGCCCCATTGATATTTACCGAAGGGCGCCACTTTGCCTTCATAGTCATCGGAACCTTCATAGTCCGGGCGGTAAAGCCCGGCAATACCGATGAAGCCGCCACCGTCACGGGTCGCGACCTCAGTGGACATTTCCTCGTAGGCCGATACCGGGCCGGCAATGATGGCCAGACCCAGGACAGTGCCTGAACACAACAGCAAATTCTTTCTCATTGAAATCTCCTCTGCATTATCTGCAAGCCTGACTGGCGAAGTGGCATACCCGGATGTATGTTGTATGCTTGCGACGGAATGTAGCATATAAACAAATATTTCGCCAACATCCCTATAAAACCCACTGTATTGTCGTTTGGGTCTAGCTGGAATAAACGTTGCAAAAATGATACATTCCGTGACAGGACGTTAATCTTCCAGGCGTATCTTCACTGGTATCTCTGAAGCTCGAGCCTGCCAGGCGTGACGACCAATCGCCCACCAGTCACCCGGGTCGCTGCATTGGACCGGAAATACACCTGGCGCTTGTGGCATTGCAGACAGGGTCACGGGATTCGTCTGCGAACCGGGCTGACTCTCGGCACAGCATTTCCTGGCACCAGTCACAGCTGCTCGTGAGTAGCCGTGATCACGGCTACGGACAGTTTTCCCTCCCGCAACCCTCCATCAGAAAGGCAAGGCAGGAGATATCGCTACCACCTTAGCCTTCAAGCTAGAATAACGCCATTCATTATGGTCGGGAGCATACCGGATGGATCGACTTACCAGGCTGCTGCAACTGGTTACCCTGCTGATACTGCTCATGCCGTATCACGGCGCAATGAGCGTGGACTCCCCCGCAGCGACCAGTACGGTGAGTGCGACGGTATTACCCGCCACACTCAAGATGAAAATCAAGGAAATCGAATCCACAACCGGGCTGGACGAGGAAACCAGGACCCGGCTGATTGAATTATATCGCAAGGCCCTCGCCTTCCAGGAAGAGGCGACCTCCAGCGAGTCGGCCGCCAGGGTCTACAGCCAGGCCAGGGAATCCGCGCCATCACAGGCTGCGAACATTCGGAAAAAACTCGACCAGGAAGAAAAGACCTCACCGGAAGTCACCCTCAAGGCCACCGATGAAACCCCGCTTTCCGAAATCGATCAGGAGTTACTGAAGGAAAAGGCAAATGCTGCCGCCGTTGAGGCCAAGCTCAATGAACTGGAACAGCAGCTGGCCAATGAAACCGAACGGCCGGGGGTGATACGGAATCAGCTTACCGAGGCGAATCACCGCCAGGAAGAGCTGGCCACAGAACTCAAGCTGTCGGCCCTGGAAGGCGAACCACCTGACCTGACCGAGGCACAGCGCTGGGTACTGCAAAGCGAATCGCTGGCCCTCAATGCCAGGATCCGCAGGTTCGATCAGGAACTGCTGAGCCAGCCCATGCGCATCCAGCTACTCGAGGCGCAACGCGATCAACAGGCAAGTTCGCTGCAGCGGATTCGCACCCGCGTGCAGCTGCTCGAAACCATGTTAAGCGGCAGGCGGGTTGCCGAAGCAAAACAGGCGGCGACGGAAGCCGAACAGGCGCAACGTATGGCGGCGGACAGCCCTCCGGTGGTGCAGGCACTGGCCGGGCAGAATATAACATTGAGCGATGGGCTTACCTCGCTGGCGGAAGAGCTGAAGCAGGTATCGGCGGAAGATGATGCGGCGGATCAGGAGACGAAACACTACGCTGATCTGTTACGCAATACCCGGCAGAAACTGGAAATCGCCGGACTGAACCAGGCGCTCGGGCATGTACTGCTGAAGCAGCGCCGGGAGCTGCCCGACCTCCAGGGTTTTCGCAAACAGTTCAGAGAGAATGAGCGGCAAGTAGCCGATGCGAGCCTGCGCCTGATCCAGTATGACGAAGAACGCAGGAACCTGAGGGATATCCCCGCTTACGTCCGCGATCTAACCGCAGGCCTTGCACCGGCCGAGGCGGAACAGACCGAAGCCCAATTGACGGTACTCGCGGAAAACCGGCGTGCACTCCTGGAGAAGGCAATCACCATCACCCAGGCCTACCTGCGCACCCTGAGCGAACTGGACTACGCGCAGCGCAAGCTGCTCGAGACCGTCGAGGCCTATGAGGGGTTTCTTGCCGAGCACCTGCTCTGGATACGCAGCAGTCCCCGACCGACGCTGGAAATGCTGGGAGACATCCCCAAACAGATCGCCCGCATCATGGCTCCCGGTAACTGGCTTGCCGTGATCACCATCCTCCTGCATGAACTGATTTCTTCGCCGGAATATCTGGCAGGGTATGTGCTTTTCGGGGTGCTGCTGTGGAAATCGCGATCCATGCGCAGCCTGCTCACAGCGACCGGGGGCAAAATAGGCAAACCCAGCAGCGACCTGTTCAACAATACCTTCCAGGCGCTTGTCCTGACCTTGTTACTGGCGTCTGCATGGCCGCTGCTGATGGCGATTACCGGCTGGCAGCTCGAATATTCGCTGGAGGCAACCGAATTTTCCCGGGCGGTATCGAAAGGCTTGTTGTGGGTTGCCCCGGCATTGTTTTACCTGCGTGCCTTTCAGGTACTCTGCAGCCCCGGCGGGTTGGCGGAAGCGCATTTCCGCTGGTTCGCAAATAGTGTGCAGCGGCTGCGGCGCAATCTTAACCGACTGATCGTTACGTTTTTGCCGCTGGCCTTCTTCGCGATCCTGCTCGTCAATTACGACTCGGACATGATCGGGGGGGGGCTCAACCGCCTGCTATTCGTCTCTGTGGAAATCACCTTCGCCATCTTCTTTTATTATCTGTTCGAACCGAAACAGGGCGTGCTGCAGCCCTTGCTAAGCGGTGAGTCAAGAGCCCTGGTGGTCCGACTGCGTTACCTCTGGCTGGGATTGACGGTGACCATTCCGCTGGGACTTGCGACATTGTCATTTATCGGTTACATCTATACGGCGGGCACCCTGACACAGTTGCTGATCAATACCCTGTGGTTCATCCTGGTCCTTGTTGTCATTCATCAACTGGTCGTGCGCTGGTTGTTGCTGACCCGTCGCCGGCTGGCCTTCCAGGCAATCATCGCACGCCGCGAGGCGGCGGCACGTGCCACCGCAGCGACCAGCGAGTCCGATGCGACGGGCAGCGAGGCTGCCCGTGAACAGGTAGAGGAGCCGGCGATCGACCTGGTGGCGCTGAGCGAGGAGAGCCGCAAACTGCTCAATACGGCGCTCGGGATGGTCGGCTTCCTGGGTGTGTGGATGATCTGGTCCGATGTGTTGCCGGCATTCCGTATCCTGGACGATATCACCCTGTGGCAGCACACCGTTACGGAAGCAGGCCAGGAGCAGCAGGTCCCCATCACCCTGGCGGATGCCGTAATGGCCATCCTCGTGATCGTCGTTACCATTGTGGCCACCCGACGATTCCCGGCCTTTCTCGAAATTGTGTTGTTGCAGTTTATCAAGCTGACCGCCGGCGGCCGCTATACCGTCACCACCCTGGCGAGCTATGCGATCGCAGCCATCGGCATCATACTGGCCATCGGCATGATCGGCGGCAGCTGGGGCCAGATCCAATGGCTGGTCGCCGCTCTCGGTGTCGGTATCGGATTTGGTTTGCAGGAGATCGTGGCCAACTTCATCAGCGGCCTGATCATCCTCTTCGAGCGTCCCATTCGGGTCGGGGATACCGTGACCGTCGGAGATACCGACGGGATTGTCACCCGCATCCAGATTCGTGCCACTACCATTCGCAACTGGGACCGCAAGGAACTGCTGGTACCGAACAAGGAGTTCATCACCGGGCGGCTGCTCAACTGGTCGCTTTCAGACCAGACAGCGCGAATCAGCATACCTGTCGGTGTGGCCTACGGGACCAATGTGCAACAGGCGATGGCATTGATGGCCGCAGCCGCGGAAGAGCATGGACGCGTGATTGAGGATCCGGCACCCTTTGTCATCTTCGAGGGATTTGGCGACAATGCCCTCGCCCTGGTGCTGCGCTGTTATCTGGATTCCCTCGATTATCGCATTGCCACCATCAGCGAACTGTGCGAAGCCATTAACGACAAGTTCAATGCCGCCGGCATCGTGGTGTCGTTCCCGCAGCGGGATCTGCATCTGGATACCAGCAAACCCCTTGATATCCGGATTTCCCATGGAGACGGACCGCAGGATCCGGGTACAACCCTCCCCTGACACAGGATACCGGGCCGGTCTGATATCTTACCCCTTTTCAGGGATGCCACTGTTATTTGTTGTTTTAATTGAATATTCAAGCCATAACCAGGTGCGGTGTAATCATGCCCCGGGATTTCACATAAGATAATTTTGACAACCTCCGCCAGCCAGGTGATGGTTTGGTCTCCCGCCATGAGGCTCCGGTGAGAATCTGCGGACAACCGACACTGCCGGTGCATGCCACGAATGCTAGCGGGTAGCCAGGCGTTCGCCGGAAGGTCGATACACTCCGTGCTTCCGTTTCCCGCGTGCATTTCCGTGAATCCGGTCCTTCACAAGTCTGACGGGTTTAATGCATACTCCGACCAGTCAACACCCCTTCACTTAACGTATTCAGGAGCATCCGGTATGAATAATGAATTGCCATCAGGCCGTGTAACAGGGATCCAGAGTTCCAACAAACGCATGCTGGCCGCGTTCCTGATCATGGCACTGGCGGTGACTGGTTGCACGACCAATCCTTATACCGGTGAACAAGAGGCCAGTAATACCGGCAAGGGTGCCGGTATCGGGGCCGTTGGCGGCGCGATTATTGGCGCAATCGCAGGCGGTAGCCGCAAATCCGTACTGATCGGCGCCGGGGTCGGTGCCCTGGCCGGTGCCGGGGTCGGCGCCTACATGGACAAACAGGAGGACAAGCTGCGTGAACAACTGCGCAACACCGGCGTCAGTGTTACCCGGGTCGGGGACGACATCATCCTCAACATGCCCGGCAACATCACCTTTGCAACCAACTCCAGCGATATCACCTCCGGTTTCTATCCGGTACTCAATTCCGTCACCCTGGTCGTCAACGAATTCGAGAAGACCTATATCGACATTACCGGTTATACCGACAGCACCGGATCGGCTGAATACAACCTGCAACTTTCCGAAAAACGCGCACAAAGTGTTGCAGACTACCTGATTGGCCAGCAGGTGCTGCCACAGCGTATCGTTACCCGCGGGATGGGGCTGAATAATCCGATCGCCAGCAACGACACACCCGAAGGACGCGCCAGCAACCGGCGCGTGGAGATCAAACTGTCACCGATCACCTGAGCCGCTCAATTCACCCCGGGCTGCGGCGCGACTATACGGCCGCACAATCCCGGCCCGGAGCGCGCTCCTGCCGGTTGAAGCGGAGATCCCTTGCAGGAGCGCCTCCCACCGGGGTGATTCAAGTTCGGTAACGGCATGCCCTCCGGGTGGATCATTCCGGTGAATCCCGACTCGCCTGCCCTGATTTACTCGTCGTCTGAACTGAGCGCCTTGCCAAACCAGCGGGTACCCAGCTCATCCAGCAATCCAACGCCTTCCAGTCGTTTCAGGAAATTTTCGGTCCAGTTGATGTAGAGCGGGTCGGTACCCGGCACGGCGATACCGATGGGTTCGTAGCTGAGCAGTGAAAACAGCGAGACGAATCCGGCATCGGGGAAACGCTGCAGCATGCTGAGGCAGATCGGGTAGTCTGTCAACAGCCCGCCGACCTTGTCGTCGTTGATCATCCGGACGGCCCCGTCGTAGTCATCCACCAGCGTCAGCGTCGCCTCGGGCAGCAATACCTTGACAAATTCCGCGCTGGTCGAACCCTTGAGAGCCGCCAGGCGAGTCGCGGGGGTATTGAGGTCTTCGGCTTCTTCGGCCTTGGCCAGTCCCTTCTTCTTGGTGATGACGCATTTGCCGGACGTCATATAGGGCCCGACGAAGGCGACCCGCAGGTTGCGCTCCGGGTTCATGGTGACATTGGAAATCACCACATCGACCTCACCCTTCTCCAGGGCCGGTAACAGCTTGTCGAAGGGCATGGTCTTGATATTCAGCTTGACATCCATTCCGGTGGCCATCAGGCGTGCGAGGTCGATATCAAAACCGACTACCTTGCCGTCTTCACGGACCTGGGTCATCGGAGGCATGTTCCCCGAGGTGCCCAGCACCAGTTCTCCACGCTGCTTGATTCGGGAAAGCACCGTGGTGCTCGTTTCCGACCAGGCGGTTTGGACGGCGGTTAAACCGGCTGCGAATATCAGCAGTGCAAGCAGCAGGGAGGGTTTAGTGCAGGATCGAGTCATAACGGATTCCTTGTGTCGTTGATTATGTTGAATTGATTGCATTACCGGCCGCGGAAGCAGTCGGCCCACCGGAGGCGTTACGTTATAGCAGAACGGCGCCTGAACGCTCCGTAAGTGTGCGGGACTTTACCATGTTAACCACGACACTTGCCATGCCTCCCGGGAATTTACCGCTGTTGTCAGCTGTATCCGGTATCCACCTTCACCAGATACTCAGCGACAGGCACATTGTCGATCTGCTCCGGATCCAGGAAGCGGCGGGCATATTCGAGATACACCCCGCTGGTGAGGAACAGTTCAAACAGGTCCGGATCAATATGCCGGTCCTGCTTCATGAAATGCATGATGCGTATGGCCTCGCTGAGTTTCTTGGCTTTCTTGTAGGGCCGGTCGGATGCCGTCAGGGCCTCGAATATATCGGCGATGGCCATCATCCGTGCCGTCAACGGCATGGCTTCACGCCGCAGCCGCCTCGGATAGCCGGTACCATCCATGGTTTCATGGTGGCACCCGGCAATCATGGGTACATCCCGCAGGTGTTTCGGGTAGGGCAACTTTTCCAGCATGATGATGGTCTGCACGATGTGGTCGTTGATCTGGTAGCGTTCCTCGGCAGAGAGTGTGCCACGCTCGGTCAGGAGGTTATACAGCTCGCCACGATTGTACTTGTACTGCGGTACGTCCAGCCGGAATCCCCAGGGATTGTCGTCCGGCATGTGGTCAGACGCTCCGCGTTCAATCAGGTGCTCGGCCTTGTCGTCCAGCAGTCTTTCCGTCACCGGCAGGGAGTGCGCAGGCGCCCGCTCCTTGCGCTGCTTTTCCTCCCAGGAAATACCGATGCGGTCGTCGAGCGTCCGCTGCCAGGTGCGCGCTGCGATCCTGTGCAGGCGCTCCTGTTGTTCGGATGACAGGTATTCGCCACCTTCGTTGCACGCGGCGACAATGGCGAACTCCTCATCGAGCTGTGCGGTTTCTGCATCCAGACCCTGCTGCAGGGCAATACCGTCGCCACCGGCCGCGACCTGTTCCCAGTAGCGAATCACGGCATCGCGCTTCAGCACCTCGAAGCGCATGCGGACCTCGTGGATACGGTCGTAGATCGTTTCCAGTTTCGTCGCCTTGTCGACCACATATTCCGGTGTGGTGACCTTGCCGCAGTCATGCAGCCAGCTGGCGATATCCAGGGCCTCCCATTGTTTATTATCCAGGCTGAAATCCCTGAACGCCGGTGCTCTGCTGTCACAGGCCGACTGCGCCAGCATCCTGGTAATCTCCGGGACCCGCTGGCAATGACCACCGGTATAGGGAGACTTGGAATCAATGGCACCGGCAATCAACTTGATAAAGGCATCCAGCAGCGCTTCCTGCATTTTCATAAGTTGCCGGCTTTCCAGAGACACCGCGGCAAAACCGGACAGTGCCCGGACAAATGCGATATGCCCGTCCTGTCGTGTCTCCTGTGATGCCCTGGCATCCTCCCGATAGAGCAGACATAACGCACCCACCAGTTCCTCCTGCCGGTTACGCAGCGGCAATACGATCACGTCGAGCAGGCCGGTGTCCAGCGATGCCAGCAGTGGTGTCAACCCGCTGATGGAATCCGGCCGCACCTGGATGACTGCACCTCCTTCTCCCCGGAGCGCAGTGAACAGGATGTTGTCTTCGTCCAGCGGGAAGCGTGGCAATTGATCCGTCGCAGCACTGCCCCGGTCACGGGTCTGCAGGGTGCCGGGTTCGAGATACGCATCATTCTCGTCGACCAGATAGGTCAACACCCCGTCCGCCTCGCTGACCGACATCGTTTCCCCGGTGATACGCTGTAGCAAGGAGTCGAAGTCCTGCTCGCCGGCCAGTGAGTTGATGAGGGTCAGAAAGCGGTTAATGGTGGTTTTCATCAGTGCCATGGCAACCGCAAGTTGATCCACTTCACTGATCATCGAGCGTGTTTCCACCGGACTGCTGAAATCAAAGCGACCGATCAGTTCGGCCTCGGCAGCCAGGTGCCGCAATGGATCAGATATCCTCCTGGCCATCAGCCACACGACCGGTATGGCAAGCAGGATAATGATTGCCGTAATGATTACCGATTGCCAGCGAAGTGCCACGGCCTCACTCAGTAATTCATCAACCGGCGATACCATAAGGGCAAACAGGTCGACGCCGCCTGTCTGTCCGATTTTTCGCAGCGACCCTTTCCAGGCTTGTCCGTCAAACTCGAAATCGAGCGCCTGCTCATCCGGTTTCAGATTTCCGGCGAGGTATGTCAGTACAGTGCTGCCCAGATCCTGCAGGTGGGCCATCCTGAAGCCGGCGGTATCCGTCTGCAGGACCAGTTTGGCAGGGTCACGATAGGCCAGCACCCTGCCCTCCGCATCGATCAGCGCCACCTGCGAGCTGGCGGTAATCCGGTGCTGACGCAGGGTAGTTGACAGCTGATCAAGGGTGATATCGGCCGCAACCGTAACGCCCGGCACCGGTGTTTGCAACGCAATCGTGGCACCCACCTTGCCGATAAAGTAAAACAGGTAGGGCCGGGTTGCGGACGGAGTGGCAGTCGCACCCGTGTACCAGGGGCGGGTACGGGGATCGTAGTCGGTTACCGCCATCGGGTTCCTGCGAATTTCACGCAATCCAGCGTCATAGAAAAGCCGCACGAGCTGCCGCTCGCCATCCGCACCGGTCTCTATGTGGTCCGCCATGAATGCTGCCGGCGCCGGCGCCGCGAATTTACCGCGCATGTAATCCGTGGCGATCGAACGAACGATAAAGAAGTCACCGTTCGGATATCCCGCCTGGATGGCAGCAACAGACGGTTCATTTTCCAGCGCCACCTGGAAAATATCCAGCGTTTCCAGCCGCTGCTCCAGTGAGTCTGCGGTGATTATCGGAGAACGTGCAAACAGACGCAGGGCATCGGCAACCGGATTGTAGGTGCCCCTGATCTCAAGCATCAGTTCCCGGGCAATTTTATCGTACACCGTTTCGGCCGAGGAATAGATGATGCTGGATGTCTTGCTGTAATTTTGCCAGCTGAGGACGGCACCAAGAGCCAGGATCAGGGTGATAAACAGGGCGCTGATGGTGATATGCAGCGGATAGCGCGATCTGTCATCAGGCGCGGTCATTCCGAGTTATTCCCGAATGCGATCTTTACCTGGATGAGACACGTCTGGCAGTTGCCACCTGCTGCGTTTCATCCGGGTAAAATAGTTTGAATCCACTTCCCCAACATGTTTCGTTACTTTCAAAAGAAGCGGGTATCTACACCTGAAGGAGTACTAGCAGACTCCCCGACAACAACACCACGCGCAGCATAACGGAACCGAGGGTGATATATCCAGTGATGACGCCTGACCACCGGTATTGTTCATTGACAACTGTAAAAGAAAAGCGCGAGCATACAGCTGTGAAACAACTGTAGGGACTACCGTTACCGGATACCCCGATAGCGGACACATGAGCAGTTAACCAGTTACTGTCAAGAGCGGTTTACCGGCAGCCACATGGCCGAACGAAGCAAAGCACGGATTCCGGTTATCCAGCAATTCAACCTGGTTCCAGGACGCATACTTGCGCGCAAATATGAGGTAATACAAACACTTGGTTCCGGATGGGAAGGTGAGGTATTTCTCGTCAGAGAGCACCCGACCGGGATCGAACGAGCCGTCAAGCTATTCTATCCACACAGAAACCCGCGTGACCGGGTAGCCAACTTCTACGCCCGCAAGCTCCACAAACTCCGGCACTGCCCGATTGCCATCCAGTACCATACCCGGGAAACAATCAGGTATCATCGCACCCCGATTACCCTGCTGGTATCCGAATTTGTCGAGGGTGAACTGCTCTCGGATTTCCTGGCACGTCAGCCGGGGAAGCGACTCAGCGCCTTCCCGGCCCTGCACCTGCTGCATGCACTGGCTACCGGTATTGAATGTATCCATTCCATGAAGGAATATCACGGGGATCTGCACACCGACAATATCATCGTGCAACGTTTCGGCCTGGGCTTCGATCTGAAGTTGCTGGACTTCTATCACTGGGGAGCTCCCCGACCGGAGAATATTCATGAGGATGTCGTCGACCTGATCAGGATTCTGTATGAAGCAGTGGGTGGCCGGCGGCATTACCGGAACCAGCCGCAGGAGATCAAGCAAATTTGCCGGGGCCTGAAGCGCTCGCTTATCCTGAAACAATTCCGCACGGCCGGTCAGCTACGGGAGCATCTGGAAACGCTCGCATGGGAATAATACTCACGCAATCGAAACTCTATCTGGGCAAGGATCTTGCTGAAGTCGAGACCTTCGATATTGCCGCAGGCCTGGCATGTGTCTATACACATCGGGCACCCGGCAAGGACACGGAGAACGAGGACGCTGCCGGCCTCATCCCCTGCGGGGAAAGCGGGGGCGCCATCCTGGTCGCGGATGGTCTGGGTGGCCTCCCCGCCGGCCAGCAGGCATCCGGGAAGGTTGTGTTTCAGTTGAATGAGGCTGTGGTGAACCAGTGTCGCGAAGGCATATCCCTTAGAGAAGGCATTCTGGACGGTATCGAACAGGCCAATTCCGGATTGATCAATCTGGGTATTGGCTCGGCTACCACGCTCGCCGTTGTGGAAATCAACGGTCGCTGCATCCGCGCCTACCATGCCGGTGATTCCATGATTCTTGTTACCGGTCAGCGGGGAAAAATCAAGTATCAGTCGATACCTCATTCTCCCGTCGGTTACATGGTCGAGGCGGGTCTGGTACCCGAAGATGACGCTATTTACCATGAAGACCGGCACCTGGTCTCAAACGTGATCGGGACGGCCGACATGCGGGTCGAGATCGGGCCAACAATAGAGATGTCGAGGTATGACACATTGCTGGTAGCCAGTGACGGACTGTTTGACAACCTGCTGATCAAGGAAATTGTCGATACTATCAGGACCGGTCCCTTGCCGGCGGCCGCAGAAACACTGAAAAATCGCTGCCATGACCGCATGAAGCCAACAACCATCGAGCAGCCACACAAACCGGATGACCTCTGTTTTATTCTGTTCCGGCCAGTCAATCGCTAGGCCGGGTTTCCCGTCAGGCGGCAGTGTAACATCGCACTGTTGCCGCAGAAGAGTCGACGTCACCGGGCGCGGTGCCTGAACCCGCAACGGCGATGGACGAGACCGCTACTGCAAGCGTCGAAGGCGAGGCTGTATATCAGAATACTTGCAAGACCTGCCATGATGCCGGTGTCGCAAACGCACCAAAGCTGGGTGACAAGGAAGCCTGGGCGCCGCGCATCGCAAAAGGCAACGAGGCCCTGTTTGGATCTGTCAATAAAGGTCTGAATGCCATGCCGCCAAAAGGTGCCTGTATGGGTTGTAGTGAAGAAGAGTTACGCAGTGTCATGGAGTATATGATTTCGCAGGGTTCCTGAAACCTCCGGAATCTGCGACAAACATGGTGCTGGATAACGGTTGTTATAACTTCCAGCACCGTCCTTTAACCATGCTGTCCGCCGGGAGTTCGGGAGCGCATGACCGGATCGTCCTGCACTGGTCCCGGTCAGGAACGGGGTACCAGGGAACCGTTTCCTCTGGTTAGTGTCTCCCTGTCGTGTGGTTTTCAGGAAGGAGGCCCTGCAACACCTGCTCCTGTTCGGCCCGCGACCCGGTTTCAATTATATGCTGTCCACGAACATAGCACTCGCGTTGCCTGCCTTTCGCCGGGAGCACCAGGTCGAGTGAACGACTCATTATTTCGGCATGTTTTTTCTGCGTGCGTCCGGAAAGTTCCCATACCACCACGCCGATCATCAGTCCTGCTGCAGCCAACCCGATAATCCTGCCAGCCAATGTGCCTGTAACCAGTTGCCAGGAGTGTTCCGTGAGGAGCAGGAAGCACATACCGAGCGCAATCAATGCCCACTCCTTCATTGCAACAAGTTTGCATGCTACCTTCCACAACTGCAGGTCCCCGCTGCGCAAGGCGTTGCGGGCAGCCGGCAAACACAACTCACTGCCGGCTATGTAGGCGACGACCAGCAATGCCGTAATAGCGAGACCCGTCGGAATCAGTGTGGCCATTCAATGTTGCGGTACAGCCCGCCAGGCGGTAAGTTACGAGAGTACCCTTCTGTGCGGAGTTCAGGCATGACAGATACGCAGGTGACCCGGTTATTGTCTCTATATTGCCCTGATGCGGAATTGCGAATGAATACCAGCCATCATACAGTGACACAGGAAAAACCAGAAATTCCTCCGGGTAATCCCCCCGAGGTGCCGCCGGATAACATCCCGATCGGCGTGCCACCCGATAACCCACCCGAAGTGCCTGAACCACCCGGTGAAACCCCGCCGTCAGTCCCTCCCGAGATCCCGCCATCTCCCGCGTGAGCAGTTTCACTATCCTCAACAGACGACCATACCCGATAAAATAGCTGTTCCTGCTTGCGGCTGCGCATGGCATATACCGCCAGTACAATCAGCGTATCCATGGTGAGCGGAATGGCGAAGTACAGAAGAACCGCACTGAAAACCGGTAACGCATCATGATGGTATGCTGCGTGAATCAGGTACAGGCTGTAAACCGGATAATAACCGAATAGCAGTATCCCTTCGCGCCTGGAGACCTTGCCTTCGGTAAAAAAATACCGCAAGACATACGAAGGCAACCAGGATCAACAGCGGCAGATCAAATCTGGTGACGGTTGCGGGTATCTCCGACAGGCGGAGAAGTAGCGAGTATGGTCGTTACCGCCAAACGGGATATATGATTTCGGGGATCAACAAGGGGCAGATTTACTACGGCTGAATCCGGTGTGCTTCCAGGCATGCTGAAGAGCCACCGACGGGTGACGGACGGAAAGTCGCCGGCTCACAGACGCAATGGCGTCCAGGCCGGCCCTATGTACCCAACCTGTCGGCAAGCAGAATAAGCGGTGGTGTCAATGCTGCAGCAAGGATCAGCGCACCATACACAAAAGCACGAGTCGACCGTCCCATAATCGCCCCCCAGTGATATGCAGGTTATCGGTGCTTGTTACCGGAACCATCGGCTGCTATGCATAAACTTTAAATCAGGCTGGTTCCGTAGCGGCAACGACCGCACGGCGGCGATGTTTCCTATTTGTCCGACCTGTAATATGCAACCGGGTATTGTCCTGCCCTCGTGGTGGGATTTCAGAATCTGTAATGGTCGACCAGTAGTGTCGCCTGCAGAACTACCGGGCACAACAAGATGATTTCTCAGCTGCCGTTCGCCTTGCGCAACATGAAATACCCGATCGCTGCACAACCGATCAGCAATACGAAATTCAATGCACCTTGTGCAGGCACGGTGTCACGGAAACGGGCGGTCAAATGATCCTCTGCCTCCAGACTGTGAATATGTGTGCCTTTAAGGCCGGTCAACTCGCCAGTGATGAGTGGGTCTGCCGGATATGCCGGGATTGCGATAAGGAAAAGGAGACTGGCAAATGATGCAACCAGCAATCGTCTGTTCATGAGGTTCTCTCCTTGAATTACCATTGTTATATAAACTTCGCATTGTTTCCATGTCGAGAGACTTCCGGGTGGTATTTTACCAAAAATGATATTTTCCCACTATCGTGGCAACTACGTAGTTTCCTAGGGCAATCACAGCTTATACATACCAGCCTGCAGAAACCCCCGTAACATTCCCGCCCTGCTATCCGTTCCTTTCGGACCGGCATAAAACCTGCAACCATCTCAATGTGCACTGCGGGCGGAATGCCGATCAGGATCACTGCAACGCATCGTCCAACTTCCAACTAGTATAGTAGAAAAAATCCAGCCGGCAATCCGGGACCGAGAGCCGGGAAAGGCCACTCATTATGCCTGGGATAAGGGAATAACATGATTTTTGCTGTGTAAACTACGTATCAATCTTTCTGCCATTTCGCTACCTGAGGATCATTTCACAGGTCAAGTCTCCCGTGTACCAACCGATAAGCTAGACAGGTAATAACCGACAGACTGACCACCGGGGGGCAGAAATGTCAATCATCTACCTGGACAACGAACGCCAGAAACGGCACTTCACATCCGATCCTCTGGTTTCCGTAATGCAATATTATGGACTGGCATTGACAAGGGATAATTACCTTGCGCTTGCCTATCCGGACGGTTTGCCGGAGTGGAACACCGACCTGGAATCGTTATTGCCGTGGTGGGCACAGGAAGACTGCGACAACAGCATGGAGCGCACTTGCGAAACACCGTGAGACCTGCTCTCCCTGGGCTGGCCTCGCTCCCCGTTGCAACATGCCCCCGGTATAAACAACTTGCCAGTGGCGTATGGCAGTTGCGGCATACCTGCTGGGAATTTCGGACAAATTATGGCCTGCAGGCCACTGGTGTCGGCTATCGGACCACCGGCAGGCCCGCCTCTATCCATTTTGTCATGCCACCGCGCACCACGTGTACATCAGCAAAGCCTTCTTCCGTCAGCAACAGCGCCGCCTTGGCGGAACGCTTGTCAGTACGGCAGACTATCGCCACCGGTTGTTCGAGGTAATTACCAATCTCATCCATGCGCTGCTGCAGATTTTCTACCGGGATATTCACCGCTTCCTCAATATGTCCCTGTTCACCGACGAAGTCTTCAGGTGTCCGCACATCAAGCACCAGCAAATTATTTTCGGTATCGAGTCGCTGCCTGAACTCTGGTATGTCAATCATGGGGCCGCGGCGCAGGTTA
>Ga0210122_1000068_pt1 | contig 28171 bp, 29 predicted proteins | sample Muzzi_CordB_D2_FD_185530 | JGI IMG/M metagenome (GOLD analysis project Ga0210122, IMG submission 185530) | Wetland microbial communities from San Francisco Bay, California, USA, that impact long-term carbon sequestration - Muzzi_CordB_D2 (SPAdes) | ecosystem: Environmental > Aquatic > Marine >... | reverse complement strand
ATCCGCAGGCATCATCGGCGCGGCCGTCCTCAGCCTGACGCTGGCTGCCTGCGCCGGCACGCAGAGCCGCCATACCGATCCGGTCAACGACCCCTGGGAAGGGTTCAACCGCAAAGTCTATGCGTTCAACGACAAGCTGGACAAGGTCGTGCGGCCGGTGGCGGTTGCCTACGACAAGGTCATGCCGGACCCCTTCCAGCGCGGTGTCGGCAATTTCTTCAAGAACCTGGATGCACCCGTCACCGTGGTCAACGAACTGCTGCAGGGCAAGTTCAAGGAGGGCGGCACCAGCATCGGCCGTTTCCTGATCAATTCGACCCTTGGCGTGCTCGGATTTTTCGACGTGGCCACGAAGATGGGCATCCCTTTCTACCAAGAGGATTTGGGCCAGACACTGGCGACCTGGGGCTACAAGAACAGCCGCTACCTGGTGCTGCCGATATTGGGCCCGTCCACGGTCAGGGACGGTGTCACCGGCTACGCCGACACGTATTACCATCCCCTTTATATTTATGTGCGTGATGAAAACGAATACTGGCCGCTGGTCGTGCGCGGCGTGGATCAGCGGGCACGGCTCCTGTCCAAGGACGAGGAACTGAAAAAAGCCTACGACCCGTATGTGCTGATGAGGGACGCATGGCTGCAACACCGCCGTTACCGTATCTACGACGGCAACCCTCCGGCGACCGACTACGATATCTACCTGGACGAAGGACCGGCAGAGCCCCAAGCCAAAACCCCGCGATGAGCGGGGATTCTGCCCGATGTGGCAGATGATGTCCGCCTGGGATAAGCTTTCGCATTCGATCCGGTAGGAAGAATGCTGAAAAAACTCCAAGGTGCAGCGCTGCTGGCACTGCTGATGCTCGGGGGCTGCGGGCAGTCACCGGACCCGGGCGGCAAAGTGCCGGTGAAGATATACCGTCACGCCCTCGACGGGGCTCCCGCTTCGCTTGACCCCGCGCAGGCGGCGTCCATCTACGCCAACTTCATCGTCGTCAATCTCTACGACACCCTGTATCGCTACAAATACCTGGCCCGGCCGTACCGGTTGCAGCCGAACCTCGCCGCGGCAATGCCCCAAATCTCCGACGACGGTCTGACCGTGACCATCCGGCTCAAGAAAGGCGTTCATTTTGTCGACGACCCGGCCTTCGCCCGCGGCAAGGGCCGGGAGGTCACGGCCGGCGACTTTGTCTATTCCATCGAGCGCCAGTTCGACCCCAGGACCCGCGCCCAGGGCGCGTGGCTCTGGCAGCACCGCATCGTGGGCCTGGATGAATGGAAGACAAGGGGTTCGCATTACGACGAGGAGGTCCCGGGTTTGCGGGCACTGGATGAGCACACCGTGCAAATCCGCCTGACGCGGCCTTTCCCGCAACTGGCCCACACGCTGGCACAGGGCTTCTCCGCGCTGGTTCCGAGGGAGGCGGTGGAGAAGTACGGCTTGCAGCTCGCCAGCCACCCGGTCGGCTCGGGGCCCTTCAAGCTGCTGCAGCGCGACGGCTCCCGCGCCGTGCTGGTACGGAACCCGGACTACCGCAAGGAGCCTTTCGATCTTGCCACTGAGGGCTACGACCCGGCCACGCAGGGGCATCTCGGTCTCGAGGCGCTGCAGGGCCGGTTTCCACCCTTCGTTGACCGGCTGGAGATCGAATTCATCACCGAGGACGCTGCGCGTTGGAATTCATTTGCGGCCGGCGAACTGCATTTCATCAAGGTGCCGGTCAGCCAGTTCGACAACGTCCTGAGCCAGCGCAACCCCCTGAAGCTGAGCGCGCAATACGAGGGTCTGTATCACTTCGCCGCCTCCGAGGAAGCGGGGCTCATCTACACGAATTTCAACATGGCCGACAAACGCATCGGTTACAGCAGCGACCCGGTTCGCAACCGCCGCAACCATGCGCTGCGCTGCGCCATGGTGAAAGCTTTCGACTGGCGCAGGAGAAACGAGATTTTCTTCTACGACATCGGCCGGGTGTTTCCCGGCATCATTCCGCCGGCCGTTCCGGAATACGACCCCGCCGAGGACCGCGGCTACACCAGGCGCGATCTCGCCCGGGCCCGGGCTTTGCTGCGCGACAACCACTGGACCGCGGACAACCTGCCGACGCTGGACTACGGTTTTCCCAACAGCGTCACCGAGCGGCAGATTTTCGAGCAATTTCGCAACTTCATGTCGCAGATCGGTTACCCCCCGGAAAAAATCCGACCGATGATTTTCGCGACCTACGGCGACTACCAGCGGGCCTATTCGCAGGGTAAAGTCACGCTGATCAACAGCAGCTGGACGATGGACTACCCCGACGCGGAAAATATCATGCAATTGTATTACGGCCCGAATGCGGCGCCTGGTTCCAATTCAGCCAGCTACGACAACCCGGAGTACAACCGTCTTTTCGAGCGCGCCGCCTCGATGAGCGAGTCGCCGGAACGCACACGGATTTACCGCCGCATGAACCGGCTGCTCATGCACGACTGCGCCACGATCAGCGGAATCTCCCGGACGCTGCTGTTCCTGTGGGACAAGCACGTCATCATGAAGCCCGACCGCTCGTTCTTGGGCGGTTATTTTTTGCGCTTTGTCGATATCGACGACAGCGCCGAGGACGAACCCTGAAACGCATGCCCTACCTCGCCCGCAGACTGTTGCACGGCATCGCACTGCTGCTGGGGGTCACCTTCGTCAGTTTTCTGCTGATGGTCTATTTCGGACCCGACAAGACCTACGACCTGGTGGGCAAGAACCCGACCCCGCAACAAATCGGCGAGGTCCGTCACGAACTGGGCTACGACCGGCCATTCCTGCAGCGCTACGGCGACTACCTGCGACAGCTGCTGACGCTGGACCTGGGGCTGTCCGATTCCAGCGGGGAACCGGTCTCAGCCATGCTCGAGCGCAGCGTGCCGGTATCCCTGGCGCTGGTGCTGCCGGGGTTCGTGCTGGGCAACCTGCTGGGATTGGCGTTCGCCATGCTCGCGGCCTGGTACCGCGGCAGCTGGCTGGACAAGCTGATCACGTCGGCATCGGTCGTCGGCATGAGCATTTCATTCCTGATCATCATCATCGCCCTGCAGGTCCTGTTGTGCACACCGTATGGCCTCAACCTGTTCCCGGTGCGCGGCTGGAAGGTGGAAGGGCTGGCATCCTATCTCTATTACGTCACCGTGCCGACACTGGCGCTGGTGCTGGTCACGCTGGGATACAACACGCGCTACTACCGGGCCATCGTCACGACCGAGGCCGAACGCGACCACGTGCGTACCTTGCGGGCCTTCGGCGCGTCACCCGTGGAAATCATGTTCCGGCACGTGCTGAAGAACAGCCTGATACCCATCCTGACCCGCGTGATGTTCTCGGTCCCGCTCGTGTTCGTTTCCGGCAGCCTGCTGCTGGAAAGCTACTTCGGCATACCCGGCATCGGCCAGGTGACGTTCAATGCGATCACGAGCGACGACCAGCCGGTCCTGAAAGCCGTTGTCGGTCTGACCGGCGTGTTGTTTGCCCTGGCGCTTTCGGTCAACGACCTGCTTTACACCAAGGTGGACCCGAGGCTGACGGAGCGGTGACCGGCACGGCCTGGCAACGCCTGCGCGACAACGGGCCCGGTATCGCCGGGCTGTGCATCGTGCTGGTGTTCGCCCTCGTCGCCGTGTGCGCGTGGAGCGGTTTGCTGGGGCAGGGCTGGGCCCAGGTTACCGGCGGTCGTTGGGAGAGCGCCGGCCCCGATCACTGGTTTGGCACCAACCTGCTCGGCCAGGATATCCTGGCGCGCACGCTGCAGGGTGCGGCCAATGCCATCGAGACGGGTCTGATCGTTACCGTTTTTTCGATCTTCCTCGGTGCGGCGCTCGGTGCGCTGTCCGGCTGGTCCGGCCGCGGCTGGCCCGATGAACTGGTCCTGTGGATCGCAGGCGTACTCGATTCGATCCCGTTCTACCTGTTCGCGGCAGCCGTCGCCTACGCCCTCCAGGGTCACGAATGGTCCATGCACGTGGCCATGATCGTGACTTTCTGGACCACCACGGCCCGCATCGTTCGCGGCGAAGTCATGCGTATCAAGTCGCGCGAGTTTGTCGAGGCCGCCCGCGCAATGGGTCTCAACGGGTTCACCATCGTCCTGCGCCACGTGTTGCCGAACACACTCCACATCCTGGTGGTGCAGGCGACCATCACGTTTGTCGCCGCGATCAAGACCGAGGTCATACTGAGCTTCCTCGGGCTGGGCGTGAAGGACGGCGTCAGTTGGGGGCTGATGCTGGCCGAAAGTTCGCAGGAGGTGCTGGCAGGGCATTTCGGCAATTTTCTGGCGGCCAGCATTTCCCTGTTCCTCCTGCTGATGGGCTTCAACCTGCTGGCGGACGCCCTGCAGGACGCCCTCGATACCGGTAAGGTGATACGATGAAACCGGTGCTGGAAGTCAGGGAATTGAGTGTCCGCGCCAACAGCAGCGGTGTTCGCCATCGCCTGGTCGACAACGTCAGTTTCAGCATTTCCGCCGGGCAGGCGACCGGGCTGGTCGGTGAGTCCGGCTGCGGCAAGACCATAACCGCGCTCGCCATCATGGGGCTTTTGAAGGAACCCGCATTCACGGTCACCGCCGCCGCCATCGAATTGAATGGCAGGGACATCAGCCGTCTCGGCGGCAGACAGCAGCGGGCGCTCCTGGGCCGTGACATCGCCATGGTCTTCCAGCAGCCCGGCACGGCGCTCGACCCGGTGTTTACGCTGGGCCAGCAGATCACCCGGGTGATCCTGCGCCACCGGAATGAGACCAGGAAGCAGGCCCGGCAAACCATGCTGCAGGCGCTGGGAAAAGTCGGCTTTGCCGACGCCGAGGCATTTGCGGCCGCTTACCCGCATGAACTTTCGGGGGGCATGCGGCAGTTGGCCATGATCGCCATGGCAACCGTGTGCCGGCCGGCCGTGGTACTGGCCGATGAGCCGACGACCGCGCTGGACCCAGGCGCCACCGCGCTGATACTGCAACAACTCAAGCGGCTGCAGGCGGACCACGGTACCGCCGTCCTGCTGATCAGCCATGACCTGGCAGTGATCAGGAAAAACTGCCGGGATGCGATGATCATGTACTGCGGCCGCATCTTGGAAGCAAACGGCGCCGGCGCGCTGTTTGCACGGCCGCGCCACCCATACACCGCCGGCCTGCTGGCCTGTATTCCGCGGATCGGTCCGCGGCGGCCGGCCGTCGTCGACGCCATTGGCGGGCAGGTGCCCGCAATGACGGACTTGCCCTCGGGCTGTCACTTCGCGCCGAGGTGCGAACGGGCGGACCCCACCTGCAGCCGGGCCGCCCCACCGCCGGAAGCGCTGGGCGGCGGCACCGTCGCCTGTTACCGGCCGCTGTAGGACGGGCCGTGGCAATTCCGGAAAAATCCATGGACGGCGCTCCGCTGCTGGCGGTCAAGGACCTGTCAATCAGCTTTCGCGATGACCTGGTCGCCATCGACCGCGTCAGCTTCAGCATCCGGCCCGGCACCACCCTCGGGCTGGTGGGTGCATCGGGTGCAGGCAAAAGCAGTATTGCGCGGGCCGTGATGCGCCTGGTCCCTGCGGACCATGGCCAGATACTGTTCAAGGGGCAGGACATCACCAGGCTGGGTCACAGGGCCTTGACGGCTGTCAGGCGGCGGATGCAGATCGTTTTCCAGGACCCGTCCGCGTCGCTGAGTCCGCGGCGCACGGTGGCACAGACACTACAGGAACCGTTGCGGCACTTGAGCCGGACGAGCGCGGCGCAGCGGAAGCGGAAGATCGCCTCGACGCTCGCCAAGGTCGGTCTGCAAAGCGATGTCCTGGAACGGTATCCCCACCAGTTCTCAAGTGGGCAACAACAGCGGATCGCGATTGCCAGGGCCTTGATTACCGACCCCGAACTGCTGATCGCCGACGAGGCGGTCGCCGCTCTCGACGTCTCCGTGCAGGCACAGATCCTGCGGTTGCTGATGCGTCTCCAGAACGAACTCGGCATTGCCCTGCTCTTCATATCGCACGACCTGGCGGTCATACGCCAAATTGCCGACGAGGTGGCCGTCATGTACCGGGGGCAACTCCTCGAGCACGCATTGGCGGATGACTTCTTCGGCCGGCCCGCGCATCCCTACGGCAAGGCCTTGCTGGATTTTGCCGAGTTCCGCGTGGACCCTCGGCATGCGGCGGATTTGACGCGGCCGCGGCACAGCCGGCCCACCGCCGGTGGGCCCGGGGCCACCTGCGTTTACGCGGCGCAGTGCGCGGAACGGCTGCCGCGGTGCAGGCATTTGGAGCCCCCATATGTTGCCTTGCCGGATGACGGACAGCACAAAGGCACGCCACATTGCGTAAAATGTCATCTCCATGATGTATGAGCAGAGACCGTTATGAACCTTAAAAACAGCCTCACACCGCTTTTGCTGCTGTGCCTGATCCTGTGCGTCGCCTGCGGCTCCAACATCGTGCGCGGCCAGGCGCCGTTTGTGCGAATGAGTGAACTGAACCACGCGGACGGAAAGATCAATCTGCAGCTCAATATCCGCAACCTCAACGGTGAGCCGATGGAGGTCAAGGCCATCGAATTCCGGCTGACGGTCAATGACGCAGGCCTGGTCGACTACCAGGGGGAGGCCGACACCACCATTGCGGCCAACGGTATCGAGACCCGGCAGATCGATGCGGCTGAGCCCGCGGCCGCCAAGCGCCTGCTGGATCAACTCGAGGACGGCCAGTACAAGAGCCTGCCCTATTCGCTGGAAGGCAAGATCGTCACCCAGAAAGACGGCAGCCTGAGTTTCAGCAACGAGGGCCACATTTACACGGTGCCGGGCAAACCCGGCTATTTCCGCTGACAATGCCGCTGTTGCTGAGCCTGAGTTTCAGCGATTCGGACCTGGGCCGCTTTCAGAAAATCCTGCAGGAGGCCTGCGCTCGTGCGGCGGACTTACCGCGTGAGCAAATCCTGGCCGCTGCGCGGCGACGCCTGGCGCAAGTCAGACAGTCCGATGCACCGGATTTTATCCGCACGCCGATGGAAAAGATCGGCCGGCTGACCGACATGCTGGCGGATGACGACTGGGCGCTCGCGGAGGAGGATGCCGGACGCGTCCTGTCGGCCCTGGCGTATTTTTCGGATGCCCGTGACCTGATACCGGACTCAACACCCCTTCTGGGTTTCCTCGATGACGCCATCATGGTCGAAATCGTGTGCAACGCGCTCGAGCACGAATTGACGGCCTACGAAGACTTCGTCGACTTTCGCGCCGCCGGGCGCAGCGGGGAAGGGGAGGACCAGGCAACCATGCAACGTGACGACTGGCTGGAGGTGCGGCGCACGCAACTGCACGAGCGGATGCGCCGCCTGCGCGGCGGGAAGCAATCCAAGTCGCCGTTTTCCCTGTTTTGAAACCTCCCGGCCGCGACGGCCGGCGCACTCTCAGCCCATGCGCATCGGCAGGTGGGCAATGCCGTCTTCCAGATACTCGTCCCCGCAAACGCTGAACCCCAGCGACTCGTAAAACAACCGCAAGTAGGACTGCGCGCTCAGGCCCAGCGCAGCGGACGGATATTCCCGGCGCGCCCTCCGGATCGCCATCCGCATCATGCTGCGCGCAACCCCGCGGCCACGCGAGCCCGCCGCCACGGCAACACGGCCGATCCTGGCCTCATCGCCCAGGCTGCCGGGCGGCAGCAAACGAAGACAGGCCGCCGGTTCCCTCTCCGCCAGGCCGACGAGGTGCAGCGCCTGCCTGTCAAGGCCATCCAGTTCCTGGTACACGCAGCCCTGCTCCACGACAAATATGGCCTCCCGCAATGCCAGCATGCCGTACAGGAGACCGGGCGTCATGCTGTCGAGCGTGTGCCACTGCCACTCGAACACCTGTTGCGGTCTTTTCATGGCTGCATTATCACTTACAATGCACGTCCTGGCACGTCTGAAGCGTGCCGCCGCTGCATAACGGAGGGCATGATCCCGTGACGGCGATCGGGCACCATTACATTCTAATCGGGCTGGAAATCGGCCCGGGCAGGCAAGCGCCCGCGGTCGGCGGTCAGCGGTACCTGCTCGACCGCACGGCTGCCGAACAGGCACTGACGCTCGCCGCGGGTGAACTGTCCCGGATCGTGCCCGGCATCGGTCAGTGCGCGCTGACCATGGCCGGAGCCCTGTACGAACAGACGCAGATACTGCGCCCGGGCGTACCGGTGTATGCCGCGCTGCGGGAGCTGCAGCGTTCCGCCAGCCCGGGACAGGGTTTTGCTCCGCGGTTGCTCAGCGTCGGCGCCAGCGAGGGGCGCATGCCCCACCGGGGTCTGCAGCCCGATGCGAATACCCCGCCCGGTGCCCTGCTGGTGCTGCCCCTCCTCGTCAGCGGCCAGGAGGACGCGATCGTCGACCTGTCCGCGGCCATGGAGCAGCTCTTCCTCGAGCGCGGCGAGGTTGGCGAACCCCCCGGCACCCAGCTGGGTTCCTTGTTCGGCCTAAGGCCGGCGCACGTGCGTTTCATGACCCTGACCGACCTCAACGCGCTGTTACGCCTGCAGCTTGAGCTGTTTGGTTTCCTGCCGCTGTGGGAGTTGCTCGACACGGCCATCAACCGTCCACGGCAGGCTCTGACCGTCAGCACCGCCGGAAACATCGAGTTCGAATGGCGCGAGGGCGCCGTGCACAGCTTCTTCCAGACCTTCGACCGGTGGGCTACCGACGGCGCCGGAAGGAACAGCCCCGCAAACGCCCAGGAACTGCAAACCGGCTATGCCGACTGGACGCGCGAGTACCGGCGCTACACGACGATGCTGGAGGCGCACGGCGTAACCGTCGAGCAGCACCTCGCGGACCGCGGGGGTGCGGTTTTGACCGGGAGCTTTCTCAGGGAGGACTCGCCCATGCCGCCGGGCAGCGCGGACGCACCGGTGACGGAACACAGCGTCGGCGACATCGGCACGGTGGCCGTCACGGTCGTCCGCAGCGGACAACAGGTGAACTTCTACCCACTCCGGGCCAGCGGTCTCGATGAGCTGCAGGACCATATACGCGCACAGGGATATGCCGGTCATACGGCGCTCCCCGGCCGGCTGTGCGTGGATGAGACTTCGCGCCGCCTGAAGGCGGACACGCGGTAGCTGCCGCATGCCGCGGACCGATGCCAGTGCCCTTGTCTACGTCGGTGCTTCCGAAATACATGGCCGTGGACTCTTCGCGCGCCGGTCCATACCGGCGGGAACACTGATCGGTCATTACGACGGCGAGCCCACGCGGGACAACGGCATGCACGTACTGTGGGTCGAAGGTCCGGCTGACGGTGAGTGGCTGGGTTTTGACGGCAGCAACGAGCTGCGCTTCGTGAATCACAGCGACCGGCCCAATTGCGAAATGGACGGAAGGGACCTGTACGCCATGCATGACATCGGCCGGGACGAGGAAATCACAATATACTATGGTGATGAGTTCAGCGCCGACTTATGACCGATGCCGGGCAAGCGAATAGTGTTAACGGGGCCTACTTGATTGCAATTAGAATACCCCCCATGTATTGGCCTGACCTGGAACGAACCGGAACCCCGAGATTATGACCCTGAAAGACAGCACCCGTGAGAAAATCGAAAACATACTGAATCAGGACCGTGTGGTACTTTTCATGAAGGGCACGCCGCAGACGCCCATGTGCGGATTTTCGTCGAAGACCGCGGGGCTGCTGGATTCCATGCTCGAGAGCTACGCCAGCGTGGACGTGCTGGAAGACCAGGATATCCGCGAGGGCATCAAGGTTTTCGGTAACTGGCCGACGATTCCGCAACTGTATGTCGACCAGGAACTCGTGGGTGGCTGCGACATCGTTTCGGACATGTTCAACAGCGGCGAATTGCACGCAATGCTCGGGCTGCCCGTCCCCGACCGCACGCCGCCCGAAGTCACGGTCACGGACAAGGCGGCGGAGAAAATCCTGGCGGCGATGGCCGGCCACCAGGACGTCGCATTGCATTTCAGCGTGGACGCCGGCTGGCAGTCGCAATTCAACCTGGCGCCCGCCCAGGGCAACGAAATCAAGGTGGAAAGCAACGGCGTTACGTTGTTGTTCGACCTCGCCTCCGCACAACGCGCGCGCGGCGCGGTCATCGACTGGGTCGAGAGCATGCAGGGCGAGGGCCTGGCCATCACGCTGCCGCAGGCGCCTCAGCCGGTGCAGCAAATGAGCGTCAGCGAATTGAAAGAGCGACTCGATGCGGACGACGTGATACTGATCGACGTGCGCAGCGAAGAGGAATTGCGGACGGCGTTCATCGACGGCGCACGCACCATGGATAACGACACGATGCTGGAGATCGAGTCGCTGCCGAAAGACACCGCGCTGGCGTTCATCTGCCACACGGGCGGCCGCAGCTACGTGGCTGCCGAGCATTTCCGCAAGCTGGGCTTTACCGACGTCTTTAACGTCGTCGGCGGCATCGATGCCTGGTCGCTCGAAATCGACAACTCCGTACCGCGGTACAAAACCGGTAACTGAGCCTGCTACCTGCGCAGTATCCGGACCGGTTTCCGGCCCGCATCGTTCGGCTGCCGTCTTAGCAATCGAACTCGGCTATGACCGGCGTGTGGTCCGACGGACGCTCCTGCCGGCGCGGTTCCTTGTCGATCCACGCGGCGCGGCAGTTCCCCGCCAGGGCCTTTGAGGCCAGGATCAGGTCGATCCGCAAACCCATGTCGCGGCGGAAAGCAGCGGCGCGGTAGTCCCACCAACTCCAGCTTCCGGCCGGCTGCTCAAAGAGCCTGAAGGTATCGACCAGTCCCCGGTCCAGCATGGCCCTGAGTGCTGCCCGTTCCGGTTCGCTGCAGAGTATCCTGTCACGCCAGGACTCGGGGTCATGCACGTCCTCGTCCGCCGGGGCGATATTGAAGTCACCGAGTACAACCACCTTTTCGAATCGCTCCAGCTCCTCCCCGATCCAGCGGCTGACCTTTTCCAGCCACTGCAGTTTGTAAGCGTACTTGTCGGAGCCGACCTCCTTGCCGTTGACCACGTACAGGTTGATGACACGGATGCCGGCAATGGTCGCCGCCAGGATGCGCCGCTGCGGATCGTCAAGACCATCGATGTCGGTGACGACGTCGCCGGCCGTTTTACGGCTGAGGATCGCGACGCCGTTATACGTCTTCTGACCCGAATAAACACTTTCGTAGCCCGCCTCTTTCAGGGCCCCGGCCGGGAAACGGTCGTCGGGCAGCTTGGTTTCCTGTAAGGCGAGGATGTCCGGACGCGCGTCTTCGCACCACGCCAGCACATGGGGCAGGCGAACATTCAGTGAATTGACGTTCCAGGTCGCGATTTTCAGCAAAACGGTCTCCGTCGGACCGCGGCGGCAATGACCGCGGATTGTCGTTGATGGCCAGCTTGCGCATAATACCACCTGACGAGAGCAACCCAAGTCTGGCCAAAGAAGAAATGAAACAGGAGCACAGGGGCGCAAACAGGATCCGGCGGGCGACCCGGAACTCGTTCAGGGGTATACGCGATGCCTGGCAGCTGGAGGAGGCTTTCAGACACGATGTCACGATTTCCGTTGTGCTGCTGCCCAATTCATTCTGGCTGGCGCAAAACTTCGTCGAATGGCTGTTGCTGGTCATACCGCTGTTCCTCCTCATTATCGTGGAATTGCTGAACAGCGCGGTGGAAAACACGGTCGACCGGATCGGCGAAGAGCGCCACACGTTGTCCGGCCGGGCCAAGGACATGGGATCAGCGGCTGTCATGTTCTGCCTGTTGTTGATCGCCATCGTGTGGCTGGGCATGGCCTGGGAAAAATTCCATGTATGAAGCCCGGTTCAGGGCCATGGCGGCGTTGGGTGCACTGCTGCTGATGCTGACGGCATGCGCCGATCCGGACAAGCCGCCCACGGCCGCCACGCCGTGCAAGATCAAGCAACCGGCACACGACACCGCCTGCACCATGCAGTACGATCCGGTCTGCGGCTGTGACGGCAAAACCTACCCATCCGCCTGCGTGGCGCGCCTCAAGGGCGTGACCCGCACAACGCCCGGCGCCTGTGATAAAAAGGACACCAACGAATGACCAACATCAAGATCATGCTGAGATGCGCACTCACCGTTGCACTGGCCGGCCTGCTGACGGCCTGCCCGCAAAGCAGGAAGGAACAGGGCCTGACCGACGTACTGAAAAAATACGAGATCACGGTGCGATGGGCGCAATGGGACACGGCGGTAGGTTACATCGCTCCCGAATACCTGGAGGAGCACCCGATCAGCCGTCTGGACATGGACCGGTTGCGCCTGTTTCGCGTGACCCAGTACACACCTCGCTCATCCCTGCCGGTCGATGACGGCAAGGGGCTGATGCAGGTCGTGGAAATCCACATGTTCAACAAGAACCAGGCGCGCGAACGCACCATCATCGACCGCCAGTACTGGAAATACGACGAAAAACGCCACACGTGGCTGTTGCACTCCGGTTTGCCGGACCCGACCCAGAGAGATTACTGAATATCGCACAGACAGCGCGCCGCGACGGTGAAGCTGCCCTCGTTGTTGGCGATAAAACGCAGGTCCGCTAGCAGATTCTGCAGCCACGGCGACCGCAGCCGCGCCGGCTGGCTGATCGAGATGTGGAAGTCGGATACCACCTTGGCGACAAAGTCGGAAAAGAACTTGTCCAGCGCCGAGCGCTCCGGTTCGACCCAGTCCAACTGGTAACTGTCGCCCAATCCCGCGATGCGGGCAGCGGCCTTGATGGCGTCCTGGAAGGTTCCGGTCTTGTCCACCAGCCTGCGGTCCGCGGCCTGCTGACCGCTCCAGACACGGCCTTGCGCCACGGCATCGACTTCCGCCAGCGTGTCAATGCCGCGGGCCTTCCTGACCAACTCGAGGAATTGACGGTACACCCGCTCGGTAGCAGCCTGCAGGATGCGCCCCATGGACGGGTCCAGCGGCCGGTCCAGCCTGATCTTGCCGGCGATGTCGGTGGTGCCGAAGCCATCGGTATGCACGCCGACTTTCGCCAGTGTGCCGGAGAAGGTCGGCAACATGCCGAAGACACCGATCGAACCGGTGATGGTCGCCGGGCTGGCCCAGACCTCGTCGGCCGCCATGGATATCATGTACCCGCCCGACGCGGCCACGTTGCCCATGGAGATGACGACTTTCTTGCCCGCATCGCGGACCTGCTGGATCTCCTGGCGGATAGCTTCCGCGGCGTAGGCGTCGCCGCCCGGGCTGTTGACCCGCAATACGAGCGCTGCGACCTTGTCGTCACGGGCGACGCGCCGCAGTTGTTCCGCGGTCGAGATCGTGCCGATGCGGCCCGGAGGCTGACGTCCGTTGACGATATCGCCCTCCGCGATGACCACCGCGATATGTTTGGCCGCACTTTTCACCGTGCGCGTCTTGGTGAGGTCCAGGTAGTCCTGCATGTCGACGGCGCGGTAACTGTCCCCCGCCTGGTCGGGGGTCCCGCTCTGAGCCAGCGCCTGGCGAGCCTGGGGTGCCGTCATCAGGCGGTCGACCAGGCCCAGTTTGAGCGCGTATTGGGCGAAATCCCCGTGTAAGTCCTCAATCCGGTCGGGCAGGTCATTGATGGCCGCTTGCAGCGATTCGACCAGGATGCCCCGGTGCCTCGAGACGCCCTCAAGGTACTGCTGCCAAAGGCTGCCGAGCCAGGATTTGCCGGCTTCACGGGCTTCCGGCGACATGTCGTCGCGGATAAACGGCTCCATGGCGGATTTGTACTTGCCGACCCGGAACAGGTTGATTTCCACGGCGAGCTTGTCCAGGCCCTCGCGGTAAAAATGACGGTAATTCGAATACCCGTCGATAAAGATGACACCGTTGGGGTTGAGCCACACTTCATCCGCCAGCGATGCCAGGTAGTACTGGTTCTGCGTGAGATTGCCGGCCAAACCGAACACCGGCTTGCCCGTGGACCGGAACGCGTCCACGGCGTTCTCGATGTCCTTCAATGCCGCCAACCCGATCCCCCACATGTAATTCGGGTCGATGACCAGTTGCACGATGTCCTTGTCGCCGGCTGCCCGGTGAATCGCCTCGAGGATGTCCCGCAATCGCGTTTCGCTCTGCTCCTGGCCGGTAGCCTGTTGCAGGGCACGGTCCAGCGGCGTGGTCGTGTACTGCTCCACCACGTTGCCGTAGGGGCGAACGACCAGCGTCGTTTTCGGTTTCAGCCTGAACAGTTCGGGCGGCTGCAAAACGGAAACATAAAAAGCATACACAAGCAGCAGGAACAATACGTTGAGGAAAACGATCCGGCTGGTATTGACGATGTGCCAGGTGCGAAGCAATACCCTGGTGAGAAAGGAACGCTCTTTGTCCATTGTGCCGCCCGTCAGAATAACAGCGGTTATTGTATGGACAGTGACTGCCCAGCACAATCGGCCGAAGGTCACAGTGACCAACTGTTTGCCAATTGCACCAGCTGCCCCGCCGCAACTCTCGCCTGAACATTGCCAAGCGCCGGTTTGTAAAGGGTTTTTAAATATGGCATGAATTCTGCATCATGATGGTCAACCACAACGCACAGAGGAACGGTTTGCCATGGGTACATTTTCACGCATGCGATACGTCATTGCCGCCAACGTCAATTCACTGCTCGAAAAAGCCGAGGACCCGGAAAAGCTGCTGCGCGCGCTGATCCGTGAAATGGAGGACGCATCCGAGGACGCGCGCCTGGCCAGCGCGGACCTGCTGGCCGAGCAGGCGCACCTGGAGCGCCTGCAGCAACGCCTGCAACAGGAAATCGGGGAATGGACCGAAAGGGCCGAGAAAGCCGTGGCGACGCAACGCGACGAACTGGCCCGCACGGCGCTGAAGACCCGGGCCGAACTCGAACAGGCTTTGCGTTCCGCCGGGCAGGAGGCAACCAGCCTGGAGGAGCGCATCACTCAATTGGGCTTCGATATGGCAACGCTGAAGGGCAAGCTCAGCGATGCCAAGAGCCGGCTCAAGGACATCAGCTCGCGGCAGGCGCCCGGCAGCGCCGGCGCCCGGACAGAAGCCGTGTCCCCCGGCGAACGCAAGATCCGCCGCGCCATGGGACGCTTCGAACGCCTGCAGTCCCAGGTCGAACGGCTGGAGGCGCGCGTGCGCTCTTACGAGCTGGGTGGGGAAGCGAGACCCGTCTGGGAAGACACGGGCGCGCCGACGGATCCGGTTATCGAAGCCGAACTGGAAAAGATGAAAAGCAGGATTACCGCTTCATAAGGAGGCGTCCGCTGCGGGCGTCAGGCGCCTGCTTTTGATCAGAAAGCGGCCGAACAGGAGGACTGCGCCAAAGGACAGGCCGACAATCATACCGATCCACATGCCGGCGGGCCCCATCATCCGGTCGAACGTAAGGTGATAGCCGACGCTCAGGCCGACCACCATATACGAAACGATGTTGATGAACATCGGCACCAGCGTGTCCTTGTAACCCCGCAACGCGCCAGCCGAACATACCTGGATGCCATCGGCGTACTGGAAAATGGCCGCATACAGCAACAGGCTCACGGCGATCGAAGTGATGGCCGCGTCGTCGGTGTACATCCTGACGATGTACCCTGGCAGGAACAGCATGGAAGACGCACTCAACGTCTGTGTCACCAGCAGGATGGAAAACCCGATCAGGGCCGCGTAACGCGCCGCCTCGGGTTGGCCCCTGCCGAGCGCGTTGCCCACGCGCGTGGTCATGGCGCTGGCCAGACCCAGCGGCACCATGAACATCAGCGCTGCGTAATTGATCGCGATCAAGTGGGCCGAAGTCGGCAATGGCCCGAGACGGGCGATCAGCAATGCCGCGGCCACGAACAGACCGCCCTCGACGAATATGCCCATGGCGATAGGCAAACCGATATTGACCAGCTTCACGATCGCGACCCGCCGGGGCCAGTCCCAGCGTTCGAACAGGCCAAATTCCGTGTAGTGCGGATGCCAGCGGACCAGTGAAAACATGATCGCAAGCTGTGTCCAGATCACGATTGAAGTGGCGAATCCGATACCCTCTGCGCCGAGAGCCGGCAACCCCAGCTTACCGAACATCAGTACGTAGTTGAGCGGAACATTCAGCACGACACCGAGCAGGCCGATGTACATGGTCGGCCGCGTATAGCCGCTGCCTTCACTGAAGAACCGCAGCAGGAACACCATGCACATGGCCGGCGCACCCCATGCAAGCGCGTGCAGGTAAGCTGTGGACGTCGGGATGATCGTCACGTCCACCGCTATCCAGCGCAGCACGCTGTCGCCATGGAGCAACAGCAGCACGAAAGGCACGGCCACCAGCAATGCAATCCAGAAGCCCTGGCGGACCGCCGCGCCGGCCTCGTTCCGTTCGGCTGCGCCATCGAGCTGCGCGACGACGGGCTGCACGGCCATCATCAGGCCGATAACGAACATCAAAAATGCCGACCAGAGGGCGCCGCCGGTGGCGATCGCCGCCAGCGCAATCTCCTTGTTTGGCAGCCTGCCGGCCATCAGCGTATCGACAAAGTTCATGCTGAAACCGGCGACCAGACCGACGATGACCGGCGCCGCCAATTGCAGGGTCCGCAGGATTTCCGCGCGGTGATTTTTGTGTACGCTCGTTTGTTTCATTGGCTACAATCGATGGCAAGCAGGCATTGTACATGAGGACAGTCCAAAGATGAGCAAGCCGCTGGCCCCTCCAAACGACGCGGACCAGGAGGCGGAAAACACGCTGCCGGCCGTTGACCCGAAACTGTCGTTGGCACGAAAAAAACTCGCCGGATCAAGCATCTGCCTGAACTGCGGGACACCGCTGATGGGACCCTATTGCTACTTTTGCGGCCAGCCTGACCGCAACTTCGTACGCTTCTTTCCGGCCTTGGTGCGGGACCTGATGGAGGATTTCCTGGATCTCGACTCGCGCTTCATGCGCACCTTCAAACCGTTGCTGTTTCATCCCGGGCGCCTGACGCGCGACTTTCTGTGCGGACGCCGCTACCGATACACACCACCGTTACGTTTATACATGTTCCTGAGCATCAGCTTTTTCCTGCTGGCGGCTCTTTTCTCCACCGACGCGCTCACGGTCAACGGCGACGGCGGCGCACGGTCCGCGGAGAGGGGCTTCCACATCACGATGGGCAACAAGGACGGGGCACCGCTCGAGGTCAAGCGGGCCGAGACCGGCGCGGCCCCGCCCGGCGACGTGACGACACCGCGGGCGGAGGACGACAGGAAAGGCGAGCAGCCGTTCTTCGATACCAAAGCGTTCCAGTTCAACGGCAAGCCCTGGAACCGGGAGACCAACCCGGTGGACCTCCGCTGGCTGCCCGGCTGGCTCAACGACCGGATCAACGACGAGATCGAACACTCACCGGAGAAAGCCGAGGAGATCAACAGGAACCCGGACCTGATCATCGACAAGGTCTTCGACATCCTGCCGGTGAGCATGTTTGTCCTGCTGCCCGTGGTCGCGCTGATCTTCAAGTTCTGGTACCTGTTTTCGAAGCGCTACTATGTCGAGCACCTGATTCTCGCGCTGCATAACCACGCGTTCCTGTTCGTCTGTTTGATACTGATCCTGCTGCTCGACGCAGGCAGCGAACTGCTCAGGGCCTTCGGGCACATCGGCGCGGCCGCGGCGGCCGGCTGGCTGATCGCGCTGATCGTGGCCTGGGTGCCGGTTTACCTGTTTTTGTCATTGCGCACGGTCTATCGCCAGGGGTGGATACTGACACTGGGGAAATTCGCAGTGATCGGGGTCAGCTACATGACCTTGCTCTCGTTCCTCACGGCCGCCGTGGCCATCGCGAGTTTTGTCCTGCTATAGAAAGCAGCCCTTTTCACACTGCGCAAGAATTGCTTCGGTAGAACCAACCTCGGATACATCATGCACAGCCAGCGGTCGTGGCGGTCGAGGGTTTCGCCTTCCTTGCCGACCACTTCGCCCAGCCAACGACGGATCTCTGGACTGTTGACGTTGTCGTTGTAAACCCAGCCTTCGTTGCCGGTGTTGTACGGCGGGTCGATGTAGATGCATTTGACCTTGCCGGCGTAGCGCGGCAGCAGGGCCTTGAGGGCGTCGAGGTTGTCGCCCTGAACGATCAGGTTGCCGGACTCCGGGTCACCGCAGGACAGTGTCGGCACCGTTTCCAGCAACCGAAACGGCACGTCCCTGTGGTGTTTGACGACAGCTTCCTTTCCGATCCAATTCAGTGTGGGCACAGTTATTGTCCTTGGTTTTGGTCCCAGTTTTCAAAGCAGAAGGGATTGAACACGGCGCTCCCCCATAAGCGGCGACGCTCGACCTGCGGCAGTCCGGCCTCGTCGCAGACATCGTCAAAACGGGACTCGACCATGCCGGTCAACGTGTCGATGAGTACTGTTGCTTCGTCGAGTGTCAGAAAAAAATGATTGCAGACGGAACGAAGATTGTCCAGCGTCGCCAGGTTGCCACGGGCGCCGTTGATCTGCATCGCCTGGCTGGCCTCGCCGCCCGTTCGAAGCTGGGGGCAAATGTCATAGGCCGGCGTCAACGTCAGTTCATCGCCATCCCAGAACGCCGCGTGATTGCGCGCGTGGTCGTCCGTGTTGCCGACGAGGATGTTGAACGCAACGCGGCGGAACAACTCCCGCAGGGTTTCGCGCGGCCGCGTAAAGCGCTGACGGATCAGGTCAGCCAGATCAATGTAACTGGCGTGGCGCGCTTCCATTTCATCCAGTTGCAGCAGGCTCAGCGCACTCAGCATCAGTCTTCGAGTGACGCCACCTGAAGTGTCCTCACGATCAAAGCGTTCAACCAGAACGACGTCTTTTCCCATTGAGTTCACCAGCGACACCGGCGCGCTATCAAGACCGCAGCGCAAGGCCAGCCGCATGGCAATGAATTCCGCCTTGACGGCGTCGTAGGTATCCGCGGCCGAACTGAATTTTGCAATGTATGTCTTCCGCCCGTCGTCGAGCAGCGCCTTCGGGCGAGCACCGCCGACGCTTGTGCCGTGCATCAATGCGACCTCGAGTTCCGGCGGCAATGGGTGACGTTTCTCGACGAAGTCTGCCGCCCTGACCAGATCATCCAGGCGCGGATGGTCCATGTTCCGCGGCACATAATTGCGGCTGTCGGTCTGGAAATCCAACGCACCGATCCGGTCACTGCCCGATAACAACAGATAATCCAGTTCATTCATTCCGGCGGCTTCAAAACGACTTTCCAGTATGCGGCGGCCCCAGGCATCCGGACCTCCATCACGCAGGCAGGCGGGAATGAGGCCCATCCCTTCGGTTTCCTGGACGCCCGCTTCGAGCGGCAGTTCGAAGGGCGACAGCCGGATCGCGTTTTTTCTCTCCAGGTAGCTTCTGCCATAGGCGAAGCTGAAGCGCTGCGGGCTGACACCGGCATCGAACAACCTGCCCGCGACCACGGGTTTTGTTGCACCCGGCAGCCAGACCCAGACGAAGGCCTCGGCGGCATAGAGTTGTTGCGGGTCAGAAGTCATCGTCCAAAGGGGCCCGCTTGCGTCCGCTTCGTTGCGGGAGCACGTGGGTGATTGCAGCGATACTTTTTGCCAGTTTGTCCAGCCCGTGAGAGTCTTCTGCGACCAGCGGGATACCCACGATGGCCGCGGCCTCAAAGACTGTGCCAACGGCAACTTTTGGGCCGCCTTTTTCAATGGCGATAACGGTTGGCAGGCTAACGCCGAGCCGCTCTGCCATTTCGGCCTGGCTCATATCGCGTTCTTTGCGGGCCGCGGTAATCATGCCGGCCAGCACGCGCAGTGCGCGACGCGTCCTGTTTGAATATATGGTTCGAGATTTAGTCACAAAATGTAAACTATAATTTATATTAATAGCTATAATATAAACTATATTTTACATATTTCAAGCGCTCAATTCAATACGCTGAAAGAATCAGCCGTAACGTTCGCAAAGATAACGGTAGGCCGCACGCAGACCCTGCGCGTCCCCGCCCACCGGCCGGCCCGGCCGGGCCGTCTGGTTCCAGGCCCAGGTGTCGATGTGGACCCAGTCGATCCCCGGCTCGACGAAGTATTCCAGGAACAGCGCCGCGGTGATGCAACCCCCGTACGGGCTGCTGCCGATGTTGCTGATATCGGCGATATTGCTCTTGAGCAACTCCCGGTAAGGCGTGTACAAAGGCATCGCCCAGAGCGGGTCTTCCTCGCCTTCGCCGGCATTGACCATGCGGCGGGCGATCTCCATGTCGTTGCTGAAGACCGGCGGCATGTCGGTGCCGAGAGCGATACGCGCAGCACCCGTCAGGGTTGCGAAATCGATCACCAGGTCCGGCCGCATTTCGCAGGCGCGGGCCAGTGCGTCAGCCAGCACCACGCGGCCTTCGGCATCGGTGTTGCCTATTTCAACGTTTAGACCCTTGCGGGTCGGGATCACGTCGCCCGGTCGATAGGCATTGCCGGAAACCGAATTCTCGACCGCGGGTATGAGGACGCTCAGGCGCAGCTTCAACCGTGCCTGCATGACCAACCGGGCCAGCGCCAGCACGTGGGCGGCGCCGCCCATGTCCTTCTTCATCAGGCTCATGCCGGTACCGGTCTTCAGGTTCAGACCGCCGGTATCGAAGCACACGCCCTTGCCGCACAGGACCAGCAGCGGGTCATCGTCGTTGCCCCATTGCATGTGCAACAACCGCGGCGCACGCTCGGACGCCCTGCCGACCGCATGAATGGCCGGGAAGTTTTCCGTCAGCAGGTCATCGCCGATGATGACCGACATGCGGCCATCGAATTGATCGGCTTGCAGCTGCATGGCATCGCCGAGCTGGGCAGGCCCCAGGTCTTCGGTCGGTGTATTGACCAGGTCGCGGACCAGCTTGTGGGCTGCCAGCAATGCCCCTGCCTCAACTTCGATGTCGTCATCCAGCGCCAGCGATGGCATGACCTTGCCGGGTTTTTTGTACGCATCGTACTGGTAGCAGCCCAAACCCCAACCCACGGCGCTGAGCAGGCGCTGTTCCCTGCTCCAGTCCGCGACCAGGGCGTAGTCTCCGGGAGGCAGCCTGGGCGGCAACTCCGCCAACTGATAGAGCCACCCGTTCGCCTGCATGCCGAACAGGTACGCCTGTAGCTCCCCGTCCTCACCGGGCAGGCTGCAGAACTCGCCGGCCTGGGCGCTGAAACCCGAAGACCCGACCCATTTACGCTGCCGCGCAGGGGCTGTCTCCAGCCACTTCTGGAGCCCGGCGGCAGTAACGGGATGCAGTGGTATGGTGTCACTGGAACGGGTAAAACTCATCAATCGATCCTCGCCACATAGGTGCGCTGGCCGCGTACGATCTGCAAGTACAGGGCACCGTTCAGGTGCTGCATCGACGTCTTGAAATCGTTCAGGTTACGGACCCGCCGGCGGTTGACGCCGGTGACAATGTCGCCCTTGGCCAGCCCCTGGTAGGCAAGACGGCTTTTCGGGTCGAGCTGGTCGAGCAGCACACCGGAATAGTCCTTCTGTTTCAAGCTCGCGCTCAGCTCGCTGAAGCGGGCGCCCTCGAGCCGCGAGTCGAGCGTGCCTCCCTCTACCGTGGGCACCGGCTTGATCACCAGGCTGACGTGGCGGTTCTTGCCCTCCCGCACATAATCCACCCGCAAGGAATCGCCCAGCGCCAGCTGGCCCTCCGAGTTATAGAAGTCCTGTGCGCTCTTGACGACGTGACCGTCGATATCGACAACCACGTCACCGGGTTGCAGACCGGCCTCATCCGCGGCCGAACCCGAGGTCACTTCGGCCACCAGCGCGCCGCTGCCCGAATCCATCGAGAAAGCACCCGCGAGATCCGGTGTCAGGTCCTGCACATAAAGGCCGAGCGTACCCCGGCGCACTTGCCCGAACCGGATCAGCTGGTCCATGACGTACCGCGCCATGCTCGAAGGAATGGCGAAGCCGATACCGACGTTTCCGCCGCTGGGCGTAAATATGGCGCTGTTGATCCCGACCAGCTCTCCGCGCAGGTTGATCAGCGCCCCGCCCGAATTACCCGGGTTGATCGAAGCATCGGTCTGTATGAAGTTCTGGTATTCCAGGCCGCGCAGACCGGTTCGGCCGAGCGCGCTGACGATACCCGACGTCACCGTCTGGCCAAGCCCGAACGGGTTACCCACCGCGACGACGAAATCACCCACCTGCAGGCTGTCCGAGTCCGCCAGCGGCAGCGCCTTGAGGTTCTTGGCCTTTATCTGGATGACCGCGATATCCGTATCCGGATCGGTGCCGATCAGCTTCGCCTCGAAACTGCGGCCGTCCTTCAAGCCCACCGCGATCTCATCGGCGTGCGCGATGACATGGTTATTGGTCAAGATATAGCCTTTCCCGGCATTGACGACCACGCCGGAGCCCAGGCTTTGTGAAACCCTTTCCCGCGGCACATCCGGCACGTTGAAGAAGCGCCGGAAAATCGGGTCGTCGAGCAACGGGCTGCTCACGCGGACGCGGGTTTGCGTGTACACGTTGACCACCGACGGCGTGACTTCTTTCAGCACCGGGGCCAGCGACGGCAATGGCGTGCCATTGACGGCGACCGGCAGGGCGGCGTTCGCCAGCCCGGCCGACAGCAAAAGGGCGAAAGTGGCGAGTAGTTGACGAACTGCAATTTTCACTGCTTGCTCCGGGGTAAATTCATGGGCTTGTGACAACATCCAACGCGTGTCGTTCAGGCCCGCTGCTCCCGCCAGTGTACCGAATCCGGACGTGTAGACAAAAAATTCACTTGCGATTGTTTTTAAAACAAGATATACAGCAAAAGGACAGTAAATGAGCACAATATCTTGTGCCATGGGTCACGGGAAAGCGGTTTAAGAGGTGGTGGACTTACAACAGAGAGTATTGCGCACGGACGTTTCCGGGATGCCCCTCGAGTGGATCGGGTATCAGGATGCGGTCAGGCTGATCACGCTGGACCAGGTCAGTTACGCGCTCGGTGAATGCCTCTACAAGATCCACGGCGGCTTCAACGCGATCAGCGGCGCCCGCAGCGTGGTCACGGTCAATGCCATTATCGCGACCGAGGGCCAGCACCCGCACAAGCACCTGTTCGCGGAGAACTACATCCCCCCGCTGAGCAACAAGGCGTTGTTCCGGCGCGACCAGAACCTTTGCCTGTACTGCGGAGAAAGGTTTCCCAATTACATGCTGTCACGCGACCACGTCAAGCCGCTGAGCCAGGGCGGGCGCGACCGCTGGGTCAATGTCGTCACCGCCTGCAAGCGCTGCAACAACCACAAGGCCGGCTGCACGCCCGAGCAGGCGGGCATGCAACTGCTCGCCATACCGTTCACGCCGACGCACGCCGAATACGTTTACCTGCAGGGGCGCCAGATCCTCAGCGACCAGATGGATTTTCTGCTGGCACATTTTCCGCGCAACAGCATACTGCGCAAAAGGGTCGAACAGGGCCAATCGCTGCTGGTGTAAGATAACGGTCTGTCTTCACGCTGGTGTTGCCATGAGCCTCGACCCCGTCTACCTCGTTGATGCGAGCATCTATATCTTTCGCGCCTGGTTCTCGGTTCCCGATGACTTCGCCAACGCCCGCGGAGAGCCGACCAACGCCGTTTACGGATTCGCGGGATTCCTCTGCAGCCTGATCGAACAAACCAGTCCCCGTCATATCGGGATCGCGTTCGACGAATCGCTGACCAGCAGCTATCGCAATGAGATCTACCCACCGTACAAGGCCAACCGGGATCCTGCGCCGGAAGAGTTGAAACGCCAGTTCGCCTGGGCCCGCGGCGTGGCCGAAGCGCTGGGCCTGAGTTGTTTCGCCGATGACCGTTTCGAGGCGGACGACCTGATCGGTACACTGGCGTGTCACTGGCGCGAGCGCGGCCACCCGGTGTGCGTGGTGACCAGCGACAAGGATTTGGCGCAACTGATCGACAAGCAGGACACGTGGTGGGACTTCGGCCGCAACCAGAAACTCGGACACGCGAAGATAAAGGACAAGTTCGGTGTTTTCCCGGAACAGATCGCGGACTACCTGGCCCTGACCGGCGATCCGGTCGACAATATCCCGGGCGTGCCGGGCGTGGGCCCGAAGTCGGCCGCGGCGCTGCTGGAGCATTTCAACGACCTGGATTCGCTGTGGGAACGGCTGGATGAGGTGCCGTTCCTGCGCATTCGCGGCGCCAAATCGCTGCACCGCAAACTCAACGACAATCGCGAGGCCGCCGAACTCGCCCGGCGCCTGACCGCGATTGAGACCGCGGTGCAATCGGCGCTGGACGATCCGGCCATTCAAAGGGGCCAGGTGGACGAGGCGCGTCTCAACCGCCTGTTTGACGAGATGGACCTCGGCCAGATGCTGCGCAGGCGCTGCCTGCTGACCGCCTAGCCGTCCTTCCGTTCGCCCGCCCGGGTCGGTGCCGGCGGTTCGGCGCCGGCGCCTTTTTCGAGACCTTCCGGCACGGTCCTTCCGGCGTCTTTCATCTGCTGCAGGAATTTCTTCATTTCGGGCGCCATCAGGTCCTTGCAGCAGTCCAGCCCCGTCCTCAGTATCCTGACGGGTTTGTACACCTTTTCGCTGCCGGCCCAGTGGCTGTTGCCGAAGTAATACAGGTCGTTGCCGAGGACCGTGCCAAAGCTCGGGTAATCGAAGGACTCCTGGGCGACGGCCAGCGGTCTGACGGCCGCTACCTTGGTGCCGGTGCCGTCCAGTTGCAGACGCATGACGCGCTGCGGCTTGATCCCGTTCTGGATGATGACCAGCTTGTTTTCCCACAGGTACATGCCGTCGATACCACCGACGTTCAGGTTTGCCGGTATGGCGAGCTTGCCGGATTTGCCGGTCGTCATGTCGACGACGAGGATACCGAGTTCACGGTCCGCCAGGTACATGATGCGCCCGTCGGGTTGCATCGCAAGACCGCGCAAACTGATCATTTCCCGGGTCGCGAGCACCGGTTTCAACTGGTCCTCGCCGACCGCTTTCTTGAAGACGAAAGGCAGCACGCGGTCAGCGATGTAGATATCGCCCGCCGGACTCAGGACCATGCTGCCGAGGATGTGCGGGCGCCCGTCCACGGGCACCGGGTAGCGATGCAGCAGCCCGAGTGTCTTGAGGTCGAACTCGAACAGCGCGGATTGCCCCCTGTCGGCCGGGTCGTAGCCGGCATATTCGGCGGTGGCCGCGCTGCTGACCCACAACCTGTCGCGCTCCTTGTCTACGAGCAGGCCGAAAACGCCCCACATGCCTTTCTCGTCGGCGGCTTTGAACAAGGGCTCTACCTTGCCGTCCTTGCCCACCGCCAGCACGCTGCCGTCCCTGACCGTGCCGACCAGGAACTTCTGCCGACCCTCATCCCAGGCCAGCGCCTCGGGCATGAGTACGGTTTGCGGCAAGGTGAGCACCAGTTCGGACTCGCCAACCGGCTGAGCGGCTATTTTCATCAGGTCGTTAATATAATCGAACACCTCGGTGCCGCGGATGTTCAGCGTGCTTTCCGACTGGCTGAAATCGTAGGCCAGGCCCTGTTGCTGCATCTTGACCATCAGGTCGTACGCTGCCTGTTTTTCATTCAAAAGTGCGTGCGCATTGACAAGCTGGTACATGTAGTCGCTGTTGTAGGGACGTTTCTGATGCAAGCGTTCCATGACGCGGCGGAATGTCAGGTAGTCCTTGGCGGCGAAGGCGGAGCTGGCCTCGACCAGCAATGCCGGCACGTTATCCGGCAGTGGCTCGGATGCCTTGTCCTGCGCCAGCGCGGACAGGCTCGCGGCCGCGGTCAGCACCGCGATCGAGAGTACAAAAATCGATCTTTTCAACATACACATCCTCTTTAGCCCATTCCTTTGAACGGCCCGGGTCGTATTGGTTCTGCGAATTCTGCATGGACAGCGCATGCGCCGGTCAAACCCGACAAGCTGCTGGCCGGAACATACCTTGGGCGATACAATCGCCGAAGTGCGATGCAGTGCATTAGTTTATCAGAGGGTCGTTAAGGCTGTGTCAATTGATGAAAAAATTCACTACCGTGGGCGCTTCCTGGGCATCATGGAGCGGAACGGCTGGGAATTCGTCTACCGGACCAATGCGACCGGCGTGGTGGTCATGGTGGCGGTGACCGATGCGGATGAACTGTTGCTGGTGGAGCAGTACCGCGTGCCGGTGGGCGGCCGCGTGATCGAGTTGCCGGCTGGCCTGGTCGGCGATGCCGGGGACGCGGCGGAGTCCGCCGAAGCGGCAGCGCACAGGGAACTGCTCGAAGAAACCGGCTACCGTGCCGGCACGCTGTCGAAGTTGCTGGCCTGCCCGAGTACGCCCGGCATGGCCAATGAAGTGATTACGATATATTATGCCGCCGATCTCGAACGAGAACATGACGGCGGCGGCGACAGCTCGGAAGATATCGTCGTGCACCGCGTACCGCTGGAGACCGCGGCCGACTGGCTGGCGGAACGTGCCGCGGCCGGGGTCATGCTGGACCCGAAGATCTACGCGGGCCTTTTCTGGGCGCAGGCCCGCCGCTGAACAAATCCAGACCCAGGAAACCCGATGCATGAACATATCGCAAGACTCAGATCTTTCCTCATCGCCGCGGGCCTGCTCTTGATGAGCCATGCCTCCGCCGACACGCCGATCGCCATCGTCATCCACGGTGGCGCCGGTACCATCACCCGCGCCAACCTGACTCCCGACCAGGAAGCTGCCATCCGCTCCGCGCTCGAAACCGCCGTCAGGGCCGGTTACCGGGAACTGCAAAACGGCGCGGATGGCGCCGAAGCGGTCAAGGCGGCTATCAACGTCATGGAGGACTCGCCGCTGTTCAATGCCGGTAAGGGCGCGGTATTCGACGCCGCGGGCAAGAACGAGATGGACGCGTCGATCATGCAAGGCGTGAACCTGAACGCCGGCGCGGTCGCGGCGGTGACCCATATCAAGAACCCGATCAACCTGGCGCTGGAGGTCATGCGGCATTCCGAGCACGTCATGCTGATCGGCGCCGGGGCCGAGGAATTTGCCCGCGAGCGCGGCTTCGAGATGATGGACCCGCAGTACTTCTACACCGACTTCCGCTGGCGGCAGCTGCAGCGCATCAAGGCGGACGAAAAGGAGAAAGACGAGGACAAGCTGTTCTCGACCGTCGGCGCCGTCGTGCTCGACCGCCACGGCAACCTGGCCGCCGGCACGTCCACGGGCGGCACCGCCAACAAGCGCTGGGGACGGGTCGGCGATTCGCCGATCATCGGCGCCGGTACCTACGCCAACAACCGCAGCTGTGCCGTCAGCGCAACCGGCCACGGCGAGTTCTTCATCCGTTACGTGGTGGCCTACAACATCTGCAACCGCGTTGAACTGGGGACCCCACTGGCGACCGCCGCCGACACGGTGATCAACGACATCCTCGTCAAGGCCGGCGCCGAGGGTGGGGTCATCGCCATGGACCGCGCCGGTCATATCGCCACGCCCTTCAACACCGAAGGCATGTACCGCGCCAGCATCGACGTCGACGGCAGGCTGACGGTCAATATCTACCGCGACGACGAGGATAGCGGCAAGGTGCTCGGCGGCAAAGTGGAGCACTGAACAAGACCGCAGTCAGTGCCGTAAATGTACCCTGAGCGCGTACCAGGCCCGCAGGAATCGCCAATGCGGGCCCGGGCGCAAAAGCTTGCCGCCCTTGTTCTTCATTCCCCCTTTGAAAGCGCCGAGGAATGGCGCAGCGGCCATCCGGCCGGAGTGCAATCTCTTTTGGTAACTTCAGAAGCCACACATTGAAACGGGTTTCCGGGCAGCGGGCAGCGGCCCCGGGACACACTCAAGCCATCCATGGTCGTTCGGCATCCGCTCCCGGCGGATGCACGGTCCCGGCTGCAGCCGGCCCTCTACCCTTTCCGCTGCCGACGCGCCGCTCTTGCTCTTGGGTCCCCTTTGAAGATGCCGAGGAGTGACGCGGCGGCTGCCAGGAATGAACAGGGATGTTCAGTCCAGCGAGGCCGGCCGCGGACGGGCCGTGCCGAGCGGTGGCAATAAGCAAGGAGTGACGAGGGCAGCCGCGTAGCGGCCATCTGATAGGGGTGCACTTTCTTTTGGTTACTTTTCTTTGTGCACGCAAAGAAAAGTCACTCGCCGACAGGCGAAACCCTTTGCCCACGCAAAGAAAAGTCACTCGCCGACAGGCGAAACCAGGCGTGAATATGTGAAACTATTCTGAGAAACGCGTCACCGCGACAATAGGCGTGCGGT
>Ga0210122_1000067_pt1 | contig 28478 bp, 27 predicted proteins | sample Muzzi_CordB_D2_FD_185530 | JGI IMG/M metagenome (GOLD analysis project Ga0210122, IMG submission 185530) | Wetland microbial communities from San Francisco Bay, California, USA, that impact long-term carbon sequestration - Muzzi_CordB_D2 (SPAdes) | ecosystem: Environmental > Aquatic > Marine >... | reverse complement strand
AGCGTAAAAGATGACATCTTGATGATCATCGACACCATTATACCCTGGAAGGCGGGATATCGACATCTGGAAGGAAATTCGCCGGCCCATATCAAATCAACGCTTATCGGGCCTTCTGAGCTGATCGCCGTAGAAGATGATCGGCTTGTCCTGGGTACGTGGCAGGGGATTTTTTTCTGTGAATTCGACGGCCCCCGAAACAGAAAGGTTCATGTGCGTTTGATAAAAGAAAAATTCCAGGAGTAAACCATGCTGTCAATAGATGATATTGACCGAGCGATACTTAATCGGATTCAATCCGACTTTCCTATCACATCCCGCCCCTATCTTTCAATTGCTCAAAATCTTCATCTTTCGGAAGATCAAGTTATTAAGAGACTCAAACGGCTCAAAAAGGAAGGAGTTATCCGCCGGATCGGCGGCAATTTTGTCCCTGAAAAATTAGGATTTGTCAGTACGCTCTGTGCGGCAAAGGTTTCCCAAGACAGAATTGACGATTTTGCCAGGGTCGTTAACCGTTATCCAGGGGTAACCCATAACTACCGTCGGGAAAATAAATATAACATCTGGTTCACCTTTATCGCTCAATCCATGGATGACATAAAAAATAGCCTTGAAAATATCTCTAGAAAGACGGGTGTAACGGGAATTATAAACCTGCCAGCAACCAAAATGTATAAAATTAAAGCACATTTTGATCTTTGATTTTGGACATCAAAGACCCGGATTCATCGTATTATACCCAACAACCGACAGTATTAATTCAATATGCAAGACATCCGCATTGCCGCCATGATTTTTCGTTCCGTTGCAGGGGATGTGTGTCGAAATCTCGACGCCATGGTCCATTGGATTAAGATATCCAAAAATGAAGGTGCCCATGTCATATGTTTTCCTGAGTTGAGTATCACGGGCTACAGTTATCTCGAGGAGATTAAGAATGCAGCAGAACCTGTTCCCGGTCCTATTACCCGGGATCTTTCAAATTTGTCTAAATCCCAGAAGATTGTCATTTTGGCGGGAATTGTTGAAAAAGATGAAAAAGATCATATTTTTTCCAGCCATTTGGTCATAAAACCTGACGGATTTGTGGGTGTCTATCGAAAGTTACACATCGCCCCTCCTGAAAAAGGCATTTTCACTCCCGGCGATACGATTCCTTTGTTTGATACAAAGGGTGTCAAGTTCGGCATACAACTTTGTTATGATGCCCATTTCCCTGAGCTTTCCACCCACATGGCAATAAAAGGTGCTGATCTGATTTTTATTCCCCATGCTTCCCCAAGAGGTACACCCGAAGAGAAGTACCGATCATGGATGCGCCATCTCACGGCAAGAGCGTTTGATAACGGACTGTTTGTCGTCGCCTGCAATCAAACCGGGGAAAATGAAAAAGGGCTTTATTTCCCGGGAATTGCAGTGATTATTGGGCCATCCGGAAATGTTATTAAAAAAAATCTAAGCAATAGGGAAGGTCTGATTGTTGTAAATCTTAAATCCAAAGACCTTGACCGCGTTAGAGAGCACCGGATGCGATACTTTTTGCCCAACAGGAGGCCGGAACTTTATGATCTTAGTTAAACCCCCAATTGCGCAAAGGGCTCAATCGGGGGTGTAAAGGTTTGTGTTCCTATCCGCACAGACAAAGTTTTCGTCCTTTAAGGGTCAGATTGCCGTTAGGCGTAAATTCTCCAATTATACAGACAATTCGCTTCATTCCCCTGGTCAAAAGAGACCACCATGCATCCAAAACATCAAAATGACCTGACGTGACGGTGATGATCTCAACCAGGTCTGCTCGGCTGCTTTGCTTGATGACCCTCAACTCAGAATCTGCATCCCAATCGACAGGTTCTGTTCCAACAACATACACAATTAATCCCGTTTTCATTGCTCTCACCTCCTTTCATCATTTTTTTCAGCCCCGCCGAAGATGCATTATTCGAACAAATAAAAAAGCCCTTCAATCTCATAACAAAAGATTGAAGGGCTGCACCCAGTTTACTTGACCCTATTTTGTTGAAGCCACATCACCCCGTCATGCCGCGGAGGTGTATCTGTCCGGTTCAGGCAGGTCTTCTGACTTTTCCGCCTTTTTAGCGGCCTTCCCATTCCGGTTTATCGGAAAAGTGGCACATATTTGCTAAAAAGGTTCCCTTTTTTAAAAGGGCGGAATTACAGCGGCGGGACCGCTCCCGATTCTCACGGGATTCCCTATTAAGCCTCTAACAGGCACCTTATCAGATTTTCTAAAGGATATGTCAGTGCCTGTCAAGGGAATTTTCTTAGGGCAAATGCATTTGATTGAAAGAGATATGTGCCGTCGCGGAGCGACCACCAGTATTGGAAATCAGAGTCCTTTACCCTTTAATTTTTCTATATCTATATTTACAATAAAACAAATTTATGAGTATAGTTCCTGTCAATACAGTTTGACATCCTTACCCAAGGAGATAAAAAATGAATTCAAATTTTCCAACCCGCGAACAGGCCTTTAACCTTCTAAAAAAATACAATAAAAATGAAAACCTTATTAAACACGCGCTGGCCGTGGAAGGTGTAATGCGCTATTTTGCCCGAAAACGAGGAGAAGACGAAGAAAAATGGGGAATTATCGGCCTGATTCATGACCTCGATTATGAGCAGTTTCCAGAAGAACACTGTCGCAAAACAGAAGAAATTCTAATGGAAAATAACTGGCCCCAAGAATACATCCGTGCGGTGGTCAGTCACGGATGGGGGATTTGCTCGGATGTTGAACCGGAAACAGAACTTGAAAAAGTGCTTTATACCATCGATGAACTTACCGGTCTGGTGGTAACAACGGCCCTGGTGCGCCCATCAAAAAGTGTTATGGATTTAAACGCCAAATCCGTAAAAAAGAAATGGAAGGATAAGCGGTTTGCCGCAGGCGTTGATCGGTCTATCATTGATAAGGGTGCGCAAATGCTGGGCATGGAACGAACAGAACTGATTACGGATACAATTATGGGCATGCGGGAAGTTGCCGATGAGATCGGTTTAAAAGGCGCCGTCTGAAAAATAGTTATTCCAGACCGCCCTTTATTCACCGCTTGCGAAGATCGGCAATAGATTTTTTTATTTTCTGAATGAGAGGTCTTTTGATCTGAACTTTTAGATAAAGATCTCCGGAGGTTCCCCCTCCTTTCCCGTCTTCCCCCATTTCCGCAAGCCGTATTCGCTGCCCTTCACGGACTCCCGGTGGGATCTTCACCACCAGTTTCTTGGATTTTTTTCTCAAAAAATACGCATAAGGACCTCCCTTCAGTGCCTGTTCGGGGGTCAAGCGGATGACGTCATCCACATCTTTGCCGTTTTTTGCCATTTCAAACCCACTGATTTGTTTTAACAAAAATCTGGAGAGTTTTCCAAGTTTGCCCGACGGGGGTAACACGGATTGACCGTATTCGCCTCTTTTAGAGGAACCGGTAAATATAAAACCTCCTGCAAAAATGCCGGGTCGTTTAAACTGAAAGGTTCGGTATTCCTTCCCGTAAAATTCCCTGAAAATATCGTCAAACCCCCGGAATCCAAATGCCTTTGCCATTTCTTCAAAGACATGGTTGATATCTGAGCCGCTGAAAATATCTTGTTCAGAGTAGTTGCTTCTAAATTGTTGATGAGCAGAGGATCCGAACCGCTGTCTCAAGATATCGTATTCATTTCTTTTCGCCGTATCCGAAAGGACAGCGTAGGCTTCATTAACAGATTTCATTTCTTCAGAAGCTTCAAGATTCTCTCTGTTTCGGTCTGGATGATATTTGAAGGCCAACTTCCGGTAGGCTGCTTTGATCTCTTTCGGGCCGGCATCTTTTTCCACACCCAATATCTGATAATAATCTCTTTGCGGCATAATATTGCAAATTCTTTCAGATCAAGGAATAAAAACGCTCTTGTTAACCTCAACCTCTCGAAAACAAACCATAACGAAAGACGTTGAATCGAGTTCTAAATCGATCAATTCTAAAGCTCAAGAACGTCTCCGGGCTTCATAACCGTAACCTTGGCCGAGGTTTCTTCTTTCACTTTATCGGCCCAAGCATGTGGGTCCTGTTTGATCACATCAAAGGTGTTATAGTGAATCGGAATGACGTGTGTCGGTTCAATCAGTTTTACCGCTCGCAAGGCGTCATCCGGTCCCATGGTAAAGTTATCACCAATGGGTAAAATTGCCAAATCGATTCCCTCTTCTCCGATAAGCTTCATATCGTAAAAAAGGCCTGTATCGCAGGCATGATAAATCTTTTTCCCTTGGATGTAAAACAGAAAGCCACAAGGATTACCGCCATAGGTGCCATCGGGAAGTGCTGAACCGTGCTGGGCAATCGTCAATTTAACACGGCCCCAAGGGTAATCGAAGCCGCCGCCGATATGCTGCGGATGAACATTTTCGAATCCCTGATTTACGATCCAGTTTTGAATTTCATAGTTTGAAATCACGGTGGCTCCGGTTCGTGTGGCAATGTCCAGAGTATCGCCTAAATGATCCCCGTGTCCGTGCGAAACAAGGATATAATCCGCCTCAACCTCATCTGCTTGGACTGGAGACAAGGGGTTGCCGGTAATAAAGGGATCGGTCAGCAGCTTTGTGTTGCCTGCTTCAATTAAAAAACATGCATGTCCATACCATGTCATTTTTAGTGTCAATTGGGACCTCCTTATCAAAGTCAAATTATTAAATCCTACGCTGAGCGTTCCAAATTTTAAAAGGGGAAAAGATATCTTTTATTTTTATCATAATACCCATTCCTTGTAAAACATCATCTCATTTTTCCTATCCAAGAGGATTAATACCACTTAAGGCAAAAATATCTAATGTCGATAATGTTATTAAGAGATATGTGAATCTTGAGAAAAATAAGTTTTCATGGTATATTCATAACCTTAAATATGTTTGGAATTTAAATCTAAGCCGGAATAACAATATTGGATCTAAACTTTATTAAAATTTAAGATATGTTTACATTGTTTTCAAATAATTCGGATCTTACAGGGCTTCCTCTCAAAGCTTATTCGGTGAAATTCTCGTTGGACCGACTGACTCCGGGTGTGGACAATATTCGTCATGATGTCCTTTTAAGTCCGGATTTTTGCATATCAATCGGCAATTTGATTTACCAACTTTTTTTAAAACATGCCAATGCCAAAAAAATATTGAATATCGACCCAACATCGAGTTTGGTCACTGAACGAGACGAGTTTAAACAACTTTGCCGCGATGTATTGCATGCTGCAATTAATCAGGCAAAGTCTGCTTTAGAAATACAAATCGATTTATTAGCTCAGATAACCATTGTCAAAAAATTAGCGGAGGAAATTCAATGTCAATACAGCAAATTGATTGAGAATTTTAATGATAATGCTAGAAGACATGAAATTGCATCCAGCGAAGGATTGAACAGCTATATAAAAATAAAAGAGAAACTAGCCGAGATACAGCAGAATAAGAAATCCATTTTACTTAGCGTTGCTGCTGAGCTGTTTCAGTATTTGATAGAAGTTCAAAACGAAAACATAACAGAGATGCGTGAGTCGATTTTGGGACCCGAGACAACTTTTCCAGAGGATGTCTTTTCCAATCCCATCATCCATGTTGAGAACCCGTTTGAAGATTTATTTATGATAGATGAATACGTATTGATCGGCCACCGTTTTGAAGACCCTGATAGTTATGAAAATTTGTTGTTTTTAATCAGAAGTCTATTAAGAAAGATTCTTTTAAAAATTTTTTTAAAGGATTCATCTGTTTCGGGCGGATCTATAAATCAAGCAAAAATTATTCAAAAGGTGTATGGTAAATCTGGAAAAAATCATCAGGATATCCGCTATGATGCAATAGATATATGGTTAAACCAAGTTGATAATATTGATTTGTTGTTCAACAGCTTTAAATCCAGGGAGCGTTATCAAACACTAAAATACCGCAAAAAGTCTGAAAAGGACGTCGAAAATCTCAAAAAACTGGCCAAAAACCAAGAAAAGCTGTTAAATTTTTTCTATAAAAAATTTAACAAGAACGGTCTTGTGAAACGGATTACCGCGTTTTATGAAATGAAATCCGTCTATCTGGAGTATTGCCCGCCTTTGGTACCTCATCAGGTTTTACAGTTTCTGATTCAACCCAAACAAAGGAAGAATATCGCAAGTCAGCTTTCTCGAGTAAAAGGATTTTATGGCAAATCTTTCTCCCTTGTGCCTTTGAAAAAAAAGATTGCAGATTTGAGAAAAATTACCGTTCAAGAGAAAAAAAAGTATTTAATTCAATTTATAAATGACTTTGTCCGTTATCACAGAGATTTTCAAAATTTCTTGATGCTCAAAGATGCCATGGACAGTATTAATCTGGTATCGGAACAAAAGATCATCGACCTTTCACGAGAAAATAATCTTCTGTATGAATTTTTACTGCCAGACGAACAGACGCCGGAGGAAAAGCCGATCATCCATCATGTGGTTATCAAGGCGGACCTGCGTGATTCCACACATATTACCCTTAAGATGAAAGAAAAAGGATTAAACCCGGCATCCTTTTTCAATCTTAATTTTTTTGTTCCCATTACCAGCATTTTATTTGATTATTCGGCTGAAAAGGTATTTCTCGAAGGTGATGCAATTATCCTGGCAATATCTGAACGTGAAGATACACCTGAAGACTGGTATAGTGTCGCACGGGCCTGTGGCCTTGCAAGGAAAATACTTCAGATTGTACAGAAATATAACTCACAAAGTGAAAAACATAAACTTCCGGTACTCGAACTGGGCATCGGAATAAGTTATAATGACAGCGCTCCGACATTTCTCTTTGATGAAAGTAACCGCATCATGATCTCACCTGCCATTAATGCGGCAGATCGAATGTCCAAATGTGCGAAACCATTATCTCAAGAAATCTCACACCAAAAAAATCCGTTTAATCTTTATGTGTTTCAAAAAGCATCAGAAAATAGCGCCGTTACACCAACAGATAATGTGTTGTTGCGCCATAATGTAAACGGTATTGAATTGAATGCCGAGGGTTTTGAAAAACTATCACGAGAAATCGACCTAAAATCATTAGAGTGTCACATCCCGGAGTTACAAGCAGAGAAGATTAGAGTTCACACGGGAAAATTTCCAACGGTAACCGGAAAGTACCACAGATTAATCATACGAGAAGGTCGAATATCTGTTATTTCCCCTCACGATTTTAGCATTATTCAAAAGACAGATAAAAAATACTATGAAGTCTGTACCCACCCGCTGCTCTATGAATACATAGAAAAATTATAACTCAAATTTCGCCCCCATATTTCTATGGGAACTCATAGCATGGTAATGTTTTTATCCGATTTTTGCGTTGAAGGAACATCGCCATGTGTTTTATGAAAGGCGATATGTTTATCAGCTATCACCATTTTTCGTCGTGATCCAATATTTAGGATGTATCGCACGGTTGTTTATACGATTTCAAATAGTTCTCATATCCTAAAATATTGGGTCACGCTGCAATGTCAAAATTCATATCGCCTTGAATAAAATATATGGCGATGGGCCTCCCTCATCGAAGTTCATTTAAATAAAACCTACCAAAGTTTCGCCAGATAAGGCTTCAGAAGGATTAAAGGGTGCGAAACGTGAGTTATAATTCCTTTAAAGCGGAATTTTTTTGAGTTACAGCAGCTTTCCCACCTTATTTTCCACGGCATCCAAAATCTTATTGTTTCTCATCAACTGTTTAACTGCATCAATATCTATATGCAAGATACGGTCTCCATTCAGGTGCGGTACGGAATTCCTTATTATGGTATAAGCAGCCAGCGTTCCTTCACCAGGTTTCATGTTGGTGAAAAGATCCAGTGCCTGAGCACCACAAAGAAGCTCAATGGCGATGACTTGCTCTGCATTTTTTATGATTTCTCTGCACTTGCGCGCCGAAATCGTTCCCATGGAAACATGATCTTCTTTGTTGGCGGACGTCGGGATAGAGTCCACACAAGCAGGGTGGCAAAGAACCTTGTTCTCTGAAACAAGGGCTGCCGCCGCATACTGGGCAATCATAAATCCTGAATTAAGGCCGCCGTCTCGAACAAGAAATGCAGGGAGGCCGCTTAATTTGGGATTCACCAGTCGTTCGATGCGGCGTTCAGAAATATTCGCAAATTCCGAAACACCCATGCAAAGAAAATCCATTACCAGGGCGATTGGCTGGCCATGAAAATTTCCGCCCAACAAAAAATCTCGTGATTCCGGGAAAATGAGTGGATTATTTGTAGAAGCGTTTATCTCTGTCTCCAGCACTTTTTTAGCATAATGAACAGCATCCTTGCTGGCGCCATGAACCTGCGGAGAGCACCTTAACGTATAAGCGTCCTGAATACGGTGGCAATCTTTGTGGGAGGTGACAATTTCGCTGTTTTGAGTGATCCGATACATATTATCGGCAGCCGCAGCCTGTCCTGGATGGGGTCTAACTTTGTGAATTCTTGGATCGAATTCCGTACGGCTTCCCATGAGGACTTCGAGACTCATGGCTGAAGCAATATCCGTTAGTTTGGCAAGATTCACGGCATCATATACCGCAAGTCCGCCAACGGCAGTCATGACCTGTGTACCGTTTATCAGCGCAAGCCCCTCTGCCGCTTCCAATCTGAGGGGCGTTATGCCACAATGGTTTAATACTTCCGCCCCTGACATTCGCTGTCCCTTGTAATAAGCCTCTCCCAAACCGATAATAACCAAGGAAAGATGTGCCAGAGGAATCAAGTCGCCACTTGCACCAACAGAACCTTTCTCAGGGACAACGGGATAAATGCCTTTGTTGAGCATGGTGACGAGATGTCGAACGGTTTCCAGACGAATGCCCGAATGTCCCAGAGCAAAATCTTTGATACGCAGGGCCATAACAGCCCGAACCGTTTCTTCATCAAACATATCTCCTGTTCCTGCTGAATGGCTCATGAGAATATTCTGCTGAAGCTGCCTAGTATCTTTTTTGGATATGGCAACATCACTCAGTGCGCCAAAACCGGTGGTAACTCCATAAATAGATTTTTCTTCTTTCACCCACTGTTCGATCAACTGACGGGCTTCATTGATTCGCTGTACGGATGCTTTGCTCAATTGAACCTTGACACCATGTCTTGCAATGCTCGCAAGATCTTCAAGGGACATTTTTTCCATTCCAATCATGATGGGTTTCATAATAGACAATCCTTATGGTTAAGGTTATGAATTTTGACATCGCAGCGTGACCCAATATTTTAGGGTGTGTGAAATATTTGAAATCGTATAAACAACCGTGCAATACATCCTAAATATTGGCTCACTACGAAAAATGGTGATCGCTGATAAACATATCGCCTTTCATAAAAAACATGGCGATGATCCCTCACTGCTAACATCGCATAAAAACATCACCAGACTATTAGTTTAGATAAAAATATGGTTGCGAAACTTAAGTTGACGATTACAAAAATTTCTTATTGTATCCATTACGTTATCAATAATATAATGAAATGAAAAATACAATTGTGCGAAGAAATATCTGCAATGTCAAAGCGATTCATTTGAAAGAGGGATAAAATCATGACAGTCAAGAATAAAATTATCGAATGTGTGCCCAATTTCAGTGAAGGACGGGATTTGGATAAAATAGAAAAAATCATTAAACCCTTTCAGGGAAAAGACGACGTCAAACTTTTGGATTATCAAAGAGATGAAGACCATAACCGTCTGGTTGTAACGGTGGTGGGCACCCCGGAGGCTTTGAAAACAGCCCTTTATGAAGCATTCCGTTCGGCGCTCGATGTCATCGATATGAGACGTCACAAAGGACAACACCCCAGAATGGGAGCTGTGGATGTTGTTCCGTTTGTCCCGATAAAAAATGTCTCCATGGATGAAGCAGTGGATCTGTCCGTACAGATTGCCAAACACGTATCTGAGACTTTTAATTTGCCTGTATTTTTATATGAAGCATCGGCGACCCGACCCGAAAGACGAAACCTTGCCAATATTAGAAAGGGCCAGTTTGAAGGGATGGCTGATAAAATTAAGAAGCCGGAATGGAAACCCGATTTCGGGCCAAAGAAAATTCATCCAACTGCCGGTGTAACGGCCCTTGGCGCCAGGATGCCGTTGGTTGCCTTTAACGTAAATTTAGATACAGACAACCTTGCCATCGCAAATGACATTGCAGAAAAGGTCAGGCATATCAGTGGAGGATTGCGATATTGCAAGGGTATTGGCGTAAAATTAGAAGAAAGGGGCATGGTTCAGGTTTCCATGAACATGACGGATTATACGAAAACAGCGCTTTACAGGTCATTCGAGCTTATCAAAATGGAAGCCAGGAGATATGGTGTAAATGTTGTCTGCAGTGAGATCATCGGTCTTGTGCCCATGGCGGCACTCATCGACGCAGCAGTGTACTACATGGGCATCGAAAACTTTTCCATGGAGCAGGTTTTGGAAATCAGAATCATGGAGTAACACCATTATATATGTGAAGGCTCGGGGAGTTTACCCGGTTTGAAAAAAAGCATTATCCATGAAGCAATTTAACAAATAAAAACACCCCGACACCTGATAAAGGTATGTTTGGAGACAAACTTATGCCCGGAAACCTAATCATTAAAAACGCTGCCCAGCTGGTTACCTGCAGTGGCTTTAAAGCAAAGCAGGGCAAAGAAATGTCTAACCTGAACGTCATTGAAAACGGCGCCTTGGTCATTGAAAATGGAACGATTCGTTCGGTGGGAAAAACAAACGATATTTTGAAGGGCTTTAATGACAAAGATAATAAAATCAGTAAATTTAACGTCATCGATGCTGCCGGAAAGGCTGTTTTGCCGGGGTTTGTTGACTCTCATACACATTTTGTTTTCGGTGGATATCGTGCTGAGGAATTTTCCTGGAGACTTCGCGGTGACAACTATATGGACATATTAGAAAGGGGCGGAGGGATTCTTAGCACGGTCAAAGCGACCAGAGCGGCTAAAAAAGAAACATTGATCAAAGCAGGTATTAAACGGCTGAATTCCATGTTGTCATTTGGTGTGACAACGGTGGAAGGGAAAAGCGGGTATGGTTTAGACCTTAAAACGGAAATAAAGCAGTTGGAAGTCATGAAAGAATTGAACAGACGCCATCCAATAGATGTTGTCAGCACGTTTTTAGGCGCCCATGCACTGCCGGAGGAGTATAAAGGAAGAGCAGATGCATTTATCGATGATATAATCGATTATATGCTGCCAGTGGTCATCGATGAAAATCTTGCAGAGTTTTGTGATGTTTTTTGTGAAAAGAATGTATTTTCCGTAGAGCAGTCAAGGCGATTGTTGCTAAAGGCAAAAGAAAACGGTCTCAAAATAAAAATTCATGCAGATGAAATTGAGCGGCTTGGCGGCGCTGAACTGGCGGCAGAAATCGGGGCTATTTCGGCAGATCATTTGCTCCAGGCTTCGGATAAAGGTATACATTCCATCGCCAAAGCAGGTATAGTCGCAACGTTACTGCCGGGAACCGCATTTTGTTTAAAAGAGCCTTATGCCAAAGGGCGATATATGATTGATAACAATTGTGCCGTAGCCCTTGCCTCAGATTTAAATCCAGGGAGCTGTTTCTCAGAATCGATCCCTCTCATTTTTGCACTGGCCACACTCTATATGAACATCGACACAGAAGAAGCCATTACCGCCCTCACCATCAATGGCGCAGCAGCCCTTGGGCGAGCAGATATCATCGGAAGTCTTGACATCGGAAAATACGGGGACGTCATCATACTCAAGTATCCTTCATATCAATTCATTCCGTATCATGCGGGAATAAGCACTGTTGAAAAAGTTATTAAAAGAGGAAGGTTGGTCTTTGACGGGTTGTTGTCCAAATTTTAAAAATTTAAAATCACTTTACTTTTATTGTACCTTTGGCTGTACACAAAACCCCGGTCGTATGTCATGACCTGACACAATAATCGCTTCAGCAGAGTCGGGATGTACGGCAGTGATTTTGATTTCACCGGTCTTAGCGCCTGGTATAAAGAATCGTTGCCCTTTTAGCCCCTCGAATATATTGCTACTGTCAAAGACTTCAAACAAATCTCCGATTTTCAGGCCAATGTTTTCCCCGAAATTTAACAAAAATTTATCTGAATCAATGGAAGCGATGAACCCTTTCCAGGGTTGAAGAACGATGGCATTACAAATCTTTTCGCCCATTTTGTCTGCAATGGTCCCGAACGCCTCATCTACAATTGATGCATTCATTTCACTGTCGGTTTGGATCGATTCCAGATCCATTTCGTCAACCTCTATTTCGTGCACAAAACTATCATCCAGTAGCTTTGCACCGGTTTCAGTATCGTAAACTTCCGCGGCAATTCGTACTTGCACAAAATAATGGGTGTCTTTTAGCCACCAGAACCCCTTTTTTCTTTTTTTCGGTGTGACGGTTATTAAAGCGCCGGTTACAATGGCATTCAGACCGAGCTGCCGACCGATCTTGGCCAAAGCCAGGTTATCGATCCGTCCGAATTTTGTCCTTGGCACCCTGGCCAAGGCGTCAGGATAGTCAGCATCGCCCGGCTTTTCCAAAAGAATGTTCGGGCAGGAAGATGCAATGATTTCAGATAGATCTCCTATAAATTTCTTTTCCACATCTTTGTTAACGAGAGTCGTTTTATTTCCAAACAACAGTATTCCAACCCTTTTTTTCAAATCACTATCCGGAGCTTTAAAATCTCTGACCATTCTCTTGGTTGATTTCTCAATGGAAGAAACGGTGGAACACCCTGTAATCGAAACTATACCTATCAGCAAAAACAAAATACCGACAATTAGATAGACCTTTGCGGCAAAGGATATAACTCTTTGAAACATTATTTTTTCCCCTCGAATACAGCTGTGACCTTGGTCGTAATCCCCCCTCTTGCCGTGAAATCTCCCGTAACTTCCATGTATTTGGGCTCCAGTACAGCGACAAGATCTTCAAGAACCCGGTTGACCACATGTTCATAGAAGATACCCACGTTTCTATATTGCAGCAGATAAAATTTCAATGATTTCAATTCAATGATTTTGTTATCCGGCCGGTATGTTATCGTTATACATCCAACGTCCGGTAATCCGGTCATTGGACATACAGAGGTATACTCAGGTTGTTGAATGACAATATCGATATCTCTTTGGTTTTGATATTGATATTCCATTGGGACAAGCACGTCAGTCTTTACTTTATCCGGACTTTCAATGGTACATTTTAGTTGCTTTTCCAATGATGCTGACACGTTTATAATGCTCCACGGTATTGTAATTTAAAATAGAGTTACGATTTTTCAAAAAATGTTATAATAGTGAAGAAAATCTTTTCTGTCAAACAAACCGCCTGTTTTTTTTATGCGGGTCCTAACGAACTTCACAGGAACCTTGACATGAGGTTTTTTCTCTGATAACGAGTTAATATTATTATAAATAAAAAAAGGTGCTAAAAATGAGCTCCATTGATGAACTGATTCTCAGATCAACAAAAGAAATCGTCGTGAAATTTATTGAAACGGGCAGAGTGGGACCCGCCGGCTTTGAAGAAACTTTCAAGGCTGTTTATAAAACGGTTGAACAAACGGTAAAAGGGTTTCAAGAAGATGAGGATGCTGAACAATCGGGATAGTGAATTCCGATAATTTCTTGTTCAAGTTTCGCACCCTTAATTATTAGCAACGCCAATAGAGCGGAGTGGATCATCTTTTTTAAAAAATCTCGACCCCTAAAGTTCTTACAATCCCGTAAACGGGCCGTGAAAAATCGGGTTAATGGGCCTCAGCCCAATTATTGCCTGATGCCAGGTTGACCTTTAAAGGCACCTTTAGACTCCAAATCCCTTCCATGATTTCTTTGACAAGGACCTTGACGGACGCAAGCTCCTCGGGAGGAACTTCGAAAACGATTTCGTCATGCACCGAGAGAAGCATTGCGCTGTTCAGACCGCCGTCTCTGAATGCGGCATCCACACGGATCATGGCCAGCTTAATGAGATCAGCCGCAGTTCCCTGGACAGGTGTGTTGATGGCTGTGCGTTCTGCAAACTCCCGTACAACTTTGTTGGAACTATTGATATCCGGCAGCAGTCTGATGCGGCCCAAGAGGGTACTCGTTTTTTTGGTCTTTCTGGCATCGCTGATGGTTTGATCAACAAATCTTTTGACACCTTTATATCTGGAAAAATAATTATCTATATACGTTTTGGCCATTTTTTGACTGATGCCCAGCTCTTTTGAAAGCCCGTAAGGGCTCATGCCATACACAATGCCGAAGTTAATCACCTTGGCCTGTCGTCTCAGTTCGGAAGTGACAAATGAAGGAAAAACCTGAAATACTTCGGTGGCGGTACGGGTGTGAATATCCTCATTATGATTAAATGCCTTTATCAGAATATCATCATCGGCATAATGGGCCAGGATGCGAAGTTCTATCTGAGAATAATCGGCTGAAACCAGGATCCATTCTTTTCTGGGAACAAATGCTTTGCGAATTTCCATGCCCTCATCTGTTCTGATAGGTATATTTTGAAGGTTCGGATCAGAACTGCTCAGTCTACCGGTAGCCGTAACCGTTTGATTGTAGGATGTATGAATCCTTCCGGTTTCCGGATGAACAAGATCAAGCAGGGCATCCGTATAGGTTGATTTTAACTTGGCAATGGTTCTGTGTCTTAAAATAATTTCAGGAAGTTCATGCTTGTCTGCAAGGGCTGTCAGCACGCTAACATCTGTTGAATACCCTGTTTTTTTTTTGGTCTTTTTTTGAACCGGCAGCTTGAGCTTTTCAAAAAGTATCCTTCCCAGCTGCTGGGATGATTTGATATTAAATTCTTCTCCGGCAACTGAATAAATCATGCTTTCAAGCTGTTCAAGCTGATGTTCAAAAGATTTAGAAAGCTCCGTGAGCTTTTCTCTGTCAACACAAACCCCTGTCATTTCCATGTTCATTAAAACCGGCACAAGGGGTAACTCAACGTTATTATACAGTTCCATCAGGCCGGCGTTTTCGATCAAAGGCATGAGAACATGATAGGCCATCAACGTAATATCTGCATCTTCACAGGAATACGGCATCGCCTTTTCCAGAGGAATTTCGGCAAAACTCACATCTCTTTGCCCTTTACCTGAAATCTCCTTGTACGTTATCGTTTTATGATCCAGGAAGTCGAGAGCAATCTGGTCCAGGTTGTGGGCTCGTTTTGAAGGGTTAATCAGATAGGATGCCAGCATGGTGTCAAACATCACGCCGGCCAGGTTTATCCCGTGACGTTTAAGGACCATCCAGTCATACTTTATATTCTGCCCGATTTTTTTGATGTCCGGATTTTCAAGCAAAGGTTTCAATTGGCTTAATACGCTTTCAAGCTCAATCTGTGCCGGGACTTCCGGATAATCATGGGCACACGGGATGTAAAACGCTTCGTTGGGCTTCATTGAAAACGACATTCCCACAAGATTTGCTTTCATGGGATCTTTTGAAGTGGTTTCGGTATCGATAGCGAACATCTCAGATTCTTTAAGTCGCTTGATCAGATCAAAAAGCGTCGACATATCATATATCGCACGGTAATTTTTATTTGAAAGATCGGATCGTCTGGGAAAAGCTTGCTGCAGTTGTCTGAATTCAAGATCTTTAAAAAGTTTTGACAGTTTGGTGTTATCCGGTGCCTGATATTTGAAATTTTCAGTATTAAATGGAAACGGAACATCAATATTGATTGTAACCAATTCTTTGCTCAATAAAGCCTGTTTTTTATACTGAACGAGGTTTTCATGCTGTTTTTTCTTTGTAATCGTATGAACGCGTTCATAAAGATGTTCCACGGTTCCAAAAGTTTTGATTAAAGACAGGGCTGTTTTGGGACCGATACCGGGGACACCGGGTATATTGTCTGACGCATCACCTGAAAGCGCCATCACATCTATCATTTGGTAAGGTTCAACACCAAAATCGTCTCTAACCGTATTGATATCAATGGTTTTTTCTTTCATGGGATCCCAGATGACGGCATTGTCCGTGACCAGCTGAACAAAATCTTTATCCCCGGTAACCATTACAACAAAGAACCCGGCTTTTTCGGCCTGGTGTCTGAAAGTGCCGATAAGATCATCGGCCTCAAAACCCTGCATTTCAATAACCGGTATGTTGAATCCATGGGTTATTTCCTTTATAAAAGGAATCTGAATCGACAAATCCTCGGGCATGGGAGGGCGATTCGCCTTGTAGTCCTGGAATAGTTCATGCCTGAAGGTCGGCCCTTTGGCATCAAAGAACATGACCACGTATTCAGGGGATCGATCTTCAATGAGTTTGATGAGCATTCGAGTGAATCCGAAGGTTGCGTTAGTGGGGAGACCTTTTGAATTGGCCAAACTCCTTATGGCATGATAGGCACGATAAATATATGCACTACCGTCTATCAAATATAATGTTTTATCATTTTTCATATGAATTCCGTTTGCGAATGATAGTCATCTCATATATCTTTAAAAATTATTATGCTTTTGTTCCTATCATTAATTTTATAAGACAGCAAGGACACTTGAGGGATTATCCAAAGCAAACGCATTTCAGTCGGTTGGAAAGAGATATACGTCGTTGTGTAGAGTTCTTCTGATATTGGGATTCAAATGCATTTAAGCTAAAGGAACCATCAACATGAAACCAGGCAAAATAATTACAGAAGACAGCGACATCAAAGAAATTCTTGAAAACACCAAGACCATCGCAATTCTCGGCCTAAGCCCTAAACCTGAAAGGGAGTCCAATAAAGTCGCCATATATTTGAAAGGTCAGGGATACAGAATCATTCCGGTCAGGCCCCGCCAGAAAGAGATCTTGGGACAAAGCGTCTTTGCCACCCTCGATGATATCAAGGAAAACGTTGATATTGTGGATGTATTTAGAAATCCTGAACAGATTTTACCCCATGCGCAAGAGGCGATGCGGATGCAGGCTAAAGTCTTTTGGATGCAGCTTGGTATCGAAAATCAGGAAGCTGCAATGCTTCTGGTAAAAGCAGGCATCGATGTCGTTATGAACAAATGCATAAAGATTGAACATGACAGACTCTGTAAAAAAAACATCTTATAGACAAAGACGTCGCAGAGCCCGGCAAATCGGATGTCATTGTTGCGGGAAAAATCCACCTTTTTGCTGGAGATGCCGTTGCGGCTTCGCTATTTGCCAGGATTGCATGATGGAGAATTTCTGGGGTATGTCGTGTAACGGAATAACCTGGGAGTGCCCGGACTGCGCTGCAAATAACGGATTCGGAAATCAATAACTCCCTATACACCTAATAATCGTACGTATCATGGAGTGCGCTTCCCCGTTTAACGATATTGACAACGTAGCTTCGTTATTCCTCGCTCCACTCCCGCTTGAGTAATACCAGAAGGTCTTTTTCGGGCCGATAAAGATAAAGTCTTGAAAATCCACGCGTATTCTTGCTATCTTTTATCCTGACTTCGCCCACGGCCACAACACGCTTTTGAAAACCGATGACAGCAATATGTTTAAACTCTCTATTCAACGACTGGTAGCTTTCAGGAAGCATGGCTTGTTTGAGCAAACGCATAAGTTCAGAGAGTTGCTTTTTGGCCGGCTCAAACCGGTAAGGAAGATGGTTTGCAATGATAACAGGCGTTTTCTTTAATGAAGCCCGTCGATCCAGATCGGCAAGATCTCGAGTGTTTAAGACCACACATCCATTGGTCGAAAAAGGTTTTATGGTCTGGTTGGAACCATGGATGAATATTCCGTTGCCACAATTACCTTCAAGATTGTCAAAGATATCAGGATAACTTAACTCAAAGGCCCGGTCGCCAAACAGGGTGACTTTAGAATCCCGGTAAGACTTTACATTGAAGTAAATCCCTTCAGGAGTTTTTTCGTCATTTTCTTTTTGTTTTTTCCCGGGCTGTTCTCCGGTGCTGCAATCATAGCTCTTTATTAACTTGTAGTGACCATCATAAGTATATAAGTGAAGCTTTTGGAAAGCTTTCTCCACCAGGATCAGGTGAATGGGTTTTCCGTTTCCTTTGTAAAAAAGAATCGGACCGTCCCACAACCCGTCATCCACATCACCCTGGACCGTATTTCCGATGAGATTGTTCTGGAAAGGTTCCTTAGAATAGGAATTGTTTCTTAACCCGTCATAACAAAGGGTTAAAACAACGACAACAACAAGCAATGCCGTTTTCATGCAAATGAAATCGGCGATCGTTTGTGCGTCTTTAACATCATCAGTTATAATTTTCATTGAAAAATATTAAAAATTGTTACGCTATTTTTATATCAAGTATCTGGGTAATTTCTTTTAAGCTCTTGATATGAAAATTGGCGGAAAGCGATCTGTTTTGATACGCCACAAACGGCACACCCGCTGCTTTTGCAGCCATTTCGTCAAGTTCTGAATCTCCCACATATAAGGTATTATATGCCTCTATCTCAAAATGTTCCAGAATTTTGATCAAAGGGTCCGGATAAGGTTTGGGACGATCAACATCACTGGAACTAACAACCAGGTCAAAATATCCTTCCAGACCATGTTCGCTGAGAACCCGATCCATGGTGTTCGATCGGTTTGTCGCAATGGCTGTCTTGTATCTGGGCCTTAGTTTTTCGAGCAGGGGCTTTAAATAGGGTTCCAAAACCATATCTTTTAAAAACGGGATATAACTCATGCTTTTTCGATAATTTTGAGCTTCCCTGAAGCTTTTTGCATCATTAAACAGGTGTGCAATCGATTGGTCTGCAGTATGGCTGTGACAATACGCAAACTGATCGGGGGTCAGGGTTGGCCGACCGAAATGCAGCAATATTTCGTTATAATACGCCATGTTTGCTTTCGTTGTATCAAACATGACACCGTCACAGTCAAAAGCGACAACTTTGATATGTTCCATCTTTATTGTTTTTTGTTTGTCGGGCTGTCGAGAATGTTCCCGATAACATAGATTTTAATCTCAGGACGTATCTTGCTGTCTGTTGTTAACTTTATGGTGTCAACATAGCGCCCATTGGTTTTTTTCAGATTTTCAACCGTCAGAACATATTCTATTTTTTCTGAGCTGTTAGTTTTTTCCAGCGTGAAAGCAATGTTTTTTGTATTGGTTGCCTTAGCTTTTTTAATTGTAAAAGGATACTTATCTTTCGGGATGATCTTCACCTTTGCGTTTATTGGTTTGCCTTCAAGACCACTCAAAACAACTCTCTTTGGAATAATGTCAACAAATTGTTCAACATTTCCCACAATAGTCAAATAGAGCATAGCTTGTTTGAGAGAATTGGTTTTGACTGTTATTTTTTTAGTGATTGTTTTTCCACCGTATCCAGATGTATCGACTTTAATAACAATTTTCCCCTCACCGCCGGGAGGGATCTGTCTCGGATATGAGACAGCGGTACACCCTCAGCCGGTTCTGACTTTTTCAATCACAAGCGGCGCGTCTCCTTTGTTTTGTATGATAAAATCATGCGTGACTTCGGTTCCATCTAAAACTGAGGAGAAAGTGTACCGGCTTTCGGGTACAAAAACAGACGGTGATGCAGGTGTTTGTTGCGAAGCGCCGAATACGCCGCTATTTAAAGACAATATACAAACAGTGGCAAAAAAGATGGAAATAAGTTTAAGTTTCATGTTAAAAATATCCTTAAAAAAATTAAGCGGTTCATATGGACCCGAACCTCCGATTCACGACCTTAGCCGCCATCAAGCCGTAAGGCTTAAACAGTTTATTTAAGGGGCATTCTATAGAATGTCAAGGGGCATCTTTTTACATCATAAAAATCGGATCTACATCAAGAACCACATTCACATCAATCCGGTTGATTATTGTTCTGTTTTCGAGCCACAAATTATGAAGAAATCGGTGAAGCGGTTTCACCTCCAAACCTTTTAAAAGGATCTGCCATCGGTATTGCTTTGCAATCTTGAAAAGCGGGGCTTCAATGGGCCCCAATATTTCAAGAGATCTTGATAGAGATCTGTTCTTTCGTTTTAATGTGTTGCAAAGATCTCCAACAATCTGAGCATGCTGCCGGGTCTTTTCTTTGTTTTTTCCAGATATTTTAATCTGAACCACCCTGGAAAATGGTGGATAATTGAGACTCTTTCGAAACCCGATCTCGGCCTTGAAAAACTGCTTCAAGTCCTGTTCGGTTGCAGATAAAATGCTGAAATGATCCGGGTTATACGTCTGCAGAATAACACGTCCGGGGACGGTCCCCCGTCCGGCGCGACCGGCAACCTGAGCCAGCAGCTGAAATGTACGTTCTCCGGCTCGAAAATCAGGAAAATTCAAAGAGAGGTCGGCACAGATAATACCAACAAGAGTAATATTTGGAAAGTCATGACCTTTAGCCACCATCTGAGTCCCCACCAGAACATCAATGGTCCGGTTTCTTAAACCTTTGAGTATCTTTATCATTGATCCTTTGCGCCGGGTCGTGTCACGATCCATTCTGGCGACTGAAGCCTGTGGGAAAAGCATCTTTACCGTCGCCTCGACCTTTTCGGTCCCAAGCCCCAAAAGCATGATTTTAGAGGACCCGCAGGAAGCGCAGTTGGAAGCTGACGCTCGTGTAAACCCACAGTAATGACATTTGTAAGCATTGGCCTTTTGATGCAATGTCAAAGAAATATCACAATTTTTACACCGTATCGCGTCACCGCAAGTTGAGCAAACCGGATAGCTGGCAAAACCGCGCCGGTTCAAGAAAAGGAGCACCTGCTCGCCACGTCCAAGTGTCGTTTCCATTGCTTCATAAAGATCCGGAGTGATAAAGCGACGGGTTCCCCGAACATCTCTGGTTTTTCGAAGATCGACAACTGTTACCTTGGGGAGCGATCTGTTCTCAACTCGCTCTGTCAATGTAACCCCCTTGAATTTATCTGTTTTCACATTATAATAGGATTGTATTGAAGGCGTGGCAGATCCCAGCAGTGCTACTGCGTTCTGTTGCTTTGCCCTTACCACGGCAAGATCTCTGGCATTGTATCTCAAACGGCTATCCTGCTTGTAAGAGGTATCATGTTCTTCATCAACGATAATAATGCCGATATTCGTTAAAGGTGCAAATACAGCTGATCTGGCACCAATGGCGATGGAAACTTCGTCCCTGGCAATACGTACCCACTGATCGTAACGCTCTCCAGCAGAAAGTCCGCTGTGAAGAATAGCGACTCGATCACCAAAGCGTGCCCTGAATCGTCTTTCCGTCTGGGATATAAGGGAAATTTCAGGAACCAGAACCAGAACGGAATAACCCAGGTCAATCGCCTTGGCTGCAATATGCATGTAAACTTCTGTTTTACCGCTTCCGGTAACGCCGCTTAGAAGGAAGGTGCTAAATTTTCCACCAAGGGTCCTTATCACTTTTGAAACTACACGGTGTTGTTCATCAGTGAGTCTGTGTGGTATGTCAGGTTTTATGCATTCACCGAAAGGATCACGATAAACCTGTTTATTAAAAATAGAAATATATCTGTTCGCTTCTAAATGCTTTATTAATTTCGGAGCAGATGGAACAAGTTCTTTTAATTTATTTACGCTGACTTCACCCTGGCTTTTGATGGCTTCAATAATCTTTTGTTTTGACGCAGATAGACTGCCCATAGGGATATTTGAATCGATCAATGACACATGCCTTTGTATTTTGGGTTTTGTGATCCCGGCCTTTAACTCCCGTTCATGAACAATGAGCTCTTGATGTTGCATGGCATAGATTAAGGCGTTAGGAATTTTGGTGTTAAGTTTTTCGCGAAGTTTTTTTAATCCACAAGACTCTCCCTTTAACAAGCTTAAAATTTCCTTTTCCAAAGGAGTGAGAGAATTCCCGGAAAGGGCTTCTTCTCCCTTTTGCGTAATGGAGATGGCAGCAAAATCATAAATATTAAGCCCTCCAGGCAGGGCACATTTGATAACATCTCCGATGGGGTGCAGGTAGTAATCAGCTGTCCATCGGAAAAAATGGATCATACTTGAAGGAAAAAGCGGCTCGTCATCAAGAATATCAAGAATATTTTTTGTCTTTCCCTGATCCGTTTTTTTACATGCACCCAGAATGTATCCCGTCACTCTTCTCCGCCCAAATGGAACAAGGACTCTTTTCCCTGTCGAAACCAGCGCTAACAGGTTTTCCGGAACACTGTAAACATATGTGCTGTATACCGGCAAGGCTACCGCGACCTCTATATATGATGATACCGCTGTCATTTCTCCCCGTCCGTCTGAATTTCGTTTATAATCAGCAAAACTGGCGTGAGATGAAGGCTTTTTTCTTGACACTTCATCAGCTTTTTTCTACTCTGTAATATGCAAACTGTCTGTGAAAATTAGATTTTTCTTAAATATTTTCTTTTGAACACTATAGCCTTAATACAAACATTTTTCAACTATCTCAATCATGAACAACCCTTTTGTAAAGACATTGGCTTATTTAAACGCTAAAAACATTCATCTGTAAAAAAACAAAATATTATGCCCAAACGGTCCGTACCGGAAAATTTCAAGCCTCGACTTTTGAAAAAGAGACAAAATAATAGATAACAAGCAAACCACAAGGAGGAAAAAATGAATAAAATCAGAAAACATTCCATGGTGTTATTGCTAATTATTACCCTTGTTTTTATCCCATTCGGAACTTCGGCCCTTGCAACAGGACTGACGGTAGATGAGGAAAACAGCGGTGCCCTTATGACAGCTGATCTTATTCTTGCCAGGCCCTTGGGAATCGTCGCAACCGTTTTGGGTTGTGCCGTGTTTATTGTATCACTCCCCTTTTCGGCTCTGGGAGGTAATACCAAACAGGCATCCCAAAAATTGATCAAAGAACCTGCTTCATTTACATTTGTACGACCGCTGGGAGAATTTTAAAACTCATATTGCATCCACAACAAGTTTCGACTCACAGATACGACCAAACTAGGGGGTAAGATGGCTGAAATAAAAGGTCATGGGATTGAAGATTTAACTCAGTTCGCAGTGGATGTGATTCGACGTTCGGGAGATGAAGCACTTTCTTATTATGGTAAGGGGAATCGTCGCATCAAATTTGATGAAACGCTTGTTACAGAGGCTGATTCCCATTTAATGAATTTTTTTCAGGATCAACTTGACAACCATTTTCCTGAACATCAGGTATTTAAGAACAACCAGGAAAACAGAGAATACACCCATGATAAAAAGCGATATATCTGGATTTATGATCCCTTAGACGGGGTGGCCAATTTTCAGGCGGGAATTCCGATATGGGGCATTTCCCTTGCACTGATAGAAAATTTCTGGCCTATTTTCGGGGTGTTCTATATGCCGGCAACCGGCGATCTTTTTCACGCACGGGCGGATAAAAGCGCCTTCCTGGGAAATAAGGAAATTCGCGTTTCAAGTAAGAAAAACATCAATGACGAGAGCCTTCTTTTTACGTATTCACGATTTCATCAACGTTATCGTTCAACATTTCCGGGGAAAATTCGTGATTTGGGGTGCACCGGTGCTCACATTTGTTATGTTGCAATGGGTCGTGCCGAAGCGGCTGTAATTGCGAATGAATCGTATCAGGATCTTGCCGCAGCCGGCATAATTCTTGAAGCGGCAGGCGGAAAGATATGCAAGTTGGATGGAAGCAATTTTTTTCTCAATGAATATCTGGACGGTCAGAAGATCAATGACCCCCTTCTGGTTATGGCTCCGGGAATTTATACACAAGTTCGCAGCAGTCTACGGGAAATTTCTTAATCTTTTTAAAACGGAGGAAAACTTAAATTAAACGGATCAGAAACAAAAAATCTTATCAGCGATCTTGAGAAGTTATATTCGTCCGCCTTCAAAAGAAAAGGACTACTTTTGAATTGAAACCTTTGAAAAATGTTCAATTTTGTTCAAGGTTAAGGAAGACGAAAATTTTAACCACAGACATACATTGAGTATTTCGAGGATTAAAATTTGAGTCTGACGCTAAGATTGGTCAAAAGGGGGCGGTTTTCAAAGGTTTCAGATTAGTGATTCAAATGCTCTGTCATCCATCGGGTTAAAACACTAACAAGTTTTTCTTGGTGATTACTGAAACGGTGGTTGGCACCGGGAATTTTAACAACGGTAACATTTGTCTTAAGAGTCGCACTGTTTCTGATGCGGTCAGCTACATCAGGATTGGCCAGGCGATCAGCAAGGCCGTGGACAACTATTGTGGGCTTTGAAATACGGAAAATATTTTTGTAAGGGTCGGATGAGGTTTTCGGGCCCCTGAGGCTTACCACATGGTTGGCGGTATAAAGCGTTTTGCCCAATGGCCCCAGATTGATCAGCATCCATTGATCTCCTTTTCCCTTTGCCACCAGGTCCTGGGCCTGGCTAAGGACGCTTTTTGCCGCCTCTGCCCCGAATACGCTGATATTCCACTCGAAAAGATTGCCCGGAGGACCGGTTAGCAGTATGCCTTTAATTCTTGGATCCTGAGTTGCTGCCATGTAGTATAGCACCCTGTTGGTACCCATACTGTGGCCGTAAAGAAAAATAGAATTATAACCCAGCTGGGACATTTTATCGACGGCTAACGCAATGTCATAACGGTTTTCTTCAAACCGGTTTTTTTTAGGTCCCCGATCATGATCACGCATGTTGAGCGCCAAATTGGCAAATCCTTTATCTGCAAGGGCTTCTGGAAGAAAGTCCATGATGCCTGAGTAAAAGTTGCCGCTGTAGCCGTGGATCAACACCACGCAGGCATTATATTTTGCCTTGCGTGGCTGGCGTAAAATACCGGTTAGCCTTACGCCGTCGTTGGTTTGCAATCTGACCAGATCGATGTCGATGCTTTCAGAAGCTCTGGCGGTTTGGCTTACGCAGATAAGCATAAAAACGCAGATCAAAAAAAAATATTTGAGAAATCGCATCATGACACCTTTAATTTAAAGACAGCCGATAATTTTATCGGGGAAATAGTTTTTTCATCACCCACAGGAGGTATGACATGCTCATTCATAAAAGCAAAGTACAGGTTCGTTTCGGTGATACGGATCCATATGGCGTTGTTTATTTTGTCGCATATTTCCGCTATTTCCATGAGGGGATTGAAGAATTTCTCCGGTATATCGACATCCCTCCGGAAACCTTCTTTCGCAACAAAAAAGAAAAATACGGCATGCCCAAAGTAGCTGCCAACTGCCGTTTTTTAGCCCCGGCCTATTATGGCGATTTACTTGAAATGCATACTTCAATAAAAGAGATCAAAGAAAAAGCCATCGTTTTTCAGTTTCACTTTTATCGCCCGCCGGATACCCGGTTGCTGGCAGAGGGAAATGTTACCTTTGTTGCCATCGATCATGCCTGGAAGGCAATTCCTTTGCCAAAAAAGGTCGCTGAAAAAATACAACGGCTGTAGTTCGAATTACCTGAACCTCAGATGAATTCCCGCTTTAAGTTCATGAACATTGCCGATGATTTTGGCATCTTTCACCCCTTTGGCATGCAAGGCGGTGACGAGATTTTCTGCCTGGGTTCCCGATACAGCCACAAGCAAACCACCGTTGGTTTGTGGATCAAATACGATTTCTTCGTGCCAGGGGGGTAAATCGGTTTCAAACCGAAAATGCTGTTGGACCATTTGTCGATTGAAAGCATTTACGCCGGTGGTCACTCCTTTTTTATACATCGTCAGCGCCTCGTCCATAATTGGCAGATCTTTGATACTGATTTCCAAATACACTCCGGATGCCTTTGCCATTTCAAAGCCGTGCCCGGCCAATCCGAATCCAGTGACATCCGTTGCAGCGTGGATATCAAAACCGGACATAACCTCAGCAGCAGTTCGATTGAGCGTTATGAGAATTGACAAACAAGCCTTCATGGCCTCTTTGGAAACCCATTTTTTTAAATTGGCGTTAAACAAAACGCCGCTTCCGACGGGTTTGGTCAGAATCAGTGCATCCCCGGGTTGAGCACCCTGGTTGGTCCAGAATTTGTCCGGATGCACAATTCCGGTTACTGCCAGACCGAATTTGGGTTCATCGTCTTCCACGGAATGCCCGCCTGCCAATACAGCACCGGCTTCGGTAATCTTACTCAGAGCTCCGGCCACGATTTGGTGAAGGACCTCCGGAGGCAGCTTATTCGATGGAAAACTGACCAGGTTGAGACATGCGATGGGTTTTCCGCCCATGGCGTAGACATCGCTGATGGCATTGGCAGCCGCTATTTGACCGTATACATACGGGTCGTTCACCGGCGGTGTGATATAGTCGGCCGTCATTATTATGGCCAGATCATCGGCTAATCGATAAACACCGGCATCATCACTGGTTTCATAGCCCACAAGCAAATTCGGGTCATTACTTTTTGGGAGACTCGCCAACAAATTGCTAAGCCCGACCGGGTCGATTTTTGCGGCTCAACCGCAGGTTTTTGAAAGGCTCAGCAGGGTCGGTTTTTTAAAAAAGTTTAATTTCACTGCTATTATGCTCCTAAGTTATTTTTTGGATCGTTCTTATTATTCTTTCTCTTTGGCATGGAGGTCAAGGTTTTTTCGCTGAAAAAATACGTTGTAGGTATTTGAGGGGTCAGGTAGTTTTTCTAAACAACCGCTCCATGGATAATCTTTTTTTAAACCGTATGAACTCGCGGCAAGAGATCGTAAAGTAAAAACAGGAAACTATCTATGAAATATCGATAGGTTATCTGCATCACTTTAAAATTCTTTTAAAGACACGATTTCGGTATGCGCCTGTTTTTTCTAACGAACCCTAAGCCACTCAGACAGCATCCGATTTATAAAAAGATCATCCATTCCGCTCTCCGGGGCGTAGGCTCTGCGAGCCGGAGGCTAATATTCAAGGATTTAGGAAAAAAACTCCCCGACCCCTCAGGTATTTAAAGGTGTAAACGGACTGACTTAGGGACCCCCGTATTAATATGATCGAAGTGCGTTGGTGAATTGTTTGATTCTTGTGGTCATTTTGGAATCTGTTTGATTCAAAAACGTCCAATCCGCCAGCTCAAGTCGTTCCGGATCATGGTTAAGGACAATGCGTGCGGTTTGATCAGAAACTTCTCCCGCATGCCGGGCACAAAATTCAAAATGGTGCTTCGTCCCCAGTTCGATATTTTTTGTCAGCACCCGGCAGCAGGTGACACCGAATTTTGTTTTGAACCTCTCGTGGAGTTCTCTCGACGCAGTATAAACCGTCCTGTTGTTCATAATACCGGGGCCGTTGCGACCCAAAAACAATCCAAGGGCAATTATACCGGCGCTTAACGCGCCGCAAGTGCAGCCGCTTCCTCCGAATCCTTCAGGAAGGCCGGAAGTAATCCGAACAGCAATCTCCGGCGCCAATCCCCCTTTGAGGCCTTGATTTAATACCGTCATTACTGCTTCGGAACACATCAGTTGGCGGGTCATGAACAGGTTCTCTGTACGCTGTCGAATTTTATCAATCAGCGTTTCGCAACAATGACCCAACAATTTTTTGTCTTTATTTAATCGAATCATGAGAAATAATGTCTTATGAACCTGATTGGCTCAGAATACTTTTGAAAACAACAACGAACAAGCAAACGGAATATCTTCGAATTTAGCGGTGTCGCTAAATTCGAAGATAAATTTTATTTTACTTTTTCCATTGGATATTTGGCACCTTTCCAAGCGAAAATTCCCCCGGGATGGCGGTAAACATTTTTGTAGCCAAGTTTGACAGCCCAGGCAGCTCCGTTGTGGCTGCGGGTACATTTGACAAACCCGCAGTAAATAACGATGAGTTTGTCTTTGTCAGCGCCCAAAAGCTTTATAAAATCTTCTTGGGACTTGCCGTCGGTTTCCTTTCTATCCCATTGCTTCATCTCCGGTATGGGAAACAGAAATTGAACAGCTCCCGGTACATGTTCTTTTTTGTAACTGGCCTCAAAAGGCATGGTGTCCACGATAACCATATCTTTACCGGAGTCGATCCATTTCTTGAGTTCTTCGGTAGTGACTACATCGTAGCCGCCACGTTGGACTTCGCGTACCAGTTTGACTGCTCCGGCCTCCTTTGCCACTTCCTTTTCAAATTTGTTATCCAGGAAGGCCCCGGCCGGCGCGGCCAGTCCAAACACAAGCAATCCTATGACTGTGAAAGTGAAAATCTTTTTAATCGTGTGCATCAAGAATACCTCCTCTGTGGAATAAATTGTTGAAAAAGGACTTCAATCGAACCGGCTTGATCGACCGGTAACAGCGCCAAATATACAAATAAATAACTCCTGCAATCATTACAAAATCCCGATAAAGCGCCGGACGCAGACTGTGAAAAGCCTCAGACTCGGGATCTTGCGGCCCGAAACAGCCGCAGTCGACATCGAGCCTCAGCCAGATGCCATAGCCCAGGATCGCCATAAACAACATTAAAAGAACCGTAATGCCTGCCAAAGATCCCTTGATATCCAATAACAGACCCAAGCCGAA
>Ga0210122_1000066_pt1 | contig 28605 bp, 26 predicted proteins | sample Muzzi_CordB_D2_FD_185530 | JGI IMG/M metagenome (GOLD analysis project Ga0210122, IMG submission 185530) | Wetland microbial communities from San Francisco Bay, California, USA, that impact long-term carbon sequestration - Muzzi_CordB_D2 (SPAdes) | ecosystem: Environmental > Aquatic > Marine >... | reverse complement strand
GAACAGTTCCCAGGACGAGCGGGCTTCCGTGGGCGTCATTTTCTGGATCGCGTAGCCTACATGCACCATGACAAAGTCCCCCACCGCCACGTCTTCGCCCTGCATCATGAACAGGCTGACCTCCCGGGTCACGCCCTTGGCCTCACAACGGGCATTGAAGCCGTCGATCTCGATGATTTTCATGGGTATCGCTAGACACATGATTGCTGTACCTGTTCTAGGTGCGAGAGTTCCAGATGCGCCAGCAACATCTCGTCCCCGCTGAGCAGACGGGTACGGAAATCGCCGCACTTCCCGCAGAGTAACCGGTTCGGTGCCGCCTCCGATTCCGCGCCACACGCGCCACAGTGTACCATCACCGGCGCGGATTCAATGACCAGCTCCGCGCGTTCCGCCAGGGTGCCGGTCGCCGCCAGCGGCCAGGCACGTTCCAGCAGCGGCGCCTCGACGCCGGATAAAGGCCCCAGTTGCAGGACGATCCGGTCCACCTGGCCGGCCCGGTGCTCGCGGGCGATGTTCCTCACCTGGTCCATCAGGGCAATGCAGACCGATAGCTCATGCATGGTGCAGTCAGCCCGCCGCAGTCCTGCGGCCGCGTAAAAAGGCGCGCCGCGAGAGCGGCCGGTTGAAACCCTTGCGTTCCAGCCCGGTGACCGGCTCCGGCGCTCCGCACTCCTGCCGGTCCCGGAACAGTCGTTCCAGCACCTCCGCGGCCACCTGGCGTGCCGTGGCCTGGTCGGGAAAATCCTGTACCGTGGTGAACAGTGCGGCGCTCAGGTAGCGCCCCGCACCGGCCTGCTCGCTGACCATAAACTCATATGCACCGCTCGGAAACGTTCGTGTCACCCGCTCACCCGGGGCCTGACCCGACCAGTCTTCCGCAGCATCGGGTAGCACCACCAGGTTCATCATCCAGGGTGCGATCAGCACTCCGGTGCGGTGCCCGTGTTGGGCGGTAAACCCGATGGCCTCCACCGCCAGTGCTGCATTATAGAGCGGCAGGTCGCGCATCCGCTCCCCGGTCCGCCGGCAGGCGCCAAGCAGTGCCTCGAGGCGGTCGTTGCGCTTCATGCCAACTCCTGCCAGTAGGGCTCCAGCAGTTCCCGCATCCGCAGGCGCGAATCGTCGAGGTCGTCCTGCGCCGCGCAGGCGACCAGCGGGATGTCGACGACTTCCAGCGTATTGAGTATCAGGGTCCCCATCGAATTGTAGTAACGCACCCACCACAGGTTGGGACAGGCGGTGCTGCGGACCTGGCATTCGCCGTACCCGCGTGACAGGGTCTTCACCGGCCCTTCACCCAGGGTTTCCTCGAGAAAATCGATATCCGCTGGCGACAGGGGCAGCAGGGTGAGATTGATGACATGGGCTGTCTGCCCGGGTTGCCATGTCTGCAGGTGCTCCTGTACCTCGCTGAGGATGGGCATGGCATTCATCACCTCGGCCGGTGGTGTGACGCGGGTCAGCCCCGCGGCGCGTCCGAAGTCGCGGTCGTCCGCCAGCGGGGTGCGTGCCAGCAGCGGGACATCGGCGACCTCGATCAGGTCATGCGTCAACGCCCCGTTCTCGTCCAGGTAACAGGTGCGCCAGATACCGGCCAGCACCGACTCCTGCATCCGGACCTGCACACTGCCGTTGTATTGCAGGCTGACTTCGCCCTCGCCCAGGATCTGGTTGACCAGATCGCGGTTCGCTGCATCCAGACCGGAAATATCGGCCAGCAGCGGGGGGTGTCCGGCGCAGTAGCGCTCCAGGGCCGCCTGCAGCCAGTCCATCACCGTCCGCGCGGCCGCTAGATGGGCCACCTCCTCCGGTTCCGGTATGTCCGGCGCACGGTAGCGGTCCATTTCCTTCGGCAGCTGGATATACTCCAGGCTGGAGCCGTCATCCTCCACGGGCTGGCTGCCCGGACCGGTAACGGCGACCTCGATGGAATTGCGCCCCGATGATTTCATGCGGGCCTCAGGAGCCGGTGCGGGTGATTGTGAATACCGGCGGGTGTACCGGTTCGGCGGCCAGCAGCCGGCCGATTTCCTCCAGGTATTCGGACCAGTTGCGGATGCCGGTGATGGCGCCCAGATAGCCTCCGGCGCGGATGAATACCAGTGTGGGCCAGGCACTGAACGCGTAGCGCTTCTGCAGCTCGAGTTCGGCGGATGCCTCCACCACCCCCGGGCGCAATTGGCCCGGAAAGGCCTGGGCCAGCTCCGGCAGTACCACGGCGACATCGGTGGTATCCTGAAAACGCTGCGGATCACCGGCAAAAAACAGCACATTGACACCCGGCTGCCTGACGAAGGCGTCATGCGCGGCGATGCCAATCGCGGGATAGTTGTATTCGTCAAACAGACGCTGGATCAGGGGATGTCGCATTACGTGGGCCCTCAGGCGGGGCGACCCAGTTCGTAGGCGTTCATTTCCAGTACCCCGGGCCCGATGAGTTCCGCCCTCGCCAGGGGCCGGGCGCGCCGCTGCAGTTCGATTCCCCAGGCGGCGAGTACCTCGAGTGCGCGTTGCAGGGCGTCCGGGATGCGGGCCTTGATCCGGGGACGCAGGCTGCCGCCGTAATCATCGAGTTCCTCGGGCTGGACACCGACCAGCGCCAGTTGCTGCGGGTTGCCCTCCAGCAGTTGTGCCGCGGCCAGCACTTCCTGAAACCCCGTCTGGTGCATGCTGACCTTCTTGGCCCCCATGTAACTGGGGACATCGGCATCGAGTATCACCCGCAGCTCACCGGGGGCCAGTCCGAAATCAATGGCATCGAAGATCAGCAGCCGGCTTGCGTTACGCACCCAGGGCAGCAGAAACATCCCCTGGGTGCCGCCATCCATCAGTCGGACGCGGGCGGGTAATTCAAAGCAGGCGTTGAAGGTCTCGGCCGCACGGATGCCGAATCCCTCATCGGCCCAGAGTACATTGCCGATACCCAGTATCAGCGTGTCGTATTGCGTATTCGCGTCGATGGTGCGTGACCCCTCTGATAGGCCTAGGGCTGGTCGTCCTTGAACATGCGCCAGCCGCCGATGATGGTGCTGACGCTGCTCTCGCGGCCGATGATATCGGCGCGTACCGCCATATAGATATGGATGATGACAAACGCGATCATCAGCCACATACCCATGATGTGCCAGTTGCGCAACGCCATCGGATCACCGAACAGGGGCGTGATCCAGCCGAACAGGCGGTCCGCCCAGCTGCCGTCGCCGAGGCCCTGGCCGTACAGGGCGAAGCCGGTGCCGATCATGAACAGCGTGCCCAGGGTATTGAACAGGAACATCATCAGCTGCGCCAGTGGGTTGTGGCCGAGCGTCTTGTGCTGCCGGCGGGTCAGGAACAGATAGAAACCGAGTTCGTAGAAAATGCCTTTCCACCAGCTCGGACGCCAGATCGGCAGGATGAACATTTCGCGCGCAAAGCGGTTGCCGACCAGTGCCCAGTAGATCCGTACCAGGAAGCCGATGGCGAACACATAGGCGGCGATGAAATGAATCATGCGCAGATTGCCCATCAGAAAATGATCGCTGGCCTCGCCGGACAGCGCCGGTAACGGGTTGGCGATCAGATAGCCGGTCACCGCCAGCACCAGGAAGCTCAGCGCATGTGCCCAGTGCCAGAGCCGCACCGGCGCCTCGAACACATACACGGCTTGCTGATTGGTCGGGTCGTGCGGACCGCTTGCTACATTGCTGTTCATGGCGCTGCCCTCCCGGTTAACGTACTTTCACTCTGGCCAGTTCCTTCCCGTCCGGCGAGAGCACGTGGGTGGCACAGGCCAGGCAGGGATCGAAACTGTGCAGGGTGCGCAGGATCTCCAGCGGCTGCTCCACGTTGGCCATCGGGGTACCCAGCAGGGCCGCCTCATAGGCCCCGATATTGCCCGCGGCATCGCGTGGCGAGGCATTCCAGGTGGTCGGTACCACGGCCTGGTAATTCGCTATCTTGCCGTCCTGGATGTGGATCCAGTGACCCAGTGAGCCGCGCGGTGCCTCCGCCTGCCCGACGCCCTTGGTATCCGCGGCCCAGGTGTCCGGCTCCCACTTGTCCATGTTCGCGGTCGCGGTATCGCCGGCCTTGAGATTGGCCATCATGTTATCGAACACATAACGCATCTTGTGCGCCGACCAGGAACACTCCAGCCCGCGGGCCCCGGTGCGTCCCAGCGAGGAGAACAGGGCGGTAAGCGGCAGTCCGAGATCGCGCAGCAGGCCGTCGACCTGGTCCTTGATCTCCTCGTCGCCGCGCGCATAGGCGACCACGTAGCGTGCCAGCGGCCCGACTTCCATGGCATTGCCGCGCCAGCGCGGCGCCTTGACGAAAGAGTACTTGGCGGCTTCGTCGAGTTCCTCGATATTCGTTTTGGTGCCCTTGAAGTTCGCGCCCAGTGTGAAGTCGGGATCGGTGACGCCATCCCAGGGATGCAGCCCCCGGGTCTCGTCCGGGTAGCGGTACCAGGAATGGGTGACGAATTCCTGGATCTGCTCGGGATCCCGGGCGTCCACCTCATGCACCGTGGACAGGTCGCCGTTGATAATGGCGCCGCCCGGCATCAGCATGTTCTCCTGTGACCAGTCATTGGCGACATCGGGGAACTCGCCGTAGGACATCAGGTTCTTGCTCGACAGGCCGCCGCCGTAGGTCCACTCCTTGTAGAACGAGGCGATGGCCTTGAGGTCGGGAATATAGACCTGGTCGATGAACTCGATGGAGCGATCGATGATGGAGGACACCAGATTGAGCCACTCCATGTTGATGGCACCGGTCGCATTGAGACTGAACGAGCAGGGCATGCCGCCGACCAGCCAGTTGGGGTGCGGGTTGCGACCGCCGAAGATCGTGTGGATCTTGACGATCTCGCGCTGGAAATCCAGCGCCTCCAGGTAGTGGGCCACGGCCATCAGGTTGGCTTCCGGCGGCAGCTTGTAGGCCGGGCTGCCCCAGTAGGCATTGGAGAACGGGCCCAGTTGTCCGGATTCGACGAAGCGCTTCAGCTTGGCCTGTACATCCCGGAAGTAGCCCCGGGAGGACTTGGGCCAGCTGGAGATGCTCTGCATCAACTCCGAAGTTGCCTTGGGGTCGGCTTGCAGGGCGCTGACGACATCGACCCAGTCCAGGGCGTGCAGGTGGTAGAAGTGCACCAGGTGGTCCTGGGTGTACTGCGCCAGCATCATCAGGTTGCGGATGTGGTTGGCGTTGGTCGGGATTTCGATACCCAGTGCATCCTCCACCGCACGCACCGAGGTCAGGGCATGGACGCCGGTACACACGCCGCAGATGCGTTCGGTAAAGGCCCAGGCATCGCGCGGGTCGCGGCCTTTCAGGATGACCTCGAGACCGCGCCACATGTTGCCCGTTGATACCGCGTTGCGGATGACGTTGTTCTCATCGACATTGACCTCGACGCGCAGGTGCCCTTCGATGCGGCAGATCGGGTCTACCACGACGCGTTGCCCGCTGTTGTCGAGCGTAAAGCCGTTGGGTGTGGCGGTCTCAGTCATGGCTGCTGTCTCCCTTGTTGCTGTCCCGGGTATGGCTGATCACGGAGGCGGCGGCATGGGCCGCAACGCCGAGCGCCGCAGCGCCGGCCAGTACCCCGCCGATCTTGTCGGCTGTCGCCTCGGCGCCGCCGGTGACCCCGAGGTTGGTGACGGAACTGTAAAACGAGCCGCGGTCCCAGAAATTGTCCTCCGCGCAGCCCAGGCAGCCGTGCCCGGACTTCACCGGCCAGGACAGGCCGCCGTTCCACTCCACGGTGGAACAGGCGTTATGCGTCGTCGGTCCCTTGCAGCCCACCTTGTAGAGGCAGTAGCCCTTGCGCGCGCCTTCATCGTCGAAGCGCTCGACGAACTGGCCGGCATCGAAGTGCGGCCGGCGGTAGCACTTGTCGTGCAGCCGCTGGCTGTAGAACATCTTCGGGCGTCCCTGACGGTCGAGTTCCGGGAGTTGATCGAAGGCGAGCATGTAGGTGATCACGCCGGTCATGACCTCGGCGATGGGCGGGCAGCCGGGTACCTTGATGACCGGCTTGTCGGTGATCACCTTGTGAATCGGGGTGGCGCGGGTCGGATTCGGGCGTGCAGCCTGTACACAGCCCCAGGAGGCACAGGAACCCCAGGCGATGATGGCCTTGCAGTGATCGGCCATGCGGCGCAGTTTTTCCACGTAGGGCTTGCCGGCCTGGATGCAGTACATGCCGTCCTCGTTCAGGGGCGGATTGCCCTCGCAGGCGAGAATGAAGTTGCCGTCGTATTTTTCCACGGTCTGTTCGAGGATTTCCTCCGCCTGGTGACCGGCGGCGGCCATGAGGGTGTCGTCATAGTCCAGTGAAATCATCGACAGGATGACATCCGCGGCCAGCGGGTGGCCGGAACGGATGAAGGATTCCGTGCAGCAGGTGCATTCCAGGCCATGCAGCCAGATCACCGGGGTGCGCGGTTTGGTCTCCAGTGCGTGGGCGATCTTGCCGGCGAACTCCGGTCCCATGCCCAGGCCGGCGGCGGTCAGACTGCAGAATTTGAGAAAACTGCGGCGTGTAATACCATGCTCCCGCATGGCTTCATAGAATGTTTGCTGGATACTCATGCCGGTACTCTCCTCCAGTCGCGAATACAAAGAGTGGGCAGCACGGCAGGCTGCCGGCGAATCCTCCATCCTCCTGCGCGTCCGGTCGGGGCTACCGGTCGTGTTGTTCTTTATTAACAGGCTCAATACGACATGTCCGATCCCGTGCAAGGAAGCTGTACCCCGCTGCACCGGATCTGCGCCTTACTTATATTCCCATGAATTTTAAAAAGATAGTCCGTTCGCTGGAAATTGCCAATTCAGTTGATCTATATCAACTGCAACGACCAATGGAATGTCCCGTTGGTCGTTTAGCTAATTAACAAATAATTACATGGTTATATAATTTCATGGACACGGGACATCCCGCCGCATCCACAAAAGACGCGGTAACCGGAGGCACACCTGCCACGTTATGGACTATTTTGATTCCGCCGAGCTGCCCTTCAGTTGCCGGCAATTATTCGAGCTGGTAGCCGATGTTGAGCGCTACCCGGACTTCCTCCCCTACTGGAGTGACGTGCGGATACTCGAATCCGGCGGCGACCGGCTGTATGTGCAGCAGCAGCTCGATGCCGGGCCGGTACCGATGCGTTTCCGTAGCCGGGTAGCACTCGAACCGGCCAGTCTGATTCGCATCACCACGGAAGACGGTCCCCTCCGGAACATGGAAATCGAGTGGCGTTTCGAGCCTGCAGGGCAGGGTCACTGCCGTGTCGAGTTGCGCGTCCGCCGGGAGCCGGTGCGCGGCTTATTGCGCGGCCCGCTCGAGGCACTGCTGACCCGCACCAGCAGCCAGTTGCTGCCCCGGTTCCGGCAGCGTGCCAGCACCCTGTATGCCTGAATTTTCCAGGCAGTGTGATCGCGGCCCGGCAACCGCTCCGGATTTGGAGTCACCGGCGGCGCCGACCTTTGGCACGATGGCCTGGTCTGTAACCGCGGTCAGGGGACCGTCCCTGCAGGAGCGTGGGATATTTATCTTTAGAACACTGTCCTGTGGCGTGTTTGTGGTGTCGTCGCTTTGTGTTCAGAATGGAACGCCTCCGGCAGGCACTTGCCGACTGTTCTTCACGATACGCAACCTCGACACCGGATGGCGAAGATGATGAGGTATGCAGCGATGTTCGGCTGGCTGGAGTCGGCCTGTTGTCATTATCCGGACCGGCCGGTCTATCTGACCGGCGACGGGCCGGTCAGCTTTGCATCGTTGTATGCGGATCTGGGCCGGCTGGCAACCCGCTGCCTCGATGCCGGTCTCGAGCGGGGTGCACCGGTTGCCCTGCTGTCCGGCAACAGCCTGCAGACCACCCGGGCCGCTTACCTCGCCATGTATCTGGGCTGTCCCCTGCTGCCCCTGGGGGCGGAACATGCCGCAGCTGCAATCGCAGCCTGCGGTATCCGTCAGGCATTTACCCCGGCGGGGGCGTCCGCCGCTGGCGTGCGCACATTCCCGGTCGAGTGGCTGGCCGCCGCGCCACCGGCATCTCTGCCAGAGACGCCGCCGCGGCCCCTGCCGTCCGGCTCCGTCCAGTTGCTGCTGGCTACCAGCGGCAGCACCACGGTACCGCGCATCGTGCAGCACACCGGCGACAGCCTGGATGCTGCAGTACGGGCTTCGCGACAGGCCACGGGGCTGGATGCCGGCGACGGCTGGCTGAACTGCCTGCCGATGACGCACATCGGCGGCTTTGCCATCCTGTTGCGCTGCCTGCAGGCCGGCGCCAGCCTGCAGGTCGGGGAGGGGTTCGATGCGGCCGCGGTCCGGGAGCAGCTGGCCATGCAGGGAGTGACACACCTGTCACTGGTACCCGCCATGCTGGCACGTCTGCTGGACGAGGCGGCTGGGGCGGGGCCTCCCGCCGCGCTGCGCTGTGTGCTGGTGGGTGGCGGGGTGATGTCCCTGGAGCTGGCTCGCGCGGGGCTGGCCCGTGGCTGGCCCCTGTTCGTCACCTACGGTATGACGGAAACCGCATCGCACGTGACCTGTGGCCGGGTGACGCCCGACTGGCAACCGGACAGGGTCGGCCAACCCGTGGCCGGGGTACGCATCGACAGCGTCGATGCCAGGGGCCGGCCAACCCGCGGTACCGGCCGAATCCGCATCGCGGGTCCGATGCTGATGGCGGGGTATACCGGCGGTGACCACCCGCCCGGCAGTGGTCTCGACGGCGGGACGTTTGTCAGCGGAGACCTGGGGTACCTGGATGCGGCCGGCGAGCTGCACCTGTTGGGGCGTGCCGATGACTGCTTCGACAGTGCCGGCTATACCATCGACCCGCGGGAGGTCGAAGCCGCGTTGTCGGCCTGTCCCGGCGTTACTGCCGCCGCTATCACCGGTGTGGCCGACCCGGTGTGGGGCAACCGCGTCGTCGCCGTGATCGCCGGACCGGCGCACGAGCCGGAGCTGCACGACTGGTGCCGGCTGAACCTGGTCAGTCACCTGCGTCCGCGGCGGTTCCTGGTGGTGGATACCCTGCCGGTAACCGCGCTCGGCAAGACGGACCGGCTTGCCGTGGCGCGACTCGCGGCAGAGCGGATGCAGGTCGAGGGGGAATAGCGGACGAGCCGGATACATCAGGCGGGGATGATCCCGGGGATGCGCCCCGGCTGAATGATTGGCCCGGGGTGTGGCCGGTTTCCGGCGCAGTCATGCCATGATTAAACCCCGCAAACCGGGGTGTTGTACGCCCGTAACTGATTCGTGCATAGTGCAGGGATATCCCGCGTCGGGTCCCCGGTTCCGCGGACAGGTACGACAAGACAGGATGACGGCCTCACGGGACACGTAACGAGAGACTTCATGGCGATCAGCGTTTTCGATCTCTTCAGGATCGGTATTGGTCCGTCCAGTTCGCACACGGTCGGTCCGATGCGGGCCGCCGGGCTGTTCGTGGATAGCCTGGCAGCGTGCGGTCGGCTCGCTGCCGTGTCCCGGGTGCAGGTCCAGATGTTCGGTTCGCTGGGTGCTACGGGTAAGGGCCACGGCACGGACAAGGCCGTCATACTGGGCCTGGAAGGCGAATCCCCCGAGCGTGTTGCTACCGAATCCATACCGGCACGCCTCGAGGCGCTGCGCGAGACGCGGCGCCTGCAACTGCCTGGCGGTCCGAAGATCGCCTTCGACCCGGACCGCGATCTGAAATTCCATCGCACCAGGACCCTGCCTTACCACCCCAACGGGCTGCGCTTTCATGCCAGCGATGCAGGCGGCGGGACGTTGCACGAAGGCACCTACTACTCGGTCGGCGGGGGCTTCGTCGTCAACGAGGATGCCGCCGGGGCCGACCGGATCGTGGAGGACCGTACCCGATTGCCCTATACATTCAGTACGGCCGCGCAGTTACTGGCCCACTGTGCCGAGGACAATCTTTCCATCAGCCAGGTGATGTTGCGCAACGAGCTGACCTGGCGCAGCGAGGCCGGGATCCGTGCCGGGCTGCTGGAGATCTGGGAAGTGATGCAGGCGTGTGTCGAACGCGGCTGCCACACCGAGGGCCTGTTGCCCGGCGGGCTGAAGGTCAAGCGCCGTGCCGCACGGCTCTGTCTCCAGCTCACCCATGACACCCAGTTGCAGAACGTTCCCCTCGGCACCATGGACTGGGTGAACCTGTTCGCGCTGGCAGTGAGCGAGGAAAACGCCGCCGGCGGGCGGGTGGTAACTGCACCCACCAACGGCGCGGCGGGCATTATCCCGGCCGTACTCCATTATTACTGGAGGTTCTCGCCCGGCTGCACGGATGACGGTGTGGTGCGCTTCCTGTTGACCGCCGCCGCAGTCGGCATTCTCTACAAGGAAAACGCCTCCATTTCCGGCGCCGAGGTCGGCTGCCAGGGAGAGGTGGGCTCGGCCTGCTCGATGGCGGCCGCCGGGCTCACCGAGGTCCTGGGCGGTACGCCCGAGCAAGTGGAAAATGCGGCGGAGATTGGCATGGAACACAACCTGGGACTGACCTGTGACCCGATCGGCGGTCTGGTACAGGTCCCTTGTATCGAGCGCAATGCCATGGGCGCGGTCAAGGCGATCAACGCTTCGCGCATGGCGTTGCGTGGCGACGGCCGCCACTTCGTCTCCCTGGACAAGGTTATCAAAACCATGCGCGAGACCGGCGCCGATATGAAAACGAAATACAAGGAAACGGCGCGGGGTGGTCTGGCGGTGAATGTGATCGAGTGCTGACGCGCCGCATCCGCATCACCAGACGAAAGGGGCGGCAACAGATATTGTACCTGCGGCCTGTTATCCCGGGTCCGTGAGGTTATGAATCAGTAATCCTGGTACAGGCCGGGCCCCGGTTCTTCCATGCCGCACGGCGTACCGCGGCAATGTGCCTGGCTCCGGTGCTCACCCTGGTGATGCCGGCCGCCATGATGCGTTGCGCAGCTTCAGGATTAGCGGCAAGTTCGCCGCAGATCGACAACGGCTTGCCGGCCCGGCGGGCCACCCGGGACAATTCCTTTAGCAGCCGCCACAATACGGTATGGTGTTCAAAACACTGCTTGCCCTTGCCGTCCTCACAGGTCCGGTCACCGGCAAACAGGTACTGGATCAGGTCATTGGTGCCGATGTTGCCGAAGTCGGCCACTTCCAGGATCTGGCGTGCCTGGAGACAGGCCGACGGTACCTCGAACATCACGCCATGGCGCAGTAACGCAGGCCTCAGGTCGGCCACACAGGATTCGAACAGGGAACGCAGACACACGAACTGCTCCAGGTCGACGACCATCGGGTACAGCACATTGATCGGCCGCCGGCTGGCGGCCCGTGCCAGTGCGCGGGCCTGGGTGCACAGGAGGTCGGGACAGGCCAGCAGCAGGCGGGCGCCGCGGCCACCTTCCGGAATGGCCGGGTGGTTTTTCTGCAGCCAGTCGGCATGCTTGTCGGCCCCCAGATCGAGGAGCCGGATTGTTACCGGCCGCTCTCCCATGGCCTCGAGCACGCCGCGGTAACGCGCCTGCTGCTCCGCGATCCCCGGCATGCGTCGTTCCGCAAGCACCTCGATTTCGGTCCGGTACAGACCAATACCGTCCGCCTTCGCTGCCAGCGCCTGGCCCACATCGGCGGCGCGGTCGATGTTGGCCATAACCTTGAAGTGGGGCAGGGGGTCGTGCACTGCAACGGCAGGGACCCGGCCGGCCAGCGTGCGGCGCAGATCCGCGAGGGTCTGTTGCGTCGGGTTCAGAATCACCTCGCCGGCATCCCCGTTTACCACGATCACGGTATCGAGGGGTACCGCCTCCGGCAGGTGGCGGATATTACCGACCACCGGCAGGCGGAGCGCGTGTGCCAGGATCACTGCATGGGAAGTGCGGCTGCCTCTTTCCACCAGGAACCCGACCGTATGGGTGTCCACTTCGACGGGCAGACTCGCCGTCAATGTCCTGCCGATCAGGATATGGTCGTTGCCGAGGTGACAATGATCGATGCGGCAGTCGAGCGTGTCCTTGCAGAACCTGCAGGAGTCGATTCCATTCAGGTGGTTAAGGATACTGCGTTCGATCTCGGCAAGGTCGGCGCAGCGTTGTTGCAGATAGTCCGAATCCGCCGTTGCCAGCCGTGTCCGGCACTCGCGGAAACGGTTGCTCAGGGCATGCCCGGCATCCATCCCGCTCGCCGCGATGTCCTCGAACAGCTGTTGCCTGAAGCATTCATCTTCCAGCATCATGCGGTAGGCATGGAAGATTTCCGCTGCCTCCGCTCCCAGTCTTGCGGCCGCTGTCCGGGCCAGGACCTCCAGGCGCCGAGCCATCCATGCCAGGGCAGCAGCGAGACGCCGTTGCTCTTCAGCGGTTGCGGTGACGCCGGGGCTGGCCCCGGCGGTCGTCTTCCGAGTGACGAAACACGGCCGGCCGATGGCCAGCCCGGGTGAAAGCGCTGTCCCGCTCAGCCTGCGCTCAGCGGGTACCGGATGCATCTGTCTGACGGTAAGCGGTGCAGCGATGGCAATGTATCCTGCGGCCATTCTTCCTGCCATCGGGCCCCTATGACCCTGACAACACCGACCGGCAGGACCCTTGCGAGGTGCCGGTGCAGTTGGCCTGATAGATCGCAGGAACGTGGAGCCTTGCGCTTTGCGGATGGTCGGAACATAGCACCCCCCAGGTGGCCAGTTCACGCTACGGCATAGGCTGCAGTGGATTGGCTCGATCAAACCGCTGCTGCAGATGCCAAATGTGCAAAATACTAAACCACAATGCCCGTAGTGCCCGTTTGCACCGGCCGCATTGTTGACGTGGCGTCAACTACACGGCAGTTAAGCGGACCACCACGGAGTGGTCACATGGCGGAGAGACCTGCGATATTGCGCAGGGCGGGCAGGTCCAGCAGATGGACGGAACGCTTCTGGATGCGCAGAATACCGTCCGCCTGCAGCCGGGCAAACAGGCGGCACACCGTTTCCACCGAAACCCCGAGGTAGTTGGCGAGGTCCTTGCGCGACATGCTCAGACGGCAGATCTGTGCGGAGAAACCCCGCTGTTGCAGGCGGCTCGAGAGGTTCAGCAGAAAGACCGCCAGCTGTGCCCGGGTACTTTTCTTGTGGCGCAGCATCATCAGGCGGCGTGCGTAGCCGATCTCGCTGCTCATGATTTTCAGCAGGCGGGCATGCAGTTCCGGTGCCCGGCGGGCCAGTTCCTCGAAGTGTGCATACGGGATTTCGCACACATCGCTGCGTTCCATGGCCTCTGCCGTGCAACGGTAACGGCCGTCACTGATTGCCTCGAGCCCGAGCAATTCACCTGGCAGATGGAAGCCGCTGATCTGGGTATGGCCATCGGATGGGGTGAAACTGGTTTTTATGGCGCCGGACCGCACGGCGTAGATGGAGTGGAATGCGTCACCCGCCGAGAATACGCATTCACCGCGTCCGAGGGATGCATGGGAGAGAATGATCGATTCCAGCTGTTCACGATCGGCAGGACCCAATCCCCGGGCCAGGCACAACCGGTACAATCCACAATTACGGCAATCGACCTGTAATCGATGAGCAGCCATTGGCCTCCCGGTACACGGGAATCACCGCAACGGTTGATTCCAGTATTCCTGCAATACCATCAAGGTCCGCCTGGACCGGCCCTGATCCCGGTGTTTGCTGCAGGCACCGTCAGCAGACGGAGCGTGGGCATAGTTTACCTTCAGCGGCGCCGGAACCCAAATTCCCGGTCCGGGGATATCCGCAGGGTGCGGCAATCTGTCGCATACGAACAACTCACCGGGCCGGTTAAGCTTCCACGGCGTAACCCGGGAAAACAAACTGCCAGAAGGAAGTCACCAGTATGAAACAACCAGCGACGCTTGTCGTGTTGCTCGCGCTAGCGGGTAACGTCTTTGCCGTGCATACGCATGATGCACCTGCCGGTCACGCCGGACATGACACGCCCGTACCGATCGGTGTAATGGGCGATCACCTGCATCCGCAGGGCGACTGGATGGTTTCCTACCGCTACATGCACATGGACATGGAGGGAAGCCTCGAGGGCAGCGACCACATCAGCAACAAGCAGATCGTTTCCCCGACGGGGGAGAACTTCCTGGTCACGCCGACCGAGATGACCATGGACATGCACATGCTGGGGGTGATGTATGCGCCGACCGGCAACCTCACGCTGATGGCCATGGCACCCTACATCAAGAACTCCATGGACCACCGCACTCGCATGGGTACCACCTTCACGACCGGCTCGGAAGGGATCGGTGATGTTCAGCTCGGGGCCCTCTACGGATTAAAGGCATGGGAGGCGCAACACCTTCATTTAAACCTCGGCATCAGCACGCCGACCGGTAGTATCAATGAAAAGGACCGGACCCCGATGGGCACGGTGCGGCTGCCCTATCCCATGCAACTCGGTTCCGGTACCTGGGACCTGGTTGCCGGACTGACCTATGGAGGCCGGCAGGGGAAATGGGCCTGGGGTACCCAGGGTACTGGCACGGTGCGCCTGCAGGACGAGAACGACAATGACTATCGTCTTGGCAACCGGCTGGATGTCACCGGCTGGCTGGTGCGCGACCTCACCCGCGGGTGGAATGCCTCGCTGCGCCTCGACGGGCAGGCATGGGGTGATATTCACGGTGCGGACCCGAAACTCAACAAGAACGTCATCCCCACGGCGGACCCGGATTTGCGTGGCGGCAAGCGCGTCGATGTGCTGGCGGGCCTGAGCTATGCTTCCCGGGGCGGTGTGCTCGAGGGGCACACATTTGGCATTGAGGCTGGCGTCCCCGCCTGGCAGAACCTGGACGGGCCGCAGCTCCAGACCCGCTGGAATGTGATCGCGGGCTGGCAGTACAGTTTCTGAAACCTGCCCACCGGCGCGATTGTTTAATATCGCATCGGTGTCAGGAGGCCGCTACAGGTCAGTGGTGCCTCGTGTAGCGCCGTCCTCCGGCGCGACGGGAAGGTAGCCGCAGCGATGAATCGCACACCGGTTCCCGAACATGTCCTCAGGCGTCCACCCAATCGCCATCGGTTTCCGGTACCCGGCCCAGACCGGGAAGCTCCGGCAACCGGATGACGCCAGCATTCGGAACCGGTGCCTGCCGCGCGTCCTCGAACCACCCGGCGGTTGCCAGGCCGTGCGCCAGGTCAGGGCCGAATCCGGCGGCAAGGTGAGCGGCCGCCCACAGGCCGATATCCCCTTCCAGCGTCGAGGTGACCACGCAATCCATACCGGCCCGCGCCGCGCGCCGTCGGAGTTCCAGCGCCGGCAGCAGTCCACCCAGGGCCATGGGCTTGAGCACCAGTCGCCGCACCGGCGGTTCGGCCAACAGGCGTTCCCGGTCGCGGCCGGTCAATGACTCGTCCAGCGCCAGTGGGAAGGCGGTTCGCGCCTGCAGGGCGCGCAGTACGTCCGGGTCCGGCGTGGCCAACGGTTCCTCCAGGGACTCGACCGGCAGGTCAGCCAGCACGGCAATGACGTCCGTTGCCACGGCCGGCGTCCAGGCGCCATTGGCATCGAGGCGCAGCGTGATTCCTGCCGGCAGGGACCGGCAGGCCACGCCGAGTCGCAGCAGTTCCTCCGCCACCGGGTAGACACCCAGCTTGACCTTCAGGACCCGGAAACCCTGGTCGAGTGCCTCCCGCAGGCGTGCTTCAAATGCCCCGTCCAGGCGCCCGAGTGCGGCATTGACCGGCACCGTGCGCTGCGCTTCGGGATGCAGCAAACGAAACAGCGGGATGCCCCGGGACTGCGCGGCGAGGTCCAGCAGCGCGGTCTCCACGGCACAACGGGCAGCGGGTGTCGCACGACCGCGCGCCAGCACGGCGGGGAGGTCCGCCGGCGCCAGCCCCCTGCAGGCGGACAGCAGTTCCCCGAGCGCGGCGTGTGTCTGTTGCAGCGTTTCGGTGCCCGCCGCCGGCAGCGGGGCGCATTCCCCAAAGCCGGTCAGTCCATCGTCCGTCTCCAGCCGGACGAGATAACCGCGGCGCACGTCGAGCCGGCCCTGTGCCGTGTGCCAGGGACGCGTGAGTTTTCGGGTATACGCCCGCCAGCAGGCGCCCACCGGTACGACACCGGAGACGGCCAGGTCGCAGGGATCAGGCACCACCGGCGACGTTCAGTCCGATAAGCAGGGTGGTGGTCAGCAGCAGGCCCAGCACCAGTTGAAACAGCGCCGTTTCCGCCAGCAGCGGGTTCATGGCGCGCAGGTCGCGGATTTTCCGGAAGCGCCACACCAGCCACCCCGCCCAGGGCAGCGTCAGCCAGGGCAGGAACCAGGCATGGCGCGCCGGAGGCTGCAACTGGATCAGCGGCAGCAGCAGGAACGGCCCGAGCAGGCACAGGGCGTAGACCCGGCGGCTGGCGGCGATGCCGTAGCGCACCACGATGGTGTTCCTGCCGGCCAGGCGGTCGTTTTCATGGTCGCGGTGATTGTTCACCACCAGCACGCCGGCCGCCGGCAGGCCCAGCAGCAGGCCGCAGAGGACGGCCAGCACCGTGAAGTGCCCCGATTGCAGGAAGCTGCTGCCCAGTACGGCCACCAGGCCAAAGAAAAACAGCACGAACAGCTCACCGGTGCCCGTGTAGGCCACCGGCTTCGGGCCCCCGGTGTACAGGTAGCCGGCGATGATCGACAGCACACCCAGTGCCAGGATCTGCCAACCGCCGGCGACCGCGACCAGGTAGAGCCCGATAAAGAACGCCGCCGCGAAACACAGCAGGGCGGCCCGGCGCACCTGGGTGACCGGCAGCCAGCCTTCGGCCGTGACCCGTGCCGGACCCAGCCGGGTCGCCGGGTCATCGGCGCCCAGCAGGTAATCGGAGGCGTCGTTGTGCAGGTTGGTGCCGATCTGGATCAGCAGGGCGACACCCAGGGTGATCAGCATGATGGTGACCGACAGGCTGCCGCCCTGGGTCCAGCCGAGCACGCTGCCGGTCAGGATCGGAATGACGGAGATACTCAGCGTCTTGGGCCGCAGTGCGAGTAACCAGTACTTCAGGGTTCGCAGCATGCCGGATCAGCGGGTGTTCAGGGGCGTCGCGGGAAGCGCGAGAAATCCACGGGGCGTTTTTCCAGGAAGGCATCGCGTCCCTCGCGGGCCTCCTCGGTCATGTAGAAAAAGGCGGTGGCGTTGCCGGCCAGTTCCTGGATGCCGGCCAGCCCGTCGGTGTCCGCGTTGAACGCGGCCTTCAGGGTACGCAGTGCGCTGGGACTCAGGCGCAGCATTTCCCGGCACCATTCGACCGTCTCCGGCTCCAGCCGGTCCAGGGGCACCACCCGGTTGACCAGTCCCATTTGCAGTGCTTCCTGCGCATCATACTGGCGGCACAGGAACCAGATCTCCTTGGCCTTCTTCATGCCGACCGTGCGCGCCAGCAGGCCGGCCCCGAGGCCGGCATCGAAGCTGCCGACGCGCGGACCGGTCTGTCCGAAGCACGCATTGTCCGCGGCGATGGTCAGGTCGCAGACCAGGTGCAGCACCTGGCCGCCGCCGATGGCATAGCCGGCCACCATCGCGACCACCGGCTTGGGCAGGCGCCGGATCTGCATCTGCAGGTCCAGCACGTTGAGGTGCTGGACGCCCTGGCGGTCCTTGTAGCCGCCCTGCTCGCCGCGCACGCTCTGGTCACCCCCGGAACAAAACGCCTCGGTGCCCGCACCCGTGAGGATGATGGCGCCGATATCCGGGTCATGATGCGCCGCGTGGAAGGCATGGACCAGTTCCAGTACCGTCTCCGGGCGGAAGGCATTGCGCACCTCCGGCCGGTTGATGGTGATCCTGGCGATGCCCGTGGCGTGTTCGTAGAGAATATCCTGGAACTCGTGGCCGGGAACGGGGGTCCACTGCATATAACTTCTCCTGTGGTCTGAAGCAGGCATTGTACGCTGCCCGCCCTCGCGGGCAAGGCATCCTGTGCCGGTCGGCAGCATGGTAAACTGCCAGGCGTGTGCATGCTGGCCACACCCGCCGGGCCGGTAAACCAGGCGGTTATGAAATAGCGGGTAGCGGAATACCCGTCGGGGCGGAAACGCCGCCCTGCGGTACGCGCCTGGGCCGGGAGGCCGTTGCTGCACTGTCCGGTTCATCGCCGGGTTGATCGTCAATACTGAATCAAGAACCGCATTGCCCTTCATGCAGAAAGAACCGTTGTTGCGCGACCTCGGCCGGCGCCTCCAGAAACTGCTCAAGCCCGGCGTTCCCGCGCCGGCGGGAACGCTCACGGTCACGCTTGCCATCCCCCCGGTGCCTGTGCAGAGCACCATCGCCGCCTGTAACGATTGCATCTACTGGGCCCGGCCCGCGCAGGGTCACTACCGCCTGGGATCGGGCCGGGTCGGCGTCATCGAGGCCGCGGGAGCACAGCGTTTCCGGCGGCTGGAGGTGGGGTTGCAGGCACTTGGCCGCAACTGGCACACCCTGGATCCCGATGCGACCGGCGGCGGCCGTCCGGTGTTCGCGGGATTTGCCTTCAGCCCGGTGGCGGACGACACGGCGCGTCGCGCCGGACTCCCCAACAGTCTGCTGTTCATTCCCGAGGTCCTGCTGGAACGCCACGGGGAAGAAACGCGGCTGTTGCTGACCTGCCGCACCGGTCCCGGCCTGGATGCCCGGCCGGTGATCGAGAACTGGTTGTTCCGTACCCGGCTGCTGATCGCCTCCGGGGAAGGGGCCGATGCGGCCGCCACCGGCCCCCTGCGTGCAATCCATGTTCCGGACCTGCGCCGCGGCTGGTCGGAGCGGGTGCGGCGTGCGCTGGCGGCCATCGCCGCCGGCACCTTCGACAAGGTCGTACTCAGCCGGCGCCTGCAGCTTGCCATGCCCGATACCTTTCACCTGGAGCGCATGCTTGCCTGGCTCGAAACCCGCTACCGGGACTGTACTCTGTTCGCGCTGCGCCAGGGGGGGCAGACGCTGGTGGGCGTTTCCCCGGAACGCCTGATTGCCCTGGATGGCGGTCGGGTGCGCGCCGATGCCATCGGGGGGACCACCGCCCGCAGCACCGACCCGGCCGCTGACCGGCGACTCGGCGCGGCGTTGCTGCAGGATGCGAAAAGCCGGAACGAGCACCGCCTCGTCGTGGATGCCATTGCCGCACAGCTCGCGCCTTGCTGCAGCCACCTCGTCATCCCCGACCGGCCGTCCCTCAAGCGGCTGCCCACCGTGCAGCATTTGTATACGCCGGTCACCGGGCAGGTGCGCGCCGGCAGGTCGCTGCTCGGGCTGGCCGCCATCCTGCATCCCACTCCGGCCGTCGGCGGCCTGCCGCGTGCGGCGGCGCTGGAGTGGATGGAACGTAACGGCGAACATCAGCGCGGCTGGTACACGGGTGCGCTCGGCTGGCTGACGCCCGACGGCGGCGGCGAACTGGACGTCATCCTGCGTTGCGCCCTGCTGGGCCAGCAACGCGCCGAACTCTACGCCGGCGCCGGCATCGTCGCCGGCTCCGACCCGCAGCAGGAGTTCATGGAAACCGAATGGAAGCTGCAGGCCATGGTCGAGGCGTTACAGGCCGGTGCCGATGGCACAAGCCCCCGGCCATCGCTGCGCCGTCCCGATGCGGGGTAGGTAATGCACCAGGGAGAGATCAACCTGCGCCGCGCCACCCGGCTGCTGCAGGCCCTGCGGGACGGCGGGGTCCGGCATGTCGTGATCTCCCCCGGTGCGCGTTCCACACCGCTGGTGCTGGCCGCGACGCGCTGCCGGGACCTGCAGACCCATGTCATACCGGATGAGCGTTGCGCGGCCTTCTTCGCGCTGGGGCTGGGCAAGGCCGGTACCGCGCCGGCGGTGGTCGTCGGCACCTCGGGTACGGCACCGGCCAACTGGTATCCGGCCGTCATCGAGGCGGCGCAGGGCCAGTCACCGCTGCTGCTGATCAGCGCCGACCGACCCGCGGAACTGCAGGACTGTGGCGCCAACCAGACCATCGACCAGACGCGCCTGTTCGGCGGATTCGTGCGCGGCTACTACCCGTTCCCCGCCGACGGTGCCGACCTGCCACGGTTGCAGGTCGTGGCCTCGACTGCGGCGCAGGCGCTGGATCGCAGCCGCTGGCCGTTGCCGGGTCCGGTACACCTCAACATGGTATTCCGTGAACCGCTGGTGCCGGAAACATTTTCGGACGAACCGGAGGCGGCGTCCACGACCAACTGGCGGAGCGACTACCCCGAACTGGCAGCAGCGGCAGACGCCATCGACACACTGGCCGGCGAGCTGTCCGGCAAACCCGGCCTGGTGGTCGCGGGGCCGGCGCGGTTGCCGCCGGAGTTTACCGCCGCACTGGGCACGCTGGCCGCAAAGCTCGACTGCATGATTTGCGCCGACCCGCTGTCCGGCCTGCGCTTCGGCCCGCATGACCGCACGCGCATCGCCAGCGGCTACGATACCTGGCTGCGCAATCCGGACTTTGCCAAACGCCACCGGGCACAATGGATCCTGCAGTTCGGTGCCGCGCCGACCTCTGCCGTGCTGCAGCGCTACCTGGATGGTCACGACGACCACACGCGACGCATCCTCGTGACCCCTGCGGGACCCTGGCCCGACCCGGGCCGCCGCGGGCGGCACGTGCTGCACGCCGCTCCGCTCGCCGTGGTGACTGCCCTGAATGCGCGGGCCCTGGAACCGGCCACGCCGGACTGGTGCGCGGCCTTCCTCAAGGAAGAGCGGCGCGTCCACGCGTTGCTCGCCGATCCGGCGCAATGTCCGCCGGAGGCCGCCATTCTGGCGAGCGTGGTGCGGCAGCTCCCGGCGCACAGCCGGGTATTTGCCGGCAATTCCATGGTGATCCGCGACTGCGACAGCTTCCTGCCGGGCGGCGACCCGCCGCTGGCACTACTGGCCAATCGTGGCGCCAGCGGCATCGATGGCAACGTGTCCACGATACTCGGCCTGGCGGCCGGTAGCGTACCCACCGTGATCGGTCTGCTGGGCGATCTCGCCCTGTACCACGACATGAATGGCCTGCTGGCCGCCAGGGAGGTCAACGCGAAGCTGGTGGTTTTCAGGAACGGCGGCGGCGCCATCTTCGGCTATCTGCCGCAGGCCGGGCTGGAAGGGTTCGAGCGTTACTGGCTGACCGACCCCGAACTGGACTACGCTGCGGTTGCCCGGCTCTATGGCCTGCCATACCGGCGGGTCGAAACGCCTGCTGCCTTCGAGGCGGCGTTTGCTGTGGCACTGCAGCAACCGGATAGCAGCCTGATCGAGGTCATCATCGACCGGGCGGACAGTCTCGCCCGCCATCGGGCATTCTGGTCCCGGTTCAGTGGCTGATATAAGGCTCGAGCCGTTCCCGCAGCGCCGCCGGAACGGGGACGGTGCTGTGGCTCGCGGCATCGATACAGACATGCACGCTGCGCACCCGGGCGCAGGGCGTGTCCCCGCCGGCGCTGAAATCGCAGTCGATGGTAAACGATGAATCGCCCAGTCCGCCGACCACGATCTCTACTGTCACCCGGGCGCCGTGATGCAGCGGTCGCAGGTAATCGGCATCGATATGCACGATGGGGATCAGCAGTTCCCCTTTGGCCAGCACCTCGGGCAGCGCCCAGTCGATGTGTTGCATGAAGCCCTCGTAGGCATCGTGGGCGTGGCGAAACAGTTCCGGGTAGAACAGGACGCCGGCCGCATCCACCGAGGAAAGTCCGAGTGTAAATTCAGAGGTGTACTTCATGTGGTATCGCCTGTATGTAGATTAATCTGTAAGCGCCGCGCTCCGGCGCGATGATTATGGAACGTCTTTCGCGGCCAGGTGGCCGCTCCAGAATAGTTTTTACCATGATTGGGTCAAGTGAACAGAACCGTGGATTTCACAGCACGTAACGTCCGCAACCGGCGGGTATCGTAGTATGGTTGCCGCCGGAATGACAGCGACCCGGACCCGGCACAGTGTCGCAAGCCTGGCCGGTTGGTTGCTGTTACTGTGGGCCTTGCCGGTGGCCGCGGCGCCGCCGGCGACCGGGCATTGCCTCGACTGCCATGCATCCCGCGCCGGGGGTTTCGCGCCGGCGCATGGCTTTGCCGCCGCGGACTGCGTGGGCTGCCACCGGGGGGATGCGACGGCCACAGCGGAAGCCGCAGCCCATGCCGGCCTGATCGCCTTTCCGGGCGACATGGTATCGGCCGCGGAGATCTGCGGCGTGTGCCATGCCGACCAGGTCCGCAGCGTCACCCGCAGCCTCATGCACACCGGCGCGGGCATGGTCACCACGACCCGTGCGGTGCTGGGGGAAGCGGCGCACCGCGCTGCGCCCGCCGATTTGTCAAAGCTCGCGGACACCCCCGCCGACAGCCTGCTGCGCAAACTCTGCGCCGGGTGCCACCTCGGCCAGCCGAAGGGGCACCACGGACTGGACGAGACCCTGGACCGCGGTGGCGGTTGTCTCGCCTGTCACATCAACCATTACCCGGAAGACGCCCACCCGGCCCTGACGGCGCAGGTCGAGGACGCGCGCTGTTTCGGGTGCCACTCGCGCTCGGGCCGCATTTCCCTGAGTTACACCGGTCTCGCGGAAACCGGTGAGGATACGGAAACCGCCGGGCAACTGAAAGACGGCCGGCGGGTGGCGGCCATGTCGCGCGATGTGCATCACCAGGCCGGCCTTGCCTGCATCGACTGCCACACGCAGCGCGGGCTGATGGGTGCGGGGGAAGCGGCGACCTTCCAGCGGGAAGCCGTCGACATCGCCTGCACGGACTGCCACGACAACCGGTCACGCATCCAGGGTACGCAATGGCCGGCGCACTATCGCAATCTGCACAAGCGGATTCCCTACGACGTGACTGCCGCGATTGAATTCCCGGTAACCCGTAACGGCACGCCGCTGTGGAATGTGGAACTGCGCCGCGGCACGGCAGTGCTGCACCAGAAAAACGGTACCGGGGTTTTGCCGATACCGGCCTGGACGGAGGCCAGCCACCCGCTGGCGCGCGAGCATGCCCGGCTCGACTGTTCCGTCTGCCACAGCCAGTGGGCACCGCAGTGCTACGGTTGCCACCTGCAGTATGATCCGGACGGCGAGCAATGGGATCACCAGCGGCAGGCCAGCACCGCCGGGCGCTGGAATGAACGGCGCTCCGCGATTCGCAATGACCTGCCGCTGCTCGGCGTCACTGCAAATGATCGCATCGTGCCGGTGGTACCCGGCATGATCATGACCGTGGCACACCCGGACTGGCCGCAGCCGAAATTCGTGCGCCGTTTCACGGCGCTGGAACCTCACACCACGGGCCCGTCACGCTCGTGCGTTTCCTGCCATCGCTTCGCCACCGCGCTGGGATTGGGCGAGGGTCGACTGCAAACCACCACAACCGGCTGGCACTTCGAGCCGTTGCATGAACTCCTGGCGGATGGCCTGCCGGCCGATGCCTGGACCTCGCTGACGAATCCCGTTACGGAATCAGCCACATCGGACGTCCGGCCGCTCAGCCCGGCGGAGATTAACAGGATACTGGATGCGCCGTTGCCATAGTGCCGCGCAGCAACTTGCAATCGGATGTCCGGCGATTGCGGGAAGGGTAGTGCAGGGCGGGAAGTACGTATTTCTACGTACCGGAAAAGCGGCTATTTGTGAGCGCCCCATGAGTAACGTTTCATCGTAAAGAATGATTCGACGCTGGTATTCGACCTATTAATATTCATCCATGAGTAATACACTGATTTTCCGGATCCTGGCAGATAAATATGTCGGACATTCATGCAAAATATTGCACGATATTCGTGCCCACTCACTGTTGGGCGACAGAAACATATGGCCTTTAATCCGACTAGAAAGTCCGCTGTATCTGCAGGCGCCGCAGTCGGGCTTATGACTGGCGTATTTCAGCCATTGGTTGACTCTGACGCCTTCGCTGCTTTAATCCTGGTCGTCCTGTTCTTGGCCTCAGCGTTCATTTTCACGATTGGACTTTCCAACTTGCACATCAAGACCGTATGGAGCTGGAGTGACCTGACAGAAGGAGAGAGGCAAGCTATTTCACGAATCCCGCTCTGGTTCGGTTCTATGGCGCTCACGTTCTTTGCAAGTGCGTTATTTTTGGGGCGCTTCTAGTGCGCTGTCGCCCAACAATGCGCCCCAGTGCGACGTCTGCTACGCAGCCGCGCCTGGGCGCAGCCGTTAAATGCAACAAATGAAAACAGTTAAGATTCTGGTATGTACTCTATCGTTATTATGTAGTGGCGCAGCTATGGCAGATCCTTTGAAAGAGATCGATCTTAAGGGTGAAGTGATTAGGTTCAAAATCCCTGCGAATTGGAAAGAAGAATACGCAAAAAACGGTAAAGGCGCATTTTATGAGGACGCCCCAGATACAGGCACACTGCGTGTAGATGTGTTAACTATGGAGGCTCCGCCCGATGCAAAAGGTAATTTGCCGGTGCTGGCTCTTTCTTCCCTTCCAGATATAGATCTACAAAATATTGAAATATTGGATAATGGAAATGCCCTTGCAAATGAAGTGGAGAGAGATGATGAGCAAGGAACAAAATGGACATTATATTGGTGGCATCTCGCCAATTATGTGCCTCCTAACTACGTGAGAATAGCTAGTTTCTCATACGCCATATTAACTTCAAAAGAAAATGACAGAAAAACAAAAGAAGAAATTAAGTTGCTTGAAAGGCAAATAAAGAAAGCTGTTTTTAACCCGGAACTTCTCGAATAATGACATTTAAAAATGTATAACGAAACTGGTGGTCTCGTTAATTCAACTGTTAGATGACAATAGATGAAAGAGTATTTCGCTAGTCGGGTGAAGGTATTTGGATACTTTGTCCTGGTTTGTATGATTACAGCTCCAGTAGCATTGGGGTTTATTGCAAGTGGAAAGCCATATGCGGTAGCAGTAGGTGGAGCGTTATTAGTGGTTTGTTTATATCCAGTATATGTAAAGGCGCGTTATCCGGTTCTTTCAGTTAAAGACGGCCTGCTTGTGAAGAGGAATATTCTTGGTAAGAAAATCATTGCCGATGTGTCAGCTCAAACCGAACTTATAGTTAGTGTGGACTACTTGGCGCTTCGTAAGAATGGAAAAGATGAGATAAGTATTGATAAAGGTTGGTTCTCTAGTAGGCGTTGGGAATTTATACTGTCTGAACTGAGAGCTTTGGTAACTCAAGCCCGGTAAAAATGGCATCTAACAACAACGCGCTCGTGTGGGACGCTTCACAGCTACGCTGTTCGCACCTCACAGCGCGGACGTAATAATAGGGACATTCTGGTTTTAAATATGTGGTGACTGGTTATGTGCATGTCGTCATCTATCCTGGCTAAGCAGCTCGCTGTTCTGCTCGCCAGGGCAGCCTTCGTTCGGACGCCCGGCTGCAGCGGGTGCTATATATCCGGGAATAGCGGACACCCGTGAACGCAGGGGAAATTGAGCAATACAGGAACCTGCTGCTTCGCCTGAGGGCAGAGCTTCAGGAACTGGGGGATACGTCCAGGGAGACTGGTGAACCCGTAGAGCTGGACCAGGCCAGGGTCGGCAGGCTCTCCCGCATGGATGCCATGCAGGCGCAGGAAATGGCGCTGGAAGCTGCCCGGCGACGCAAGCAACAGTTATTGAAGATTGAGGGTGCACTGCATCGCATTGAATCGGGAGAGTACGGCTACTGCTTCATTTGCGGCGAGGAGATGACCACTGGCCGGCTGTCCGTCGACCCAACGAATACCCGCTGCATGGAATGCATTGACAAGTGATATTGCAAAACGCTTCTGGCAGAAATTTCGGGTAACGGGGACATTCCGGTTTTACACCCGTTTTGCCTGAGGAACGGGAATGGGTGTCAATAAACCGGAAGGTCTCCGTTATTTCCTCAGTGTAAAAATTGTTTGTTAATTCTAAACAGGAGAAATCAGATGAATGAAACCATTGCGCAGGAAAAAGCAACTACCGAAAATACCGCAAACATTGTCTATATCCTGTATCTGGTTGGATTGGTTTTTGGCATCACCGGGATTGTGGGAGTGATCATGGCTTACATTAACAGAGGAGATGCTCCGGATTGGCTAAAAAGCCATTATCAATTCCAGATCAGAACCTTCTGGATTGGTGCTTTGTTTATGTTGATCGGTGTGATACTTGCCTTTGTTCTTGTCGGGTATCTTGTTCTCCTGTTCTGGGTGGTGTGGCTGATTGTGCGCTGTGTCAAGGGAATGAAGTTCCTCGGTAAAAAAGAAGCTCTTCCCGATCCCACTGGTTGGATGTTCTAGCAGCCTTCGTCCGTGATCAGTCCCGCGGGCGGCGCGGCGTGCGCGGGTGCGACCACCGGGGGCACGAAGGCCGGTTTGGCTTCCTGTACGACGACCGGGGGCGGGGCGCTCCCGTCGCCGATGAAGTAACAGGCGATGGCGCGCTGTCTGGCCACCTGCGGGGTCTCGTCCGCCGCGGCCGTGTCCGGGATGTCCGGATTCAGCACCCGCTGGTTCCAGAAGTTGTAGCCGCCCGCCAGCAGCGCCGCGTCATAACCGGCGGTGCGCAGCAGGGCGGTGGCGGCCGCCGCATGTTCGGAGCCGCTGGAGTAGACGATGATCCGGCGGTCGTCGGGGAGGGTTTCGAGATACTCCGCGGAGACCAGTTCGGTGATCGGCACGTTGACCGCCCCCTCGATATGGGCATCGGCGTACGCCTCGGGGGAACGGATATCCACCAGCATAAAGTCCTTGCGCCCCTCGATAATCCAGTTCGCCAGCTCTGCGGAATCGATCCGCTGTTCCTGGCGTGCCACCGCCTGCGCCACTTGCGCGAGCTGCGCCGTATCTGTCCCGCCGCCGTCGCCGCAGGCCACCAGGGCGCCGCCCAGCAATATCCAGATCGTGGTTCGAATCACAGCCTTCATCGTCATGTCCTTCCGGTTGTCATGGGGACTGCCTGTATTGACCGGCAGTAACCCGCCTGTTACTCGTAATCCAGCCGCTGCAGCAGCTGCACGTTAAATTCATTCCCGTAATCGATCCAGGTGGTTTCCTGGCCGAGGTCGACCGTGATCATGCGCAGCAGGTACCCGCCCAGCAGCACCAGCACCGGCGCCAGCAGGGCGAGACGGTGGATTGGGGTCTTCATCTCCACCAGTTCCAGCAGCAGCGGGATCAGCAGGCCCACCGCCACGAAGGCGCCCCAGAACAGCAGGGTATAGCTGCCGCCCAATAATTCCCGGGCGGCATTTAGCTGCGGCTCCGAACCGGTGCCGAGGTTGACCAGCAGCAGCGCGACCAGGCACAGCTCCACCGCGATCAGGCCGATGTCGACCAGGGTAAACAATCGCTTCTCGCTTTGGTGTCGCGCGATCAGGGCGGTCAGTGCGGCACCGGTCGAGAGCCCGGAGACCAGGAACAACGGTCCCAGCAGCCCGGTATTCCAGAACGGCCGCGCGCTGAAGGCGCTCAGCAGGATGCCGGTATAGACGCCGAGTGCGACCGCGCTGGGGATCGCCAGCCAGGCGATGAGGCGGCGCTGCGGTTCCACCAGGTCCAGCAGACGTTTGCCGAGGGCGTGGCGGTCGACCATATTGCCCAGCGCCGGGTAGCCGAAGCGCAGCGTCGACAGGATCTGCAGGATCGACACCGGGTAGACCAGGATCAGTATCCAGGCGCCGTAGGACATGGGAGAGGTCGGCTCGAAGGTAGTATAGAAGCGCCACACGTAGAGCTTGTGCGACAGGTCCAGGAACAGGGTCGTCATGCCCAGCGACAGTACGACGGGCGCCAGCAGGGCCAGGCCGCCGACCGCAAACGGCGCCTCCTCGTCCTTTTTCAGCAGCAGCATGAGGGCGGCGAAGAACATGATGCCGGCCGTCAGGCCGCCCAGGAACAGGTAGACCGAGATCTCCCAGCCCCAGACATCTATTATCGGGTCGATGTGCGGGTTGCTGCGTACGCTTACCAGAATTTCTTCGAGCATGATCGAGGCGTCCTCAGATCAGGTAATAGACATTGGGTTGGTTGCCGGTCTCGGGCGCCAGCACCTTGTACTCGCGCGTGCGCAACAGTTCGCTGACGTTGCTGGACGGATCGTCGAGCAGGCCGAAATGCATGCAGTGCGTCGGACAGGTTGAGACGCAGGCGGGGTCCAGCCCCTTTTCCACCCGGTGGCTGCAGAAGGTGCATTTGTCGATATAGCCGCCGGGATGCATGATGAGACGGGCATCGTAGGGACAGGCGGCGATACAGGCCTTGCAGCCGGTACACTTGTTGGGATCGACCAGCACGATGTTGGTGCCTTTCCAGTAGTGGCTGGCGCCTGTCGGGCACATGTACACACAGGTCGCGTGTGAACAGTGATTGCAGCGCTCGGAGCGGAACTCGGTTTTCAGGTTCGGGTAGGTTCCCTGCGTGGCTTCCACCACCCAGTCGCGGTTGAGCCCCTCCGGCACCTTGTTCTCGGTTTTGCAGGCCACCACACAGTCGCAGCACCCGATGCACAGCCGGGTGTCGATGACCATTGCGTAGTGGAGCATGTCAGACTGTCTCCTTGACGATAGTGACAAAGTTGCCGCGCATGCCGGTACCGCCCATGATGGGATCGATTTTCACGTTGCTCATCAGCTCCGAATCGTCGGCTCCCAGGTCGCGGGTCAGGCGCAGGCGCCGCGAGCGATGGCCGAAGCCGTTCG
>Ga0210122_1000063_pt1 | contig 28808 bp, 27 predicted proteins | sample Muzzi_CordB_D2_FD_185530 | JGI IMG/M metagenome (GOLD analysis project Ga0210122, IMG submission 185530) | Wetland microbial communities from San Francisco Bay, California, USA, that impact long-term carbon sequestration - Muzzi_CordB_D2 (SPAdes) | ecosystem: Environmental > Aquatic > Marine >... | reverse complement strand
CGGCAAGCTCGGCGCGGAACTCGTTGACAACGGAGAGGCTGGCCTGGTAGTTGATCTGTCTTTCGGATATCTGGAGCCAATGGGGGTACCATCCGGATGTGGTTATCGGTCACAGTATTGGAGAGCTGACGGCATCCTATCAAGCGGGCCTTTATTCCTTAGAAGAAATTCTCTCATTAACTTTCCGAATCGGTCAGATCGCTGCTAAATTGGAAGGCCTGATGCTCCATGGCGAGCTGTCCGAACAACAGATAGATGAATTGTCTGTGAACCTATCATCACGAAATTTCATAAGGGGTCGTCATATACACACAACTTTGAGTGGGCATAAAGCTGAAATGCTTGATTTTGTAGACAAAAATCCCGGTTTTGTAACCATGAAACTGCCTCACCCGTGGCACCACCCGGATTATCAACAATTCAGCGGGATGTTAAGCGCCTCTGAATCCAATGCAATAAAGGATTTTAAATTTGTTTCGGGAATTACGGCCGGTTTTGAAAACCGGCTAAATGCCGATCACTGGCAACGCTGGATAGTCAGTCCGGTCGACTTTATCAGTTCCATGCAGGCGATCAAAAATAGGTACAAAAACGAACAATTCGAAATAATCGAGATCGGTTTTCACCCGGTATTGGATAAATGTTGTGAAGTATTTGATAACTACAACTATGTATCATCGATGTTCAGGGGGGAAGATGAAATCGAGTGGATTATGCATCAACGGAAGATGCTCGATCAAAAGCCATTTTTAGATAAGTTATATCGTGTCATAGAAGAATTTCGCCCCGGCCTGGATTTTAAAACTTCACTGGCGTATCAAGATTTCACATCGCTGACTTTCGCCGAGTTTTCGGAAATCCTGCAAATATATTTTCCGTCTCTAGCGCCGCAAGATTTTTATCGATATAAGACCATTAATCAGCTGATCGACTTTTTCGGGTCAAATAAATCCGATGAACCGCACCGGCCTTTGATATCCTCCAAGAATGAAGTCGTGATAGCCGGGATGAGTTGTAAATTTCCTTCATCGATCGAAAATTTAACTCAATTTTGGGAAATGTTGTTGAGCGGAGAAGATCAGGTAAAAGCAAATGCCAACCGGGGCCATTTTGAGGCGGGTTTCTTAAATGATGAAATCACCAAATTTGATCATAAATATTTTAATATTTCCGAAGCAGAATCTCAAACAATGGATCCGCAACAGATTCTGGCTCTCGAATTAACCGAACTGCTCTGGAAAGATGCCGGGTTGGATCCCGGTAATCTGGATAAAAAAAGAATCGGCGTATATATCGGGGTTTGGAACCAGGAATACCGTGGTGTCAGAAAATCCGTTTACTACCCGATCGGAACAAACCCGGGTATCATCGCATCCAGAATAAGTTATCACTATGATTTGAGAGGCCCAAGCTGGGTATCTAATACCGCCTGTTCCTCTTCACTGGTTGCCGTCCATTATGCTGCCAAGGATATCGAGGCTGGCAGGGTGGACTATGCGATTGCCGGCGGTGTGAATATGATCCTGGGAAATGAATTTACCGATCGGATGAGTAATTCAGGATTTTTATCCAGGGATAACAGATGCAAGACATTCGATGATTCGGCCAACGGTTACGTTCGTGCCGAGGGCGGCGGCATGGTTCTGTTGGCGAATAAAAACCTGGTAAAAAATTATTATGCCGAGTTGTCAGGCTCGTCGATTAATCAAAATGGAAGCCGGTCAGCGATTATATCCGCGCCGCATCCGGAAGCCCAGGAAGAATTGATACTGGATGCCTGTCGGGATGCAGCCATCAAGCCGCAGGAGATATCCTACCTTGAATGTCATGGGACCGGCACCAAGATTGGCGATCCCATTGAAGTATCAGCCATTCAAAGGACCGTTGCAAAGGATCGCTCCGGGAGATGTTTTTTGGGATCTGTAAAATCAAACATCGGACACCTGGAGTCTGCCGCCGGTATTGCCGGCCTGATCAAATCAGTATTGATACTTTGTTATGGTGCGATTCCCCCCAACTTACATTACAGCCGGTCCAATCAATACATCGATTTCGATTCATACAATCTGAAGGTCGTCACTGAAAAGACCGGAATTGACAACCGGATATATATCGGCATCAGCAGCTTTGGTTTTGGAGGGTCCAATGCCCACATCATTATCAAAGGCGTTGATGCCGGGGTTAGAAAAAAAGTAGAAAATTTAGATATTCCATTTGACAGAAGCCGATCGTTAGCTCTGGGGAATTATTTTCAGATCGACAATTTTAAGATTGACCGCAGCCCCATTAATTTAGATTCCAATGCGAATTCCAATGCGAACCGTGAGCTCCCGGTTCAACGTGCCGATGCTAAGATTCATAAAGGCAATGACCATAATCACAAATTATCCAGAGAAGAAGTTCAAAAGCTGATCGAAGGGCTCTTTTTCAAGGTCACCAATATTGAATCGATTGATCCGGATGTTGAACTCATCGAGCAAGGCTTGGACTCAATGAGCATTACAGAGTTTATTACGCAACTGCAAGCTGCTCTGGAAATCGAAATAGATCCCGATTTGATTTTTGAGCACCCGCTGCCGGAGCAATTGATCGATGAAATTCACGCGCTGTTACCCTAACCCGGATCCGGCTTGCGGCGGGGAACCAAAGAAATAATTAATCACGAAAGCACGAAAGGACGAAAACACGAATAGGAGAAAAGATAAATTTCGTGATTTCTATATTTCGTGTTTTCGTGATGAAAAAAAATCATAAAATGCAAAGAAATTACATTATGCGCCTAATTGAAATCACTTAATGAGGAGTCATTCCGTTTTCGGCGCATTTCATTCAATATTAGAGCATCCTGATCGCATCAGTTTATATTTTCGCAATAAATGAAATATAAAAAAATCGACAGAGTTTCTTGAAACCGAATCACCATCGCCAATGGAGAAAGTACGTTAAAAATGAAAATCAAGACCACCCATATCGGATCTTTACCGCGCCCCAAGGAAATGCACACCCAATTATTAAAACAAAAAAAAATAGGTGATGATGATCTGCGTCGGTATTTGATGACGATTATGGAAAACCAAATCTTGTTGGGACTGGCCTTCATCAATAATGGCGAATTGCCTAGATCCGATTATATTAGTTCTACCGTCAATAGAATATCCGGTTTCTTCGGTACCGGAACAGCACCTATTCCGAAAGATTTGGAAGAATTGCCGGAGTATTCAAGGCGGTTTAGCGGAAGAAACGGGTTGATAACCCTTAACCCCAAAGCGCCGATCCAACTTCCGGCATCCTCGCAGGAGCTTTCTTTTACCGGCGAGGAATCCTTGCGTAAAGAACTGGATATGATGGTTGGTGTCTTTAATGAATTGAAATATAAGTATCCCGAGACGGATTCCGAATTGTTTTTCACGTCACCATCACCTGGGACAGTGGCCCTATTTCTAGAAAACAAATACTATCCGGATTACGAAACGTATCTTCGTCAATTAGGAGATGTTTTAAAAAAGGAGTATGAAATAATTCATAGTTACGGAGTGTATTTGCAAATTGACTGTCCTGATCTGGCAATGGGAAGACATACGAGATTCAAGGACCTGCCGGACGAAAACTTTTTAAGATTAATCGAAACCAACGTCGAGGTATTGAATCGGGCGCTGGAAAATGTGGATCAGAATAAATGCAGAGCGCACATTTGCTGGGGCAATTACCCCGGTACCCATCACTGTGATATAGAACTGAGTCAGATTTTTAACAGCATCATGGGTCTGAATGCAAAATTTATTTCAATTGAATCCAGCAACCATCGTCATGCGCATGAATGGGAAATATTGAAAAATTTTTCAGTTCCCGAAAGTAAAATTTTGATGCCGGGTTTAATCGATACGACTTCCAATACCATTGAGCATCCGGATCTGGTCGCACAACGTATATTAAATTTTGCCGGTTTGCTGGGGCCGGAAAGGGTCATCGGGTCAACCGACTGCGGCTTTGCTTCAACGGCATCCGCAGCCGGTGTATCCGGAGACATTGCCTGGCTAAAGTTAAAATCCCTGGTTGAAGGCGTTAAACTAGCAAATTTAAAATTTCAATGATTTTTAGTCGTCTTTAAATGCTTTCTTTCTTTAACTGTAGACTTTAGAATTATTCGAGGAAATATTATGAGCTTGCCGATTAATAGCCAGACCGCTGCCAAAATGAGAATTGCAAATTTCAGCAACCTGAATCTTTCTCTTGACCACCTGCTGAACCTTGACCCTCAAAACATCCCGTCCATTGTAAAGGAGCTCAGAAAATATGCGGATCTACCGTATGGTTTCTTGTTTACGGTTGAACAGACGGGATTTGTCAGAGATTTACTGATAGAATTAAAAAAAATAAGGTCGGCCTGTTTTCCATACACCCTTTTTTTTGTTGATGATTCCGGCCTACATGCCGCTGAGTTGAAATCTATTGAAACCGATGCAGAAGGTATAGTGATCGACAGCAAAAATCCACGAAATATAGAAAAGGCAATTATTGAATATGCGAAAAATAGATTTGTTTTCGACAATCGTAAACTGCAAATTTCAAGCAGCAAACCGGTCCCGAAACAGGTCGATGTCGTCGTCGTCGGTGCCGGTCTGAGCGGATTATACGCCGCCCATCAGCTGTCAAAAAACAAAATCTCATATTGTGTGGTTGACCAAAGAGATATTTGCGGGGGAATATGGTCCAGGTATGCCAATGCCACCTCCCAGGTCAACACCTCGGAAGGCGGCTATCGCCTGGTTGAAAAAGAATTCCGGTCCAATCGCGACCATTCCACCACCAGGGAAATTTTAGAAGATATCGCTCATTTAGCCCGGAGCGTGTCCGATAATCTTTATTTGAAAACAAGAGTTGACCGGATCGAGAAAGCCGCTGAAACATATCAGCTGATGATCAGCAACGGGCACGCCGAATCGCGTATCGACAGCAAAGGCATCATCCTGGCCATAAACGATCGGGTGGGCGAACCCCGGCTGGTCGACTGGGAAAATCAAACTGCTTTCAGGGGGGAAATTTTAACCGGCATATCGGATGACGCCAAAGACATCGATTGGAAAAATAAAAAGGTCGTCATTGTCGGCATGGGGGCTTACGCGGTCGAAAATACCAGGACGGCCCTGGAAGGCGGGGCCGAACAGGTGACGGTTGTTTGCCGCAGACATGGGACGGTTTGTCCCAAGATCATCGATTATTTAAATTTCTCAACTTCGTATGATGAAGATTTCAAGCATGATAAAAAAAGCAACATGCGCAATATGCTGCTTTGGAAAAAATTGTATGACAACAGTGGTGCGACCCAGCCGGAGTGTTGGATGGCAAAAATCAAACATGACGGGCACACCATCAGTGTGTCGGACATCTGGTTCATCGGTCACTACCTGAAAAAAATAGCAACCATCACCGGCAAATTAACCGGTATGTATGAAAACGGCGTAATTGTAGATAACCGGCACCACGTCGATGCGGATGTCGTTCTCAACTGCGTCGGGTTCCACCGCAATGCCGTGAGCGTCAAAAAGATATGTGACTATGAATACATGTACAATAACAACTATGTGGACAAGGATCTGATGTATATTGCCGATGCCTACATCGATGATGATGCGTTTAATTCATTTTTCGGCTCCAGTGTCCTGGAAATGGCCAAATTTTACATGGATGTGTATATTCATTTTTTTAACAGTGACGAATATTCCGCCATGATCAATTCGGATGGAATAGAACGGATATCAATAGAGGATCGCAAATGGTCGCACTATATCGCCGGGGCCGACGCACTTTTAAATCGTTACCCCGCTATTTATGAAAAAGCCAGAAAACAGGTCGCTCAAAGAACCGACAATTTTATGGAAGCCCATGATTTGGAAACCTATATTTCATCCAATAAACGGGAATGGCTGGATACCCATTCTCTTCTGGCCGGCAAGCCCATGAAACCGGAAGACTGCCTGCCATATGTTTTTCAAAAATTAATCGACAAGAAAATATGAAAAACAAAACACACAATACGCCACCGCATATACAAAAAATGTTGATCGCAGGCTATCGCAAAATGACACCTCAACAGAAATTACAGCGACTCAGCGACCTAACTCAAGCGGTACAATATCACATTTTTTAATTGAAAGAGGCAGTCTTCATTTTAAGCAGCAATTAAAAACCCGATATTTGATATATTTTGGCTATCCCTACGCATAAAATTTTATATAATTACAGATATATAGCGGTACACCTACCGCTTTGTTCGAAGCCTGTTTTATTAAGTTTGCAATGGAAAAGAATAAACACGGCTGCTACTCCGCCCTAAGCCTTCTCTCCTGGAATTTCAAGCTGCTGAGCCAAACGCTCTGTGTGTATTTTAGCCCGATTAGGATTATGAGGACACTTAAAATCCTGGCATTTTTCTGCACTGAAATTATCATCAAAACCTGTGAATGGGGGATCCAGTAAATACCGTCTCCGTCGAAAGGCGGTAAATGCAGTCTCTAAAACATAAAAAACTTCCCTAAGTCTTTGGTAATGAATAAAGTTTTCTATCCTTGTTCTGATGTATTCGCCCGCCAGTAGTATAGCTATTGGGGGTATAAAAAAAGGAAAATAGATAGGATAAGACCTAATTTGCCTGAGTCGGGGATACAGACAGCTTGCCAGAATCTGCTTTTTGACCTCAAAGCATGTACGTTTCGTATATCTTTAAACTTTGCATGGAATCGATTCGTTTGAAACATAGCAGTTAGCGTCACCAGCAGCCTGAAAACCGGGAAAGATGATATTTATGGCCTTTGATTATTCGAGCTTTGCTGGAGATGGACGAAATCGCTTCTCAGTTTCGATTCGGTGCTTTCATTCTCATGCGAAATTGCGTTTGCCTTTTAAGCTGAAATTTGCTATGGTCCGGTCGCAAAATTCAAGTTGCAATTGATTCTAACCTATTCTGATGATTACCATTTCAGGCTGGCTGTTTCGAAAATTATCAACACATAAGGAATTCATCTTGCGATCTAAACCGTACGCTTTAGTTCTAACAGTTTGTTCGATTTTGGGATTTATGTTGTGGCCGATGTCATCCTGGGCAGAAAATACGGGTGAATTTTCGGTGTTATTTGGATTTTGGACCAGGCACGTTGATTCATCGGACGACACGAATGAGAAAACGGGTATGATCGCTATATTGTATAATGACTATATGATATCGAGATTCATAAACAGTTATCATGATCAAACATTTTTTGTCGGGAAAAGAATTCATACGAGAAAGTTTGCACTTGGAAACTTAAAGAGCATAGGTGTCCAAGGAAACATTTACACTGGGTTAATGCAGGGGTATTCGGATAATTTACCCAATATCGGGGGGATTTCAGTCGGTGCTTTACCAACCATCGGTCTGCTGTATAATGAAACATCGGTTGAGCTCGGCTATGTCCCAACACCCAAGGGCGGTGTGTTTACGAGCTTTATTAGGTTTCCATTTAAATCACCTTGAATCATAGAAATCCCATATCCTCGACTGACCTCCAGAAGACTATATTGTCGATAATGAAATAGAACCATAGCGAACCTTCTCAAGTCGACTAAAAATAATTCCCTGGGGGCGGAGCTTGATTTTATGCAAGCACGAAACCATTTAAACATTAAAAAAGAACTGATCGAAATATTGATTTTTTTGATCTTTTTGGTCTTGTATGTAATTTTTAGGAAGGAACTTTCAGGGAAATATTATTTCATCATTCCAGCGATAATTGTCTGCGGCATCTTTCTTCTTTGGGATTATCGAGCAGACAGGGACGTCCTAAAGACCTATGGCATCAGAACTGATAATTTAAAAGAGGCTAGCAAACGGACGGCTGCGTTTTTCGTTCCCATGGTGATTGTCATCCTCGTCATTTTTCCATTTACGGATAATCCTAAGCCGCCCCCCTATTTTTATTTTACAATTTTTCTATATCCCCTATGGGGCTTGGCGCAACAATTTATGTTTCAGTCATTTTTTCATTCTCGACTTCTGAAATTGAGCGTTGGTCCCTGGGGCATTTTAATCTGCACGCTGGTTTTCACATTCGTTCACTGGGATTCACAAAAACTCCGCATTTTTGCGTTCATCGGGGGATTGTTCTTTTCTTATTCTTTCTATCGATGTCCAAATGTTCTGCCTTTGGGGATTGCGCATGGAGTTCTTGGCTCAATGATTTATTATTTACTTTTGGGAAAGGATCCGCTTAAACATTTTTTTTGATTCCGTATTTTCCCAGGAGTAACGATTGGAGATGCTTTCATCGAATGTCGTCGGCAATACCATGCGTTTAGAATACTTACAATTACCACCATGTTTCATTCTCTTATCCTCCTGAGAGTTTAAATTTGACAGCAATTAAAATAGCCGAAAAAGAGAATAACTCCTAACAGAAGTCAATACTCCTATCAGTTGTTAAGGAAATTAAAGTGGCGACAATTTGATTGAGTTTCAGAGCTTCGATAAATATTGTGATATGCTCTAAAATTAGCACCAAATTGACGAAGTTTCGGTTGAAGATTTCTTTCCATGATCTTTAATTCGGTAAATATCGAAATGTGTGACGATATGCTTCGGATATCATACGCTTTTTAGGGTTGTCAATTTTTAACATTTAGCAGGAGCATTAAATTCAGCCCAAAGAACTGGGATCGATGATATCATCATTTTTTTTAGTTTTGTAAAATTATAGCTTTGTTGGAGATATCATCGGTTTCTTATACAATCCCATGACCGCAATATATGGTATAAGCTGGAAATGAAAAAAGCGTGGACTATTTAGGTGACTTTACGTTTTTCTCCAAAAAATAAGGCTGAACAATGATCGCCTCATAATACAATGATCCCTAACTGCCATCCCGAATCACACGGCAAGATTGAATATCAAACGTCACTTCACCAATATTCATATTTTTCTTGTCTCGAAAGCCAGCCGCAAAATGCATAAAACGATACACATCGGCAAAATTCGTTGCCAGACCAACTGAGATACGAATTGCTCCGGCACTCTTATTCCCCCGGTGCTGAATCATCTGTAGGAAATGGGGCAAACTCAAATCCGGGCCATCATTCAATCCGGCAAGCATATCCTCTGCCGTCAACCCTTCTGCAATTTCACCTGCTCCGGGATTGCAAAAGCAGCCGGTGCGCAACGAGATTCCCTCCGCGTTTGCCAGTTCTTCAATACGACGATAGTCAAGAAGCCGTTCATCCGGCCCGTAGAAGTTCAGCGTTACTGTTCCGCCGCGCATTTTTTTATCTGTCGGTCCATAAATCCGGACCATCGGTTTGCCGTTACTGTGCTGTAATGACAACAAGCTATCGAGCAACCAGCCGGTGATGCAGTGAACCCGCTTTCCAATGGTTTTGATTCCCACCTTTTCCAAGTGTTGTAATCCGGTTTTGATTGCTGGAATGTTCAAATAATTTAGCGTACCGTCTTCAAATGCGGCTTCGTTCGGGGCCAAATAGTGGCCGTTCCCTTGCACACTGGCAAAATTCACCGTACCACCTGCAAACCACGGTCGTTTCATCTTCTGGAAAACGGCCCTGCGAATAAGCAGTGCGCCGATGCCGGTAGGGTAACCAAACATTTTGTAGAAAGAAATGGCTACGAACTCCGGTTTAATTTTACCCAAATCTAGACGGCTAGTTGGTACAAACGCCGCCGCATCCAGCAGTACATCCAACCCCTTGCTATGTGCTTGTTCAATCAATTCCAATGGATGCTTTGCACCAGAAAAGTTCGATTGTGCCGGGAAAGCAAATAAATTGCTTTTATCCTTATCCACTGAATTTAGAATGTCGTCCAATTTCTCCCGGTCTATGTGCAAATTCGGCTTTATTAAAGGCACATATGTTACATATGCCCCTCTGACCTTCGCAAATTCGCGGATGCCGTTTACGGAGTTATGATTATCGAAAGTGAGAACGAAATGACTGGCCGGTGTAAACGGATATGCTTCACCCACCAGTTTTAATGCACCGCTGGCATTTGCGGTGAAGATGGCAATATATTCATCCGGTGATGCATTGAAGTAACGGAGGATATATTTACGCGTATCCTCAACCAAGTCTGTCATTGCCAGGGAGGTAGGGTTTCCGGAGTGTGGATTGCCGAGCACCCTGGTACGTAGCAATTCCATGTGTTCACAGAGTTGCATCTCACTGTACAGTCCACCGCCAGTATAATCGAGGTAAATTTGTCCGTTGGCATCAAGGCGGTTGTATTGGGTCTCCCGCCATTCATCTAATATCTTCGTATGATTGAACGATGGATAACTTTCAACAAAAGCCGAAAATCCATCAGCCATCCTATCTTGTTCATATCTGCTTTTAGGGTTTGCTTTTGGGGTTGTGTTCATGGGTGTACACCTTTAGGAACGATTTAATCTCCTGTTACAATACTGCGCCATACTTGCTATATTGCTTTTCATCAATTTTCGCCATCCGGTTTTCCAAAATGTCCGTGGCGTCCGGCTCCTTCGGCAAACTGCGCGGCTCCTGACCGGGCCTCTTTTTCCAGAGACTGCAGACCTCGTTTAAATTCATGAACCATCTTTTTCGATTAAGACGGGCATGAGATCCTCCTCAAGGAAAATTCCAAGCACCAAAAACCAAATCCTAAATAAATTCCAAAGATCCAAATTCAAAATCCCAAACAAATGACCAGGTATAGTTTTGACTTACCGGTTCAATACCTGTTGAAAGGCATTGCCCTGCGATACTTTGCAGCTGTGTTGTTTTGGTCATTGGATATTGGTAATTGAGAACTATTGGTAATTTGTTGCTTGAGATTTGTGAGTATTCCACGGCTAAGAATTACTTTTATGATAGTGCTCCTCCATCACAGACGATACACGTTCCGGTCGTAAATGATGCGGCGTCGGATACCAGATAGAGAACCGCCCCGGCCATTTCGCCTGGCTGGGCATGTCTGTGAAGCGGTATGTGCTGCAGCGCATACGTGTAGATTGACTCATTTTTTATGAGTGCTTCTGAAAAATGCGTTTCCGTCAGACCGGGCAGCAGGGCATTGACCCGTATATTTTTGGCGGCCAGCTCTTTTGCGAATGCTTTGGTCATCGATATTAATGCCGCTTTGGTGATGGAGTAAATCCCCTGCATCGGTATCGGCCGGATGCCGTTGATCGATGCCACATTCACAATGGCCCCGCCGCCGGATTTTTCCATCAGGCGTGCGGCATGCTGGGTGATGAAAAAGGGGCCTTTCAAATTGACTTCATTGGTTTTGTCCCACACTGCCTCACCGGCATCCATCATTTCACCAAAGTGAGGATTGGTTGCGGCATTGTTGACCAGGATATCCAGGCGGCCAAATTTATTTTTGATTTGTTCAAACAGTTGATCGATCTGCTCCAGTTTGCCGGTGTGGCCGGCGATGGCGTCTGCCTGCCCGCCGCTTTGCTCGATTTTCTGTTTGACTGCCTGAAGCCCTTCTATTTTGCGGCTGACCAGAATGCAATGGGCGCCATATTCAGCTAACCCTATGGCGATCGCTTCGCCGATCCCTCTGCTGGCACCGGTGATCAGTGCAATTTTGTTTGCCAAGGAAAAATTTACCATGATGCCTCCCCTTATTATTGAATATTGAAGATTGAAGAATGAATATTTGCGGAATTTTATCTTTTTAATTAAAGATTCAACCGTTTCTTTAGGCTTAATTGTGAAATCTTTGCATTTTATGATCCGGCTGTGGCGCAATCATCATGAAAACATCCTCCTCCGGCGGAGAAAATACAAAAAGTTTCCTTGCCTTATTTCGTGTTTTCTCAATTTCGTGTTTTCGTGATAAATACTTTTTGGTTCGCCGCATCATGTGGACCCGGGTTGGGGAATAGGTGAAAACAACTTGCTTCCCATACCAGAATCCCTGATATTTTGGTATGCTTCAATCAGGGTTGGAATAAAGGTCATCAAATCAGCAACTATACAGATATCCGCCACCTGAAAGATGGCGGCGGCCGGGTCCTTGTTGATTGCTATAATGAACTCTGAGCCGCGCATGCCGCTGACATGCTGGATTGCTCCCGAAATTCCACAGGCGACGTATAGCCGCGGGGAAACCGTTGCGCCGGTTACGCCAACCTGACATCCATACTCGAGCCATCTGCGGTCGCATACGATACGTGATCCGGCAACTGCTGATTTTGCAAAAATTGAAGCCAGTTGATGGGCCAGATCAAGATTCTCCCTGTCCCCGAAACCCTGACCGGCAGCGACAATGACATCGGCTTGCGCGATACCCGCGGTATCCGTGGCCCCATCTTTTACACCCAACGAATGCCACCAGCGGGGTTTGATTGAGATCGGCCGGACGGCAACCCGGCCGGATGTTTCGGCGGTGTGCTGACAGGGTTTGAAAATACCCGGTTGGATGGTCAGAACGGTCGTCGCCGAAATCGGGCGAATGTGGGCCATAACTTTGCCGCCGTAAAGCGGACGGGCAAAACAAATACCGTCTTCGGCGGGTACAATATCTTCGATCCCGCCGATGCAGGCGCCGTTTAATGCCATGGCCAGAGACGGCGCATAATCCAACCCCGGGGATGTATGGGCAATACACACAAAGGCCGGGGGAGCGGCAAGAAGATGTTCCGTCAGCACATTGCGATATAGTTCGCCATTATAATGCGCCATGGGCGGGATTTCAAAGCCAACCACCTCGAGGCCGCTCTCCGCGGCAATTTCCCTGGCCGAATTCAGAATTTCAGCACCAAGGATGAGCACCTTGATTGCCGGAGACTCAGAAGTCTGAAGCTTCTGGGCAAAGGCAATTAGTTCATATGTTACGGGACTTACCTGACCGTCGATATGATCGGCGATGACGATAATGCTGTTTTGCATGATTTGGCACATTGCATTTGGTTGAAGCGGAGTAATTAGGGTATTAACGCTCTTTCACGAAGAATACGGATGAGCTGCTTTGCTTTTTCCTCCTCAGTACCATTTAATACCGTGCCGGCACGAACTTTTTGAGGATAGACCATCTGTACGAGATCCTCGCGGGATGCGGTTTGGGCCAGGTCGGTGATCGGGATCTTTGCCAGTTCCAGCTTGTTGGCCCGCAGCAGGTTCGAGAGGGACGGATAGCGCGGGGTGTTGATACCCGATTGAATCGTCAATACCGCAGGCAACGGCAACTCCAGGGTGTCCCGGCTGCCGCCTTTGATTTCCCGTTCGACGTAGATGGTATTTTTATCGGCTGCAATTTTTTCAAATATTACGGCGGTTGCGCAGGGCAGGGCGAGCCTTTCGGCAATCATCGAGCCGACCTGTCCCTGCATATTGTCTTCCGACATGGCTCCGGTGAGAATCAGGTCATAAGTCTTGCCGCGGGCGTATTCGGCAATCCAGGCGGCTATTTCAAAGGAGCTGTGATATCCCTCGGATCCGGTGGCGATGTGAATGCCGGCATTCGCACCCATTCCGATGCTCCGTCGAATTACTTCAGTGGAACGGTCCGGCCCCACGCTGACGGCATCGACGATTGTACCGGAAAACGCCTCCTTAATCAACACGGCTTCTTCAAGTGCAAATTCATCCAGCCGGTTCATTCTGTACTCGGAGATTTCATCCGATTGAATCCAGGCATGCCGGTCATCAATCAGAATCGGATTCTCCATATCAGGTACCTGTTTGATGCAGACCAAAATCCTCATGAACAAAACCATACATAGCAACGGGGAACAATGTCAATAAAAAAAACGAACGTTCGTTCTTTTTTCTTGACTATCGATGATCTCAATTATATATATACACCTGTTTTTGACATGACGATAGTTGATCAATTTTAACGGACTGCCGGCCAGCAGCAGGCAGCCAGTTGCCAATAACCAGTAATCAATAACCAATAAACAGCAACCAGTCGCCCGTCGCCAACTTCATTAAGATCAATTCAGCTGTAGCATTCTAGTGTGAAAATATGAGTGAAATTTATCTATTCAGGCATGGCCAGGCATCTTTCGGAGAAGATAACTATGATAAATTGTCGGCCAATGGGGTCAAGCAGTCTGAAATATTAGCACGACATCTGGCGAAAACCGGTAAATCTTTTGATGCCATATACTTCGGTGAAATGGAGCGTCAGCAAAAAACGGCCCAGGAACTCCTCGACTATTACGGCAAAAATAAGCTGGCAACTCCCCGACCGGAAATTTGCGATGCGTTTAACGAATACGACTCTTTTGCAGTTTGGGAGGCCCTGGTGCCGGAACTCACGCAGGAGGATCCGTCCATTGCCAAAGATATGGCAGAAATTTACGGTGATAAAAAAGCATTCCAGCGGGTTTTTGCAAAGGTGATGAAGCGCTGGATATCATGCCGTTACCACGCTTCGGAAATTCCGCAATGGAATGATTTCAAGCAGCGGGTAAGACAGGGACTATCGGATTTAATCGAACGCCATGGGACCCGAAAGCAAATTGCGGTTTTTACATCGGGCGGTCCGATATCAGTGGCCGTGCAGGCAGCACTTGAGTTTTCCGACCAAAAAACCCTTGAGGTGTCATGGCAATTGATGAATGCTTCCATCACCCGATTAAAATATAACAGCCAGGGAATCATGCTGGCGGTTTTTAATGACGTGACGCACCTGGAGTTGGCGGGAGATGAGAAGTTGTTAACGTACAGGTAGATGGGAATGACGAATGATGATTGACGAATGTCGAATTGAGGAATTCTATCGATTTATAATTTATTTGAATGGAAATGAAAAAAATAGAATGAAAGAGCGCAGCGACTTCCAGCATTAGTCATTAGTCATTTGACATTCCAAGTGCTCGATATTCTTAAGGTCTCGAAGCTGAATTGACTAAACTATTAATCGACCCATTACAAAACAACTAGGAGGACAAATGGATTTTGCCATATCAGAAAAGATGCAGACCATCCTGGGGATGATCAATGAATTTGTGGACAATGAATTGATTCCCATGGAACCGGAGTTCATGGCCAAGCCGGCCCGAAGTCTGCTTCCGGCCATCGAGGAAAAACGAAAGATGGTCAGGCAGATGGAGTTATGGGCACCCAACCACCCCCAGGAATACGGCGGTATGGGACTTGATCTGATCGATCATGCGCTGGTTTCTGAAGCGCTGGGGCGCTCGCCCCTGGGGCATTTTGTGTTTGGCTGCCAGGCGCCGGATGCGGGAAACATTGAAATTTTGCATCAGTTCGGCACGGTGGAGCAAAAAGAAAAATATTTGCAGCCCCTGGTGGATGGAAAAATTCGCAGTTGTTTTTCGATGACCGAAGTGGAGTTGCCCGGATCCAATCCGGTCATGATGGACACCACGGCCGTCAAAGACGGTGATGATTATGTCATCAACGGTCAGAAGTGGTATACTTCTTCGGCTGACGGGGCCGCCTTTGCGATTGTTATGGCCGTTACGAACCCCGATGCCGGCCCGTACCTGCAGGCCAGCATGATTCTGGTTCCCACCGACGCCCCCGGTTTTAACCTGGTACGCAATATCCCGGTGATGGGCCATGCCGGAGAAGATTATTTCAGCCACGGCGAGATTCTATATCAGAATTGCCGGGTCCCACAGAAAAATCTTCTGGGGCAGGAAGGCCACGGATTTGCCATCGCCCAGGAACGTCTCGGTCCCGGTCGAATACACCACTGCATGCGCTGGATCGGTATTTGCAACCGCGCCTTTGATTTGATGGTGGCCCGTGCCAGAGATCGGATTATTGCACCGAATCGTAAACTGGCAACTAAACAGATCATCCAGTCGTGGATCGCCGAATGCGCAGCCGACATTCAGGCAGCCCGGCTCATGGTGCTGCATGCGGCCTGGATGATTGAAAAAATCGGCAAAAAAGAGGCCCGCAATGAAATATCTTTGATTAAATTTGTCGTGGCAAATACGATGCAAAAGGTCATCGACCGGGCATTGCAGGTTCATGGCGGGCTGGGCATGACCGATGATACGGTCCTGGCGTTTTTCTATCGTCACGAACGCGCGGCCCGTATTTACGACGGTGCCGACGAGGTTCATAAAGTATCGGTGGCCAAGAGAATACTGCGGTCGTATGAAGGCAAGAAAGTTAGATAACTTGTTAATGGTTAACCAATAACCAAAAACGAATAACTTTTTGTTCATCATGGACTACGCTGATTTTCAAAAAAAGATAAACCTGTCTAAATATGACCTTTGCCGGGAGGTTTATCAGGAAAACAGACGCTCCATCCGGGTCAAAAAAGAAGACACGGTGGTCAAAAATCTCGAGCGGATTTTCAGCGCGACCCTTAAGATCAGCAACAACAAGGGGTTTCAGGCCATGAGCATGCGGGACCTTAGCCGCGAGACCCATTTGAGCATGGGCGCGTTGTATTCCTATTTTGCCAGCAAGGAAGAGCTGCTCGGGATGCTGCAGAACCAACGCCGCACGGTAACCCAGCGGATTCTGGATCAACGTATTGCCCAGGAATCCAACCCGGCGGCCAGGCTTAAGACTGCGATCCTCACCCACCTTCATCTAAGTGAGGCGATGCAACCCTGGTTTTATTTCTCTTACATGGAGGCCAAAAATCTTTCCAAAAAGGAGCAGGATCTGGCCGTTGCCAGTGAACTCTACACCGAAAAACTCATTGCGGATATTCTCAAACAGGGACAAATCCAACGGGATTTCGAGCTGCGCGATCCCCAGCTGACCGCCAGTGTCATTAAGGCGATGCTTCAGGATTGGTATTTGAAGCGCAGCAAGTATGCCAGAAGAGGGATTTCGGTAGATCAATACGCCCAGTTTGTGCTGGAGTTCGTTGAGGCTTTTATATCTAATGCCAAACAGGAGGAAATTTGATGGAAGATATTTATGAGAAATTGCGAGCCCGGCTGGATGATCTGGCGACGGGCTATCCGGCAACCGAGAGCAAGATCGAAATCCGTTTGCTTAAAAGGCTTTTTACCGAGGAAGAAGCTGAACTTTATCTGCAACTGTCACCCTTTTTGGAAAAACCCCAGGCCGTAGCGGTGCGACTGAATCGTGATGCCGAAGAGCTTGAGCCCATTTTGGAGCGCATGGCACAAAAAGGGCTGTTGTTTCGAAAACGCAAAGGCGATCTGGTACGCTATTCGGCCGTCCCCTATGTGGTGGGCATCTTCGAACACCAATTGGGACGCATGGATGAAGCCTTCGCCCGGGACCATGAAGAATATTTTGAGACAGCTTTTGGCCAAACGATTCAAGCATTTAAAACCCCAGTATTGCGAACCGTACCGATCAACCGGCAGCTGGTTGCCGATTATCCGGTAGCCCCGTATGAGGATGTGCTGCAGATTATCGAAAGCCAGAACAAAATTGCCGTTGCTCCCTGTGTTTGCCGGACCACGACCAAACTGGCAGGCAAAGAATGTGAAAAACCCGTGGAAAACTGTTTTTCTTTCGGTTCCCACGCCGAGTACTATGTTGAAAACGGAATGGGCCGATATATTACCATAGACGAAGCCAAGGATATCGTTAAGAAAAACGAGGAGGCCGGTCTGGTGATGCAGCCCTTTAACTCTCAAAAAATCGGGGGCATGTGCAGCTGCTGCGGTGATTGCTGCGGGGTGCTGCGGTCCCTGAAAATGCATCCATCACCGGCAGAGATGGTGCAGAGCAACTATTTTGCCCGGGTCGACGAAGCCGAATGCACGGGTTGTGAAACCTGTGTTGAGCGTTGTCAAATAGATGCCATCGAAGTTATTGACGGGATTTCAACCATCGATCTGAACCGCTGTATTGGCTGTGGACTGTGTGTAACAACCTGTCCGGTTAATGCAATCGAGCTGATCAAAAAAGCTGAAGAAAAGCTTTACGTGCCCCCCAAAACCGGGGCGGAAACATACATACGAATTATGCAGGAGCGGGGAAAGATATAAGGAATTCGGAAGTGGGAATGCGGAAGTCGGAATGCGGAGAAAGGAATGTTGAAGCAAAGGGCATAGAGCAGGGCGCACAGAGCATTGGACAAGATGCGAGATGCTCGGATTTTGAGGTGCAGGTTTCGGGGTGCTGGATAATGGATGCTGGATTCTGGATACTCGATACTGGATTCTGGATGCGTGGTGCTGGATGCCGGTTGCGGTGCGGGGGTGTGGGTTGCGGGGTATGAGCATAGGGCAGAGCACATGGCGCGTTGAGTAGAACGATATGAAGCCGGAATATCTGTCTTCTGACTTCTGTTTTCTTTATTCCGACTTCCGCATTCCGACTTCCGAATTCAATATGGGTTGTCATTTGTTCTGATGGATGGTTTCTGACTGATAAATCTTAGCAAAATAGATTCTATAACGCACAATGGTTCCCTTTACGATCACCATTAGCAATAATTTAAGGCTGCAAAATGTCCCGCCGGACCTGCTGGCCATTTTGACCGGGAAGCTGGAGATTTTAAATCCTAAGTGGCTTGAAAATGAGAGAATGGGACGCTGGAACCGGGGCACACCGCAGGTCTTGCGTTTTTATGATAAGGTGGGGCCTGCCGGTTTGTGGATTCCGCGGGGATTCATGCGGCAGTTGATTTTATTGTGCCGCAAACACGACATTAAATACCGGATTGACGATCAGCGCAAAGATTTCGCCCCTGTTAATTTTGCTTTTAAAGGGGAATTGCGGTCCTTTCAGCAGATCGCTGTGGACCGCATGCTGGCCAAAGATTTCGGCACCCTGAGTTCTGCGACCGGCTCCGGTAAAACAATCATGGCATTGTATCTGATTGCCAGGCGCCGGCAACCGACGCTAATTATTGTACATACCAAGGATCTGGCCGCCCAATGGACCCAACGCATCGAATCTTTTCTGGGTATTGATGCCGCCAGAGTCGGTATGATTGGAGGCGGCAAGAAGGTGCCGGGCGAAAAAATTACCATTGCCCTGGTGCAATCTTTGTATAAATGCGTTGAAGAAGTGGCGGAACAAATTGGGTTTCTGGTGGTGGATGAATGTCACCGATGCCCGAGCCGCACATTTACCGAAGCGGTGACCGGTTTTGATTCCAGGTATATGTTGGGGCTGTCGGCGACGCCCTGGCGCCGGGACAAGCTGTCTCAATTGATTTTCTGGCACCTTGGTGATGTGCATCATGAGGTCGACAAGAAACATCTGATTCAAACCGGCGATGTCCTGCCGGCTGAAATCATCGTGCGGGACACCAACTTTAAACCCTACTACGACCCGGTAAATGAGTACAGCAAGATGTTGTCTGAACTGACGGCCGACACGGAACGAAATGTCCTCATTGCCGGGGACGTTGCCCGGGAAACTGAAAACAATGCCGGAATTTGTCTGGTTTTGTCCGATCGCAAGGCCCATTGCAAAAACCTGCGGGCGTTGTTGAAGTTTCGATTTAAAGTTGAGGCCGAACTTTTAACCGGCGACCTGAGTATGGAAGCGCGGCAAAATGTTATCGAGCGATTAAATCAAAATGCCGTAAAAGTTGTTATTGCCACCGGCCAGCTCATCGGTGAGGGATTTGACTGTCGGGATTTGTCGACCCTGTTTCTTGCCACTCCCATTCGGTTTAGCGGCCGGGTGTTACAGTATCTGGGCCGGGTTCTGCGCCCTGCTCCCGGCAAGAAAATGGCCCGGGTCTTTGATTATGTGGATATCCATGTCGACACCTTAACCAAAGCGGCCATGGCCCGACAAAAGGTTTACCGGCGCTGAAGATCGCCTTCCTGAACGATCTCCCGGGTTGTTAAATACCTGGATTTTGATGTATCGCTGTTGATTCCAATGTTGAAAACCTGATTCCCGATAACGGGTCAGTCCTTGCCTGGTCCTGTTTGTATCTCCGCTTTCAATTCACCTATGATATTGTATTTAGTTGTACAATTTTCTTGCCAAATTGCATATAAATATACTAAAATCAAAACACAGAGACAGTCAAAAGAAAGTCGGCACCTAAAACGTTGAGCCGGCTGCCAAGTCCATCCGCGGCGAAATTGATTTGGCAGGAAATCATCCCGTTTCCAGACAGATCAATCACCGATCGGAGGATATCCCAAAGACAGTAATGAAAAAGAAAATTGCTGAAAACGACCCGGGATCAGAATCTGCGCTCAAGATTCTTGAATCGCTGCTGAAGGACTCAGGCCAAAAAAAAATAAATGAAAATCAGATCCTGGTTATTTTGGACGCCCTGGCCAGTGCCGATGATGTTGAAGTCGTTGCCAGATTCCCGGCGATCCTTGCCATCTGTGCCCGCAGGGGCGTATCGCTGAATTCACAGGCATTATTCTCCCGCTATTGGGAAACAAGCCCCAAAAGACAGAACCTGGAGAAACTGCTCCTGATCAGTGCGTCGATTTTTAAAAATAAAAAGCTTAAGTCCCCCGGCAATTTAGATAAAATTGCCGCGTCGCTGAAACCCAAATACGGTGATCTATTATTGTCGGGCGAATTTCAATTGAGCAGCGGCATGTTAGTCTCCATCCAGGATCTGGAAAATTATTTGAATAGCTATCTGAGCGGTCATGTAAAAGCTCGGGGAGATCGGGGCCCAATCGGACATCCGGGGTCAAAAACCCTCGACGTTTATCTGGATCGACTATTTTCAGCCAAACAAAAAGAGCTTGTGTTCAAAAAACGGGATGGCATTGCGTTTACCAAAACCGAGCGTGAGTATTATTCCAGGGTTGTTCGAAAAAAACTGGAAGCGATTGCGAGTGAAGAAGTGGGAGAAATAGCCAAAAACCTGATACCCGGGAAGGCGAAACGTCGATCTCATGCCGGATAGAATTTTTACGTGTAAGCGTCTTCGGAAAAAGTAGATATCTGATTAAGATTTATTGATAAGGGTCGATAAGGATCTTATATGGAAATCATTATAGAAATGGGTTTACAGGTCATCGAGATTCTGACCTTAATATTCGGAATTCTTGGGATGACCTTCTCGGCCATGCTCATGTTTTCGCCCAACATGACCAGAAATCTCAGCAATATTCTCAATCGAAATGTTAATGTTGATGAAAAGATCAGGTTCCTGGATAAAGACATTGAGATTTCTGCCTTTTTTTACAGCCATCATGTCGTGGTGGGCATACTGCTGATCGCCGGGTCTGCTTTTGCTCTCTTCTTTTTCTATTATTCGCTGGACTTAGCCAGGTTTAATGAGGTGTTTTTTGGTTCCCAGACGCAGATATTTTTTGGCGAAATCCTAATTGACTCGATTCTTTGGGTTGGTAAAATTACCTGTCTGGCCGGTCTGATTTTTGGCATTTTGCTGATGCTGGCGCCAGGTAAAATGAAACAGTTGGATAAAAGGTTAAATTCCTGGTTTGAGACCCGGTTGATGATCGATAAGCTTGAACGATCCAGCCACGATGTTGACTCTTTTTTCTTTCGCCATCCACTCGCGGTTGGTCTGACGGGTGCGGGCATCTCCTTTCTGATTATCTCCTTGTCCATAATTAATTTGCTGGATTAGAAATTGACTTTAGGAATCAAATCGCATATCTTCGCGCAGTCGACGATTTGGTCTATCTATATTCGGAGTTATCGTTACCCGGAAGTATCACAGGCAACAAGCTGCTAAAACGGTCTGGCAGGGATAGGAGCATAGGGTGAGTGTTAGCGATTTTAGAATTTTTCCACCGGAGAGAATGGAAATCGAATTTCCATGGGTAATTTGGGCAATAGGCTGGCTTGCGCTTCTCAAAGCATTTATCTGGCTGGCATACGAACCGGTTGAACCGCAAATTATCCTTCAACTCGTGGCATACAAGAATTTATTGAATATCTTGCCACTGGTTGTTTTTGGCATCGGGATATGGAACCTGAGAAAATGGGCCGTATGGGGAATCCTGATCGTTGCAATTGCCAATTTGATTTTCTTTATTGTCAATCCGGCGACGTTAAATGCCGTTATGGTGCATTCGGAAGTCCGCCTCTACACGATGATCCTGTCGAGTATCACCTTGCTTTGCAATGGTCCGGTCGGTGACATCTTAATCCTTTGTGCCGCTCCCAGTATGTTAAAGCATGTGAAACAGTAGGCCGGGATTTTAAGGCCCTTATCGGGTTTGTTCGCGCCGGCATATCGTCAGAAACTGCCTGCCCGGAGCCATTTCTTGCAAGCACTGTCTGGAAAACAACCTAAAGTTTTCAAAGTTTTCGCCGATAGAAGGTTTACCGGATAATCCTTAATCAATGCTTAGAGGCGGAACCAATTTAATGAAAATGAAGTTGCTTTTCTGGAGTGCTATTGTATTCCTGGCCGTGGGGATAAACGCCAGGGACAGTGCATTGTTTTATTTCTTTTCAATTCACCTCTTCATGCTTTTCATCGGAGTGTTTCTCCATAAGCTCACGAAAAAACTTCAACCCCCCGAGACTGTCGAACCGCTTCCGGATGCAGCCAAGTCCGGCAAAAATTAATTCAATCCCTAAAACTTTACCTTGGGGGCCTGCTTTTCGGCTTCCGGGATCTCATAATAATCCGCTGCTTCAACTCCGGCCAGCAGGGCATATAATCGTCCGACAAAAGTCCGGATATATGTGTTTAAAATCTGGACGGCATCGTTGTAGCGCTTTCTTTCGACGGCGATCCTGTTCTCGGTACCCTCAAGGCTGTCCTGCAGTCTGAGGAAGGATTGATTGGCCTTTAAATCCGGATAGCGCTCCTGGAGCAAAAGCAGTCTCGAAAGTGCACCTTCCAGGCGATTAGCCCCTTGGATCTGCTCCTTAAAATCTTTGGCCTGGAAATATTGAGTCCTGGCTTGGGCGATATTTTCGAATATTTCCTTCTCGTGTTTGGCATATCCCTTGACGGTCTCAACCAGATTCGGAATAAGATCGTAGCGGCGTTTCAACTGGTTTTCCACCTGAGCCCATTTTCCTTTTACGTTTTCTTCCATGGTGATCACCTGGTTGTAGCCGGCAATCAACTTGCCGCCCAAAATGATCATCAATAATACGGTGATACCCAGAATAATCAGGACAACTTTCAAGGTGTTTGACATATGCGCCTCCATTCAAAATGATTTCGTATAAATTCCAAATCTCAAATTCGAAACAAATCTTAGAATTCGGTGAGTCAAGTTGATTCGGTTGTCTCTGATAAGCTTCATTCCGCCTGAGTTCAGACCGACGGAACCACACCCTCGCCCTGAACGCGGGTCGAAGGCTTGCGGCAACTCAAAACCTGTTTGGGTCATTGGACTTTTGAATTTGGATATTGTTTGTTATTTGTTTTTTGGAGCTTGGAGTTTTTTATATTCAAAGATTGAACTTTAATTTAGCTATCCACTTCTACCAACCCCCAGAGGCACCTCCGCCCCCGAACCCCCCACCTCCGCCCCCGAACCCCCCACCACCGCCGCCGAAACCCCCAAAGCCACCGCCGCCGAAACCGCCTCCAGATCCTCCCCAGGGACTCCTTCGCCCACCCATGGATGAAAGCAACATCAACGCCAGGAATGATCTGGGATTTCGGATAAATATAAAAAAGATGACCAGAAATATCAGCACCGACAGTAGTTTACCAAAAGGACCGGAAGATTTTTTTCCGTTTTTGGCCGGCTGGGGCTTTTTGATGGCCGGCAATCCGGAAATTGTCACTCCGGCGTCATTGGCAATTTGGTTGGCGATGACCAGGGCGGCGGCGTAAATGCCGCTGGAATAGTCGCCTTTCCTGAAGTCGGGCACCAGATATTGCCGGCCGATACCACCCACCAGGCTGTCCGGCAGAATTCCTTCCAGCCCGTAACCGACTTCGATTCTATATTTTTTATCATCCAGTGCGACCAACACCAGCACACCGTTATCTTTGCCCTTTTGGCCGAGTTTCCATTTGTCATGGGCAATGGTGATCGAAAAATCTTCAAGCGACTGCCCCTTGAGACTTTTAATGGTTAAAATTGCCACCTGGGCGGTGGTTTTTTGTTCAAGTTCTCTCAGATAGCGGTTAAGTTTGGTCTCAACAGAATCATCGATGATTCCGGCCAAATCGACGACGGGATCCGGCGGAGGCACCGGAATGTCGGCGGCAGCAGCCACGGATGCGGCACTGAACATCAATAACCAAAAAAGTAAAAAGGAGGTCAGCTTATTTTTCAAGAGCATCGATCATTTCTCCCAGTTGCGCGATAACCTCATAGTAATCTCTAAAGACGATGTTAAGTTTTTCGATGGTTGGTTTGGTTTTCCGGCTTTTTAAATCATACACCTGCTTAATCGCATCTGTGGGGATGCCGGTGATGTCGGTCAACACAGATAGAATTTCCTTGTTATTTTGTGGCGTTTCTTTGCCGGACAGGACGATGATCGCTTTAAAAAGCGGCATGCAGCTGGAAAAGGTATCGATCAGCCCTCTGGTCAAAATCTTTTGATCGCCCGCTGCCGAGATATATCCCTGTCTGAGACCGATGAGTTTAACTTTCAACTCGCGTTCACACTGATACCGCAAATCCGATTGATTAATATCCAAATCCTTAAAAATATCCGTACCGAATACGGTATGATGCAGCAGTTTAATATTTAAAAATTCTATCGGGAAGACATCCCTCGATTTATCAATGTAAGCCGGGGTCATGAACAGGGGCGCGGCGATGCCTTTCTTGCCGAATTTTTTACCCAGGGGAGCCAGCAGTTCCAGAAATTTGAGATCCATTTTATGCAGCACAACAACAGAATTTATGTCAGATATCCGCGGATCATAATCCTGCGTTAAGGCGCTTCCGACGATGTAAACCGAATGTAATTTATCCTGATGATTCTGCAAGAGAACCTCCTGAAACGGCTTATAGCGGTCTGCTATGTCTGTCCTCAGGTTAATCTCACTCATTGCTACCTCCCACGACGAGTTGGAACGTCCATAGATTACTGGCGTTGCTATTTTTTTACGGCTGGTTGATTTTGTAAACCATATTGGATCTGGGGCGACGCCCCAAATTTCATTTTAATTTGATCGTCAAAAAAAACTAAACTTTAGCTGAATTGTAACCGATATACCGAAGAGAAGCCAAAAGCAAGACCAGCGTCTACTGCGCACCGTTATTTTACTATTTGGCATCTCAAGATTAGCGAAATCGTGTGCATTTTTAATTTTTTCTGACACTTGTAGTTATTTTAGATGACAATTTTTTGACACCCCGCCTGACTATAATTGACATGATCCCTTTTGGTGATGCAGGCGGTAATTTAATATCTATCTGAAATATATTGATAATTTATTTAAGAAGCAATGTTGGCATGATAGTTGTATAGGTATATAGCAAAATTGTTGGGATATGGTCAATGTGCAGGGCAGCAAAATTGAGACCTGAAAAGGCCCTACCGCTATCATGACACCGAAACCAGCGTATATGAGGTGAAAAAAATGGAACAAAGACTGAGTGAAAACCATAATTTCGATTTTGAAATTGGTTATCTTGTCAAAAGTCCTTGTAGAGATTGCCTTACCAGAGATAATTTGCCGAATTGTATACAAGGATGTCAAATATTGGATCAGATCCAGTCTGTCCTGGCTGATTCAATTCCCAGTGAAACAAGTATTTCGCCGGCTGAAACTTATGATGTTCCCTCAGACGTGTTGGAACAAATTTAGTCAGGCCCGGGTCCGATAGCGTTTAGACCGGTTCACCCCGGGTGGTACCACTTGATTTGACAATCGCGCGTGGATTTTGAATCCGGCGTCAAGCAAGCCGCGCCGGGATTTCATCCAGCTTCAAATCAACCTGCCGGCCAATGCATGTTTAAGGCCTGGCCTGATTCTTTCAGGCCAGGCCAATGTGCACCCTCAATTGATCAACCAACCCCGCCATCCCTGAATTTTTCAGCAAAGACTTCATTTATCACCGGAGATATACATTCGCGAATAGCAGCGCTAATCCATGATCGACTTTTAAAAATTCAGATGTTTGTCAATTTTTTCTTTTTGCTTACCCGTTCTCAATGGATATCAGCGAGAAAGTTGAGTTCTGTGTCTTGACTTAGCCGTCCACATTTTTTATGTCTTGTTGCAAAACCAAATGAAGAGGATGAATAATAAACATGCAGCCTAAAGACAAGCCGGCCTTAATCGTTATTGACATGGTCAAGGATAACTTCGATGATTCCAGAAAACTGCCCATCACGCCGCTTGCCAAAAGGATCATTGCACCGTTGAATCATTTGAGCGAGCGCTTCCGTGAGCACGGGTGGCCGGTGGTATTCTCAACCGATGCCTTCCAGCCGGATGATTTTATCTTTCAAGGTCGCATGCATCCCCATTCGCTGGCCGGTACCCGGGGGGCCGAGCTAATTGATGAACTGAATCGAATGCCTGACGATTTGTGGCTTCCCAAGCCCAGATTTTCAGCTTTTTTTCAAACTGATTTAGCATTGCAGTTGCGCCAAATGGAGGTCACCCTTTGTGCGGTTGGTGGAATTTCCACTCACTTTTGTGTCCTGACGACCGTTATGGATGCTATCTGTCATGACTTTAAAGCCGTGTTGCTCGAGGATTGTTCGGCCGCCGCTTCCGCTGAAGTCCATGCGCAAACCCTGAAGCTTTATCGTCGCAACCCGCTCTATCCGTTATTGAAAGTTGCCACATCCTCGGAACTGCTAGGAACGCTAGAAATGTCGATTGACGAATGACGAACGTTCGTCATTCCTGAAGTTTTTTGTCCCAATCAAACTCCCGGGTGGTTACGATATGCTCCATGCGTTGGAGCCGGCGTTCCAGATTTTCAAATCTTCTTTTCAATCGCCGGGCCGCCATATGCCGGGAGTGTGTGTAGCTGTCATAGAATTCCCGTTCAGCCTCGGTTTCTATCGGGACGACCGGTGCAGGCTTCATCAGCAGGGTGGCGATTAAATACAGTCCAATCGCCGGCCAGAAACCTGAAACAAATAGAAAAATGATGGCAATCGCCCTGGCCCAGAACACCGAGAAGTTAAAATGTTCGGCTAATCCCCGGCACACCCCGAAAATAATACCGTTGCGGGAGCGGTATATTCCGTCGCGGGCTAACTTGTCATAATTTTTCATGGTGACGATCCCCTTTTTCACGATCCAGCAAAATGGTTTCCAGGGCCTCCACTCTTTCCTCCATGCGCGAAAGACCCTGATAAATTTCCTGGATAATTTTGGAGTCTTCGGCCTGATTTTTGCGCGATGCGCCGCCTTTTAAAAGCTTGATGGAGATCACAATCGTTACCCCGATGACGGCCGGTATCAGCACGAAACTTCCAAAAACGATGGCAACAATCAACGCTTCTTTCATAATTGGGTTCACCCCGGCTTGTTAAGATTAAACAGAGGACAAATATTAAAAAAGACCTTATACCACAAATCTTCAATCTTCAATCTTCAATAGTCATTCGTCTTTTTGCACAGGGGGCGATGTTTTTAAGGCCTGCAGTTCACTTTCAATTTCCTCATCAACAGACAGCCTTTCCAACTCTTCTTCCAACGAGGTTTTTTTGCCGTAATTTACCAGATCCGCTTCGGCTTCCATATGTTCGATGCGGTTTTCAAGTTCGTCAAATTTCATCAGGGTTTGGGTACTGTCAAAACGCTGAATTTCTTTCTGAGCCTGTATTTTGTTATGGGCGTGGATATGGCGCTGAACCAGCAAACGTTGTTTGTCACGGGCTGATTTTAACTTTTCTTCAAGTTGGCGAATATCATTTTGATACTGCTCGATTAGCAGGTCATGTTCGGATATAGCATTTTCAAGCGTTTCTGTTTGGCGGGTGAATTTTCGTTTTTCAACCAGCGCCTCCCGGGCCAGATCATCTCTGTCCATTTTGACGGCAAGTTCAGCTTTTTCTTCCCAGTAGCGTGCCCGGGTCCGCAATCCGTCGAGTTGGCGCGCGATCTTTTTGCGGCCGGCCATTACCCCGGCGCAAGCGGTTTTAATTTCAACCAGCGTGTCTTCCATTTCCCTGATCATCAGCCGAATCAATTTTTCCGGGTCCTCTGCCTTGTCGAGCATGGCATTGATATTGGAACTGATGATATCGCGGAATCGTGTGAATATCCCCATAGGACTACCTCCAAATTAACGGTGAAGTTTTGACTCATACCAGAGCATGAAGTGTGCCAATATCTTTTAATGGGATAAGCGCTTGAAACATAAAGACTTTTCTGTTGACACTCAATCCGGTCCATGGTAAAAAATACTATACAGTAGCGATAATGGCCACATATTGGTCGCTAACAAAATCCTTCATTTGGGTTACCTTGAACCCAGAACCCAGAACCCAGAACATTGAACCCGGAACCTAAGTCACATGAACCATAACCCTGAAAGACATTACCGGCGAAAAACTCCCGGCGGAGCCGCTGAAGCCCTGGGTCAATCCGAAGTATTTCTGGTGTTTCAGGAGCGTCTGTCCCAGGTGGCACCTGTCAATCGTCCGGTGCTTTTACTGGGTGAACGCGGCACGGGTAAAGAACTGGCGGCCAACCGTCTGCATTATCTTTCAAAAAGATGGCAGGGACCTTTTCTGACCCTGAATTGTTCGGCGCTGTCGTCCGCTCTGATCGAATCGGAACTGTTCGGATATGAAAAAGGGGCATTTACCGGTGCCGTCCAGCGACGTCTCGGTCGGTTTGAAGCCGCTGACGGCGGCACGCTGTTTTTGGATGAAATCGGCAATGTTCCCATGGAAGTCCAGGAAAAAATTTTGCGGGTAGTGGAATACAATACCTTTGAACGGGTTGGCAGTTCGGAGAGAATCGACGTGGATGTGCGCATTATTGCCGCCACCAATGCTGATGTCAAGGCCCTGCTTGCCAGGAAAATGTTCAAAGAAGATTTGCTGGACC
>Ga0210122_1000062_pt1 | contig 28900 bp, 28 predicted proteins | sample Muzzi_CordB_D2_FD_185530 | JGI IMG/M metagenome (GOLD analysis project Ga0210122, IMG submission 185530) | Wetland microbial communities from San Francisco Bay, California, USA, that impact long-term carbon sequestration - Muzzi_CordB_D2 (SPAdes) | ecosystem: Environmental > Aquatic > Marine >... | reverse complement strand
GGACCAGTCGCTCGACGCCGAGGCCGTGAAGCGCGCGTTCGCCGAACTGGCGAAGGAGGTCGGCGGCAAGAGCGCGGAAGAGATCGCCGACGGCTTCATCAAGATCGCGGTCGAGAACATGGCCAATGCGATCAAGAAGATCTCGGTGCAGCGCGGCTACGACGTCACCCGCTATGCGCTCAACTGCTTCGGCGGCGCCGGCGGGCAGCACGCCTGCCTGGTCGCAGACAGCCTCGGCATGACGCGGGTGCTGATCCATCCGTTCTCGTCGCTGCTGTCGGCCTACGGCATGGGGCTGGCCGATATCCGCGCCACCCGCGAGCAGGCGATCGAGGAGCCGTTCGGGGCGAAGGCCCTGCAGGCGATCGCCCGCACCGCCAAGCGGCTGGGGAAGGAGGCGCGCAACGAGGTCACCGGCCAGGGCGTGCCGACCGGCAAGATCAAGGTGATCGTGCGCGCGCATATCCGCTATGCCGGCACAGATACGCCGCTCATCGTGCCCGCCTTCACCATTCCCGGGCACGGTGACATGACGCTGGAGAAGATGCAGCGCGCCTTCGAGACGGCGCACAAGGCGCAGTTCGGCTTCATCGACCGCTCGAAGCAACTGGTGATCGAGGCGGTTTCGGTCGAAGCGGTGGGGGGCGGCGCCAAATTCCGCGAACGCGGCGGAAAACGCACGCGGGCGAAACTGCCAAAGGCGGTGCGGCGCACCCGCTTCTTCTCCGGGGGCAAGTGGCACGCCGCCGGCGTCCATACCCGCGAGCAGCTCAAGGCCGGCCACAAGGTGAAGGGCGCGGCCATCATCATCGAACCGCACCAGACCGTGGTGGTCGAACCCGGCTGGCAGGCCGAGCTCACCGCCAAGAACCACCTGGTGCTGTCGCGCGCCAAACCGCTGAAGCGCACCCACGCCATCGGCACCCATGCCGACCCCGTGATGCTGGAAGTGTTCAACAACCTGTTCATGTCGATCGCCGAACAGATGGGCGTGTCGCTGCAGAACACCGCCTACTCCGTCAACATCAAGGAGCGGCTCGATTTCTCCTGCGCGGTGTTTTCCGCCGACGGCACGCTGGTGGCCAACGCCCCGCACATGCCGGTGCATCTCGGCTCCATGGACCGCGCCGTGGAAACGATCATCCGCGAGAACAGGGGCAAGATCGCGCCCGGCGACGTCTACGCCATCAACGCGCCCTACAACGGCGGCACGCACTTGCCCGACATTACCGTCTGCACGCCGGTGTTCGACGACAGGAAGAAGTCCATCCTGTTCTGGGTCGCCTCGCGCGGCCACCACGCCGACGTCGGCGGCATCTCACCCGGCTCGATGTCGCCCAACGCCACCAGCATCGAGCAGGAAGGCGTGCTGTTCGACAATTTCAAGCTGATCGACCGCGGCCGCTTCCGTGAAAAGGAATTGATGGAGGCGCTGACGCAGGCGAAATATCCTGCGCGCAATCCGGTGCAGAACATCAATGACATCAAGGCGCAGATTGCCGCCAACGAGAAGGGCGTCGCCGAGCTGCGCAAGATGGTCAAGCAGTTCACGCTGCCGGTGGTGAAGGCCTATATGGGCCACGTGCAGGACAACGCGGCGGAGAGCGTGCGCCGGGTGATCGACCGCGTGCACGATGCCGAATTCTCCTACGAGATGGACCAGGGCACCGTGATCAAGGTAAAGATCACGGTCGACAAGAAGAAGCGCGAGGCGACGGTCGACTTCACCGGCACCAGCGCGCAGCAGCCGACCAACTTCAACGCGCCCGAGCCGGTGACGCGCGCGGCGGTGCTCTACGTGTTCCGTGTCATGGTCGACGACGACATCCCGATGAACGCCGGCTGCCTGCGGCCGATCAACATCGTGATCCCGAAACGCTCGATGTTGTCGCCGGAATATCCGGCCGCGGTGGTGGCCGGCAACGTCGAGACCTCGCAAGCAGTGACCAATTGCCTGTTCGGTGCGCTCGGCGCGCTCGCCGCCGCGCAGGGAACGATGAACAACCTCAACTTCGGCAACAGGAAGTATCAATACTACGAGACGATCTGCTCCGGCTCGCCGGCGGGACCCGGCTTCAACGGCACCGACGCGGTGCACACGCACATGACCAATACCCGCCTGACCGATCCGGAGGTGCTGGAATTCCGCTATCCGGTGGTGCTGGAGGATTTCCACATCCGCAAGGGCTCCGGCGGCAAGGGCCGATGGCACGCCGGCGACGGCATCCGCCGCACCATCCGGTTTCTTGAAAGGATGGAATGCACGGTGCTCTCGGGCCACCGCCGCGTCCGACCCTTCGGGCTGGCCGGCGGCGAGCCGGGCCAGGTCGGCGAGAACCGGGTGCGGCGCAAGGACGGCCACATGGAGAAGCTGCAGGGCTGCGACGAGACGTCGATCGACGAAGGCGAAGCCATCATCATCCAGAGCCCGACCGCGGGGGGCTACGGCAAGGCGTGAGCGGCGCGAATCGGGACAATATGCGGCGCGGGCCGTTAAGCATCGTGCCGGCGCGCGCTTGCTTTTGCCCGCGCGGAGGCTGACTCTCCGAGCCATGTCCGCAACGATGCGCAAGACGGCACGATGGGCTCTGCTGACGGCCGTGCTCGTTACGCCCGCGCTGGCCGACAACTACCCGGTGGCGAGCCGCTGGGGGCAGAGCGCGAGCGCCGGGAAGGGGCCGATCGAGTGTCACGGCCGCCGCGTCATCACCTTCAACGGCAACCAGCGCCGCGACAGCGGCGGCGGCGTGCCGGCCTATCGCAACAAGTCGGTGACGGCGGACGGGCGGTCGCGCTGGCGCGTGGTCGATGAATTCAGCACCGGGCAGATCAACGCCCGCGCCGTTTTTATCCTGCGGCAGATTGATGCCGGCCACATTGAACTGGACCTGCAGCCGGGCGGCACGATCAGGCTGCAGCGGTGCAAGTGAGATTCCGATGCGCTGCGGTCATTGCCGGGCTTGACGCCGAGGATGCGGAAACGCAGCCAGTTCAGTTGCGCGCGATGATCTCGTGCTCGCCGCGGTGGATTGGCGTCGTGTCGGTGATGCAGCCCGCGGCGCGGCGCATGAGCATCGCCGGCCGCCGGCGCTTCAGTCCGCTGCGGCGGCGCCGGCGCGGGCGCGGCGCCTCGACGCGGACACCGCCCATACGGGCGAAGAGCTCGCGCCAGACACCCTCATCCTCGACCAGCAGCGGCAGGCCGAGCACATTGGCCCAGCTGCGCCATTCGGCGAGGGCATCATCGGCTTGCTGCGAAATGAACAGCGGCAGCGCCAGGCCGGGATCCTTGTGCGCGAGCACGACGCGGGCTTGCGCGCCCTGCGTGCCGAGCGTCACCTGCAGGCCGACGCCGGCATAGGCGGAAACCGGCAGATTGACCGCCATGCGCATGCCGGCGAGCGATCGTCGCACGATCACGCGTTCACGATGCAGTTCCACCTGCCGTACCCGGCCATCAGCGGCCGCATCATGGGCCGCGAAACGCAACGGCAGGGCGAACGGGTCGAGCCGCACGGCGCGGCCCGACCCGGCGGTGCATCCGCCACCTCGCATTTGACGCCTCAATCTCTCCCGCGCCGGGCTTATGTGCCCGGTCGCGCAGAGATCATGGCGAAAAGCCGTCGGAATCGGCTTAAGGTTTGCGGTTAATCACTGGTAGCGGCGCAGCCTTCGCGCGCCATGATTGACGGGGCGTTGTCAGGCATGATTGACGAGGCGTTGCCGCGACCGGGCAAATTGTCCGCAACGGCCGTTGCGCCGGGCCGCGCGCGGCGCCATTTGACAGAGACTGCCGTCACGTCCTGACCTGAAAGCCCCGCCATGCTTGCTCCAGCCGCCGCCGACCTGTTCGACCAGCGCCCGCTCATCGAGCGGGCCGAACGACTGGTGAAGGCGGCGCGCGCCGCCGGTGCCGACGCAGCCGACGCGGTGGCGGTGCGGTCGCTGTCGCTGGCGATCGAGGTGCGCGACGGTGCGGTCGAGGAAACGGAAAGCGCGGAAGGCGACGATCTCGGCCTGCGCGTGCTGGTCGGCAACCGGCAGGCGGTGGTCTCCACCAATGACATGGCCGGCGACGCAGCGGTGCTGGCCGCGCGCGCGGTGGCGATGGCGCGCGCCGCGCCGGAAGACAGGTTTGCCGGGCTCGCCGACGAAAGTCTGCTGGCGCGTGACATTGTCGATCTCGACCTGATCGACCGTGCGCTGCCGTCGGTGCAGGCGCTGGAGGAGATGGCGCGCAGGGCCGAAGCGGCCGCGCTCGCCGTGCCGGGCGTGGCCAAGTCAGGCGGCGCGTCGGCGTCGGCCGGCATCGGTGGCATGGTGCTGGTGACCAGCACCGGTTTTTGCGGCGCCTATCTCGGCTCGCGCCACGGCATCTCGATGACGGCGATCGCCGGCAGCGGCACCGGCATGGAGCGCGACTACGACTACGCCTCGACGCTGCACGCGGAAGATCTGGAAGATCCGGAGATCATCGGCCGCACTGCCGGCGAGCGGGCGGCGGCGCGTCTCGATCCGCGCAAGGTGTCGACGCAAAAGGTGCCGGTGGTGTTCGATCCGCGCGTCGCCGGCTCACTTGTCTCACACCTGGCCAGCGCCGCCAACGGCGCCGCCGTCGCGCGCAAGACCAGCTTCCTGCGCGACAAGATGGGGCAGCAGCTGTTCGCCGACGGCATCAGCATCATCGACGATCCGCTGCGCAGGCGCGGGCTGCGCTCGCATCCTTTCGACGGCGAAGGCGTCGCCGGCAAGACGCTCGCGCTGGTCGATAATGGCGTGCTGCGATCCTGGTTGCTCGACTGCGCCACCGCGCGCGAACTCGGACTGACCACAACCGGCCATGCCAGCCGCGGCGTCTCCTCGGTGCCCTCGCCGGCACCGAGCAACCTGCATCTCGCCGCCGGCGCGGTCTCGCCCGCCGATCTGATCGCCGACATCAAGGACGGCTTCTACGTCACCGACCTGATCGGCATGGGCGCCAACATGGTGACCGGCGACTACAGCCGCGGCGCCTCCGGCTTCTGGATCAAGAACGGCAAGCGCGGCTATCCGGTGAGCGAGGTCACCATCGCCGGCAGTCTCGTGGACATGTTCCGCAACCTGACTCCGGCCAACGATCTCAAGTTCCGCTACGGCACCAATGCGCCCACGGTGCGGGTGGAGGGCCTTACCATTGCCGGCCAGTAATCCCGCGCGCCTGAGCGATGATCTGGTAGCGGTGATGCGGGAAGCCGGCGAGGTCGCGCGCGCGACGGCGCGGCGCCCGTTCAAACAGTGGACCAAGAACGGCGACAATTCGCCAGTCTGCGAAGGCGACATCGCGGTCAACGAACTGCTGCGCGCCCGGCTGCTGCGACTGGCGCCGCAGGCCGGCTGGCTGTCGGAGGAAAGCGAGGACCGGGCAACGGCGCGCGCGGCGGCAAGCGCCTGGATTGTCGATCCGATCGACGGCACGCGGGCCTATATCGCCGGCCGCGCCGACTGGACCATTTCGGTGGCGCTGGTGACGGACGGCCGCCCCATGCTGGCCGCGCTCTACGCGCCCGTCACCGACGAGATGTTCGTGGCCGCGCACGGCGACGGCGCGACGTTGAACGGTTACAAGATCACTGCCAGCGTCGGAGCGACGCTCGCCGGCGCCAGACTGGCCGGGCCGAAGCGCACGCTCGAGCGCATCGCCGGCCTCAAGCCCGAGGTTCAGCCGCAGCCCAAGGTGTTCTCGCTCGCCCTGCGCCTCGCCCGAGTTGCCCAGGGGACGCTCGACGCCGCCTTCGCCTCGCATGGCGGGCATGACTGGGATCTTGCCGCCGCCGACCTTTTGGTGCACGAAGCCGGAGGCGTCATGACCGATTTCGACGGCCGGTCGCTCAGCTACAATCAGCCACAGGTGGCGCACGGCGCGCTGATCGCCGCCGGTCCTGCCCGCCATGGCGCGCTGTTCGACCTGGTGCGCGACCGCCGGGCCGAGTTCGCCTAGGATCGCAACCGCCCAACTTGCCCTTCCTGTTTTGCCGGGGCTTATTGCAGGGGTCACGACAGAGGATTGGCCATGCCGGAGCCCGGAAAACCGCAACTGCTGCATCTCGTCTTCGGCGGCGAACTCACCGAGCTCGGCTCCACCGAATTCAAGGACCTCCACAAACTCGATATCATCGGCATCTACCCGAACTACGCCAGCGCCTATGTCGCCTGGAAGGCCAAGGCGCAGCAGACCGTCGACAACGCGCATATGCGCTACTTCATCGTCCATCTGCACCGCCTGCTCGACCCCGAAGGCACGGGTCGGCCGGTGCGCTGAAGTCGCGCCGATGTCATTGATCAAGCGGATCAGCAATACCCCCGCGTTCCAGGAGACGGTGGGAACGCTGGGAGCGTGGTACCTGAAGCTGGTTTGGCAAACCAGCCGGATCACCCTGGAGCCGGCCACCATCTATGAGGCGGTGCAGATGCCGGCGATCATTGCCATGTGGCACGGTCAGCATTTCCTGGCGCCCTTCATCAAACGCGATCCGGAGAAACACCGCGCCAAGGTACTCATCTCGCGTCACCGCGATGGCGAAATCAATGCGCGCGCAGCGCACCGCCTCGGCATCGGCACCATTCGCGGCTCCGGCGCGCACAATGGGGAATTCCAGCGCAAGGGCGGCGCCGTCGCCTTCACCGAGATGCTGGAGGCGCTGAAGGACGGCTATAACGTGGCGATGACCGCCGACGTGCCCAAGATCGCACGCAAGGCCGGGCTCGGCGTGGTCAAGCTGGCGCAGTTCTCCGGCCGGCCGATCTATCCGGTGGCGATCGCTTCGAGCCGGCGCATCACGCTCGACAATTGGGACCACAGCGCCGTCAATCTGCCGTTCAGCCGCATCGCCATGGTGGCCAGCGAGGGCATTACCGTGCCGCTCGAGGCCGACGACGCAACTCTGGAATCGGCGCGGCAGGCGGTGGAGACCGGACTCAACGAAGTCACTGCCCGCGCCTATGCCATCGCCGACCGCAGCGAGGAGCGCGCGCCGTGAGCGACAGGCTTCCGGCAGTATTGCGTGCCTACCGGTTGCTCTCGGCGGCGGCCAGGCCGATGACTCCGCTTTTGCTGGCGCAACGGGCCCGCCGCGGCAAGGAGGATCGTACGCGGCTCGCCGAGAGGCGCGGGCTGAGCTTGCTGACGCGACCGCCGGGCGGCCTGGTCTGGGTGCACGGCGCGAGCGTCGGCGAATTGGCAAGCGTACTGCCGCTGATCTCGCGCATCTGCGAAAACGATGCGCACGTACTGGTGACCACCGGCACGGTGACGTCGAGCGCGCTGGCTGCCAAGTGGCTGCCGGCAGGCGTCGTGCATCAATTTGTGCCACTCGACGTTCCCCGTTACGTGCATCGCTTCCTCGATCATTGGAAGCCAGACCTCGCCCTCTTCGTCGAATCCGATTTGTGGCCGAACCGGATCATCGAAGCATCGCGCATGCGGGTCCCGATTATCCTGGTCAACGCACGGCTGTCGGACAATTCATTCCGGCGCTGGCGGCAACTGCCGGCGGCGATCGCCAATCTGCTCGCGCGCTTCGACATGTGCCTGGCGCGCACGGCAGCCGATGCCGAGCGGCTCGCCGCGCTGGGTGCCTTGCGCATCGTCCATACCGGCGATCTCAAGCTCGACGTGCCGGCGCCGCCCTGCAACCAGGCCAAACTGGCGGCTCTGCAAGGCGCCACCGCCCGGCGGCCGCTGCTGGCGGCGACCTCGACCCATGCCGGCGAAGAAAGTGCGATGATCGCGGCGCATTGGCAGTTGCGCGGCCACTTTCCAAGGCTGCTGACACTCATCGCGCCGCGCCATCCGCAGCGCGGCGACGAAGTGGCGGCGCTCGCCGCCGAAGCCGGACTGAAAGTGCGCCAGCGCGCGCGCGGCGAGATGCCGGATGCATCGACCGAGATTTACGTCGCAGACACCATGGGCGAGCTCGGGCTCATTTACCGGCTGGTACCGGTCGTCTTCGTCGGCGGCTCACTGGTGCGCCACGGCGGACAGAACCCGATCGAGCCGGCCAAGCTGGGCGCGGCCATCGTGCACGGGCCGCACGTATGGAATTTCGCCGACATCTACGCCGCGCTCGGTGAGGCGCATGGCGCCGAGCGGATCGAGGACGAGAGCGGACTTGCGTCCACGCTCGGGCGTCTGCTGGCACAGCCGGCCACACACCAGCGGGTGACCGCGGCAGCGCGCTCGACGGTGGAGAGTTTGAGCGGCGCACTCGAGCGCACGCTGCAATCGCTCGAGCCCTATCTCTTGCAGGTGCGCCTCGGCGGGCGGGGAAACGATGCGTGAACCGGCCTTCTGGTGGCGCAAAGCGGGGCTGACCGCCGGTCTGCTTGCCCCCGTGGCCGCCGGTTATGGCGCGGTGGCCTCGCAACGGATGCGGCACGAGGGCGCGCGCGCCGGCGTGCCGGTGCTGTGCGTCGGCAATTTCACCCTCGGCGGCACGGGCAAGACACCGACCGCGATCATGCTGGCGGGGATGCTGAGCGCGACGGATGAAACGGTTTTTTGCCTGAGCCGTGGTTACGGCGGCAGCGCCGCCGGGCCCAAGCGGGTGGACGCCCATGCCGACCATGCGCGCGAAGTGGGCGACGAGGCGTTGCTGCTGGCGCGGGCGGCGCCGACGATCATTGCGCGCGACCGCGTCGCCGGCGCGAAACTGGCTAATGCGCAAGGCGCAAGCGTCGTGGTCATGGACGACGGCTTGCAGAATGCATCACTGGTGAAGGACTTTACCGTAGCCGTTGTCGATGGACGGCGCGGCATCGGCAATGCCGCGGTGTTTCCGGCCGGCCCCTTGCGCGCGCCGCTTGCCGCGCAATTGGCGGCGACCGATGCGCTGCTGGTGATGGGCAGCGGCGATGGCGCCGACGATGTGGCTACCGCAGCCCGCGCGCGCGGGCTCGCCGTGTGGCACGGCCGGCTTGTGCCCGACATGGCGGCGGCGGCAGACCTCAAGGGACGCCGGGCACTCGCTTTCGCCGGCATCGGCGATCCGGAGAAATTTTTTGAAAGCGCGGCCGAAGCCGGTATCGCCGTCGCGCAGCGCGAGCGCTTTGCCGATCATCATCGCTTTACCGCCGAAGAGGCGGCCGAACTGATTATGAAGGCCGAGCACGACGGGCTGGCGCTGCTCACCACCGAGAAAGACAAGGCACGCATGGCGGGCGATCCGCTCACGGCAACGCTGGCCGCGCGCGCGCACGTGCTGCCGGTGACGCTGGTCGTCGACGAAATGGAAGAACTCCGCAGACGGGTAATTGCGGTGCTGCGGCGCTGATAGAGAAACTTTTATGCCTTGGCTTCGTAGTCGCCGCGGTGGCGCTGGAGCACTGCTTGCGGCGAGGCATAGGCCTCCTGCAGATCGACGCTCCAGTATTTGAGCTCTTCCAGCGGAATGGCCTGGCCGGTGACCGCACAGCGCACGAAAGCACCGGGCCGCACCACGCGAAAATCGCCGTCGAGATATTTGACCTCGGCCTCACCGTTCATCGGCGGGGGGCGGTCATAGCGGTTGAGCACGGGCGGCCTCCGGAGCGGATCGGTATCCCGCAAGATAGTCGCTCGGGCAGGTTTTCGAAAGTGCGGGTTCCGGACCTACCCGAACAGGCTGCCCTGCCCGCCCGCGCCACCGCCGCGCCGGCTTGGCTTGCCCCGGGATGCGGTCTGCGGGTTGCCGTCGGCGACGGCACCGACGCGGCCGTCGGCAAACTCGATGTCGAGCCGCATGCCACCGGTAACTGCCGCCGCCGCGCGCAAGGGGCGGCCCTCACCGTCACGCACCAGAGCAAAGCCGCGCTTGAGCACCTCGCGATAGGAGAAGGCGGCGAGCAGACGCTCGGCGCGCTCGACCCGCGCGGCGCGCTGATTGAGCAGCGTCAGCATGGCGCGGCGCGCGGCGTTGCCGCAGGCGGTGACCCGGTCGCGATGGCGGGCGAGCCGCGCGCGATGCGCCTGCGCGTTGGCGACCAAGCTCGTCCTCAGCCGGTGATGCAGGACCGCGTAGCGCTCGCGCCTGCGTTCAATCTGGTCGCGCAAGAGCCGCGGCGACAGCCGGCCGGCCACGCGCGAATATTGCGTGTGATGGATCTGCGCGTTGGCCCGCAAGGCGCGCGGCAGGCGTTCCGCCAAGGCGTCGAACTCCTGACGCGGCGCAGCGAGAATGTCCTTCGGCAGCGCGCGCGATAACATGGCGAGCTCGCGGCGGCGCTGCTCGATGCCGCGCTGCCAGCAGGCGAGCTTGCGCGCGTTGAGCGACGCCAGCGTCGCCAGCAATTCGCCGCGCACCGGCACCGCCAGCTCGGCCGCCGCCGTGGGCGTGGGTGCACGCTTGTCGGCGGCGAAATCGATCAGCGTAACGTCGGTCTCGTGTCCGACGGCGGAGATGAGCGGCAGCATGCTGTTGGCCGCTGCGCGAACGACGATCTCCTCGTTGAACGACCACAGGTCCTCGAGTGAGCCGCCGCCGCGCGCAACAATGATGAGGTCGGGACGCGGCAAGGGGCCGCGTTCCGGCAGCGCGTTGAACCCTTCGATGGCGGCGGCGACTTCCGCCGCGGAGGTCTCGCCCTGCACCCGCACCGGCCAGACCAGCACGCGGCGGGGGAAACGATCCTGCAAACGATGCAAAATGTCGCGGATTACGGCACCCGTCGGCGAAGTGACCACGCCGATCACCTCGGGGATGAACGGCAGCAGCTGCTTGCGCGCTTCGTCAAACAGGCCCTCGGCGGCGAGTTTCTTCTTGCGCTCCTCGAGCAGCTTCATCAGCGCGCCGACGCCGGCCGGCTCCAGCGTGTCGATGACGATCTGGTACTTCGAGGAACCGGCGAACGTGGTGAGCTTGCCGGAGGCGACGACGTCGAGCCCCTCCTCCGGCTTGACCCGCATGCGGCCATAGACGCCCTTCCAGATCACCGCTTCGAGCACCGCGCGGTCGTCCTTGAGACGGAAATAGCAGTGGCCGGAGGGTGACGGACCGCGGAAGCCAGAGACCTCGCCGCGCACGCGCACATAGCCGTAGGCGTCCTCGACCGTGCGCTTGAGCGCCGCCGAAAGCTCGGAGACAGTCCATTCCACAATGTTCTGCAACGCGGCTTGTGCCATTTGATCCGAATCCCTTGCGGGGGTGAGGTGACATGCTACACCAACCGGCGACCACTCCCCATAGGGCCGCCTCGCTCCTCTTATGAACATCCTCATCCTCGGTTCCGGTGGGCGCGAGCACGCGCTGGCCTGGAAGATCGCCGCCAGTCCTCTGACCAGCAAGCTCTACTGCGCGCCGGGCAACGCCGGCATCGCACGCGAAGCTGACTGCGTAGCGCTCGACCTCGACGACCACGCCGCGGTGACCGCCTTCGCCAAGAAGAAGAAGATCGATCTCGTTGTGGTCGGGCCGGAAGCGCCACTCTGCGCCGGCATCGTCGACGACCTGGAAGCCGCCGGCGTCAAGGCCTTCGGGCCGGGCAAATGGGCGGCTCGGCTGGAAGGCTCCAAGGGTTTCACCAAGGACCTGTGCAAGGCCAACAACATTCCCACCGCGGCCTACCGCCGCTTCAAGCAGGCGGCGGCGGCGAAGACTTACGTGCGCGAACACGGCGCGCCGATCGTGGTCAAGGCCGACGGCCTCGCCGCCGGCAAAGGCGTGGTGGTGGCGGAGACGGTGGACGACGCCGAAGCCGCCATCGACATGATGTTCGGTGGCGGGCTGGGTCAACCAGCCTGGGAGATCGTGATCGAGGACTGCCTCATCGGTGAAGAAGCCTCCTTCTTCGCGCTGTGCGACGGCGAGACCGCGATCCCCCTGGCGTCGGCGCAGGACCACAAGCGCGTGGGCGACGGCGACAAGGGGCCGAACACCGGTGGCATGGGCGCCTATTCGCCGGCGCCGGTGATGACCGACGCCATGAACAAGCGGGTGATGGACGAAATCGTCCTGCCGACCGTGCGCGCGCTCAAGACAATCGGCGCGCCTTACAAGGGGGTATTGTTCGCCGGGCTGATGATCACCGACACCGGCCCGCAGCTGATCGAATACAATGTCCGCTTCGGCGATCCGGAATGCCAGGTGCTGATGCTGCGGTTGATGTCCGACCTGGTGCCGGCGCTGACCGCCGCGTGCGACGGGCAATTGAAGACCTTCGACCTGCGCTGGCATCCCGATACCGCACTCACCGTGGTGATGGCGACCAAGGGCTATCCCGGCCCCTATGGCAAGGGCTCGACGATCGACGGGCTCGACGATGCGGCGAAGGTGGAGGGGGTGGAAATCTTCCACGCCGGCACCAGGGCCGATGGCAGCCGCATCCTCGCCAATGGCGGCCGCGTCCTGAATGTGTGCGCGCTGGGCAAGAGCGTGGCCGAGGCGCAAGCCCGCGCCTACCAGGCGGTCGACCGCATCAACTGGCCGGAAGGGTTCTGCCGCCGCGACATCGGCTGGCGGGCAGTGGCGCGCGAAGAGTCATAAGCGGCGAAACCGTGGCGGCGGCGCGGCGGCGAGACGCCAAATACACGCGACAAGGCCGCTTGTTTATCAAAACGTAATTTGTAGCGCGCGTGGGCACTCCTATTTTATGCGCATGGGCATCCCTCCCCCGCCCTTGGAGAACGTACAAATGAAAATGCTCGTGACCGCGGTCGCGCTGGCGACGCTGCTGGTTTCGCCGGCCCTCGCCCAGACCCAGCCGCGCCCGGCGGCCGGCAAGCCTTTCGCCCGGGTAGCGCCGGCGCCGCAACCCGCCCTGGAGACCGAAGAGGACAGCGCCTACGCTTCCTATATCGGCTACGGGGAGGTGATCGAGAACGGCGTTTCCGTCGGCCGCGATCCCGATCCCAATGTTCGCCTCATGCTGCGGCGCGACCAGCCGGGCGAACAGAGCGGCGGCAGCGGCGACTGATCGTCAATTGGTTTGCAATGCGCAAAGCCCGGCCTCGTGCCGGGCTTTGTTTTTACGCGCGGGAGCGGGAGGTCAGGGTCCGCTCGCTATGACATAATGGCCGGGCACCGCCGCCCGACCACCGCGTGAGCCATGCCCGATCTCGCCGACCTGTTTCCCGCATTCGCCAGTCACTGGATCGACACCTCGATCGGCAAGATGTTCGCCCGGTCCGGCGGCGGCGGACCGCCGCTGTTGCTGCTGCACGGCTATACCCAGACCCACGTGATGTGGCATCGCGTGGCGCCGGCGCTGGCGGACAAGTTCACGTTGGTGATCGCGGACCTGCCCGGCTACGGCTGGTCGGTGGCGCCGGAGGCCGACAGCGAGCACGCCCCCTACGACAAGCGCGCCATGGCAGGCATCATGGTGGAGATCATGGACGCGCTCGGTCACAGGCGCTTTCGTCTCGCCGGCCACGACCGCGGCGGCCGCGTCGCCTACCGCCTGGCGCTCGACCATGCCGAGCGCATCGAGTGCATGGCCACGCTCGACATCGTGCCGACCTACGACATGTGGCAGGGCATGGACCGCAACATGGCGATGAAGGTATGGCACTGGCCGTTCCTGGCGCAGCCGGCGCCGCTGCCCGAAATGCTGATTTCGAAAGCGCCGGTCGACTATCTCGAATGGAAGATGGCGAGCTGGACCAAGGCGAAGAACCTTTCCGCCTTCGATCCGCGCGCGTTGGAGCATTACCGCGCGGCGTTCTCCGATCCGGTGCGCATCCACGCCCATTGCGAGGACTACCGCGCCGGACAGGCCGCCGATTTCGTCAACGACGAAACCGACCGCAAGGCAGGCAAGACCATCGCCTGCCCGATGCTGGCGCTGTGGGGCGCGCGCGGCATCCCCAACGAGACCGGCGGACCGCTGGCGATCTGGCGGAAGTGGGCGCCGCAGGCGACCGGCCTGCCGATTGACTCAGGGCATTTCCTCGCCGAGGAAAACCCCGGCGACACCGCCCAGGCGTTGACGGATTTTTTCACGGCAGGAGATTGAGTCATGCATCCCGTGCTGCGCCTTTATGAAGACGTGCTGTCGACTGCGGAATCCGTTGAATTCCGGCTGTCGCCGCTCCCGCGCTTCATCTTCGTCGTGCACGGCAGCGCCACAATCGACGGCAAGACGGCCGCCGCCGGCACGGGCTGGCAGGGCAACGGAGACGTCACCGTCAAGCCGGGGCCGGAAGGCGTCACCTGCTGGCGCTGGGAGCTGGCGCGCGGCGACCAGGGGAGCACAGTGGCCAGCGCCCCCGGCATGATGACGCACGAGAAGCTCACCGCATTTCTGGAGACCATCCCCAAGGGCGAATTGCTGATGCGCGGCGACAGCGTCGCCTTCCCGCCCGGCGGCTGCGCCTATACCCACGTGCACCAGGGACCGGGCATCCGCTGCCTGATCGAGGGCGGCATCCGCATCGACACCCACAACCGCTCGACCTCATACGGTCCGGGCGGCGCCTGGTACGAGTCGGGACCCGATCCGGTGTTTGCGCAAGGGGCGCAGGACAAGACGAGCCGCTTCATCCGGGTGATGATCCTGCCGCGCGCGCTGATCGGGCAAAGCTCCATCCGTTATGTCAACGAGGAGGACAAGGCCAAGCCGAAGTCTCAGCAGTACAAGATCTACGCCGACGCGCCGATCGAGTTCGAGATGAAGAAGTGACCGCCATCGACCGCCAGCAGGCCTTTTCCGGCACCAAGGACACCACGCCGGCCCTGCGCATGGATACGGCGCGGCTGGAATCCTATCTGGCCGCGCAGGTGAAGGGCTTCGCCGGACCGCTGACCGTCAGGCAGTTCAAGGGCGGACAGTCGAACCCGACCTATCTGCTGCAGACGCCGGGGTGCGCTTACGTGCTGCGGCGCAAGCCGCCAGGCAAGCTGCTGCCGTCGGCGCACGCGGTCGACCGCGAATACCGCGTGATCCGCGCGCTGCAGGCACACAATTTTCCTGTCGCCGAGCCGCTCGCCTATTGCGACGACGCCAGCATCGCCGGCACGCCGTTCTACCTGATGAGCTATGTCGACGGCCGCGTATTCTGGGAGCCGCAGATGCCGGGCTCCAATCCGGCCGAACGCACGGCCGTCTATGACGCCATGAACGCCACCATTGCGCAGCTGCACAACTTCGAGCCCGCGGAGATCGGCTTGGGCGATTTCGGCAAGGGCGAGAACTACGTGGCGCGCCAGGTCGAGCGTTGGTCAAAGCAATACCGCGCCTCGCAGACCGGGCAGATCGACGCCATGGAGCGGCTGATCGAATGGCTGCCGGCGCACCTGCCGCCGGCCGGTCCGCCGCGGCTGGTGCACGGCGACTACCGGCTCGACAACCTCATCATCGCCCGCGATGAACCGAAGGTCATCGCGGTGCTGGACTGGGAATTGTCCACGCTCGGCGATCCGCTCGCCGATTTCACCTATCACCTGATGGCCTGGCATATGCCGCATTCGGAAAGCGCGGCCGGTACCGGCTCGCTGGTCGGGCACGATCTGGCCACGCTCGGCATTCCATCGATGGCCGACTATGTCGCGGCCTATGTCCGCGGTACCGGGCTCGACCCGCGGCCCGCGCTGCCGGTCTATCTCGCCTATAATTTCTTTCGGCTCGCGGCTATCCTGCAGGGCATCATCGGCCGCGTGCGCGACGGCACCGCCACGTCCGAATTTGCGCCGGCCAAGGCGGAGATGATCCGTCCGCTGGCGGACAAGGCGCTGGCGTTCGCGCAGGAGGCCGGCGCATGAGCAAGACCGTCGCGCTTGCATTGGGGGGCGGCGGCGCGCGCGGACTTGCCCATATCGCCGCACTGGAAGCTTTCGACGAGATGGGCGTGAAGCCGGCGGCGCTGGCCGGCACGTCGATCGGCGCCGTCTTCGCCGCCGCTTATGCCGCCGGCATCAGCGGCAAGACCATCCACCACTACGTCACCGCGATGGCGCGCAGCCGGGCCAAGCTCGTGCGGCGGCTGATCGGCGCGCGCGTGCGGGTGCTGCCCAACCTGTTCGCCGGCTTCCGCGCGGCGACCCTGATCGACGCGGAAAAACTCTGTGCCCGGTTCCTGCCTGATGGCCTGCCGCGGACCTTCGAAGAGCTGCAGATCCCGCTCACCGTGGTCGCGTCCGATCTTTATGGACGCAACGAGGTCGTGTTCACCTCGGGCCCGCTCGTTCCGGCGCTGGCCGCCTCGATCGCCATCCCCGGCCTGGTGCGGCCGATGCGCATCAACGGGCGCATTCTCATCGACGGCGGTGCGACCAACCCGCTGCCCTTCGAGCATCTGCGCGGGCGCGCCGACATCGTCGCCGCGGTGGACATTTCCGGCGTGCCGCCGGCAGGGCGCACCGAACTGCCGAACCCGTGGGAATGCGTCTACGCCAGTGTGCTGGCCATGGGTCATGCGATTACCGCCGAGAAGCTCAAACGCACGCGACCGGACCTGTTGTTCCAGCCGGATGTGGGTGGCTTCCGCGTGCTTCAGTTCCACCGCGCCGCCGCCATCCTGCGCGCCGCCGAGCCGGTGAAGACGGACATCAAGAGCCGGCTTGGCGCCGTCATCGGCTGATCCGCAACGGCGCGTCATGGTCAACAATACATTTCCGTCACCCCTCGGAATTCATCGATCGAGGTTGGGTAAAATTGACGGGCGCCGGCTAGGCTGCGACCTCATTTGAGTATCAAGTCAGTGCCAGGTCCATGAGCGTCGACAGCATCGGCATCCAGATGATTATGCCGAAGACCGGAACGTCACCGAAGTCGCCACCGCCCCCGCCGGGGCAGGATCGCGATTCCGGCAATGCCGTCCTCACCACGCAGGCCGTGGTGCGGCAAGCACCGCCGCCGCCCGGCATGGGCAAGCTGGTGGACAAGACGGCGTAGGCATTTCTGCTTTCAAGTGCCCCGAGAGCGCGACATCCGGTATACGCCGCCGACCCCGGCGCGACCGGATCGCCCGCCTGCGCGGATGGCACCGGAGTTCGCTCACCCGCGCCGCCCCTGGAAGAAGTCCTTGAGCAGCGCCGCGCCTTCGCTCTCATTGATGCCGCCATAGACCTCGGGGCGGTGGTGGCAGGTCGGCGAGGCGAAAAAGCGTACGCCATGCTCGACCGCGCCGCCTTTCTCGTCGGCGGCGCCAAAGTACAGCCGGCGGATGCGGGCGAATGACATCGCCGCCGCGCACATGGCGCAGGGCTCCAGCGTCACATACAGATCGCAATCGGTGAGCCGCTCGGAGCCGCGCGCGCGGGCCGCCTGGCGCAGCGCCAGCAATTCGGCGTGCGCGGTCGGATCCTTGTCGGCGACGGTGCGGTTGCCGGCGCGCGCGATCACCTCGCCGTTGCAGACAATGACGCAGCCAACCGGCACCTCGCCGCGTGCAGCGGCGGCGCGGGCCTCCTCGACGGCGAGGGACATGAAGGGACGTGCGGGCATCACGCTCTCCGCTCGGGACTCGAGGCGTCAGGTCTGCTATCAGGCCGCAACCTTATTGCGGCTTCGAGCATGGCGGGCAAGAGCACAAACGACAAATCCGGCGAGCGCATCGCCAAGGTGATTGCGCGCGCCGGGCTGGCGTCGCGGCGCACGGCGGAAGCCTGGATCGCCGCCGGCCGCGTTGCGGTCAACGGCGCGGTCATCGCCTCGCCCGCACTCAACGTAAGCTCTCGCGACCGCATCACCGTCGATGGCGAGCCGCTGCCCGGCCGCGCGCGCACGCGCCTGTTCCTCTATCACAAGCCGCGCGGGCTGTTGACCACGCATGCCGATCCGCAAGGGCGCGACACCATTTTTCGCGCGTTGCCGAAAAGGCTGCCGCGGCTGATCAGCGTCGGTCGCCTCGACATCAACACCGAAGGGCTGCTGCTGCTGACCAACGACGGCGGGCTGGCGCGTGTCCTGGAACTGCCGGCCACCGGCTGGCTGCGCCGCTACCGCGTGCGCGCGCTCGGCCGCGTAACGCAAGAGGCGCTGGACGGGTTGCGCAAGGGCGTGACAATCGCCGGGGTGCGCTACGGGCCGATCGAAGCCACGCTCGACCGCGAGCAAGGGGCCAATGTGTGGCTGACCTTTGCCATCCGCGAAGGCAAGAACCGCGAGGTGCGCAAGGTCCTCGAGCAGCTCGGGCTCAAGGTGAACCGGCTGATCCGTCTCTCCTACGGTCCGTTCGAGCTGGGCACACTCGATGAAGGCGCGGTGGCGGAAGTGGAGACGGCGGAATTGCGCAAGACGCTGGGGCCGGAGATTGCCGAACAGGCGAATACGGATTTCACGGGGCCGCTGGACGATGAGCGAAACATGACCCGCCCTTCCGGGGCGCGACCGAAAGGTCGCAAACCCGGAATCCATGACCGCGGTCGCCGCGACAGGGGCGAGACGGGGGTTCCGGATTCCGGCCCGCGCGCCGGCGCGCGCAATCGGAATGACAGGAAGCCGAAGCGCCGCCGCCGCGCCGACCGCAGCGGCGGGCCGCGGCCGAAATATCCGAGACCGAAATCATGAGGGTGGTGGGTGGCCGCTTGCGCTCGCGCCCGCTCGCCGGGCCGAGGTCGGGCGGCATCCGGCCGACCAGCGACAAGTTGCGCGAGGCGCTGTTCAACATCCTCGTGCACGGCTATGGCGATCCGGTGACCGGGGCGCGCGTGCTCGACCTGTTCGCCGGCACCGGCGCGATCGGCATCGAGGCGATCTCGCGTGGCGCCTCTTACGCGCTGTTCGTCGACGACGGCGTGGAGGCGCGCGCGCTGCTGCGCGGCAATATCGAGACGCTGGGGCTGGGCGGCGTCAGCCGCGTTTTCCGCCGCGACGCAACGCGGCTCGGACCGGCGCACCCGCTCGCGCCGTTTTCGCTAATCTTCCTCGATCCGCCTTACGGCAAGGGCCTTGCGGAGAAGGCGCTGGCGAGTGCGCGCGACGGCGGCTGGCTCGCGCCCGGTGCCTTGATCGTGGTCGAGGAAGCGGCGGATGCGGGCTTCGTCGCGCCGGAAGGGTTCGAGGAACTGGACCGGCGCAGGTACGACGACACGGAGTTCGCGTTCCTGCGGGCGCGTTAGCAGCTAACGACGCCCGAACAGCCGCTCGATATCCGTCAGCTTCAATTCGACATAGGTCGGGCGGCCGTGATTGCACTGGCCGGAATTGGGCGTGGCCTCCATTTCGCGCAGCAGGGCGTTCATCTCCTCCGGCTTGAGCCTGCGGCCGGCGCGGACCGAGCCGTGGCAGGCCATGGTGGCGGCGACGTGCAGCAGGCGGCGCTCCAGTGGCAGCTCATCGTCCCATTCCGCCAGGTGCTCGGCGAGGTCATGCACCAGGCCCTGCACGTTGACCTCCCCCAAGAGCAACGGCGTCTCGCGCACGGCGACCGCACCGGGACCGAAGGACTCGATGACAAGACCAAAACGCGCGAGATCGCCGGTGCGCGCGACCAGCCGTGCGGCGTCGGCCTCGTCGAGTTCAACCACCTCGGGGATAAGCAGGATCTGCCGCGCCACGCCGGATGCGTCGAGCGCCGCCTTCATGCGCTCGTAGACGATACGCTCGTGGGCGGCGTGCTGGTCAACAACCACGAGCCCGTCGCGGGTCTGCGACACGATATAAGTTTCATGCAGCTGCGCGCGGGCGGCGCCGAGCGGGCGGTCGATCAACCCGGGCGCCGGCGCATGGCTTTCGATGCGGGTATCGGCTGCCGGCGCGCCGGTGTCGAAGGTGGCTTGCGCCGCCTCGGAGAGGCCGAGCGCGGCGCCGCCGCGTGACGGCATATAGGCTGGCCGTGCCGGCGAACGCCGCCAGTCGTAGCCACCGCGCGGCGGCGCATTGATCGGTCGGAACGCGGCGATGGTGGCGCCGCCGCCGGTCGACGCCGCGCGCTGGCCCTCGCGCGCCAACGCCTCCTTGAGCGCACGCACAATCAGCCCCCGCACCAACGCCGCGTCGCGGAAGCGGACCTCGGTCTTGGCCGGGTGCACGTTGACGTCGACTTCACGCGACTCCAGCGTGACGAACAACGCCAGCACGGGATGGCGGTCGCGCGGCATGTAGTCGGCGTAAGCGCCGCGCACCGCGCCGACCAGCAGCTTGTCGCGCACCGGGCGGCCGTTGACGAACAGATACTGGCCGAGCGAATTGGCGCGCGACAGCGTCGGCAGACCGGCGAAACCGGTGACGCGCACGCCCTCGCGCCCGGCGTCAATGGCGATGGCATTGGCGCGGAAGTCCGCGCCGAGCACGTCGCCGAGCCGGGCGAGCGGCTCGCCTGTCGCGTTCCAGGTGAGCGGCGCGCGTTCCTCGCCGGCGAGCGTGAAGGTCACATCGGGTCGGCTCATGGCGAGGCGCCGCACCACGTCGCGCACGGCTTCCGCCTCGCTGCGGTCGGTCTTGAGAAACTTGAGCCGCGCCGGTGTAGCGTAGAACAGATCGCGCACCTCGACGGTGGTACCGCGCGTCAGCGCCGCCGGCCTGACCCCGGAGGTTTCACCGGCGTCGACCGTGATGCTCCAGGCATGCGGCTCGGATGCGTGCCGCGTGGCAAGGGTCAGCCGCGCCACCGCGCCGATCGAGGGCAGCGCCTCGCCGCGAAAGCCGAGGGTGCGGATGGCGAGCAGGTCGTCGTCGTCGAGCTTGGAGGTGGCGTGGCGCGCGACGGCGAGCTGGAGATCGCCACGGGTCATGCCGGCGCCGTCGTCGGTGACGCGGATGAGGCGGCGGCCGCCACCATCGGTGAGCACGTCGATGCGACTCGCGCCGGCGTCAAGCGCGTTCTCGACCAGCTCCTTGACCGCGCTCGCCGGCCGCTCGACCACCTCGCCGGCGGCGATGCGGTTGACGATGGTTTCGGGCAGCTGGCGGACGGGCATCGGCAATTGCACCTGATTCGCGATCGGCGCCGACTTTACCGGGGTGGCATGGCGCACGCGAGGCAGCGGCTCGATCTGCCCCCGTTATCCCGAGGCCTAATCCCACCCCTTGCCGCTGCGCAACTTCTTGATACCGGCGCGGTGCTTCTTGCCCTCCAGGCGCTTGCGCTTGGCCGCCTTGGGAACCTTGGTGGCGCGGCGCGGCTTTGGCTTGACCGCGGCCTCGCGGATCAATTCGATCAGGCGGTCGCGCGCCTCCGCGCGGTTGCGCGTCTGGTCGCGGTATGCCTGCGCCACGATGACAATGACACCGTCCTTGGTCAGCCGGCTGCCGGCCAACCGCATCAGCCGGATGGCGACGTCGTTGGGCAGCGACGGCGAATGACGCGCATCGAAACGCAGTTGCACTGCGCTCGAGACCTTGTTGACGTTCTGCCCGCCCGGTCCGGAGGCGCGCACGAAGGATTCCGACAATTCGGATTCGTCGATGGCAATGGTGTCGGTGATGCGGATCATGGCGCGCCCGACTCTAGCCTGTCGCCGCCCGACCTGTCCCGGTCAGGGCCCCTCGAAGGTCAGGACGTCAAATACTTTTTCGCCAGGACCTTGCCCTCTTCAACGGCCGGCTGATCAAAGGCGTCGATGCCGAGCAGGTGCGCGGCGACGATGGTCTCCAGCATGAAATGCATCAGCAATTCACCGAGCGCGGCCTCGTCGAGGCGTTCGACATGGAAGCTGCGCACCGGGCAGCCGTTGTTGGCCAGCGTCTCGGCGGTGGCACGGGCTTCGGCGGCGGCGAGGTCGCCGATGGTCTTGGCCGCGAAGCCCGGCTCGCCCGCGAGCCCGGCCAATTCGCCATCCATGCGCGGCCCGAGACCGGCGGCGCCAACGGTGACGACGTTGAACAATTTGTCGCGCGGACCGGCGATGAACAGTTGCACCTGGCTGTGCTGGTCGACCGGCCCGAGCGCCGCCACCGGCGTGGTGCCCTTGCCTTCCTTGCCGAGGCTTTCGGCCCAGAGCTGCACATACCAGCGGGTGAAACGCTCGAGCCGGTCGCAATAGGCCATTAGCACGCTGATCGATTTGCCCTTGCTCTCGGCCAGCGCGACGGCAAGCGACGCGCCGAGCGCGGCCGGTACCTCGGCCGGCGGTTTCTTCGCCAGCACCGGCGCCAGCGCTGCCGCCGCACCTGTGCGAATGGCGGCGATGTCGAGCCCAAGCACGGCGGCCGGCAGCAGGCCGACATTGGAGAGCACCGAGAAACGGCCGCCGACGCCCGGATCGTGGTCGAGCATCGGCACCTGGTGTTTGGTCAACAGGTCGCGCAGGCCGTTGCGCTTGCCCGGCCTGGCCGGCTCGCTCAGGCCGAGGAAGCCGTTGCGCGGGGCGAGGCCGGCCTGGTTGAGGGCGCTGAGCGCGGCGATGCTCTGCATCAGCGTCTCGGCGGTGCCGCCGGATTTCGAAATCGCGACGAAGCGCGTGGTGGCCAGCGGCAGCTTGGCCAGCATCGCCTCGAACGACAGCGGATCGAGATTGTCGATGAAATGCAGCCGCGGCGGCGCACGTAAGGCGCCGATGCCGGGCACGTTCCACCAGGCAAGCTGTGCCAGCGTCTGCCCGCCGAGCGAGGAACCGCCGGTACCGAGCAAGACCACGTCGCTGGCACCGTCGGCGAGCCCGGCCGCGGCGTCACGGATGCCGGCGAGATCGTCCTGCCGCTCCGGCAGGCGCAAGAGCGGCAGCGAGCCGTCTGCGTGGCGCGCACGCAGGGCCTCAAGCGCGGCTTGCGCGCGCTTGAGCATGGCGACCAGCGCGTCGTCGGCGACGCCATGCGCACCGACGTTTTTCTCAAGTGCGCTATCGATGGATTGATTCAGGGGCATGATCTCTCCGCCATCATGCCCGGCCCAGGGCCGGGCATCCCGATAAGGGATGCAACGCGCGTGCCTACCTAAGTGAAATGGCCGGGACAAGCCCGGCCATGACTGTCCGTATCCGCAGGTTACCCGCTCCTGACGCTGGAAGGGCGCGACCGTTCAGTCGCCGACCACGCCGGAGGTCAGCCCCTTGGGCCTGCCTGCGACGGTGACCAGCAGGCCGCCGCCATACAGACGCTTGGCCACACGTCTGGCGTCCTCAATGGTGACGGCGTCGATCAGGGCGCCGCGGCGCTGCAGATAGTCGATGCCGAGATCGTCGATCTGGATCTGGGTCAACTGGGCGGCGATCTTGGTCGAGGTGTCGAGCGCGAGTGCGTAGGCGCCCTTCAGATACGACTTGGCCGCTGCCAGTTCTTCCGGGGTCGGTCCCTGCTCGGCCATGCGCTTGATCACCGCCTCGATCACCTTGAGCGCGTCGCCGGTGCGGTCGGCACGGGTGGCGGTGCCGCCGATCACCACCGCGGCGCGGCGGAACCAGACCAGGCTGTCGGATACTCCGTAGGCCAGCCCGCGCTTCTCGCGCACCTCCTGGTAGAGGCGCGAAGTGAAGCTGCCACCACCGAGGATGTGATTGACGATATAGCCGGCCATGAAATCGGGATCGTGACGGGCGATGCCCTGCCCGCCGAAGGTGACCACCGCCTGCGGGACGTCGAGCTTGATGACGATGCGCTGGCCGAGGCCGCGCGGCTTCGCTTCCGGCACCGGTTTCAGGTCGTTCGTCGCCGGCAGCGTGCCGAAGGCGCGGTCGACCAGCTCACCCGCGGTCCCGGCGTCGATGTCGCCGACGATCGACACGGTCAGCTCGCTGCGCGCGAACACACGCCGCACATAGTCACGCAGGTCGCTGACCGTGATGTTGGGCACGGTCTCCAGCGAGCCCTTGCGTTCGCGACCGTAGGGGTGGCCGGGGAAAGCCGTACGCCACCACTCACGGCTGGCGAGATTGTTGGGATTGGTGATCCCGCGGCGCAAGCCGGCGAGTTCCTGTCCACGCACACGCTCGACCGCATCGACGTCGAAGCGCGGACTGGTCAGCGCCAGCCGCAACAGATCGAAGGCCTCGTCGCGGTGTTCATTGAGCGTCCGCAGCGTGCCGCGAAAATAGTCGCGGCCGACGCGGAAGCCGAGCTCGATGGCGCGACGTTCCAGGCGCTCGTGATAGGCCTTGGAATCGAGATCGCCGGCGCCCTCATCGAGCGTATCGGCGACCAGATTGGCGGTGCCGCCCTTGTCGGGGTCGTCCTGCGAAGAGCCGCCGTGGAAGGCGTAGTTGAGCGCGACCAGCGGGACCGACTGCTCGCGCACCAGCCAGGCCTTGATGCCGGACGGGCTGACGATCTGCTCGATCGTCATCGCCGAGGCGGACGGCGCACCGGCCAGCAGCGCCAGCGCGGCGACCGCAATCGAAGCGATGAACCGGATCATGAACGTCTCTCCGCCTGCGGGCTCTTGTCCTTGATCAGATAGCCGGTGACCGAGCGCCGCTTGTCGAGCCAATGGCGGGCAGCCTCTTGCACCTGTGCCGCCGTGACTGCGCGGATGCGATCGGGCCAATGAGCGACGTCACTGACCGTTGCGCCGGTCATCAGCGCGCTGCCGTACCAGCGTGCCATGCTGGCCTGGCTGTCGTGGGCATAGACCGCATCAGCGATGAGCTTGGTCTTGGCGCGCGAAAGCTCCTCATCGGTGACACCGCCGGCGGCAATGCCCGCGATCACCGCATCGATCGCCTTTTCCAGGTCCGGCAGCGTCACGCCGGGACGGGGCGAGCCGTAGATGCCGAGCTTGGTGGGATCGAGTGCGGTGCTGTCGTACCAAGCGCCTGCCGCCACCGCGAGTTTCTTGTCCACAACCAGGTCGCTGTAAAGCCGGCTGTTGGAGCCGCCGCCAAGGATCCGCGCCAGCACGTCCAGCGCCTCCGTCTCGCCACGCTTGGCAGTGGCGAAGGACGGCACCAGATAGTCGCGCTGGATAATCGGGTTTTCGACTCGGGCGTCGGCCAGCGTGAGCGAGCGCGCTGCCGCCGGCGGCGGCTCCTGCGGCCGTCGACGCGGCGGTATGTCGGAGCGGCGCTCCACCTTGCCGTAGGTTTCCTGCGCGAGCTTGCGGGCCTCCTCGGGGGTGACGTCGCCGGCAATCACCACCACCGCGTTGTTGGGGCCGTAGAAGCGCCGGTAGAAGCCGATGGCATCGTCGCGCGAGAGATGCTCCATCTCGCTGCGCCAGCCGATCACCGGCTTGCCGTAGGGATGATTGAGATACAGCGCGGCGTCCATCTGTACACCGAGCCGGGCGCGCGGATTGTTTTCGATGCGCTGATTTCGCTCTTCCAGAATGACGTCGCGCTCGGGCAGCACCACTTCGTCGGTGAGCACGAGGCCGGTCATGCGGTCGGCCTCGAACGACATCACCTCCTTGAGCTTGGTACTCGGTACGCGCTGGAAGTAGCCGGTGTAGTCGTTGGAGGTGAAGGCGTTTTCGCGGCCGCCCATGCTGGCGACGACCTTGGAGAATTGCCCGGCCGGATGTGCGGCGGTTCCCTTGAACATCAGGTGCTCGAGGAAATGCGCAAGGCCGGATTTGCCCGGCGTCTCGTCCGCGGCGCCGACCTTGTACCAGATCATATGGGTGACCACGGGCGCACGGTGGTCGGGGATGACCACCAGCGCGAGTCCGTTCTTCAAGGTGAAGTCGGAGATGTTGGGCCCGGACTCGCCGGCGCGCGCCGGGACACTGAACGCGACCACGAGAGCGGCAGCGGCCAGCACGGCGATTCGTTTTGTTGTCACGTTCGATAAACCCTTGCAGGTCGGGGTTGCTCTACGCCGCGAGGCGAGAGACGCAAGCACGGATTCGCGGAGTTACCGGCAGGGCGGTCAGTTTTTGATCTCACCATGCGAGGTGTAGTAGTCCTCCGCCTTCGGCTTCAAGGCCTCGCGGCCAAGCCCGTAGGGTTGATCAGGTGACGGAGTCTGATAGCCCCTCGGTGGATCGGTGAGCGACACGCGCGGCGGTTCGCCGGTGAATCGGGCGGCGCTCTCCTCATCGTCCTTTTTGAACATCTTGCTGAACAGCCCGCCCTGGTAGCCGAGCTCGGACGGGTTCAGACGGTCGGTGCCGTCGCCGCCAATGCTGGCATTCGGCGCGGCGTTCGGACGGCGCGTATAAACGCGCGCGGTGCTGCGGCCAGGGGTGAGCTCGTCCGGCCGAAGCTGATTCGACTCGCGCTCCATTTCCGCCGTGGTGTCGCGATGGCGGTTGCGCTCGGCTTCCAGCTTGGCGCGGGCGCGGTCGGCATCCTTCGGCCAGGCCGGGTTATTGGCCACCGCTGCGCCGGGCGTTTGCGGCGGCGGCAGAGCGCCGCCTTGCGGGATCACCAGCGGCGAGCGCTCCTGATAGTCAATCTGCGGTTCGTCACCCGACTGCAGGCCAATGCCCTTGAGCAGGCCCTGAATGAGTTTGGTGTCGAAGGGAACGTCGTCGCCGGCGCGGGCAGTTCCCGGCGCCGCAAGCATCGCCGCAGTGAACGCCGCGCCGAGCGCAGCGCGGGTCGCCAATCGTGCGGTCAGACGTATCGCGCGCATGACATCCATCCGATCCTGGCCCCTGGTTGGTCCCTTGTCCGGCTCCACGATCCGGTCCGAAAGCGCCCCATATCCGGGATGATGCGGCCAAACCCTCAAAGAACGGCCGAATTCAACGATCGTTAGCCAATTTATGGCGGCGGATCAGGGCGCTTTTGCGGCGCGTTCCCCTACCAAAGAGTCATACAGCAGGCCGATGACCCCGGCAACGATGGCTACATCCGCTAGGTTAAAAACATACCAGCTAAACCGCCAGTCGGCGGTAGTGACGTGAAAATACACAAAATCCGCCACCCAGCCATAGGCCAGCCGGTCAATGGCATTGCCCAGCGCCCCGCCGATAATGAGGCCGAGGGAGAGCGCGGTCAGCCGGTCGCGGGCCCGTGCGAGCCAGATCCAGAGCAGCACCACCGCCGCCGCCTTCACCGCCAGCAGCACCCACTGCCCGAGCGGGCCTGAGCTCTGGAACAGGCCGTAGCTGATGCCGGTGTTGCGGGTGAGCACGAAATCGAAGAACGGCCCGAGGCGCAGCGGCCCGTTGGCGGCAAGGTCGAACACCAAGAGCAGATAGAGCTTGCTGGCCTGCCTGGTCGACCAGGCAGGCCAGGGCGGCGATCATGACGCCGAAACAGGTGAGCGGGCCGCGCAGGTAGTTCGAGGGTTGAATCACATTGAAGCTCCCGCGGAGTGCCGCGAACTCTCCGCTGTCATTACCGGGTATGACAACGCGTTTGTTGCATGCTCAACGAATTCACGACTGCGCGGAAACGACCGCAATAACCGCTCACTCCGCCGCCTTGCGCATGGCTTCCCATTCGCGCAGCGCCTGGGCATCGCGCGGCGAGACGTCCGCGTAGTCGGGATCACTGCCGATGGTGGTGAGTACCTTCCACGAACGCGCGCACTTGGTGCCCTCGGCGAGGTTGGACACGACGGCGACGCCGTCGACGTCGGGTAAACGAAAAGCCCCCGTCGGGCCCTCGTCCTCCACCAGCGTGGCCGCGGATGTGATGCAGATTTCGGCCAGATCAAGGTCGAGCACGGCTTCGGCCAGCTCCGCATTGGACACATGCACAATCGGATGCGCCTCGAGCGAGGAGCCAATGCGTTTTTGTGCACGCTCGATCTCCAGCGCGCCGGTCACCACGCGACGCACGCTGCGCACCTTGCGCCATTTCTCGGCAAGCCTGTCGTCACGCCAGGAGGAAGGCACTTCAGGAAAGAGCTGCAGGTGCACCGACGGAGCGTCTGCACCGTAGCGCGAGCTCCAGGCTTCCTCCGCAGTGAAACACAGCAGCGGCGCCAGCCAGGTGACCGTGCAGCGGAACATATGGTCGAGGACAGTGAGGCAGGCCTTGCGTTTTGCCGACGACGCCGGATCACAATAGAGCACATCCTTGCGGATGTGCCTTGCGTTTTGCCGACGACGCCGGATCACAATAGAGCACATCCTTGCGGATGTCGAAATAGAAGGCCGACAGCTCAGTGATCATGAAGGTGTTGAGCGCAGAGAAGATGCGCTTGTAATCGAAATCGGCATAGGCCTTGCGCACCAGCGCATCGAGCTCGGCCAGCCGGTGCAGCATCAGCCGTTCCAGTTCCGGCATGCGCTCCACATGGTTGACGCGCTGGTCTTCCTCGAAATGCGCGAGATTGCCCAGCATCCAGCGCACGGTGTTGCGCAGCTTGCGATAGGTCTCGACCGTCTGCTTGAGGATCTCGGGGCCGATGCGCTGGTCGTCCCAGTAGTCGCAGGACGCCACCCACAGCCGCAGGATATCGGCGCCGGACTGCTTGATGACGTCCTGCGGCGCTATGGTGTTGCCGAGCGACTTCGACATCTTGCGGCCGTCCTCGGCGAGCGTGAAGCCGTGGGTGACGACCACGTCGAACGGGGCGCGGCCGCGGGTGCCGCAGCTCTCCAGCAGCGACGACTGGAACCAGCCGCGGTGCTGGTCGGAGCCTTCCAGATACATCACGGTGTCGCGGCCGCCGTTCGCCTTGCGCCTGATGCCGGCGAGCTGCGGGAAATGCGCGGGGTCCTCCAGCACGAAGGCGTGGGTGGAGCCGGAATCAAACCAGACGTCGAGAATGTCCTCTTCCTTGCGCAGCTCGCCGTGGCCGCACTCGGGGCACTTCAGCCCGAGGAACCGGCCTTCGTCGTTCGCCTGCTCGGCGCGCTTGGCGTTGGCCGTGACCGGCAACGTGTACGTGATCGACGCGTTGTAGTCCATCATCTCGACGGGTTCCGCCGCCGGACCGCCGTCGTCGGCCGGCACGACCGGCTCCTCGCCGGGCACGAAGGCCTCGATGTCGGTGATGTGGCCGATGCGTGCAGCACGCCAACGGGGTGCCACCCGCATGCCGGTGCGCATGGCGTCGATCGAGCCGGCGTCGACTGCGTGCAGGAACGTGGTGTCGGCGCCGTCGAGACGGATGAGCGCGAATGCGAACGGCACGTCGAGCGGGTGCTGCACCGTGGGGGTGGCAACCCAGGACCACGACTCGACGGTGCCGGCGGGGCCGACGTCGACGAAGTCGTGGGCGAGCTCCTCGGCGG